>Ga0181530_10000918_pt1 | contig 37610 bp, 31 predicted proteins | sample PEATcosm2014_Bin_42_FD_119769 | JGI IMG/M metagenome (GOLD analysis project Ga0181530, IMG submission 119769) | Peatland microbial communities from MTU Mesocosm Facility, Houghton, MI, USA - PEATcosm2014_Bin10_60_metaG | ecosystem: Environmental > Terrestrial > Soil > Wetlands > Peat | place...
CCCATCGAAAGCGGGAGTCCCCCATTGCAGGTCACGCCGCTTACGCCTTTGACATAGTCAGCAGAGGCGCAGGTATTGCCATTGGCTTGGTTCTGGTCCCTATCCACCACCTGATCCTTGCCCGCGAGGAACTGAAGCTGCCAGCCAGCGTTGTGGCCATGCGGATCGGCATTGAACCACCGGGAAAGCGGCAAGCCGAGCTGGAGGAATCCGCCAAAGCCACGGATGGGCCGCTGCGGAGCAACTACGACATTGCCAACGGGGCAGAGCGCGTCGCCTGGGTTGACATTGCAACCGAGTACGGAGCCACCCTGAGCAGCCAGCGGACCGCCATCCGCCGTTACCTGCGCCGGAGTTACGTTATAGAGCCCGCTTACGTCGGTGAAGAAAGAGTTGATTTGGCCGCCGAAGTAGAAGCGCATGTCGCCGCCTTTATAAGCGCTTCCCACCAAGGTAAACCAGCGGGTGGGCAATGCCACCGTGAGTTGGTTACCCCACAACGTGCTGGAAGCTTGAAAGCCATTTGGGAAGGCAGCGCAATAGTTGGCGTCGGATAGCTCACATCCAGTAGTCGGCGAGATGTACGACGAATTGGGAACGATCGATGTGCGCCGAGCGCGGAATCCAGCCACGGCGATTTGTGCCGGAGCGACACCCCTGGCCTGGTCGAGCTGGAAACTCAAGGCCACTCTGCCTTCCCACTCGGGACGGTCGGAGTCAGCGCCCTCGCGTTCGCCTTGTCCAAGCTGGGCAGCGAGCCCATTGCCCGCCGCGTCTCCGAGCTTCAGGATTTCACCTGTGCTCGGCATCATGATCCCAAATTGACCCTCCAGGTTGACCTTGTGCTCCTTACTGAAGTTCTGGATGAAGCCGACCCGCAGTTGTGGCGAACGGGTGTAAGTGTTGCCCCAAAATGCGCCATTGAAGGTCGTTTCCAGTATGTTTTCCATTGCGCCGGATCCGAAAAGCGTCCAGTCCTGTCCACCTACGAAGAAAATGTCGGTGGCGTCGCTGGCGTGGTAATCCATGCGGACGAAGGCCAAACGCAGTTGCGGTTCATTGCTGCGAATCGATGAAACGTCGCGGTTGTCGACTTCGCTGAAGTTGCCTTCAAAGTCGCCCTCGATCTTGCCGGTGAGCGACAGCTTCGACGAAATGTCCGGCCATTCCAGGTTGAGCCCAAAGCGCGTGGACCGCGCCTTGACGTGGACCTCGGGATCCTTCGTTGGACCGGTGTTGAAGGTCGAGTTAGTCCCGGCATTCAGCCATATGCCGGGAAACGGGAAGTCATCGCCGTCGGGGTCGCTGCTGTCATGAACGACCGTCGCCTTGATGAAGCCATAAGGCGCAAGCGTGATCGGGCCCACCTTTATACCGTTTAGACCGCCGGTCTTGGGGGGGTCGACGGGGAACACCCGTACCGGAGCAACGGCCGCGATCACGGGCGGTGCAGCGGGCCGCGGTGGCGGAGCAGCTTGGGAAGAGGGTTGGGTCTCCATGGTCGCGAGGGATGTCGAAACCGCGGTTTCCGGAGCCGCCGCAACGGCGGAGTGTTGCGGCGCGGAGTTCGCGGCCTCGGACAAATCCGCCGCGCTCAATACACCCTTGCGAGTGAGCGTTTCTAAGAGAGCTTGAAATTGGCCGGTGGGCGCGGCATTTCGAATGGCGTTCGCCTCACCAGGCGCCAGAACACCCTTCATCACCAGCACCCCGAGCAATGTCACGACATTCGAATCGCCCGTGGTCGAGGTCACGCTCACACTTGGGCTCGGCGCAGCGGGGCTGCCTTCTGCGCTGGTTGCGTTCGCGGCATTTTCATTTTCTGCTTTTGTATTGTTGTTTCCTGCCATGACGGGCAAAGCCGTTATGGCCAGCACTAACAAGGTCCACAACCACGTTTTCAGTTGCAACATGGGACGGTGTCCTCCTCGTTCCGGCGCGGCTTAAACTTGGGGCTCAGAACATGGGGCGGAACCGTATGACATTTCTGGGGTGATGTCAAGCGCCTAATGTGGCAGAGTGATGCCAGTCACATTGTACCGTGACGTAAATCATAAGATGCTGGCGTCGCCCACCTTCGTAACGACACACTGCGGCGTGATCTACGTCACTCCCGCCGCTCGTCGGCAGAGGCACAATCCAGACCTTCCTTATTAGTGGCCCGCCGCACATTTCGTAAGGAATGCGGCGATTGCATTGGGCGTTGGATTGACCATGAACCCTTTGCCTCCGTCCAGCGAACGTGTCAATTACCCACAGTACGTGAGATTGTCAGGACCGGCTTCATAAAGTCCTTCCCCTCTTCCTGCCGACGATCTCGCGTCTATCTCGCTCGGTGCTCGCTTCATCGGTCCTTTCAGCAGGCTCGAGCTCTTTCACCGGGATTCACCGCGCTTGATCGGAGAGGTACAAGAGATGCGGCGCCCCATCCGCCGTGTGGCAATCAGAAGATTACAGTGGACAATCAAAAGATTGCCCAGGACTGACACGATTTGACAGAGTGATCACCGCCCCTTCTGACAAATATTGTCAATCCAGTCCGCAGTGAACACCGAGGTACTCTCGCCCGCACCAGCCAGCGCAAGCGGTTCTTCTGGAAATCTTGGGTTTCAAGCGTGCGGACTCACTTTGGTCACCTCACCGAAGGGCCGGTCCATCAATTGCAATTGCGTAAGGGTTGGCGCGGTCAAAATCGGACCCCCGTGGGGCGGAGTTTGCTAAAATGCAGAAGCAAAAGGGCTTTTCGCTGATCGAGTTGCTTATTGTGGTAGCCATCATTTTAATCATTGCGGCGATTGCAATCCCGAACCTGTTGCGCGCACGTATCGCGGCGAATGAGTCGTCCGCAGTGGCGTCGGTTCGCACCCTGAATACAGCACAGATTTCTTACAACTCCGTCTACCCGACGGTGGGCTTCGCCGCCAACCTGGCTCATCTGGCGGGCACCTGCACGGGCACCGTGATACCCGCCACGAATGCCGCTTGCTTGATCGATTCGCAGCTGGCGACGGGCACCAAGAGCGGATATTCGTTCGTTATGACGGGTGGAACCGGCACTCCCTCGGCCACCTATCTTCAGTACGCGAACCCGCTGAATGTCAACACCACGGGCGTGCGCTCCTTCTGCTCGGTCGCGGACGCGGTAGTACGCTACACCAACACCGGCACTGCCATGACCACCTGTGCTGGAACCGAGACCCCGCTGGAGTAAGTTTGGATCTGGCAAAGTAACTGGGGGAGGATACAAACCGGAAAGAAGCAGCGGAGAAATCCCGCTGCTTTTTTGGTTTATGGAATGTTTTTCTCCCATCGTCGCGACCAGCCTTTGAGCGCTCCAAATCACTCCGCTCTGCCGATGGAAAGCTCAGGTCTCTTACCTTATGATGCGGCCATCGAACTGACCCAGACGAGCGTGGTGGCGCTTGCGCTGCGATCAATCTCAGATTAAGGTTTCCCCCAGTGTCTACCCATACAGCGCATCAGCAAGCCTAACCGATACACATGCGAGCAAGATACCTTCGAATTGCAGCGTTGAGTTTCATTTGGGTTCCCGTCACCAGAGCATCTCGTGCGAGGCGCTTCTTATTTACAATGAGGGGGGAGACGCGAGGCTGGCCCTGCTGTTTTCAATCGCGTTTTAATAGGAGAAAGTATGTCGCGAATCGTCAGAATTGGCACCTTCTGCATCGCTGCAGCAATGGCCCTGCTCACCATCCCAATCGCTAGCGCGAAAAAAATCGCAGACCCACCCGCCGCTCCGATCCCCATGCAAATGCTCACGGGGAAAACAGTGTTTATCTCCAATAGCGAAAGCACAGCAGATATCATATTCGCAGTGCCCGACCTGACTTATAACACGCTCTATGAGCACATGAAGAGCTGGGGAAAGTATGAGCTGGTATCGGCTCCCGCTGACGCCGACTTGGTCTTCAACATCAATTTTGTCGTTTTGTTATATCCGCAGCTTCGCTTGGTGGTTCTGGATCCCAAGACGCATGTTGTGCTGTGGACATTCGCCGAACAAGTGCAACCGTGGGTCCGGCAATCGACGGGTCGTAAGAACTTCGATCAAGCGATGGTCAATCTTGTGGACGACGTGAAAACGATGACGACCCCGCTGCCGGCTGCGGCCGATGCTCCCGTTCCAAACAAATAGGATTGCCCAGTTTGCCGGGTTTTCCCTCGCGTCCCTTACGACCCCGTGAGCTTCACCCGTATTTCTTCCGGCAGCTTCTCGCGGATCTCCGCCGGCAGCCGGTCATGCACGCGTCGCGCCCCGAGCATCGCCGCATCCACCACCGCCATGGGCGCCGGAGTAGCCACAGCTACGATCAACCAGATCAGCGCCGACAGCGCGAATCCCGCCAGTGCGCCCACCTCCAGCCACACGGCATGGCGCGGCCCAAGATGCCGGATCACTGCAAACGCCAGCAGAAACACACCCGCCGATGCCGATGCGAGCGAGATCAGCGAAATATCGATGATGCGATTCAGTTTCTGGCGGCTGCGGCAGCGCTCGCAACTCGCAAAGTGTAACTCGTAGTCCCCGCGCATCTCCGGAGCCAGGCCGGAAATATCGTAGCGCCATCCCGCAAGGATTTTCCCTACGATTGGTTCCACGCACTCGCTCATAAGAGGCTACAACCGGATGGATTCGAGAACCTCCGCCTGGGTTGCCAGCAGCACACGGTTGTGCCACAGCCCCAGACGGCCGCCGAGCGCCTGTTCCGCCGCCGCTCGCGCGATTTCGGGATGGTTATTCTGTTCAGATAAATGCGCCAAAACTAAGTATTCGGCACTTCCATCATAATCGCTGGAGAAGAATTCCGCGAGCGCCTCATTCGACAAATGCCCCACCCGGCTCATCACCCGCTGCTTCACCGACCACGGATACGGGCCCAAGCGCAGCATCTCCACATCGTGATTCGATTCCATCACCAGCACGCTGCAGCCCCGCAGATGATCGCGCACGCTCGCCGGCATGTAGCCCAGGTCGGTGGCAAAACCAACCTTAACGCCTTCCGCGCGAAACGTGAAGCCCACCGGATCGGCCGCGTCGTGCGGAATCGTAAATGGCATGACCTCGATATCGCCCACCGAAAAGCCGCGCCCGGCGGAGAAATGTTCCGACTTGGGTAGTTCCGGAATCTCGCCCTTTTCGTCACGCACTGCCCGGCTCCAGGCATGATGCGTAGGCGCGGTCAGGAAGACAGGCACGTTCAACTTAGTAGCCAGCCGCTGCAATCCCGCAACGTGGTCGGAGTGCTCGTGCGTGATCACAATCGCGGAGATCTCCTCGGCGCGTTCGCCCAGCGCCCGCAGCCGCTTGAAGGTCTCGCGGCCCGACAGACCGGCATCCACCAGAATACGCGTTGCGCTAGTTGCCACCAGCGCGCAGTTCCCACGGCTGCCGCTAGCCAGCACCGACACCGACACTGCCATAGCCGTAGCTTACCTCCATTGCCTGTGGAAACGGGAAGAGTATTTCCGTAGTCGGTACCTTTGATGGGACTGCCCTGATTGCCGCGCCGCTCGTTCACTTCCCTGCGAAGAGATTATCTACCACTCCTCGCCCGATCGATCCTCCGAACGCGCCCGCAATCCCGGGCACGAAGGCTAGAAAGGATTCGTAGACTTGCGCTCGCTCGGGCTTTTCCGAGAGGTAGAAATACGCTAACCACTCGACCACGGGCACGAACACTCCTACGATCAGCACCCAGCGCCACGGCTTACGCGGGCTCAGGAATCCCAGAAGCATGTTCGCTGCCAACACTACCATCGCGGTCAACAGCAAGTCTCCCACTTTGATGTCTAACCAGCCTGCTAACGCTCCCGACGCCGCTGCCAGCAGGTAATAGAAGACGTCGCCGCGAGATCGTTTGTCGGGGAAGAACCCTTCCGATGGCGTTGTCATATCTTCGTCTCGGGTCGTGAGTCCGAGTAAGTGTAGAAGCCGCGTCCGCTTTTGCGTCCCAGCCAACCTGCATCGACCATCTTGATCAAGAGCGGACAGGGGCGATACTTTGTATCTCCTAAACCATCCTGCAGCACGCGCATGATATCCAGACACACATCCAGGCCGATGAAGTCGGCCAGCGTCAGCGGACCCATCGGATGCGCCATTCCTTGCTTGAACACTTCGTCTACCGCTTCGGGCGTTGCTACGCCTTCCATCACGGCGAACATCGCCTCATTCAGCAGCGGCATCAGCACTCGGTTCGACACAAATCCCGGAGCGTCATTCACCTCTACTGGCGTCTTCTCCAGTTTCACGGCCAGCTCGCGCACTGTCTCGAATGTGGCCTGCGAGGTCGCGAGGCCTCGAATCACTTCTACCAGCTTCATCACCGGGACTGGATTGAAGAAGTGCATGCCGATCACTCGGTCGGCTCGTCCGGTCAGCGCCGCGAGCTTGGTGATCGAGATGGAAGACGTATTCGTCGCCAGAATCACTTCCGGCTTCGGCTTCATTAGGAGGTCGAGTTCGCGGAAGATCTCCGCCTTGACGTCAAACTTCTCGGTTGCTGCCTCGATCACCAAGTCGCAATCTCCGAGCTTCTCGCGATTGACTACCGCTGTAATCCTCCGCAGCGTGGAGACTTTGTCGTCCGCGGTGATCTTGCTCTTGGCCACTTCGCGGTCCAGGTTCCTGGCAATCGTATCGAGGGCGCGATCGAGAAAGCGCTGGTCCACATCGCAGAGGACGACGTTGAATCCGCAGCGCGCAAACACGTGGGCAATGCCATTGCCCATGGTTCCGGCTCCAATCACTCCCACAAGCTGAATCGCCATGATGGCCTCGCGCAAGAAGGAAACTGGAAAGTGTAGCAGAGTGGACTTCGGGCTTCAGGTGGGATAGACGGGCGCAAACATCGTCGCAACTTTCGCGGACGGTGAAGATGGGATTTTGATTTTTTTTTTGATGTATTTACTGTTAAGGTAATAACCCCGTTAGTACGGGTACCCCCCTCCCCCCCTGTCTTGTGGAATCATGGGGTTAGGAGGAAATTTCAGCCGTGGTCTTTGAATCTAAAGGACTTACAGCTAGAGTCTTTGAAACTAAAGGACTTAAGCTGTCTAAGACCGCCGAAAATGGCTTTGGGGCAGCTTCGAGGGTCGTTTGGGTGGACGAACCTCGAAGTTGCCCCAACCAGATGCTTAAATTGTTGCGCGCGACGGGTCTTAAGTCAATCTATTTCGATTCGCGGATGCTTTGTGATGAAAAAAGTCGAGGCCTTGTCCAGTCCGACTTCGGCGGCTTTGGAAATCAGGTGCGCTGTTGGGTCCGAGAGATCAGGAATTTTTCGATAGCGGCCCTTATCGTCTCGCATTCCAAGGCTGTGGTTTCATCTACCACCTCCCAGCGAGGTTCTTCGTACCCGCCCGGAATGGAGAAATAACCAAGCAGACGCTCCCACGAACCAGATTGCCTGCGTAGCGGCCTGAACCGACCTTCTCGAAACTGCGTCAGTTGGTTGCCCTTATGGCAAATCTCAGCCATCCAAGGGCCGTCGCACTTTATAAGAAGGATGTTCGGGTGGTGACCTTGCTTCACCGTCACTACACACTGCCTTGCTTTCTTATGAGGCAAACTCAAAGTGCACCTGGCCGTTTCGCTTGGCATGAGCGTGGCCTATGTTCAGCCCCTTTAGGTTCTGCAAGTTCACGACGGCCCCAAAGGGTATGAAGACTTCTGAGAAGCGTTCGAAGTTTGTTCCCCAATATATCATTGCGCACGACATGGGTGCGCCCTTCCCTACGTCTTCGCCATTCTCAAGAAATCGCAGGCGAGTGTCGTACAGGAAGCAAACAGCGGTCGCCCTCCCGAAGACGTATTTCTTCCAGTGACCCGTGTTTGTTGCTACGGGAACTAGCGCTATCACTTCGGCGGCGTGCACCCGATGTGCTTCTTCGCATTTCCTCAGCCAATCGTTAATCGTCTTGCCATGCTGAGGGTCAAGGCCATAAGGAGGATTTACATAAATGGTGCGAAATTTCCATGTCTCTTTCAGCCCGTCATGTTTCGGTAGCGAGTACTCGACCTTTGCGCGCACAATTGAGAATTTGTTGGAGCACGGGTCTAATTCGATGCTTCCGTGGAAACACTCCCGTACAGCATCGACGTATTTCTTAGGAGTTCCCCATTCCTTGCTTTGGCCGACTATCTTTCGCCCCGCAGTCATAGACAGTGCACCTCACGCCAATTCTTGGCGCGCAACGTGGCCAATTCCTTCCTTAGAACAGAAAGATGTTTGCCGCGCGGCGCAATGATGTTGAACCAATGTTCTACAACATCCCTTCGGGATGTGAAATAAGATTGGAGTGCGGCATCGGCAGCAAGGGCGATTCTAACTTTAGTGAATTGATTGACACCCTTTTCTCCTGTGTAGCTTGCCAAAAATGCTTGCCGTGCCGCGACGAATTCGTTTTTTGGATGGAGTAACAATTCATCCATAAACTGAGCTATTCCCGCGTCGGTCAAGAATAGTAGCCAGTCATACGATTGAGCAAGGACCTTGATTTCTTTGTTAGGATTCTCGCCAGTAAACCAGTTGCCGTGGTTGCTGACAACCCCAACGGTAAGGATGAAGCGGGAAAGCAGCTCCGGGTCACAAGACGCAATTATTTCAGCCATCAATTCATAGTAGTCGCCAAAGCGGTGTTCCCCTTCACGGCCCTCGATTAGGCCGCCCATACTGCCGTCATTCCGCCTGACTTTTTGTAAGGCTGATACCGTTCTCGCGACATAAGCCCCTTGCTTAGCCTTTTCTATTGTCTGCGGGCCTTTCCCCATTCCTTCTTCGATTCCAACGCGCTTGCACTCAAAAATGGCGAACGGTCGAGAGCTTAGCGACACAACGGAATAGGAACCCTCTCCGTCTGCGAACGTATCAAGATAGGCGTTAAGGAAATTGTTTCCTAAATCGCAGACGGCGCATGAGTTGCGGAGAATGAAGTCCCTGCTCAGCAGCGCGTTCGACTTTACCGTGTCTCTTGGGATATCAGTTTCCGCCAATTCTCTGGCCGCTGCAATCTTCGTTGCTGTTAGCGGCAGGTCATCCGGCTTGAACTTCAGGTGCGCCAATTCAACAGAGGGATGCAGGCTGTATTCAACGTTGTGCGTGATGTCGTCATTTGCAAATTCGGGAAGTGGCCTCTCAATCGCTACAGAATGTTCGAAGCCCCAAGACTTCAGCACATAGAACGTGATGACTTCAACAAGCGTGCCGAGCGCCCTTCCCGCTGCCTTCTTTGAGTCTTTAGCGTAGTGAAACACCTTCTCGACAAGGAGCTTCTGTAGTTTGTCAACCGAGTCGTATGCCATAGGGTGTGTGCCGCTAGTCTCTCATGGGAATCCCGTCTCACACCAGATGTTTTGGGTTCTCGCGGGGCGGTTGAACGCGCTCGTTAGGCCGTATTAGCCTGCCGCTTGATTAGCGCCGCGCTGTATTTCCGGTTGGCCGCAGCGTGAATGCTGCAGTAGCTTCGCGGTTTGCCGTTTTTGCCCAACTCTGGTCGCCGTTCGCATCCCGTGCGGACGCATTGCCCCGCGGCCTTGCGTTTTTGATAATCGCTCTTCTTCATAGGTTCGCGGAAAGTATATCGCACCGCTAGTAGTGACACCACGGTAACTTGCCCGGTGCAGGCTGGCGCAGGCAGACAGATTCTGAAATATAGATGGTCACCCTTGCGTAAAAAGACGCGCAAGGATGGGGCACCCGCGATTCGAGATTGTCCGATTGAGTCTTTGCTGGCGATACGGGATGCGTTGAAGCCGCGCGGCCCTCAGCGGCTGAAGCCGAGTCTAGGAACAATCCACTCATCGCAGCGGTGAACCGCTGCGCCACCCAAAATCAAAGCGTAAGAACGATTTTTTCCGCAGCCTGTAAAGCCGAATCCCACCCTTGCGCGAAAAGCCGCGCAAGGATGGGGCACCCCCGATCTCTTCTGAATCCGTGGCTAAACCTCTTAATCTGTGGTCAAACCTCAGGCGTGATAGACGCGCTCGCGCTCGTTCTGGCGGGCTTCGTACCACAGGGCCAGTTCGACGCGGTTCCACAATCCCAGCTTGTCGTAGATCAAGCGCAGATAATTTTTTACCACGTGCTCGGTGGTGCCGATGGAATCGGCGATTTCACGGTTCTTGCAGCCTTCGGCTACGCGTTGAATGATGAGCTGTTCTCGTTCGCTGGGGCCGCGGGGAGTTGCTGTCTCTCTTTCCATAATTGCCTCCGATAAAGTAAAGTCGCGAGCTTAACCCGCTTGATGCCGCCCTTGATTCCGAAACGCAGAAACAGACGGTTGAAATGAGCTTTGACGGTACGCTCGGCAATGTTCAGATCGCGAGCGATTTCCGAATTGTCACAGCCCTGGAGCAGCAGGTTGATAATCTGCCGGTCGCGCGGGTCGACTTGTTCGAATTTCTCTTCCATAAAAACTTCACCTGATCGACGCGGTTCGGACGCGGCAAGCGGCGCTGAACCATGCTCCCTCGGCGTATCTGAATTCGGGTCTCTGCGTCTCATTTTGCATTCGTGCGGCCAAACTACGCTGGCTACGTTAACTAACTGTGAAAACTGCGCTTGCGCGCTTTATTTCCTTGCAAACGGCGGTTACTACAGTCAGGGCAGGCATATTTCACGCAGGGAAGCTGAGCTGTTTTGCTCACTCTCTAAGGTGAATCACTTAGTACAAACTTCCGATGTACCTGCCTCGTAATGTGCATGATTTACACAGAAGTACATCCGCAGCCAGTCTTCGGCCCCTCCCATATAATGAGTTGTGGACTTCAAGCTGGTAAGCAACTACTCGCCCCAAGGCGACCAAAAACAGGCGATCGAAACGCTCACCCATGGCGTATTCGATCGCGAACAACATCAGGTCCTGCTCGGCGTCACCGGATCGGGCAAGACTTTTACCGCCGCCAAGGTGATTGAGGCCGGCAACCGCCCCACGCTAGTGATGGCCCACAACAAGACCCTGGCGGCACAACTCTACCACGAGTTCAAGAGTTTTTTTCCAAACAATGCGGTGGAGTATTTCGTTTCATACTACGACTTTTACCAGCCGGAGGCTTATGTGCCGGCGGCGGACCTTTATATCGAAAAAGAGGCGACCATCAACGATGAGCTGGACAAGTTGCGGCTCTCGGCTACGCGGTCTTTATTCGAGCGGCGCGATTGTCTGATTGTCGCTTCGGTCAGCTGCATTTACGGGCTGGGCTCGCCGGAGGCTTATTACGGGATGATGCTGTTCCTGGAAAAGGGGCAGAAGATCAAGCGCTCGGACATCACTCGGAAGCTGGTCGATATTCTTTATGAGCGGACGGAAGGGGATTTTCGGCGCGGGACTTTTCGGGTGCGCGGGGACGTCGTCGAAATCTATCCCACTTATGACGATAATGCTTATCGGGTGGAAATGTTTGGCGATGAGATTGAATCGCTCTCGCAGATCGATCCTCTGTTTGGGACGGTCAAGCAGCGGTATATGCGGCTGCCGATTTATCCGAAGACGCACTACGTGATGAAGGAAGAGACGCGGGCTTCGGCGGTCGCTTCTATTAGAACTGAACTCGCATGGTGGGAAGCGGAACTGGAGAAGCAGGGACGACTGGTGGAGTCGCAGCGCATCCATCAGCGGGTGATGTACGACCTCGAAATGATCAAGGCCATGGGTTACTGCCATGGCATCGAAAACTATTCGCGGCATTTTACTGGGCGGCTTCCGGGCGAGCCTCCGCCTACTTTGCTTGATTATTTTCCGCGCGACTTTCTGATGTTCATCGACGAGTCGCACCAGACGGTTCCGCAGCTTCATGGGATGTATCATGGCGACCGCTCGCGCAAGCAGACGCTGGTGGAATACGGGTTCCGCATGCCTTCGGCGCTTGACAACCGTCCGCTAACTTTCGAGGAGTTCGAGCATCGCACTAACCAGATCGTCTATGTCTCGGCTACGCCTGGTCCTTATGAACTTACTAAGTCGGCTGGCGTGGTGGTCGAACAGATTATCCGGCCTACTGGGTTGATCGATCCGCCGGTCGAGATACGTCCGGTTAAGGGACAGATCGACGACTTACTGCACATGATACGCGATCGCGTCGCGCGCAACGAGCGCGTGCTGGTAACTACGTTGACCAAGCGCATGTCCGAAGACCTGGCCGAATATTACAGTGAGGTTGGCGTGAAGTGCCGTTACATGCATTCCGAGATCGAGACGCTGGAGCGCGTGAAGATTTTGCGCGACTTGCGCAAGGGCGAGTTCGATGTATTGATTGGCATCAATCTTCTGCGCGAGGGGCTTGACCTGCCGGAAGTATCGCTGGTCGCCATTCTCGACGCTGACAAGGAAGGCTTCCTGCGCTCCGCCGGTTCGCTGATCCAGACCATTGGGCGCTGCGCCCGCAACCTGAACGGGCGGGCGATTCTCTATGCCGATCGCATGACCGACTCCATGAAACATGCGCTCGACGAAACCAACCGGCGGCGCGCCATCCAGCAGGCTTATAACGAGGAAAACGGGATCACGCCGGAATCCATCATTCGCCCGCTCGACATGACGCTGGTCGCGATCGTCGGCGCCGACTACACCGACCTCACGGGCCCCGAGGCCAATGGAATTCCGGACTTCAAGTCGCAGGAAGAGTTGGACGCCTACATAAGAAAGTTGGAGAGCGATATGCGGGAAGCGGCCAAGCGGTTTGAATTCGAAAAGGCGGCTAAGTTGCGAGATGCGATCAAAGAACTACGAACCAAGGAATTCCTGTTCGCGTGAGAAAGTGGCCCCCAGGACAGATCGAGTGATGGACCGATGATCGAGGCCGAGTTAGCCGCGATTTCATCACTAAGAGCAGCGCTGCCGTCCCGGCGCGCCGAAGGCGAGACACCTTCGGGACAGCAAGATGCCGGCGCTACCCGTTTTCAGGAGCGTCATCCATCACGCGGTCAGGATGCTAGCCGGCGGCGGCGCGGGCGGCTTTCTTGCCCGACTCGCGAGCGGCGACGGTGAGTTCATTTTCGAGCGAAGCGAACCGCTGAAAGACTTCGTGCAGGCGCAGCGCCATGTTGCGGATGGTATCGGCTTGCGCCACGACAGTCGCCGGCAGTCCGGGCTCGTTGACGAGAAGCTCGGCGTTGCCGAGGACGGTGGTAAGAGCGTTGTTGACATTGGTCCGCATCTCGACCATGTAGCGTCCGAGAGTGGCCTCGGCTTCCGCGACGGCGCAGATTTTTTCTGCTTCGTGAGCGCGAGACTCGGCCTGGCGGCAGCGCAGAATTTCGCGTCCTATGAGACCGGCCATCGCCGGCCAGATTCCAGGCTCGCGGCGCAACTCTAGAACGGCCCCATGTAGGGTGTAGAAATCAAGCGCGGAGTCGGAGTGAATCAGGATGGCGGGCTTGCCGGCGGCGGCGAGCGCCGGCTTCAGGTCCTGATTCGAATACCGCCTCAGGAGTTTGTGCTTGTCTTTTTTCCTGCCATCTTTCTTGTCTCTTTTCTTGTCTCTCTTTTCGTCGGCGTTCTGGTTGTCGTTCTTGCCCGGGGACGAGTTCTTCTCAGCGGAAGAGGCGTCGGCAATCGCGAGGTCGTACTGGCTGCCCTTGAGGTCGCGAGAAAAGGTTTGGTCGAGGACGATGAATTCCGGGCGATCGGAGTGGGAATCGGGATCCTGGGGCCAACTGGCGGTGATCTCTCGTGAGAAGGCGGGGTCGCTCGCAAGGATCAGGACGGTCGGGCGATTCATGGGTATCGTCGCTTTCTGATTCCGAACTTTATGTTTGCAGAGACGGTGCCTGCCCTCTCTCTTAAGATGCGGCAAGCCGCGTCTCGACGGGGGAAATCACTTGCCAGATTTTCTGGACGCCGCGGCGCTCGCGGCGAGCGGATTTTTTTGCGCCCCGTTCTGGAGTGCGTCGTCTACGGCCGCTCTCAGATCGACCAGCATGCGCAGCGGCTGGCCCGAAGAATATTCGGCGTGAAACATGACCTTCCAGGACTGGCAGATCATGCGCAGGCGCCCGGTCGGTTCCTCGGCGGAGAATTGGGCGCGGCGGCAATCGATAGTGGCGACGCCGCGGCGCTCGAGTTCGCGCAAGCCGTCCTGGATGGCGTTGAGATCGTCGTGCATGAGCCGGAAGAATATTCGCCGGATCATGAAGCTGAAACGGGCAAAGGCCATCATGGCCGCGGGCTCGAAATAGCGGGCCGCGCTCTGCGTCTTGAGCTTGCGCCCCTGCTCGAGCGCGCCGCTGTGCAGCAGTTCGCTGAGGCGGCGGCAACGGGCCGCCGACTGCATGATGGTCTCGAGCGAATTCAACCAGGCGGGCAGCTTGGGCTGCTGCGGGCCGAGTACCGGCTCCAGCACCTGGGCGACGTAATCGAGGTCCACGTCGGCGTCCTCCAGGCCGGAGGGCACACAGAGCGAAAAATACTGGACGAGCAGGAAGTCGGTTTTGTCGCGGTCGCTCGCCGACTTTGCGGTCTTGTGCAGGTGATGCACCAGAAGCTGGCGCAACACGGCTTCGTTGGCCAGCGGCGTGGTCTGCAGAAACTGGCGTAACTGGTGCACCTGGATCTGGACGTCGACCTGCTGGAACCAGGCCTCGGCGTGCTTGACCGACTCGGGCGAAGACGAAAATGCCGCATCGACCGGGCAGGCGGGAACCTCAATCACGAATTCGCGCACCAGGGCGGCGTAAATGGGCTGCAGGGCAGCAAAGGCGGTTCCCTGCTCTTCCAAAGAAGGTGGGGCGGATGCAGTCATGATTTCACAATCCAATTGGGAACTTTGTTCAGGAAGCGGGCGGCAATCGCTGTCCGCTCCGGATGATATTGAACCGCGACCACGGAGGCTTCGGCGCGCAGCGACCCGTCGTGGCTTTCGATGAGCACGTGATCGGCGAATTCCAGAGGACGGGCGACCACGAACAGAACTTCGTGCGGCGTGCCGAACTCGATGATCGTGTTCTGAAAAAATTCGTTCTCGTCCTCGTGGGCGCCGGCGTTGCCGTTGCCATTGCCGTCGCCGTTTCCATTTCCGTTGCCGTTGTGGCCATGGCTGCGGCTGAGCTTGATGGGAATCCGCACCGGCGTGGCTTCGGGAAAGAACCGCGCCAAGCGGCCTACGATGTCTGGTTCTGGAGCGCGAGCAGTTGCCTGGTTGGGCACTGAATCCTCAATCTCGGGGGAGTTTGAGTAGCCGATTCTCGCCTTCTCCCGGTTTGGAAGAACTGCGAGAAGACTCGTTCAGCTTCATCGGCATTTCAGTAGTGCACGGGTTACACCAAAGGCTTGAAGGTCATGCACTTATGAGTAAATGAAGTAGGAACAAGCAGTTAACGGCGCTGCTTGAGTGCGAAGCCGGCTAATTCTTCGGGGAACCAGGGAAGAGCGTCTCAGAGTGACACGACCGTCTCAGTTCGTGCGCTGTGAGGAACCGCGGGAGTGAGGCGCCGAGCTGCGCTCGGGCGGGACGGACGAATGCGTCCGTCCCTACACGAGCAGATCATTGCAGCGTTGTCGAACTGGGGGGCTCCTCGCGGCTGCCGATGTGGTAGCGCTTTAGCTTGCGATAGAGGGTGGCGCGGCTGATGCCTAGCATCCTGCCGGCCAGAGCCTTGTCTCCTTTGACCTGCGAGAAGACGCGCTCGATGGTGGCGCGCTCGATGTCTTCCAGATCGGTGCCCGAGAATTCCGGCGACTCGAGCGGCTCGGCTTGAACTTCCGCGCGCGCGATCGCCGGCGGCAGATCGTTGACTTCGATGAGGCGCTGATCGCCTAGAGCCACGGCACGCTCCAGGCAATTTTCCAGTTCGCGAACGTTGCCGGGCCAGTCGTAGGCCAGCAGGGCCTTCATGGCGTTGCTCGAAACGTGGACGCCTCGTCCGGGAGCCAGGCGATCGAGGAACCACGCGGCCAGAATGGGAATATCGGAACGGCGCTCGCGCAGCGGAGGCAGCGAAATGGTGACCACGTTGAGGCGGAAATAGAGATCCTTGCGGAAGGTTCCCTTCTGGTATTCGGTATCGAGATCGCGGTTGGTGGCGGCCATGATGCGCACGTCCACTTTGACCTTTTGATTGCCGCCGACAGGGCGAACTTCCTTCTCCTGAAGAAAGCGCAACAGCTTGGCTTGCATCTCGAGCGGGAGTTCGCCAATTTCGTCGAAAAAAATGGTTCCGGTATCGGCCGATTGCAGCAGGCCCTGCCGGGAACGAAGCGCGCCGGTGAAGGCGCCTTTTTCGTAGCCGAACAACTCGCTTTCGATGAGGGTGGGGACGAGCGATCCGCAGTCGACGGCAACGAACGGGCGGCTGGCCATGGCGCCGCGAAAGTGAAGGGCGCGGGCCACCAGTTCTTTGCCGGTTCCGCTTTCGCCGGAAATCAGCACCGGGGTGCGCGTGTCTTTGAGGCGCGAGATGAGGCGCAGCACATTCTGAATGCCGACGGAATTGCCGATAATGCCGTGGACGGCGGTCTCGGTTTCGGAGCGCTCGCGCAGATACACGTTTTCTTCCACGAGCCGGACTTTGTCGGCCATGCGTCCCAGGAAAAGGCGCAGTTCATCGAGCGGAGCAAAGGGCTTCGAGATGTAATCGTAGGCGCCCAGCTTCATGGCCTGCACCGCGGTTTCGACCGATCCGTGGCCGGTCATGACCGCGACTTCGATGCGCGGGTGAGCACGCTTGACCTGCTCCAGGAATTCGATGCCGGACATGCGCGGCATGACCATATCGGTGAGCACCACGTGCACGGGCTGTTCCTCGAGCAGGGCGAGCGCGGCCTCACCGCTCTCGGCTTCGAGGCAGGAAAATCCGAGCGACTCGCCGACAGTCATGCAGAGACGGCGTATGGTCTGCTCGTCGTCGACAATCAGCAATCGTATGCGGAAGTCGTGCGTACTCAAATTCGGCGTCGTCAAATTCTGCGTCATGGAGCGGCCCTGCCCATAGTCTGCTCAACCACGGAAATGAATTCATGCACGCGAAACGGTTTTTCCACGCAGGGCGCGCCGGTGCGGCGCAGCGTGGCCGCGGTTTCCTCGTTGGCGATGTCGCCGGTGATGAAAACCAGGCGGGAGGCGAGTTCCGGACGATTGGTGGCGATCCAGGCATAGACCTGGGCGCCGTCGACGCCTCCGGGGGTGCGCATGTCGGAGACGACGCCGTGAAATTGACCGCCCTGGAGCAGGCGCAGTGCTTCGGCGCCGGATTCGGTGGGAACGACGGCATATCCGTGACCCTCGAGCACGGCGCGCACCAGAGCCATGACGGCCGGTTCATCTTCAATCAGAAGCACAGGCGCGCGAGCGGGATCGATTCCTGTCTGCGTCATAGGGGATGGACTCCTGCCACTGCTCCGAAGGACGCCGTCTCGGATGCCACCGGAAGGCGGACAATAAAAGTCGCTCCTTCAGAGTCCGGGTTGTTGTGACACACGATTTCACCGCCGTGTTCGCGGACGATGCCGTAGCAAATACTCAGGCCCAAACCCGTGCCCTTGCCCACATCCTTGGTGGTAAAGAAAGGATCGAAAATACGTTCGGGATCGGCGATGCCGATGCCGTTGTCGCGAAAAGAAACTTCGACGAATGCGTTGGAGAGGGCGCTCATGATCTCAATGCGGGCGGCGCGCGTGGTTTCGCGCACCGCGTCGTACGCGTTATTCAAGATGTTGAGAAACACCTGCTGCAGTTGATGGGAATCTCCGACGACTTCGGGCAGGGACTCGTCGAGACGTTCAATCACCTGAATACCGTGGCTCATGAAGTCGTAGGAGCGCAAGTGCACGGTGCGCTGCAGGATGGAGTTGAGCTGGACCGGCTGCCGCCGCGGCGGCATCTGGCGGGCAAAGCTGAGCAGGTTCTGCACGATCTGCTTGGTGCGCTGCGCTTCCTGCAGAATCACGCGCAGATCGCGGCGCGCGCTTTCGGGGAGATCGGGGTTTTCCATCAGGAGGTCGGTGAATCCGAGGATGGCAGTGAGCGGATTGTTGACTTCGTGGGCGACGCCGGAGACCAGTTGGCCGACGGCCGCCATTTTCTCGGCGTGCATCAGCTTGGCGCGCAGCATGGCGGAGTCGGTGACGTCGGTCATGACCACGACGATGCTGCCGACGCGGCCATCTTCGCCGATGATGGGGCTGAAATTGACGGAGAACTGGGCGCTGACGCCGTCGCCACGAACCAGGGGCAGATCGAAGTTATCGACCTGCTGGCCGCGAGCTACATCTGCCAGCGCTTCGCGGAGTGCGGCGCGGCGCGGGAGGGCGCATAGATCGGGCAAGGGATGCCCCAGGATCTGGTTCTGCTGAAATCCGAGTCCGCTCCAGCGCCGGTTGGCATAACTGATCAAGCCTTCGGTGTCGGTAACCAGAATCAGGCTCTGGGTGTGATTGAGGATTTTGCTGGAGAAGTCGCGCTCTTTCTGCAGCTCGGTTTGCGAATGGTGCAGGCCGCTGACATCGAGCATGAGGCCGCGATGCTGCAGGATGTTGCCGCCCGGATCGCGCATGGCAAAACAGTTCATGAATACATGGACCGGCGATCCGTCCTTGCGCCGCAGGATTTCCTGGTGGTTGCGCATTTCTCCCCCGTCTTTGAGCAGCGCCGAGAGTTCCTCGCGCCGCTCGGGAGAAAAGTAGACCTGGGTGGGAATGTCGAGTTGCAGGACTTCGTCGCGGCTGCTGTAGCCGAGGATGCGGACCAGCGCGTCGTTGACTTCGACGAAGCGGCCTTGCGGCGTGGAGATGTAGATTCCTTCCTGAACGTTGTCGAACAGTTCGCGATAGCGGCGCTCGGCTTCGCGCCGGTCGGTGATGTCCTTGAGCACGTGCACGGTCTGGAGCTGCGTGCTGCTGGCGGCGTGGATGCGCGAGGTGGAAATCAGGTAGGTGCGTTCGAGGACGGGGTGCACGTATTCGTCGAGCCCTTCGCCGCTGCGGCAGAAGGGACAGGAGTGCGGAGAAGCGCCGGTGGTGAGGACGTCGAGCGCCCGCATGTTGATGCCGATCAGCTGGTCGGGAGCGATGCCGACGAAGTCGGCGAGCGAGCGATTGACGCGGAGAATGTTGTGCTGCTCATCGTGGACCACGATGAAATCGCTGATGGCGTCGAAGATTTCCAGCCAGTGGCGGTTGGCATGCTGCATGCGCGTCAACAGGCAGGCATTCTCAAGCGCGATGCTGGCGTGGCCGGCTAGAGCGCGCAGCAACTGGTGATCTTCGAGGGCGGGCGGGGCGCCGCGGTCGGCGAGGCAAAGCACGCCGACAAGTTCGCCCGAGGAGCCGGCCAGGCGGACCAGCGTGCAATCGGCCCATCCCAGCCTGGACGCGAGATCGCTTCCCAGCACATCGCCGGCCGGGGCGAAGGCGACATCCATGGGGTACTTCGGCAGGGCCGCGCCGAGCGCCTGGCTGAAGCGGCGGAGCAGCGCTTTATCGTCGACTTCGGAAACGCCGCTCACCAGCACGGTATCGAGATCCGCAGTCTGGAAAAGGCTGAGGGCGACGGAGCGGCATCCGAGCAGGCCGGCCGCGCGCAGCGCGAAGTTGCGCATGAACTCGGGCAGGTGCAGAACGGTGTTGAGTTCGAGCGCGATGGTGACCAGAGCCTCGGCGCGGCGGCGGTGCTCCTCGGACTGGTGGAGGTTGCGGGTCAGTTCGAGGGCGATGGCAACCTGTGCGGCCAGCGCGCGGGCGCGGCGGACGTCTTCATCGTCGATCGGTCCAGGCTCGACGCGGTCGAGCACGCCGAACATTCCAAGCACATCGCCGTTCGAACCGAGCAGGGGCACAGCGAGGAGTTGGCGGATTTTGAAAGCGTCGACGAAATCCAAGTTCGCGCCCGGAGTTTTGCGGGCGTCCTCGGTGAAGAACACATTCTTGTTCTTCAGGGTGTGGCTGGCGACGCCATCGTAGAGCGGGATATCGACGGGTCGAGCGACTCCGTTCTCCACTCCCCAGCGAATGTGGAAGGCGGCCTCTTCGAGGAGTCCGATGACGCAGCGCTCGAAGCCGAGAAAACTGGCGGCGCGGACCACCGAGGTCTGCATGAATTCGTCGAGTTTTCCGGCGGAACCGAGTTCGAAGGAAATCTCCAGGATTTCGTGGAGCTCGTGGGCTTGGGCGCGCGCCATGCCGTACAGCTCGGCGTTGGCAATCGCGACCGCACCAAACCCGGCCAAGGCCGAAACCAGGGTTTTGTCTTCCTGGCTGAAGGGGTTGGCGAGACGGGGATAGACCAGAATCGCGCCCTGCGAGCGCGAAGTGCGAAAGGGCGCCGCGATCAAAACTCCGGGCGGCGAATCTTCTCCGAAATGAGACGCGCCGTCGATGCTCACCGTAATGCGCTCGCCAGCGGCCACCGCGCGGGTGGCGATCTCGACGGAGGAGCGCAGGTTGTTCTCCTCGAAACGCGACCGGATGGTGAGGGCGAGCTTCGGGGATTCGGTCGACACCGCCGGCAGAAGGAAACGCTTCTCCTGCTGGACGAAAACCAGCACGGCGGGCGAATGCAGCAGCACGCGCAGACGATCGGCGATGCTCTCCATCACCGCCGCGGTGTCGGGCAAGCCATGCAGTGCGGTGGCGACTTCGACCAGAATGCTGGCGCGGCGGTGCTCTTCGCGGGAGAGCTGGTTCAGGCGAAGGGCTTCGAGCGCGGTGCCAAGCTGGGCAGCGAGGATGGTAATTTTCGCAACGGCGTCATCGTCAAAACCGGCGTCAGGCGCGCTCTTCAGGAAGGTGATGGCGCCGACTACTTCCCCTGAAACCAGCAGGGGCGCGGCCATGGCGGCGTGCGCGTGGCATGAGGCCAGCCATGGATAGCGGGCCACGTCGAGGTGATTGACGAAAAAGGGACGACGACTCTGCACCGCATCCATGGCGATGGAGGTATCGCCAGCGCGCCGGCGGACGCCACGAAAGGACTCGGCGTCATCGGCGTCCGCCTCGGCTCCCACCAGTTCACCGTCGGACGAACAGCTCCAGAAGTAGGCGCCGCTGGCATCGAAGAAGGCGCGGGTGAGGGCGCAGAAGGACCGGATGAGCTGGTTGGGATCGCTGCTTTGAAAAGCGGCGCGGGAAAGCTCCAGGAGGAGCTTCTGGAAAGCCTCCTCAGAGTGAGACGCTTCGCCCGGACCCGATTTTCCGGCGTGGGTTGTCAGAGGGCACCACTCATTTTAGCTAAGCGGTTGAAAACAATTGAATTACATAGTAAACGTACGCTTCATTCTCAAATTGAGTCAAGAGAATACGAGATGGCAGTGCCGACTTGTGAACGGCACAAAGGTGATACCCGCGTCTCAATTTGGAATTCGGGTAGTCGGCTGATCGGGCAAATCGGGTGATCGAAGTTCGGAAGCAGTCTCTTGGAAGCACCCGATGGCGCCGATGATCCGATCACCCGATCACAAACTCGATCACTAAAGGATCAGCTCTTCCTCGCTGCGGATATCACCAAAGTAATGAACAGAAAGAACTTTTGGTATCCGCCAGTGCGGTCCTTGCACGAATATAAGGAAAACGCACAGCGACAAGGGAGGTACCGTGTCCTTTCGAACCTTGAATCGCGCGTTCGCGGTGGGTCTGCTGCTCCTGGGCGGATGGATCGCGACCGGCGCACCCCCGGCACGGGGCCAGGAAGCGATCAGTCGAAAACCAAAGAGCAAGGTGGCGCCGGTGTATCCGGAACTGGCGAAGCGCATGAACATCGCCGGCGTGGTCAAGGTCCTGATCACGGTCACGCCCAGCGGGTCGGTCAAGGACGCGAAGTTGGTGGGCGGGCATCCGGTGTTGGCCAACGCCGCTCTGGATGCGGTCAGGAAATGGCGTTTCGAGGCGGCTCCGGAAGAGTCGACGGGAATTGTGGAATTTCGTTTTGACCCGGCCGAGTGGAAGTGAGAGAGCGCGCGCCGGGCGCGGGACATTGGCTGAGGAAGGTTGAGTATGACTATCGAGAAAAAGCTGTATATCAACTTCGGCGTCATTCTGGGGACGGTGCTGTTGCTTTTCGTCATCAACATATACGGAGTGCATCGCGAGCATACGGCCAAGGATGCGGCACAGCGCTCGATCGACATGACCGAGGCGACGTCATCGGTCCGCGCCCAGATGATGCAAAACCGGCTTCACCTGCAGAACTACCTGCTCAGCGGGGACACCCGGGACGTGGAGAAGATGAATGACGGCGAACACGGGTTGAGTAATGCCCTGCGCCACGCCCAGGAACTGGCGAATTCCACGCAGCAGCGCGTCAGTCTGGAAAAAGTGCAGGGTCTGGAGCAGGCCTGGGGCACCGACTTCGCCAATCCGCTGGTGGACAAACGCCGGGCCGTGGACAGCGGCAATGCGACCGTGGCGGAACTGCAGATCTTTTATCTGCAGAAGGATCCAAACTCCTGGGTCTCGCGTTCCAGCGACGTGCTGGACGAGGTCGACCACGAGAACCGTCAACTGCAGGACACCCGCCACGCCGATGACCAGTCGGCAACAAACTACACCATTGTGTTTGCGGTGCTCAGTACCTTGATCGCCCTGGCATTAGGCGTTGTCATCGCTTACAGGACCGCTGCCGGGATCACCGAACCGCTGAGTCGACTGATTCACGTCGCCGACCAGATCGGCCAGTCCGGGGATCTGGAGCACACGATTGACGTTCACGGCAAGGATGAGATCGGGCAACTGGCCAGGACTTTCGATTCCATGGTGAAGTACCTGAAGGAAATGGCCGCGGTCTCCGAAGCCATCGCCGGGGGCAACCTGGCGGTGGAAGTCCGTCCCCGCTCGGCGAACGACACGCTGGCCAACGCCTTCACCCGCATGGTTGAAGGCTTGCGCGGGCTGGTGCGGCACGTGCGCGACGCCGCCTCCCAGGTGGCCAGCGCTTCCACGCAGGTGGCCAGCGCCTCCGACGAGTCGGCCCGGAATAGCCTGCAAACTTCTTCGGCCATCGATGAAGTCACCAGCACCATGCACGAAATGAGCGTCAACGTCCAGAACATGGTGAAGAACACGCAGACGCAGGCCTCGAGCGTCAGCGAAACCTCGGCTTCCATCGACGAGATGGTCACCTCGATCCAGCGGGTCGCGGACACGGCCAAGGTTCTGCTCGATATTTCGAACCGTTCGCGGGAAGAGGTGCACAGCGGCATCGGCACCATGGAGAAGGCGACCGACGGCCTGAACCGGATCAACACCACGATCCGCTCTTCGGGCGAGATCATCGACGCCCTGGGCACGCGCGCGGACGACATCGGCAAGATCGTCGAAGTGATCGACGATCTGGCGGAGCAGACCAACCTGTTGGCCCTGAATGCCGCCATCGAAGCGGCGCGGGCGGGCGAGCACGGCCTCGGATTCGCAGTGGTGGCGGATGAAGTCCGGAAGCTGGCGGAGAAATCTGCGCAGTCCACCAAGGAGATTTCCGAGCTGATCGGGAGCATCCAGAAGGAAGCCCGCAAAGCCGTCGAAAACATGGAGAAGAGCACGACCATCGTGAACGAAGGCCTGAATCTGGGGCAGGAATTGAATGGCGCGCTGCGAAAGATTTCGAACGTGGTGACCGAGGTGTACAAGTTCGCGCAGGAAATCGGGGCTGCGACCAACGAGCAGTCGCACGGCTCGTCGCAGATAGCGCGCGCCACCACGCGCCTGAACGAAATCACGCACGAGATCAACTCGGCGGTCGAAGAACAGGCTTCCGGAGCGCAGGCGGTGGTGCAGGCCATGGAACGCATGCGCGAACTGGTGCAGTCCAACACGTCGGGGTCGACCGAACTGGCGGCTTCGTCGGATCAGATGTCCAAGATGTCGCGGGGCCTGCTGGATTCGATGGACCGCTTTGCGTTGCGTTCGGACGACCGGCCGGACGACAGATCGAACGACAGGTCGAACGACGGCACCTCGGAGTACGGGAAAGCAGCCCGGTCCGCCACCGTGGGGTCTCGATGAGGGAATGCCAGCCATGAACCAGGAAACGCACATTGTGGGCTTCCGGGTGGGCCGCGAGACTTACGGCGTGCCCATCACATCGTTGCATGAGATCGTCCGGGTGCCCGAGATCACGGCGGTGCCGGACGCGCCCGATTATCTGGAAGGGGTTATCAACCTGCGCGGGAAGATTGTCTCGGTGGTGGATCTGCGGAAGCGCTTCGGGCAGCCCTCCACCGGACTCGACCGGCGCAGCCGCATCCTGGTGGTGGAACACCGGGGACGGCTGGCGGGCATGATTGTGGACTCGGCGTCGGAGGTCCTGAAGATTCCCGAAAGCGACATCGAGGCCGCGCCCGCCATGATGCAGGAGGGCGGACTGGATTGCGTAACCGGCCTGGGAAAGTACCACGGACGGCTGATCATCCTGCTGGATATCAACAAGGTACTGGCGGCACGCGAGTTTGGAAAAGATGCGCTCAAGGAAAATCCAGCGGAAAAACCGGCTGCGGCCGGGAGCGGTAAGGCGGGAACGGCAGGGGCAGGAACAGCGACAGGAGCAGGGACAAAAAGCGCCTCGGCCGGGAAGTAGCACCTAGAACGAGCCCACATGAGCACGAGCGAAACACCCGCACTCACCGAAGCCGAATTGAAACTGCTGCAGACCCTGGTCTACCAGGAGTGCGGCATGCACTTCGACGACCGGCGCACTCCCTTCCTGCAGGACCGTTTGCAGCGCCGCTTGAAGGAATGCCAGCTGGATTCGTTCTATAGCTACTATCGCCTGCTCATCAGCCAGCAGGGCAAACAAGAGCTGTCGCGGCTGCTGGAAAACCTGACCGTCAACGAGACCAGCTTCTTCCGGAACAAGGCGCAGCTCGACCTGTTTCAGGGAGACACGATGGAGGATATTCTGCGGCGCAAGCAGGAGCGCCGGGAGTACAGCGTAAGAATCTGGAGCGCGGGCTGTTCCACGGGACAGGAACCCTACACCCTGGCCATGCTGGTGGCCGATGCGCTCTCGTACTTCTTTCTGCGCCATCCGCAACCGCTGGAAGCGCCGCTTCCCAAGCCTCTGGTCCCCCCGCCCTGGCGGGTGGAGATCCTGGCCAGCGACATCAACTATTCGGTTTTGCGCACGGCGCAGGAGGCTTCCTACGGCGAGCACCAGATGGCGGGGGTCGACTACGGCTACCGCTTGCGTTACTTCGACAAGGTGGGCAACCGCTACGCCGTGAAGAAGAACGTCAAAGAACTGGTGCACTTCGACTTTCATAATCTCAAGACCGAATACCTGCCGCAGCGCAACGACATCATTTTCTGCCGCAACGTGATGATGTATTTCGACGAAGCCGAGCAGCGGCGGCTGGTGGAGAAGTTTTATCGCTGCTTGAATCCCCAGGGATATCTGTTTGTCGGCCACGCCGAAAGCCTGCTGGGGCTGACCGACAAATTCCAGATGGTGCACCGCAACAGCGGCACCGCGTACCAGCGAGTCGAGGTGCCCATGTGACCGCTCCTCCCGAGGATCGGATGACCGAGCTGCGCCAGCTGTTCTTTGAGAGTGCGGCGGAACTGGTCCAGAAGTTGAACGACGAAGCCATGCGGCTGGAGCAATCGCCCGGCGATGCCGAGACCGCCCGCAGCCTGCGCCGGACCGTGCATACGCTGAAGGGGGACGCGGCCGCCTGCGGTTTCCGCGAGCTCAGCGAACTGTGCCATGAGTTCGAGGATGTGCTGACGCTGGAAAATGTGGCGGCAGCTTCGGTTCCAGAGATCGCGTTGCGCGCGGCCGACGTGTTTACGGCCTTGCTGGAAGCGTATCGGAAGGGCACGAAACTTCCCAGCATCCAGTCTTTGCGCGCGGACATTGCCCGTCTGGCGCACCCCGGGCGGAACGCCGCGGCCAAGACAAAAACAACGAAAAAGAAGACAGGGAAGGCCGCCGTGAAGCCCAGCCGCTGGTCGGAATACGAGCAACTCGCCATCACTCGGGCTCTGGCGGAAGGCAAGCGCGTTCATCACGTGGTGGTGCAACTGGACCCACAATGCGCGATGCCCATCGCCGGACGGCAGATGATCCAGTTGGCCCTTGCCGGACTGGGCGAAGTGCTGGCTCTCTATCCGCTCGAAGGCAGCGTCGAGGCGATTACTTCGGTCGAAGCGGCTCTGGCATCGGAAAAGCCGGCGGAGCAGGTCCGGTCCAAGTGCAACATTCCAACCATCGCATCGAAGGTGCGAGTCGGGCCGCTGCGCATGGCAGCAGCGTCGCATTCGCTCCCGCTGGCTCCCGCTGCTGAAGGCAAAGACAGGATTGCGCCGCCCGCTGCCGCCGAGGCCGCTGCCGCTGCCGGCCTGGCAGAGAATGACGCGCCCTCGATTGCGGAATCGGCCCCGGCGCCCTCCGCGCCCGGCGGTCCCGACAACGTGTTGCGCGTGGACGCGGAACGAATCGACAGCGTGCTCAATCTGGTGGGGGAACTGATCCTGGCGAAATCGATGTTGCAGCAGACGATGCTGGAATTCGGACAACGCTTCCCGAAAGACGTCCTGCGCGGGAGGTTCTCCGACGCCATGGCGTTTCAAGGGCGGGTTTTGAATGACCTGCAGCACTCGGTCATGAAGATTCGCATGGTGCCGGTCGATCAGCTGTTTCGCCGCTTCCCGCGCATTGTGCGGGACGTCGGGCGGCAGTGCGGGAAAGAAGTCGAGTTGCTGATCCGGGGCGGGCAAACCGATCTCGACAAAAGCATTCTGGATGCGATCGCCGAACCGCTGACCCACCTGGTGCGCAATGCCGTCGGCCATGGCATCGAGACCGCCGAGGAGCGGGTTCGCGCTGGCAAGCGCGCGCAAGGAACGTTGCGGCTGGGAGCTTATCATCAGGGAAATCAGGTGGTCATCGAGGTCTCCGACGACGGAGCCGGTATTGACGCGGAGAAAGTCCGGCAGCGCGCCTTGTCCCAGGAATTGCTGAAACCCGAGCAGGCCGCACGGCTCACGGAAGCGGAGACACTGGATCTGATCCTGCAGCCGGGATTCTCCACCGCGGAAGAAATCACCGAACTCTCGGGCCGGGGCGTGGGATTGGACGTAGTGCAGAGTGTGCTCGGACGGCTGAAGGGATCGATCCAGATCGAAACTGCGGCGGGACGGGGCACAACCTTCCGTCTGCGGCTGCCGCTGACGCTGGCCATTATCCGGGCGCTGCTGTTCCGCGTGGAACAGCGGCTCTACGCCCTGCCCTTGAACGCGGTGGCGGAGATCGCACGCACCTTCGAGGAAGAAATTCACGAGGTGGAGCACTACGACGTGCTGCAACTGCGCAACGACGTGTTGCCATTGCTGCGTCTCGGTGCGAAGCCCCCGACGGGGCCGGAAACGGTGCGACGCAAGGTGTTCGTGCTGGTGATCAACAGCGGGGAGCGCAAGTTTGGGGTCGTCGTCGACGCCCTAGAGGGCGAGGAAGAGCTGGTCATCAAGGCGCTTGACGACCAGTCGATCACTACCGACCTGGTGAGCGGGGCGTCGATTCTGGGTGATGGCAGGGTGGTCCTCATCCTCAACATGATCGCGCTCATGGATCGCTTCACGCGCGGGCGGGCGGATGCAGCCGGCCCGCGGATGGCAGGTTTGCTGTCGAGCGTCATCCCGCCCGAGTTGAGTGCAGCTCGAACCCAGGCCGGCGAGATGCGGGCCCACGGCACGGCCGGGGGCCAGTCATGAAAAAGGCGGTGCGCGTGCTGGTGGTGGACGACTCGGCGCTGATGCGCAAGCTGATTCCCAGGATCCTCGAACAGAATGACTCCATTGAGGTGGTGGGCACGGCCATGGACGGCCATTTTGCGCTGAAGAAAATCGAGGATCTGTCGCCGGATGTAGTGACCCTCGACCTCGAAATGCCGGGATTGAACGGGATTGATACGCTGAAGGAAATCATGCGCCACTGGCGGGTTCCGGTTATCGTGGTCAGCTCGCACAGCACGGCCGGGGCGTCGATCACGCTCAAGGCGCTGGCGCTGGGCGCGTTCGATTTCGTGGCCAAGCCGCAGGACGTTGCCGCGCGCATGCCCGAAATCGCCTCCGAGTTGATCAGGAAGATCCGGGCGGCGGCGCAGAGTGCGGGAGTGCAGGCGCAGTTCCTGCCGGAAGATTCCCAGGCGGAGCTGCCGCCCAAGCTGCGGCCCATCGCGCCCACGCGCATCATCGCCATCGGCGTTTCCACGGGCGGTCCGAACGCCTTGCAATATCTGTTTTCGAAGCTGCCGGCGGAATTCTCGGGCAGTATCCTGGTGGTGCAGCATATGCCGGACGGGTTCACGGAACTGTTCGCCAAGCGGCTGGACGAGACCTGCCCCATACGGGTGAAGGAAGCGCAATCGGGCGACTTGCTGGTGGCCGGGCGAGCCCTCATTTGTCCGGGGAACCGGCACATGAAAGCGAAGAAAATGCCGCTCGGCAACGTGGCGGTGCTGGCGGACGAGACCCCGGTCAACGGGCACCGTCCGTCGGTGGACGTGCTCTTCCACAGCGTAGCCGAGGAGTTTGGTCCTCAGGCCATGGCCGTGCTGATGACCGGCATGGGAGAAGATGGAGCCTTCGGCCTGGGAGAGGTCCGGGGGGCTGGCGGATACACGGTGGCGCAGAGCCAGGAAACATGCGTGGTTTACGGCATGCCCAAGGCAGCCATCGAGCGGGGCTTCGCGATGCGCGTCGCGCACCTTCAGGATCTGCCCAATATTTTGCAGGTACAATGCGCGCCCGACCGCGGCCGGGGGGACAATGCCGAGGCCAAGCGAACGACCAGTGCCGGAAGTAACTAGAGTCATCTATCGAAAGTATGTAGTTCGTGATTAAGTGATAGTTGGGGAGGAGTGCCATGGAAAAGTTTGCGCCCGTAAAACGGAGCGAAGACGGACAGCCGGTACGCTATCTGATCGTGGACGATTCCGTGTTCGCCCGCAAGAACCTGGCCCGGATGGTCGAAACATTCGGCGGACAGGTAATCGGCGAGGCGGGCGACGGAGTTTCGGCGATCAGCGAGTACGAACGGCTCACGCCTGACATCGTTCTGATGGATATCACCATGCCGCAGATGGAAGGCATCGAAGCGGCGGAGAAGATCGTGCGCGACCATCCGAGCGCCCGCATCGTAATGGTGTCGTCGGTCGGCTACCAGGAGAACATCGTGGCCGCGTTGCAGCGCGGCGCCCGCCACTTTGTGCAGAAACCGGTGAAGCCGGAAGTTCTCTACGAAGTCATCAAGTACGTGATGCGTGACGACGGGACCACCGCGCAGGGCACCGGAGCTGGAGCCTAGTCATGCGGATGGAGCTGATTCAGCCTTTCATTAACTCGGCCGACGCCGTCCTGGCGCAGGGACTGGAGTCGCCCATTTCCATCGAGAACCTGAGCATGGAACAGGAAGCCTACCGGCGGAAAGGGATCGCGGCCGAGGTTTTCCTCACGGGCGAGATTGAAGGGCGAATCATTTTCGATGTCGACCTCGGAGCGGCGGTGCAACTGGCCAGCCGCCTGGCCGGCGTTGCAGTCTCCGAGACCGACGACGACCTGGTGCGGGAGGCGGTCTGCGAGCTGGCCAACCAGATCATTGGCAACTCCATCACCACCCTCAACGACCAGGGATTTCACTTTCACGTTCGTCCCCCAACCCTGCACACTTCCGAGCAGGGCAGCAAAAGCACGGAAGACACCGAAGCTCTGGTGATGTGCTTCAACACTTCCAGCGGAAACGTCTTCATGAATGTGGCGCTGCGCTACCAGCGCCGCCGGGCAGTGGAACGGGCCGTGGTCGCGGGATAGGGACTGGCCGCTGGCCGTTAGTCGTTGGTCGTTCGACATCCTGGCTCGGCATACTCGCTCGTACAACTCATCCAATCGACGAACTTCCTGCGTTCTTCACTCAACTTTTCGTCACCCTAGCGAAGCGAAGGACCTGCTGTCTCTTGCCCCGACAAGAAAGCAGGACCTTCCCCTTCGACTAGCTCAGGGTCAGGATGACAAGGTGGATTTCACAGTGCATTCAGAACCCCAATCTACGGGCCGGCAATCAGAAACACCGAATTCTGCGACGGGTTCAGCGGGTTCGGTGGAATCGGCGCGCGGGTGCCAACCGGGGCCGGCAGATTCGAGAGATACGTGTCGCTGGAGGTATCGATGATGTTGACATTGCCGCCATCGCAACTGGACAGATACGCGCGGGAGCTGTCACCGCCGGCGGCCATCATGAAACGGAAGGTCGCGCGATAGGGAGTCGGAGGAGCCGGAGGAACGCAGGCGGCCGCATAGTACATCGGCGTATTTGGGTCGGTCGCGTCCGGGAAGCCGGGGATACCGACCGTGGTCTTGATTGTGTTCGAGGTCGCCCAGACCGCGGTGACCTGCGGGAAAATATTGCTGCCTGTGCCCGAACCCGACACTGGCGTCGCGGCGAGCATGGTGGTATTAGGCACCTGGAAACACGTACCCGGGCAAGCAGTCGTGCCGCTTACAATCGCAGAAACCAGAAACGCTCCGTCGAATCCGGTCACTTGGGTTGAGTCCGTCCCGGTGACAGTAATCGACGCACCTGGCGTCAGGTCATGCCCAGCCGTCAAGGTGTAGGCATAAGTCGCGTTGGTTCCGTCGCCCGAAATAGAAGAGATGGTCAGTTGGCTGGTGAGCGTCGCATACGAGGCAACGTACGCGCGGCTGCCGTCGGGCAGGGCCGCGGCGGCAACGGCAGTGGCGGGCACCGACGTCGGAGAAGGCAGCACGGCAAACGGTGGGATGGTAATGGTCGCGAGAAGCTGTGGAGGGGACTGCGAAACATCGACGATCGCCATCTGCTGGCCACCGGGAATATAAAGCCGGTTCAGATTGGGATCGTAGACCATTATGCTCGCGCCCGGCACACTGATCCCGGTTTCGGTGAGCGGGTCAGGCCCCGCGGTCGAGGTGGTGTCGACCGAAGCGAGAGCACCGGTCGTCTGCTCCAGCACGTACACCCGCTGGCTGTCGGAACGGGCGGTCAGCCAGATGGGCGCCGACGTCAATGAACCACTGACGGTTCGCGCGGACCGGTCCACGGTATTGAAGCCGCTGATCGTGCCGCCGCCCTGGTTGGCCACGTAGAGCTTCTGGCCGTTCGGCGTCTCCGCCATGGCGACCGGGTTGTTCCCTACCGGGATGGTAGCCACAATGCTATTGCTGGCGGTGTTGACCACGGCGATCGAAGGAACCACGACGCTGGGATTATTAATGGGGTCAGGAACGTAGCTCGGCATCAAGACGTAGGCTTGATTCGTTTCGGTGGTAGCCACAAAGGTCGGCGCCGAATTCGGCGGCAGGCTGATGGTGTTGGTGCTGTTGATGGTCGTGCTGCTGAAGTCCAGCTTGGTAAGTGAATCGGCCGCGGCGCCGGTCACGGAGTGGTTTACGACCAGTACCTGGTTGGCGGTCTGCTGCACCGCATGGACGGGCGCCAAGCCCACGTTGGCGACGCTCACGTCCGTATCGCCGGAGACATCGATCACCATGGCGCTGCCGCCTACGACGGTTCCGTTATCGTTGATCGACACCACGGTGTGGGCCGCCGCCGGATTGGGAAACTGTGGAGGATTCGGGATAATAATCGGGCGGAAAGTGTCGCCGCATCCGGTACAGGTCACATAAACAAACAGCACGAACCCCAGCCAGAGAAACCGCTTCATTCAAACTCCATCGAAAAAGTTGGTCTTACGCGGAATCCGATATTGTATCGGGAACCGGGCCATGAGGGGAAATCAGGGTGGGGCGAAGCAGGCTTCAAAAGTCGAAGGTTTCAAAGTTTCAGAGTTTCAGGGTTGCAAGGTTTCAAGGTTTCAGGGTTTCAAAGTAAATGCCTCGCTTTGCAATTCTCAACTCTGAAACCTTGAAACGCTGAAACCTTGCAACCTTCGTTCTTCCTGGATTCAGGCGCGTCCGCGGCGTGTCTTCTGTTGGCGCTCGACTGGCATCTCCGTAACCTTTTCCGACCCGGCCGGCTTCTTCGTCTGGGCCAGGCTCTCCTTCAGCGCCGCCATCAGATCCACCACCGGAGCCAGCTTCCTCGGTTGTTCGACGGCCTGCACTTCGCCGCCCTCCAGCTTGGTCTCAATCAGCTTCTTCAGGTTTTCCTGGAAAGTGTCGTGATATTTCTCCGGGTCCCACTCCCCCGCCAGCGCTTCGATGAGCTGATGGGCAACCTTGATTTCGGCGTCTTTAATCTCCACCTCGGGAGCGCCGAACGACTCGACCTCGCGCACTTCCTCCGCGTAGTACATGGTGTGCAGCATCATGCCACCCTTATGCGGGCGCAGGAAAACGGTGTATTCGCGGTTGTGCATGGTGAGTTTAGCGACGGCGACGTACTCACTTTCTTCGAGCGCCTTGGTCAGCAGCGCATAAGGACGGCGGCCCGCTTCCTCGGGAACCATGTAATACGACGACTCGAAGTACACCGGATCGACTTCGCTCGTCTTCACAAACTCGAGGATCTCCATCGTCTTCGCGGTCTTCGGCTCGATCTTCTTGATTTCCTCGGGATCGATGATGACGTATTCGTCCTTGCGATACTCGTAGCCCTTGACGATATCGCTACGCTCAAGGACCTGGTTATCCGCGGGGCAAATGAGCTGCTGCTTTACCCGATGGTGGTCGGTACGGTGAAGCTGGTTGAACGAGATGCCGCTGCTGCGCGCACCCGAGAACAGACGTACCGGCATCGAGATCAATCCAAACGTCAGATATCCAGACCAGACTGAAGCTGCCATTGGTTTCACCCCAAGTAGAGACGAGGCTAGCTGCCCTCGTCTTTTTCAGTATCGGCAGACGCGGCCATCCGCGTACCGCAACATCAGAATCCACCCCAGCGTACAGCAGTGTAGCCTAAATAAGAGGATTTGCGCCCGCCAGATTGCGGGACGAATCCAAAGTTCAAGCACTACATGACGCGGTCCGCTGCCGCCGGACACCGAATATAGTGTTATCGAGCGGGGATCGTGAGCTGCAGCCGTCCGCTGTCAGGTTATCAATTGTCAGTTGCGGCGAACGAGATTCTACTCAGAACCGATAACGGACAGCTGAAAGCTGCCTCTAACAATGCTGAGCCCTCTTCTAGCGCATGCCTGGGCGTCATCTCCGGAGCGGTTAGCCATTGCCGCCGCCGTGACGCTGGGTTTCGCTTTGCTGGCTCGGGTGTTGCGGGGAGTGAATGGTTCCGGAGCTCTGGCGGGCGGGCTAGCCTGTTTCCTGCTTTTTGCCGGCGCCGGCCCAGCGGCTTTCGCGACGCTCGCCGCGCTGTTCATTATGACCTGGACATCCACTCGCCTGGGATACCGTCGCAAGCTGGCGCTCGGGCTCGCCGAACGCCGTGAAGGCCGTAATGCCTGGCAGGTCCTGGCCAATCTGGCGGTGGCTGCGCTCGGCTCGGTGCTCTTCAGCGCCACTGGAAATCGGATTTGGCTGATTGCGGCGATGGCCGCGATGGCCGAAGCCGCGACCGACACCGTGGCCAGCGAAATCGGGCAATACCGCAGATCGAACGCCCGCATGATCACGACGTGGGAACGCGTCCCCGCTGGCATCGACGGCGGCATTACGATTCCCGGAAGCGCCGCTGGCATGGCCGCAGGTCTGGCAATTGCGGCGGTCGCGGCGGTGGGCGGGACGATTCTTCAGTCCGAAATCTGGATTCCAGTGGCCGCCGGATTCATCGGCATGCTCTTCGACAGCATCCTCGGCGCCACGCTGCAACGGCGCGGCTGGATCAGCAACCAAATGGTGAATCTCTTTGCCACTCTGGCAGCGGCTGCGCTGGCGTATGTCGTCGTTATGTTGATGAATTTCCCGTAGAGACGGGGCTTGCCGCGTCTCGGACCGATAGCAGCATTGGGGGCGGCACACAGGAGACGGGGCAAGCCCCGTCTCTACAGGAGGTTTTCGGCGGACTACGTTCTCTGCTTGACGCGGTCGAGCAGCATGAAGACTAGAACGCCCAGCAGCGCGTTTGCGATGCACGACCAGAATTCGTGCGGCCAGCTCCAGGCCATGTGCAACCCGGCCAGGCCGCGCGCAATCGTGAAGTAGACAACCTCGTGCACCACGTAGAAGAAAATCGTGAGCAGGAAACGAGCTCCGACATGTTCCACGTCCAGCTTAATTCCCAGCGAAGACGCGCCGAAGCCCACCACCGTCTTCGAAATTCCGTAGAGCCCAATGTGCTGATGCGTCAACGCGTCTTGCAGAATGCCGATCAGGCAGCCTGTAAACAGGCCGGACAGCGGACTGCGCCGCGCCGTCGCGAAACCGATGGTGACCAGCAGCGGAAGATCGAAGATCGTGAAAAAAGGAAATCGCAGCGGCAGCCAGGCCTGCAGGAAAACGGCGGCCAGCGGAATGAGAACCGTCGCAGGAATACTGAAACGGTAAACCTCAACCTGCTCTCCCGAGGTGTAAGTAATGGCCACGTCAGTGCGGACTATCCTCGACGGCGGGTTGCGGTTTCACATCTGCCGCGGCCTTCACCGGCTTGGGCGAAACCTTCGTAGCATCGGTAGTGGTTGCGCCGGCCCCAGCCGTTTTTTTCGCCGTTGGAGTGCCGCTGGCGGCCGAGGCTTCCGCGGGCGCTGCTTTTGGTTTGGCATCGGAGCCTGTGGCCGAAGGCGCGGCGGCTCCGGGCTCGCCGGCTTGCACGGTATTCTCTGGCTTGGAAGGAACGCCAGGCAGGCGCAACGCCAGGATATCGACGGCGCGCGCAGCGCCCGTCTGGTCGGGCTCTGCCTGCCTCTCATCAATCCTGGTTACCACCAGCACTTCCTCCAGCCGGTTGAGATCGGCCGCGGGACGCACACGGATGTTGAGAAAGAGTTCGCTGCCCGGCGCCACCTTCGTCACCCTGCCCACGAGCAGGCCCTTGGGAAAGACGCCATCCCCGCCACTGGTAAGAACCTGTTCTCCGGCGGGCACGGTTTCGTCACTCATCACTTTTTCGAGCGTCACTTCGCCCGACGGCGTGCCCCGCAGTATGCCTTGCAGCCTTGTTTTGTCGAGGAGCGCGCCCACTCCGCTGGTCTGGTCGTCGATCAAGAGCACCTGCGACGTGGAGTGGTACACATGCAGCACCTTGCCCACGATGCCGTCCGCGGTGATCACCGCCATGTCGGGCTTGATGCCGTCGCGTTCACCTTTGTCGATGTAGACCGAGCGCGACAACTCGCTGCCACTCGATCCGATGACCTGCGCCGCCATGGTCTCGGAAATGAACTGTTCCTTGAAGGCCAGCAGCGCCTGCAGACGCCGCGCCTGATCGGCGTCCTGGCTCATGCGCACGCGTTCCAGACTCATCCGCTCAATCTGCTGCTTGAGGTCGCGATTTTCGGCGCGCACTCCGCGCAGGTAGAAGTAGTCGTGCCAGGCGTTGACGGTCGAGACCTGCACCCACACCAATGCCTTTTCGAGAGGGGTGACCATTCCCACTGCCCAAACGCGGATCAGGCGCGTCGGTTCGCTGTCGGTTGTCCTTTTGACATTGACCTGCACGGCTAACCCGAGGATCTGGGCGAACAGCACTCCCACCAGCACGATCAGGTTGCGGTAGCGTCCGAGGACATCCATAACAGTCAGTACCCAGTTGCCAGTACCCAGTTCCCTTTCTTCTTATCAAGTTTGCCCCGCACTCTGCCGGTTCTGGGTACTGGGTACTGAGTAGTGGGTACTGGGTACTAGCCTTTTACTCGATCGAAATCTTGCGCAGCAGCTTGAAGTCCGAGAGCATCTTGCCGGTGCCGAGCACCACGCTGCACAGCGGATCGTCGGCGATCGAGACCGGCAATCCCGTTTCCTCGCGAATGCGCTTGTCGAGATTCTTGATCAGCGCGCCGCCGCCGGTCAGCACGATGCCGCGGTCGCTGATGTCGGCGGAGAGTTCCGGCGGCGTACGTTCGAGCGCGACGCGGATCGCATTCATAATCGTAGAAACACACTCACTCAGCGATTCGCGGATTTCGCTGTCGTCGACGGTGATGGTTTTCGGCACGCCTTCGATCAGGTTGCGCCCTTTGATTTCCATGGTCAGCGGCTTGTCGAGCGGATACGCGGAGCCGATTTCGATCTTGATCTGCTCGGCGGTACGCTCGCCCACCAGCAGGTTATATTTCCGCTTCAGGTAGTTCATGATGGCCTCGTCCATCTGGTTGCCGGCCATACGCACGGAACGCGAATAAACGATGCCGCTGAGCGAAATCACCGCGATGTCGGTGGTGCCGCCGCCGATGTCGACGACCATGTTTCCGCTGGGCTCGGTGATCGGCAACCCTGCGCCAATCGCGGCCACCATGGCCTGTTCCACGAGATGCACTTCGCTGGCTTTCGCGCGATAGGCGGAATCCATGACTGCGCGCTTTTCCACCTGCGTGATTTCCGAAGGCACCCCGATCACGATCCGCGGATGCACCAGCATCTTGCGGTTGTGCGCCTTCTGGATGAAGTAGTTCAGCATTTTTTCGGTGACTTTGAAGTCGGCGATGACGCCATCTTTCATCGGCTTGATGGCCACGATGTTGCCGGGCGTGCGGCCCAGCATCTCCTTGGCTTCTTTGCCCACCGCTTCCACTTCGCCGGTGTTCTTGTTGATAGCCACAATCGAAGGCTCGTTTACCACAATGCCCTTGCCGCGCGCGTACACCAGCGTGTTGGCCGTTCCCAGATCGATGGCGAGGTCGCTCGAAAACATGCTGAACAACGAACGCAGATTGTGCGAACGCGAGGAGCCGTTATGAAATCCGTTCTTTGACATGGCAATACTTCTCTCTTCCGGGAATTCGCCTCGCCCCCGGAACCTGGGCCTTCGTCGGGTTCCCTGCGAGCCGTTCTCCGCTGGTCTCTTCTATTCTACTTGGATGTTTCCATTCTACTTGCATGTTCGGCAGAACTGGTGGTCAATCGGGCACCGGTTGTTCCAGCCAGCATTCCGAACATCGTTTTCCGAACATCGAATCCGTTTACTGAATTACCACTTTCTCCTGGCGGGTATTCACCCCGCCTTTCGAATTCTGGGCGGTGATCGTGACTAGGTTTTCCCCGTTCGGCAAAGGCGGCGTGAAATAGTGGAATGTGCCATCGTCGCCGACGACCGGCACTTCCCTGCCGTTCACCATGACGCGCGCACCCGCCTCGGTCTTGCCCGTCACCTCGATCACGTGTCCGTGCTGGATCAGGGGATCGATGTCGAGTGACAGCTCGATTTTTTCCTTGGTCTTGACGATGATGGTGAAGCGATTCTTTTCGCTTTCCACCGATTCCTTGCCCGCCGCATCATACGACTGGATCGACCAATAGTAGGCGCCCACGGGCAGGCCGGTCACCACCACACTCGGCGTCTCCACCTTGCGGTCGAGCAACAACGACGAAAAATACGGATTGTGCGAAATGCGCAGCCGGTATCCGGCGGCGTTCGTCATCGGCGACCAGGCAAACTCCACTTCCTTCGACTTCTCCCCTTCGCCGATGAAAACCGGCATCATGTTTCCCGGAGTAATGGGCGTTGGCGGACCGATTTCCGTGGCCCGTTCCATGGTTTTCGATGCGCTCTGGAAACTCACCTTGTCCCAAGGCGCCAAGCGAGCCACTTCTCCGTTGCGCTCGACTTCGCCGCTGCCCTTCTTCAC
>Ga0181530_10000920_pt1 | contig 37607 bp, 39 predicted proteins | sample PEATcosm2014_Bin_42_FD_119769 | JGI IMG/M metagenome (GOLD analysis project Ga0181530, IMG submission 119769) | Peatland microbial communities from MTU Mesocosm Facility, Houghton, MI, USA - PEATcosm2014_Bin10_60_metaG | ecosystem: Environmental > Terrestrial > Soil > Wetlands > Peat | place...
CAACGGCATCTACTACCTGCAATACGCCGCGCCGGGCACGGAATACAAGACTTACGCCGACGGTGTCTACACCGCGCCATCGCCGCGCGGGCCCTTCACCTACGCGCCATCGAGCCCGTTTTCACACAAGCCTACCGGCTTTATCGGCGGCGCCGGCCACAGCGCGACGTTCCAGGACAAGCAGGGCCGCTACTGGCACATCGCGACCATGACCATTTCGGTAAAGCACCAGTTCGAGCGGCGGATCGGGCTCTTTCCGGCCGATTTCGACGCCGATGGCGTGCTGCACGCGAACACCCTGTTCGGCGACTATCCGCAAATGCTGCCCGCCGCACGCTCCGGCGCGGGCGCGGAGAACTTTGCCGGATGTATGCTGCTCTCCTTCGGCAAGCCGGCGCAGGCCTCTTCCAGCCTGGACGGCTTCCCGCCCGAAAAGGCCTTCGACGAAGACGTCCGCACCTGGTGGAGCGCGCGCACCGCCAATCGCGGCGAGTGGCTGAGCGTCGATTTGTTGAAACCCTGTCTCATCCATGCCGTGCAGGTGAACTACGCCGAGCAGGATTCCACCGTGATCGGACGCCGGCCGGACCAGTTCAGCCGCTACCTGCTGGAAGCCTCCACCGACGGCCGGCGCTGGTCCATGTTGGCCGATCGCGGCGCCGCGCTGCACGACGCTCCGCACGATTACGTGGAGCTGTCATCGCCCGTGAAGGCGCGGTACCTTCGCATCACCAACGTCGCCATGCCCGGCGGCGGGCCATTTTCCATTCGCGGCCTCCGCGTCTTCGGCAATGGTGGCGGAAAGCCGCCGGCCGCCGCGCCGCATTTCGAAGTCCGCCGCTCGCCCGCCGACCCGCGCACCGCCGTCGTCCGCTGGCAGCCCGCGCCCGGCGCCGAAGGCTACGTGGTGCGCTACGGCATCGCGCCCGGCAAACTCTACCAGAACTACGAAGTGCGCGGCCAGACGGAAATCACCCTGAACGGCCTCAACGCGGATGTGGATTACAGTTTCACGGTGGACGCCTTCAACGATTCCGGCCGGACGCCCGGCACAACCGTGCTGCCGGCGCCCGCCAAAGCGAGATGAGCGAGCCTCCTGGCCTGTCCAGCTTCGGAGCCCGTTTCAGGGAACCGTATTGGGCCTAACGTCGGTTCTGCTTCCACCACTCCCGAAAAGAAAGCAGGCGCGGCAGCGACTCCCGGTCCTTCCGGCGATTCGTGGCTTGCTTGCTGGCAATGATGTCGTCGATGTGGCAGACCGTGAAACCTTCGACCTCAACCCGGCGCTGCCACGCATTCTCGAACCTCTCGATCCCGTCGGGCGCGAAGATCAGATCCAGGTCGAATGGGCCGTTCTTGAGCTGGATGAAGTCCTTGCCCCGGCGCACCTCCTCCGCCTCCTGATCGGTCAGCCGGAAACCGAGATCGTGAAGCGCCGCCACCAGACGTTCGCCGTTGATGACACTTTTTTCAACAAAAAGGTCGGCGTCCTGCGTGGTGTCGGGAAAGCCCAGCAGGATGGCGCCGGATTTCCCGATGAAGAGATACCGGATTTCGTGAACATGGAATGCATCCCGGATCTCCAATGCTTGTCTGTAGTCAAACGCGGCCATCGTTCTAATCGCCGTATCCCAGCCAGTCTGGCAAGCTGCGGCAGAAGGCTCGATATTCCGCCATGGTGTCGAATGAGCGGAATTCCGCGTCGTCCAGGATGGGTTTGTAGGTATGGATAAACGCGTAGCGCAAACGTTGTTCCAGCGGCCTTCGCGCGGCAGCCTCAAACTCTCTCTGCCACTCGAACTCCTCGAGAGATTGCATGGCGCATGGCCCGTCCAACCTATTATCATCCAACCGGCGGCCGCCCCAAAGGTGGGGCCGGCGCTTTCGCCTGCCAACTCTTCCGGTTACGCCCGTCTCCGCATCTCCGCCTTTGCCTCATCCTCCGCCGTGCGCTTCCTCTCGGCTTCCCGCTTGTCGTGCAGCTTCTTGCCTTTCGCCAGCGCCAGCTCGCACTTGATCCGCCCCTTCTTCAGATAAATCTTCGTCGGAATCAGCGACAGGCCCTTTTCCCGCGTGTACCCCAACAGCTTGTCGATCTCGCGGCGGTGCAGCAGCAACTTCCGGTTGCGTACCGGCGGGTGGTTTTCGCGGTTGCCGTGCGAATACTGGCTGATGTGAGCATTCACCAGCCATGCCTCGTCGCCGATCACCGCCCCGTAGGCGTCTTTGAGCTGGACCTTGCTGTCCTTGGCGGCCTTGACCTCGGTGCCGGTCAGCACCAGGCCCGCCTCGAACCGCTCCATCAGGAAGTAGTTGTGGCCGGCTTGCCGGTTATCGCTCAATATCTTAAAGGCTGTATCCCGTTCCGCCAAGGTGCCGTCCCGCGATTTTCGCTTCCACGTCCGGAAGCCTAACGTCGTCAATGACTTTAGATGACCCGAGAGGGCCCATTTCGATCTCATTTTAGCATAGAGGCGCCGGAAGTCCGGAGCGCGGGAAACCACTAACATGCTGTTTTTCAAACGTTTATCGGCAATCTTGCTCGCCTTTGCGCTGGTCGGCGTGCCGCTCCCCCTCCAGGCCAAGACCAAGAAAGGCGACAGGTACCTGGCCGAAGGCCGTGCCTACGAGCAGAAAAAGGAATGGGACGCCGCCCTCGACTCCTATGAAAAGGCGCTCTCCGAGGACCCCGGCGAACTGATCTATCAGATTGCCGCCCAGAAAGCCCGCTTCGAAGCCTCCGCCACGCACGTCACCAATGCCACTAAAGTCCGCACCCAGGGACAATTGGGCGAAGCCCTGCTCGAATTCCAGAAGGCCTACGCGCTAAACCCCAGTTCCATGGTCGCCGAGCAGGAAATCCTGCGCACCCAGCAGATGATTCTGCGGGAGCGCAAGAGAGTGGAATCGACCGGCGCGGAAGCCCCCCCCGAAGTGCGTGGGCTCACCCCCAGCGAGCTGTCCAAAAAAGAGAACGCTGAAAAAATCGACCGCATGCTGGGCGTTCCCGAGCTCAAGCCGCTCCTGCCCACCCTGATCGGTTTCAAAATCAACAACCAGACTCCCAAGGTGCTGTTCGAAACGGTAGCCAAGTACGCCGGGTTGAATGTCCTGTTTGATCCGGAGTACGCCTCGCCGCTGCCCAGCGGCAAAGACCGCCTCAACGTCGATTTCGACAACACCACCGTCGAGCAGGCGCTGGATTACCTGGCGGTGATCACCAAGTCCTACTGGAAGCCGCTTTCTTCCAACACCATCTTCGTCACCATCGACACCCAGAATAAGCGCCGCGACTACGAAGAAGAAGTCACCAAGATTTTCTACCTCACCAACGTTACCTCGCAACAGGACATGAACGATGTCCTGACCGCCGTGCGCACGGTGGCCGATTGCACGCGCCTCTTTTCGTCCCAGTCGCAGAACGCCATCGTCGCCAAGTGCACCGCCGACAAGATGGCGCTGGCGGACAAGATCGTTCACGATCTGGACAAGCCCAGGTCCGAAGTGGTGGTGGATATCTTCGTAATGGAAGTCAGTTCCAGTTATCTCCGCAGCCTGACCGCCGCGCTGGCCAGCACCGGACTCAACGTTCCGTTCAATTTCACGCCGCGCACCAGCATCCAGGTGCAAGGCAGCACCAGTTCGAGCACCAGCGGCACAACCACCGGAACCACCACAACCGGCACTACCACAACCACCACGGGAACCAGCACTACCGGCGCCAGCAGCACCACCGGCGCGGCCATCCCGCTTTCCAGCCTGGGCCACCTGGCCAGTGCGGATTTCTCCACCACGCTGCCCAACGCGCTCTTGCAGGCCACTTTGAGCGACACCCGCACTAAGGTTCTGCAATCTCCGCAAATGCGCTCGGTGGATGGCCAGAAAGCCACCATGAAAATCGGCGAACGCGAGCCCACCGCCAGCGGCAGTTTCGGCTCCACGCTGGGCGCCGTGGCGGGGGCCGGCATCAGCCCGCTGGTCAACACCCAATTCCAGTACATCGACGTGGGCGTGAACGTGGAAATCACGCCCCACGTGCACGACAACGGAGAGGTTTCCCTGCACGTCAGCCTGGACATCTCCAATGTCACGGGCAATGTGAATCTGGGCGGCATCAATCAGCCCATCATCGGCCAGCGCAAGATGGAGCACGACATCCGCCTGCGGGAAGGCGAGGTCAGCCTGCTGGGCGGCCTGCTCAACCAGTCGAACACCAAGACCAAGACGGGCATTCCCGGGCTGGCCAATATTCCGATTCTGGGCCGCCTGTTCAGCGGGGATAGCATCGACAACGAACGCGACGAGCTGATGATCGCGCTGGTCCCGCACGTGGTGCGCCGCCCCGAGATCACCGCAGAAAACCTGCGCAGCGTAGCATCGGGCAACCAGACGGTCATCCACGTTTCCTACGGACCCAAGCCGGTGGAGGGAACTGCGGCGCCGAAGGAAGCTCCGGCCGCTCCCGCCGAAACGCCGCCGGCCACGGCCGTTCGCCTGGCTGCACCCGCAACTCCGCAGTCCGCCGTCAACCCCGTAGCGCCACCGGCCACCGCTCCGGGCGGATTCGGCCCGCCCGCCACCGCTCCTCCGGAAGCCGGCGCCGGCGCTCCGCAGCCGGTAGCCGGCGCGGCTACCGTGCGCTTCGACGCCACCCAACTCGAAAAGAGCCTGTCCGACAGCTTCACCATATCGTTGCAGGTGGATGGCGCCAAGGATGTCATCGGCGCTCCCATCCAGATCCAGTTCGACCCCAAAGCCGTCAGCTTGACCGACGTCGCCCGCGGCAGTTTCTGGGGAGGCGAAGGCGAGGAGCCCACGCTGACCAAGAACGTGCTCAACGATAGCGGCACGGCCGCCATCCGGGTGCTGCGCAAGGAAGGCTCCGCCGGCATCACCGGCAGCGGACCGTTGATCAGTTTGACTTTCAAGACCCTGGCGCGCGGCGCCACCATCATCCGCGCCAGCAGCGTGACGCTCCAGGCTTTCCATGGGCCGCCGGCGTCGGGCAGCGCGCAGGTAACCGTCAACGTGAAGTAACGCGGGCATGAAACGCAAGAACCAAAGGGGCTTGACGCTGGTGGAACTGGTGGTGACCTTCACCATCATGCTGATTCTCTCGATGATGGCCATCCCGCTGGCGCGCGCCAAAATCCGTATGCAGCGGGAAGTGGATCTGAAATACGCCCTGCGGGAAATGTACACCGCCATCGACAAGTACAAGGACGCTTGCGACCTGGGAGTCTTCGGCGCCACCAAGCAAGGCACCTTCTGCTATCCGGAATCGCTGGAGATCCTGGTGGAAGGCGTCAAGACGCAAACCGCCGACGGGAAGAAAATGAAATTCCTCCGCAGCATCCCGCGCGATCCCTTCACCAACGGCACCGACTGGGGCCTGCGCAGCATGCAGGACGACTCCAAGGCCGAAACCTGGGGCAAAGAGAACGTGTTCGACGTCTACACCAAGACCCGCGAGCGGGACAAAGACGGCAAGCCGTATTCGGAATGGTAAGCAGATGAAACGCCGCAACCAGAGAGGATTGTCGCTGGTGGAGCTGATCGTGGCCTGCGCCATCCTGGCGGTGCTCTCCACCTTGGCGCTGCCGCTCGCCAGCCTGAAGATCCGCACCGGGCGCGAGCGCGACCTGCGCTACGACCTCACCCAGATGCGCCTGGCTATCGACAAGTACAAGGACAACTGCGACCAGGGCTACTTCGGCCCGCCTAAAATCGGTTCGAACTGCTACCCGGAATCGCTGGAAATCCTGGTGGAAGGCATGAAGCTCGCGCAGGACCCCAACGGTACCAAGCTGAAATTCCTGCGCCGCATTCCCCGCGATCCTTTCACCAACAAATTCGAATGGGGAATGCGCAGCACCGAGGACGATCCCAAGTCCAAGAGCTGGGGCGGCCAGGCGGTATTCGAAGTTTTCACCAAGAGCGAGGAGAAGGCACCCGATGGAACGCCCTATGCAGAGTGGTAGCCGCCAACAGCGGAGGGGCTTCACATTCGTCGAGATGATGGTGGTGATCACCATTATCGTCATCCTCATCTCGATGGCCATCCCCATCTACACCCGCGCCATCATCCGCTCCAAAGAGAGCGTGCTGCACAACAACCTGTTCACCATCCGCACGGTGCTCGACAATTACTGCTACGACAAGGCCAAGTGCCCCCAGGCCCTGCAGGACCTGGTGACCGAAGGCTACCTGCGGGCCGTGCCCATCGACCCCATGACCAATGCCGCCGACTGGAAGGTCGAGATGGAGGATGCCACGCAAAGCGTCAACCAGCAGGAGCCCGGCATCTGGGAAGTGCACAGCAATTCGGAAAAAACCGGCCTGGACGGCAGACCTTACGCCGAGTGGTAGGTAAATGCAGGGGTGGGGCAGGCGGTACTCGCCTGCGCGCGAACCGGCCTGGGCAGGCGAGCACCGCCTGCCCCACCACACCCGCACCGCACCGCAACACCACGCCCCGCCCTGCTACGCTAGTCGTTTGATGCGCCGAATTCCTGCCGCGCTCGCCGCGGCCGTTCTTCTTCTCTCCGCGGGCTGCGGATACGTCGGCGGCCCTTTGAAGCCGCTGGCGAATGTTCCCGCCAAGGTCGCCAACCTGGCCGCGGTCCAGCGCGGCTCCATCATCATCGTCCATTTCACGGTCCCGCAACAGACCACCGAGGCACGACCGATCGGCAAGCCCGTGAAGCTCGATCTGCGCATCGGCTCGACGCCCGAGCCTTTCAACCAGGCGCAGTGGCTGGACCACGCCAAACCGCTCGGCGGCATTCGCGTCGACCAGGGAATCGCCACGCTCGAAATCCCCATCGCGGAATGGACCGGCAAGCAAGCCGTCCTCGGCGTGCGCGTGGTGGGCGCCAATGGAAAAGACGCCGGCTGGTCGAACTATCAGGCCATCCGCGTGGTGCCCGCGCCCCAGGTGCCCGTCAACTTCAAACTCGACAACCGGGCGGAAGGCGTGCACATGAGCTGGTACGGGAGCGGCAATCAGTTTCGCGTCGTCCGCCGCAGCGGCTCTGCCGATGCCTGGGCCGTGGTGGCCACGCTGGACAGCCACGAGTGGACCGACACCAGCACCGAATTCGGCAAGCCGTACTCTTACGAAGTGCAGAGCCTGGTGGATGTGGGTGACCGGAAGTTCGCGGAAAGCGATCTCACGGCGCCCGGCGACATCACTCCCCTGGATGTCTTTCCGCCCGCCGTTCCCACCGGCCTGCGCGCCGACGCGGCGCCGGGTTCCATCGAATTGGTCTGGGACCGCAACACCGAACCGGATCTGGCCGGCTACCGCATCTACCGCTCCACCGGCGACGGTCCCTTGGAAAAGCTCGCCGAATCGAACGAGATTCCCAACTACTCCGACCGCGCCGTCGAGCACGGCAAGACCTACCGCTATGCCATCACCGCGTTCGACCGCTCCACCCCGCCGAATGAGAGCGAGCGCTCGACGGCGGTCGAAGCCACCTTTCAATAGTGGCATCTCCAATTGACACAATTAAAAGCTGTTAATTTGAAACCAGTAATCCTATTGGTGTATAAATGAACTTATGATCATTTCGATGCGGCCTCATGCCACCCGACAGGAAATCGACCATGTTTGCGAGCGCATCCGCGAATTCGGCTACAAGGTGCACTCCATCGAGGGCGAAGAGCGGGTGGTGATCGGAGTGGTGGGAGTGGGCGACGTAACGGGCTGCCTGGAATCGCTCGAAGCCACGCCCGGCGTAGAGAGAGCCATGCGGATTTCGGCGCCCTATAAGTTCGTCAGCAAGGAGTTCAAGAGGGAACGCTCCGCCATCAAGGCGAACGGCCTCGAGATCGGTGGCGGCGAATTCATGGTGGTGGCCGGTCCGTGCTCCGTGGAGAGCGAAAAGCAGATCCTGGAGACGGCCGAAGGCGTGGCCGCGGCGGGCGCGCGCATGCTCCGCGGCGGCGCATTCAAGCCGCGCACCTCGCCCTACGATTTCCAGGGGCTGGAACTGGAGGGACTCAAGCTGCTGCGCAAAGCCAAGCAAGCCACCGGCCTCGGAATCGTCACCGAAATCATGAGCGACCGCGACGTGGAAATGGTGGCGGAGTACACCGACGTCATGCAGGTGGGCGCGCGCAATATGCAGAACTTCGCGCTGCTGAAATCGCTGGGCGGCTGCGGCCGGCCCGTGCTGCTCAAGCGCGGTATGAGCTCCACCATCAAGGAACTGCTGATGTCCGCCGAATACGTGGTGGCGCACGGCAACCCCAATGTGATTCTGTGCGAGCGCGGCATCCGCACGTTTGAAACCGCCACGCGCAACACCTGCGATATCGCGGCCGTGCCGGTGCTGAACGAACTGACGCACCTGCCGGTGATGCTCGACCCCAGCCATGCCACCGGCAAACGCAGCCTGGTGCCGGCGCTGGCGCGGGCGGCCGTGGCGATCGGCGCCGACGGCCTGCTGGTGGAAGTGCATCCCTGCCCGGAGAAGGCCGCCAGCGATGGCGCGCAGTCCTTGACGCTGGAGTCTTTCGCCGAAATGATGCGGTCTCTGGCGCCTTACCTTCGCCTGTGGAAGGAAGCGCGCGATTCGCAAGTCGCCCGTTCCGCCCTGCCTGTGTGATACTGCGGGTGTGGACTACAAACCACGGCCCTGGCAACTCATCCTGCTGATCGCCCTGCTATGCGGCGTCACGGTGGGAGGGATGGTGTGGTACCGCTCGCGCGCGCTCACTCCCTCCGCGAGCCTCCGGCGCATGCCCATGGAGGATACGCTGGTGCTGTGGATCGATTTCGCGGCGCTCCGCGGCGACGGCCTTCTGCAGTTGCTCGACGGCGCCAAAGCCGGACAAGATCCCGAATACCAGACCTTCGTCCGCCAGACCCGCTTCGATTACATGCACGACCTGGATTCCGTCATGGTGGCCTTCGCCCCGACGGGAAACTTTTTCCTGGTGAGGGGCCGGTTCGATTGGAAGAGCATCCAGAATTATGTGGAGCAGGTGAACGGCAACTGCGTGAACACGCTCTGCCGCGTGAAGGGAAGCGGACCTGACCGCCGTATTTCTTTTTTTCCGGTTCACCGCGACCTGATGGCCATGGCTGCCAGCCCCGATGACTATGCCGCCTTACGGCTGTCCAGCGCGCGCCCGGGGCCGGATCCGCCCGTTCCCAATGCGCCGGTATGGATTGCCTTCCCCGGCTCCTTGCTGAAGTCCGGCAAGAATCTGCCGGACGGCGCCCGCCCCTTCGCGCGCGCCATGGAAAGCGCGCTCAGTGTGACCATTTCCATCGCACCGGAGGGCGACCGCCTGGCGGCCCGCCTCGACGTGCGATCCAACAGCGACCGTGAGGCCGCCGCGGCCGCCGCGCAACTCACCGAAGCTACGCAGTTGTTAAGGAGCCTGATCGCGCGGGAAAACCTCAAGCCCAACCCCGCCGACCCCAGCGGCGTCCTGGCTGCCGGCGCCTTCCACGCGGAAGGCGCTCACGTGGCCGGCGTCTGGCCGGTTCCCCGCGAATTCGTACAGAACCTGTTAGGCACCCAGTAGTATCCGTTTTTTGGCCGGTGGATAGCTATATCGCCGCGCGCCGCACATGATATTTCTTATCCATGGACGTGGACATCCAAACCCAACTGGGGGAAATCGTCGCCGGCATGGACTTATCCCCGGCGGAGTTGGACACGCGGGAACTGCTGCCCGTGTTGCTTCCCGCTTCGTTCTTCGCCGCCGGCAAATGGTGCGGCCCCTTCACTCGCTTGCGCGCCGCCGAAATCGGCCTGACATGGGCCGTGCTCATGCCTGGTGGCAGCCTGCGCTACGTCGACCGTGCCATCCAGTCGCATTGGGAAGAGCGAGGGCTCGATTGGAAAGCCCTGGCCATGGCCAACCTCTCGCGCCACACCGAGAACCAGCCCGGTCCGCGCATGCTTCGCCGCGTCAACGGCGAAGTCTTCGCGGTAGCTTTCCTCTATGAGGACGGCCTGGGCCCCTCGCGCCTGCTCTTTCGCGGGACGCTGTCGAGGTTTTTCCCGAAGGGCTGCCGCGTCGCCATCCCCGAACGAAGTTGCGGTTTTGCCTTTGGTACCGATCTGAATGCGGAGGAACGCAGCCAGGTGGAAGGCGTGATCAACCACTGCTACCAGCACGGCACGCGACCCTTCGCTCCCGGTTCCTACGCCGTGGAAGATCTGACGCCGGAGTAGGACAGGCCATCCTGGCCTGCGCGTTTGGCAAACTGATACGATAGAGGCGAGACCTCCATGACGTTGACCATTCACCTCCCGGACGAGCAGACCGTAGCTCTTGCGGCTAAGGCACGCGCGCGCGGTCTCTCCGCGGAAGAATACGCCCGGCAGGTGCTGGAACATGACCTCGCGCCGGAATGGCTTCAGAAGTCGTGGGAGAGTTCCAAACAAGCCGGCCTGGATCGGCTTTCGATGGACGAGATCGAAGCGGAGATTGCCGCGGCGCGGAAGGCACGGCGTGAATCCCGATTGCAACCGGGCGCATGATCCGGGTCGTTCTCGACACGAACATTATTGTCTCGGCGTTGTTGCAGCCCCTCGGACCTCCCGCGCGGGTATTCGTGCTTTCTATCGGCGGCTCGATTCAACTATGCATCAGTGGGAGCGTTTATGCCGAGTACGAAGAGGGTTATCAGCCGTCCCCGGCTTCAACGGAGTGAAGAGATCGTAGCCGCCGCGCTTCACGCCATTCGCGAGAAAGGCTTTTGGGTTCGGCCTACGGAAGCCATACGGGCTTGTTCCGACCCGGACGACGATATTTTCCTGGAATGTGCCCGCGCCGCCCAAGCAAACTACTTGGTGACCGGCAATCTCAAGCACTTCCCCACGTCGTGGTCAGGGACGCGAATCGTTACAGCCAGGCGCTTGCTGGACATCATCTCAGGTGGAACCGAAGAGGAGCCGACCGGCGCTTGAGAATTGGCGGGAACCGCAACAGCCGTCAGCGCGGGGCTAATTCATCCCGCACATGCCCGGATTGCCGCACATCCCGCCGCTAGGGCACCTGGGCATCTCGGCCGACTTCGAGCCGCTGGAGACGTGCGCGGCGAAAGTGGAATGCTCCTGCTTCAAGTGCTTCTGGCCGCATGAAGGGCACTCCACGCCCGGTGCGTCGCCGGCGCGGCGTACCAGCTTCTCGAACTTCGTCCCGCAATCGTCACAGCGATATTCAAAAATCGGCATATTGGCTTACTCCATTATAAGAGAACAGATGCCATCCATGACGCCGCGCACTTCGGCGGCGGAGCCGTTGTAGTTGTTCACCAGGATCGAAAACGCCACCCACTGGCCGCCGGGCTTCTCCGCGTAGCCCGAAAGCGCGCTCGCGTGGGAGAGCGAACCGGTTTTGGCGTGGATGTGTCCGGCGGCGGCGCCGTCGCCGAACCGCGTCGCCAGCGTGCCATCCTGGCCGCCCACCGGCAGCAGCGAGATCCAGTTGTCGCGCGCCGGCGAATCGTACAGGTAACGCAGCAGCTTGACCACCGCCGCGGGCGTCACCAGGTTGAGCCGCGAGAGCCCGGAGCCATCCAGCAGATTGTAGGCGCCGGTCTCGATGCCGGCTTCCGCCAGAAAGACCTTCTCTTCTTCGCGCGCGGCTTCGAAGCTGCCGATGCCCCGGCGGGCGCGCCCCACCGCGCGCAGGGCCAGCTCGGCGTGCAGATTCTGGCTCACTTTGTCGGTGATCCGCAGGTCTTCCAGAAGCGGCGCCGACATGCGCGATGCCAACTCAATCCCCAGGTCTTCAGCCGGCGCGGGGGCGGGTTCCATCGCCTGGTCGGGGTACAAATGCCTGGCCCGCACGCTTCCGGCCACCGCGATGCCGCGCTCTTCGAGAGCCTGCCGCAACGCCGCCGCCGCATAGAGCGCCGGATCTTCGATTCCCAGCAGCATCTCCTGCCCGCGGTCGCGCAACGGCAGCGTGCCCCATAACCGCACGTCCCGGCTGCCCGGAATTCTCTCCATGCGGACCCTGCGGTCGCCTCCGGCGGCTACCGTGCGGACGCGGTTTTCCAGCAGGTAGTATTCCACGGGTGGGTTGAGCGCGAGCACGGCCGGGTCGCCTACGGCCGCACCCGGACGGATGTTGAGGGTCAAGGTATTGTCGTTGAGGGTGAGAGCGGAAATCGGCGGCCCGTCGTCGGAGCGCGGATCGTCAATCGACCAACCCACGGCGTAAGGCTCCCAGACGTACCAGGTGTCGTCGCCCACCACGTCGCCCTCGATGCGCTTGACGCCGCGCGCGGCCACTTGATCGGCCAGGTCTTCAATCGCCGCCAAAGGATTGCCCGTCACCGGGCCAATGCGGTAAGGGATAGCGCGCGCCGAAAGGTTGGGATCGCCGCCGCCCACCAGCCGCAACTCGCCGTGGATACGCCCTTCGGCGTCCGGCGGGCCATCCGCCACGACCCGCGTCCGAAAAGTAAAATCCGGCCCGAGCCGCTCGAGCGCCATGGCCGTGGTAAACAGCTTGGTGTTGGACGCGGGAACGAAGAAGTGGTCGGGGTTCGCCTCGTACAGCGTCGTTCCGCTCGCCAGATCGACGATGCGAATGCCCCAGAAGGCAGTGCGCGCGGCCGGTGAAGCGGCAATCAGACGTTCGATATTTTCAGCCAGGGAAGCAGCCGATAAGCAACCAGCCAGAAGCAACGCCGGCGCCAGACGGAGTAATCTCATCGGCCGGTAACCTTCGCTTCCAGCCAGATTAAGGGAATCAGAATCATCACCAGGCACGTGCCTGCCAGCGGGATCCCTACCACCACGCCCACGCCCAGCGCCGAGGCCGCGTAGCCCAGCGTAGCCGGCGCCAGCAAACCGCCCACCAGCGCCACCGAAAAGATGCCGTTGAAGAAGCCCGGATGGTAATAAGCGAAACGGTGGCCGATGGCTTCCGCCACCAAAGGAAAGATGCTGGCGTAGCCGCCGCCGACGAGCATCGCGCCGGTAGCCGCCCCGAATCCGTTGTTCGTGAAATAGAGAACCAGGCAGCCGAACAGCGCCGCCGCGACACTCGCCAGCAAGAGCCGCGCATGGCTGACCCGGGGCAGGATCTGGACCGCGCCCAGCCGGCCCCCCAGGAGAAACGTCCAGTAGAGAGCCAGATCGAACAACGCGGCTTTGGGGCTCAGCCCAACCCGGCGGATCAGGAATAGCGGCAGCCAGCCGGCAATCGACCATTCGTTGCCGAACTGAAAAAACAGCAGCAGGGCGAAAAGGATGGCGCCGAGGCTGCGGAAATCCTGAAAAGCCTGCCGCAACGTAGGATGCGTGCCCGGCGGCGGCGCCTGGTAGGAACTCTTGAAATACAGCCCGGCAAACAGCCCCGGCACCACTGCCATGAAGATCAGGATGGTGGGCACATTGTACGCGTAGAAGGTGCCGCCCACCAGCAGCGTGGCCGAGAGGCACCCGAGTCCATACCAGATGCCGCCCTGATTGACCGTGCGGGCCGCGTCCGTCTGGTAGCTTCGGGAAATGGCATGGAACAGGGCCATATTCAAGAGCCCGGCGCCGATCCCCAGCGTCAACAGGCCGCCCACCCGCCACCAGGAGGAGAGCAGCGGTGAAACCACCGCCAGGTAGGCCAGATCGACGCAGGAAAGCGCGCAGGAAAAAATCAGCAGGAATGTCAGCCCGCGCCGCGCGATGATGGGCCGAGCCAGGGCGGCCGCCGCTACAATCCCCACCGCGAGGCTCACGAAGTAGTTCCCTACGGCTACAAAATCCGGTGGATCCCGGTGGTATCCCCAGGCCGGCAGGATGGCGCCCAGCAATGCCAGCAGAAACCCCGAGAGCAGGAATCCGGCCAAGGCTTTCCCACCCGCGGTGGAGGGGACCTCGGCCGTGACCGGGACAGAACTCACAGGTCCGATTGTAACCCCTGACCCGGCGGAATTCGGAATCCCGTAGGAGGCCGTTCCGAAATCGGGAGGACTGGCGGAGGAGCGGCTTTGCTATCAGCCGATTGCATATGGCACGCGGGTTGCAAGCGGTTTGTAAGGTTCTTTAGAGGATATTCTCACTTTGGTGCGTTGTTGCCTCCGTTCCGGCTCGACGCCGCCGCCCCGCCCGGTCCCATCTGCCGGAGCGGGGCGATTTTTTTGTTCTGCTAAACTGGGGTTTCTCATCTCACATGCCTGGACCCTATGCCTACTGGATGGATCGCTGGGAGCGGAAGCTGGCCACTCGCGACACCAACCGGGTGGTTCGTCCGTTTGACTGGGGCACGGAATGGCTGCACTCGATCGGCTTCCCGCCCTGCCCGGCGGAAGCCAACGGCGATGCGGCTGCCCGGGTGGGCCGTTTCGTAACCGAGAGCGTCGCCCACTCCGACCGCTTTTATTCCTACGCGCCGGTCGAGGATTTCCGTCTGCTGGATGACCGGCTGACTTTCACCAGCCCGGTGGAGTCTCCGCATCCGAAGAACAATACCGTCCACGCGCTGTGGTTTCCCGCCGGGCGGGACCGCGGCCGCGCCCTGGTGGTGCTGCCCCAGTGGAATTCCGGTCCGGACGGGCACGTGGGACTGGCAAAGCTCCTGAACCGGTTCGGAATCAGCGCGCTGCGCATGACCATGGCGTACCACGCGGAGCGCATGCCGCAGGAATTGTCTCGTGCCGACTACCACGTCTCGAGCAACATCGGGCGCACCATTCACGCCACGCGCCAGTCCGTCATCGACGCGCGCGCCTGCCTGGACTGGCTGGCGCAACAGGGCTACCAGCGTCTGGGTGTGTTGGGAACCAGCCTGGGTTCGTGCGTGGCCTTCGTGACCGCGGCCCATGACCGGCGCGTGAAGGTGGGCATCTTCAACCACGTATCCAACTACTTTTCCGACCCGGTCTGGACCGGAATATCGTCCCGGCACATACGCCAAGGCTTCGGCGACGTGGTGAGCCAGGACGATCTGCGGCATTACTGGTCCGTGATCAGCCCGGCCAGTTACCTGAAGCGCATCCAGGGGCGCGACATGCGCACCCTGCTGATCTGGGCCCGGCACGACTCGACATTCCTGCCGGTTTATTCCCGGCAGGTGCTCGCCAGCTTCCGGGAAATGCAGTTGCCGCATGAGGTTTTCACGCTGCCTTGCGGCCATTACACCACCGGCCGTTTCCCCTTCAACCTGATGGATGGCCTGAGCATGTGCCGATTTGCCGCCCGCAACATGTAACCCAAACATTACATGGCGCTTAGCGGCAGTATCCTGAGAATTTAATATTGACAAGCCGAAACGCGCGTGAGAGCATGTAAACATCACTGGAAAAGGAGGTGGTCCAGCATAATGGAAAGTAACATACGACCGCGAGAGGTGGCCGACTGTTAAAGGTCGAGCCGATAATGTAGCCGATTCCGTCCAGTATCGGAATCAACGTTCCTGTGGACCGGCTGCCTCAAGCGTCAGCTTAAGCCTCAGGTTGTAATCTTTGGCTACCTCCCCCGTGCCCCGAGAGCGGGTCACGGGGGATTCGTCTTTTTGGTATACTGAAAGTCTCGAAAGGAATCCCCGTAACAAAATGAAGGCTGGTATTCACCCCGCTTATAACGAATTGAATGTAATCTGCGCCTGCGGCCATACCTTCAAGACGCGGTCCACGCACAAAGGCGACATCCGCGTGGAAATCTGCTCGTCCTGCCACCCGTTCTTCACCGGAAAGCAGAAGCTGATGGACACCGCCGGCCGCATCGACAAGTTCGAGAGGAAGTACAAGGAATCGCGCGCCGCCAAGAAGGCACAACCGGTAGCGTAAACCGGGAAACAGGTTTGGAAATGGCAAAGGGGCCGGACGGTGTCCGGCCCCTTTGGTTTTTTCCGGGCGGCATTTCTCCCCAGGTTTCGACGCGGGCCAAGGAACTCCCTTGATTTCAGCGGCTAGCCCGCCGATGAAGTGGCGGACGCACTCCTGCGTGCCGTGTCGAGACTCGTCTCGACACCCTGGCTGGGGACGATCAGTCTGTCGAGGCAAAGCGTCGGCAAGAGTGCCGGCGCGGCACGCACGAGTGCGTGCGCCACTTTGCCGCGGCTGAATGTCCGTAGGAAATGCTGGTCAGCCTCATCGAGAGTGCTTCGTGGCGCCAGTGATATGCTTAGAGCATGACTTCCCGCATCATGATCGAACCCGGGAAACGCTCCGGCCAGCCGTGTGTCCGCGGGTTGCGCATCACGGTGTGGGATGTGTTGAGTTGGCTCGCTGCAGGCATGACCGAACAGCAGATCCTCGATGACTATCCGGAACTGGAGCCTGATGATTTCCGCGCGGTGTACGAATTTGCCGCCAGGATGGGTAGGCGTGTGGCTCTGTGAAGCTGCTGTTTGACGAGAACCTCTCGCGCAAGCTGGTCGTTCGCCTCGCTGAGTTGTACCCGGAGTCGGCTGATGTTGTGGAGGCCGACCTGCTCGAAAGTCCGGATCGCGAGATATGGGAGTTTGCCAAGGCAGGGAACTTCGTCATCGTGAGCACCGACTCCGACTTCTACGACCTCGCCACAACCATGGGGCCCCCTCCCAAAGTCATATGGCTCCGTCGCTGGACGCACCCGACGAGGGACGCCGAGCGGTTACTGCGGCGCGAGGCCATCCGCATCACGGAGTTCGCGGCCGATCCCGAACTTGGCGTCCTCGTTCTGGACCGGGACTGACGCCCGTTCATGGCACTGGCACCAGCAGCGCCTTGCCGATAACGGTCGTGAAGCCGTCCAACACATCCAGGAAGCTCGATGCGAGCGACGGGACCGGGCGGAGCTGCGCGAGCTGCACGGCGTTTTGCCAGGCTGACTCCCGGGCAGCGGTCACGCTCCAGGCGGCGATCGTATCTTGCAGATGAGAGACCGGCGGGAGGGCCCCACCGGGAAGACGGACATTCAGTGTGCGTTTGGCCGAGTCAACCAGGCTGTCCAGCGTGGAGTTGAGGGCGGTGTAATCGTTGTAGTGCGTCCCACCGTGATCCGGAGTGGTGCCGGTGGCCTGACAGGTGGCGACGATGGCTTCGGGAAGGTCGTGATTGATGTGGGCGTTGATGCCTGCCAGCGCGAACTGGATGCGCGCAACGGCGGTCTGGCTGCGGCTGTTGAACAAGATCTGCCAGCAGGCGGGCGCCGCCTGCCCGGAGAGCGAAGATTTGAGGGCGGAGAAGTAGAGGCTTGCGAATTGCACGTCGAGCTGGGCAAGCCATCCCGGATCGCTGAAGCCGCCGGCAACCACCCGCGCCTCTACGGCCTGTGTCACCTGCAGGTATAGCCAGTTGAACCATTTGAGGCCATCCGCATCGACACATGTGGCGTCGATGGCTTGAAGAACTTCGACAACCTCCGGGATAGACTGCGGAGCGGCCGGAACGGCGGCGAGGAGCGCGGCATCGTAGGGAAGCATGGTCCATTGTATGTCCAACCCACTTCTCGACGTTCCGAGAGTTCCGGGTGATTCGGGCGGATGAGGACTCATACGCCTTTGCTGATTCGCCTTCCGGACCGGCCGCGGCGTGAGGCGCCGGCCTTACTTCCTTCCGCCGCCCGGTCCCTTTTTGTGCGCTTTACGGTCGGCCTCGTGCTTGGCGTGCAGAGCTTCGTACAACGGAAGCTGGTCGGGGCGAAGCATGGCTCTGATTTGCGCCACCTGGCCGTCAAAAATCGCGCGGATGTCGGCGTTGTGCTTCTGTGAGACCTGGTCGAACTGCTCCCGGATATGATCGTAGATCGCCTCCAACTGAACCACCTGCTGCTGGTCCAGGTGGACCACCTGGGTCATCTCATCGATATTGCGTTTGCGGATGGCTTCCGGATCGCGCTTTTCTTCGGGGCCTTTGGAATTGGAAGGCGCCACCGCTGCCGTGGTGCTGTACACATGGTATGCAAAGCCGCCTACCACCACGCCGCTGAGAAACACCAGAAGCAGGGAAACGAATGCGGACAGTTTCGTGTTCGCCATGAATCAGCCTACCGGCCGGAGAGGTCGAGGCGCGCTGGGGCGACGATGTCGGGGGCATCCAGCGGATGGGCGTCCGCCAAGGCCTCGATATACGTCTCGCTGGGGGTGGAGGCGCTCGCATGCGGCATCGACATGTACACGCCCAACGCGATGGTCAGAGCCACAGCCGCGGTAACAAAGCCATTCGCCATGTGACGGAAGGAAAACGTGAAATTCTGGCGCGATTCAATCCGCCCCCAAAGGGCCGGCATAAAATTCGCGCTGGCCTCCGGTGTAGGGCAGGCATCGCGGTACGCCCGGAACAGGGCGTCCAGTTTCTCATCGTCGTTGCCGCGCATTGCATTCATATATCACCTCGAACCACCCGCCGGCGATCAGCCGGCTTCCTCCCGCTTTTCCGCTGCGCCAAAGGCTTTCAACACCCGTTGGCGGGCCCGGAATAACCGGACCTTGAGAGCATTTTCGTTGACTTTATAAATTTTTTCAAGCTCCTTCAACGAAAGCCCTTCCACTTCTTTCAACATCAGCAGGATCCGATCCGCTTCCGAAACCGCTCCCAGAAGCGATGCCACGGATTCGCGGAGCTTCTTCTTGTGCTGATCGTCCTGGTCCGCTTTCCCGCCCGCCACGGCATCGGCCATCATCACCTGCTGCTCCGACAGGTCGGACATCCGGAATTCCTGGCGGCGCCGCTGCTTGCGAAGATAATCGTAAGCCGCGTTGACCGTCAGCCGATACAACCACGGTTCAAAGACCTCTGCCGTCCGCAATTGGTCGAGAGAAAAATAAAGCCGCAAAAAAACTTCCTGCGCGACATCCTCGACATCTTCCGTACGGGCGATCAACCGGGTGATCGTGCCCAGAATCCGCTTCCGGTACACCGTCACGATTTCGTTGAAAGCAGCGCTATCGCCCTTCTGTGCGCTCTTGATCAGCTCGAAATCAACCAGCATTCGGCACCATACGTGCCGGCGTCCAAAAGCTTCAAGTGCTCCGTTTGGATAGGCGTGCCGGCAGGTTGACAGGTTACAAAGAGGGAAAGGGAATTGCGCAGCCCGGATTTCGCCGGTTGCACGGCCATCAAACTAGCTCGAAGGGGCCATGGAAGCCCCCGAGCGTTCTGCGCCAAGACCGTCATGGGGTGACACCCATTATTCCACAGGTTCCGCCAAACCTGCTCATAATAGAGGGATTACCCTTCATCCCCGCACCTTCATGGCGAAAAGCGTCTGATCGTCGAAGGCGGTGGTGGAAAACTGGTCGAGCGCCTCGAAGATAGCCTGGATGATGCCGGCGGGCGGTTTTTGGCAGTTGGCGCGCACCACCTGGGCCAGGCGGCCGCGTCCGAATTCCAGGCCGGCGGCGCTCAAATGGTCGGTGATGCCGTCGGAATAGAGCAAAATGACGTCACCAGGCTGGGTCTGAAAGGTCACCTCCTCGTATTCGCGGGATTCCAGCAGGCCGACCGGCACGCCTTCGGCCCGCACTTTCAAAATCTCGGTGCCGCGGCAGATCATGGGCGGAATCGCGCCGGCGTTGGCCATCAGGATGTGGCGTGTCGCGGGGTCCCACAGCAGCACGCTCAAGGTGGCGTAGCGGGCTTCCACCTTGCGTTCGATGAGCGCGTCGTTGACCGCCTTGAGAAGCTCGGCCGGGCGGTGGCGGCGCGGCGCCAGCGTGCGCAGCAGGCCGCTCATCAGCCCGCCATAGAGGGCCGCCGCCGCGCCCTTGCCGCTGACATCGCCGAAGGCGATCACGGTGCGGCCGTCGCGGCGTTCAAACAGGTCGTAGATGTCGCCGGAGATTTCCCGCGCCGGCCGCAGGCGCACGGCGGCATCCAGGCCTTCGATTTCCGGATCGGCGTCGGGCAGCAGCACGCGCTGCAGTTCGCGCGCGGCTTTGAAGTCGTCTTCCAGGCTCTTTTCGCGCACGGCCACTTCGTGATAGAGCCGCGCGTTCTCGACGCTCGACGCCACCTGCGGACCGAGCAGCGTCAGCGTGCGCACGTGGTCGTCGGTAAAGTAACCCACGCGGTCGCTTTCCAGGTCCATCACGCCCACCACGCGGTCCTGCACGGCCAGCGGCACGGCCACTTCGGAGCGGATATCGGCATGCGAAGCGATGTAGCGCGGGTCCTTGGCGGTGTCGTGCACGCGGACCACTTCGCGCGATTCGGCGGCCGCGCCGGTGATGCCTTTGCCGAGCGGAACGTTGTCGGTGGAGACGCGCTGGTCGTAGCGGATGCTGAAAAGATGCCGCAGCGCCTTGGCATCCGGATCCACCACCAGGATGCTGAAGGCATCGTAGGCGATCAATTCGCGCACCGTGGAAGCGATTTTTCCCAGCAGCTCGTTGAGATCGAGAATCGAAGAGAACTCGTGTGAAATGTTGGCCAGGGTCTTGAGCGTGCGGTTCTGGCGCTCCACCCTGCGGTACAAACGGGCGTTGTCGATGGCCACCGAGACGCGCGCCGTGATCAGGCGCAGCAAGGCGCGGTCGTACTCGGTGTAAGCGTTGACGCGCGTGGATTGCAGATCGATCACGCCCACCAGCCGCCCGCGCGCGATCATGGGGACTGCCAGTTCGGTGCAGACGGCATCCACCGTGGGAAGATAACGCGGATCGTTGCGCACGTCGCCCACCAGCACCGGTTCCCGCCGCGCCGCGGCCTGGCCGGTAATGCCTTCCCCCAGCGCGATCGAAAGGTTGCGGATCACTTCTTCGCGATGGCCCACGCCGTAGCGGATGCGCAGATCCTGCCGCTTCTCGTTGAACAGCAGGATCGCGAACAGGTCGTACGGCAGCACCTTGCGGATGATCTCCGCTACATTGGCCAGAAGCTGATCGAGATCGAGCGTCTGAGCGGTGGCCGCGGAGACTTCCAGCAGGTAGTCCAACAGCTCCGACCGCTCGCGAAACCGGACCGAAGCTTTGCGGGTGGTTTGCATGGGCGGCTGCGCGGGACGCGGATCAGGCAGCGGTGGCCTCGACAATCTTCACGCTGGCGCTGGCGCCGATGCGCGTGGCGCCGGCCGCGGTCATGGCCTGTAGGTCCTCCAGCGTGCGGATGCCGCCGGAGGCCTTCACGCCCATTCGCGGCCCCACCACTTCGCGCATCAACGCGATGTCGTGAGCGGTGGCGCCGGATGGGCCAAAGCCGGTGGATGTCTTGACGAAATCCGCGCCGGCCTCCTTCGCCAGCATGCAGGCCACGGCCTTCTGGTTGTCATCGAGGAGCGCCGTCTCGAGAATCACTTTCACGATGGCGCCGCCCTTGTGCGACACCCGCACCACTTCTTCGATATCGGCCTTGACGGCGTCCTGATCGCCGGAGCGGAGCGCGCCCACGTTGATCACCATGTCGACTTCCTGCGCGCCGGCGCAGACTGCCGCGGCGGCCTCGGCCGCTTTGGCCTCGGTGCTGGCCGCGCCCAAGGGAAAGCCGACCACCGTGCAGACCTTGACGGGCGAGCCCGCCAGTTCCGCGCGCACCAGCGGCACCCAATAGGAATTCACGCACACGCTGGCAAAATTGTACTGGCGCGCCTCGCGGCAAACCTTGATAATGTCGGCGCGCGTGGCTTCGGGCTTGAGGATGGTGTGGTCGATCAGCGCCGCGATGCCGGGATCGATCTTAGTCAGCCTCTCGCTGGCCGAAACGCGCGTAGCGCCGAGCGAGATGATCTCCCTGGTATTCCGCGAGCAGGTCTGCGCGCAACGCTGCACGCACCCCGGGCAAACCTGGTCCGGCAGATTGAGGCCCTCGCCTTTTTTGGGAGCGGGCGCGGGAGCGGCGTCCGGGCGCCCCACCCGGGCAAGGATCTCCTCGCCGATTTGCGCGACCAGGGTGTCGAGTTCCGCTTGCGTCACAACGTTCCTTTTTTCAGATATCGCCGCTCGATAGCCATGATCTTGTCGACCCGCGCCTGATGCCGGCCGCCGCCGAACGAAGTGGCGATCCAGGTGCGCACGACCTCTTCCGCCTGGGTCCCGGTCGAGAGCCTGCCGCCAAGCGTAAGCACATTAGAATCATTATGTTCACGGCTGTTTCGGGCGGAAGCCTTATCATAACATAAGGCCGCCCGAATGCCCGGAACCTTGTTGGCGGCCATGCAGGAACCGATGCCCGCGCCATCGATCGCGATGCCGCGCGTGGCGACACCCGAAGCCACCAGTTCGGCCACCTGGCAGGCGATGTCGGGGTAGTCGGCGGGCTTCTCTTCATGCACGCCCACGTCGCGCAGTTGGAGACCCAGTCCCTCCAGCACCGGCTTGAGTTCTTCCTTGAGCCGGAAGCCGCCGTGATCGGAGCCGATGGCGATGGTCTGGCTGGGAGGCGCGACGCCGGAGATCTGGTCGTCGGGAACTTCGAGGATGCGCACGCCGCGCTCCGCCGCCACCTCGCGCGCCGAGGGCGTGACAATCGAACCGACGGGTACGCGAAGGTCCCCGGCGGTCGGCACGTCCTGTGCGGTAATCACTCGCTTCATAGGGTAATTATTTACTTGACTAAAGTAGCCTAAGGCGCTAGAATTAAAGCATGGAACCCAGCAGCCTTCAAGAAGCCATTGTATACTTTTCCGATCAAAACAACTGCCGGGAATACCTCGTGGCGCGGCGCTGGCCGAACGGCGTTGAGTGCCCGACGTGCGGCTGCAAGGACGTGAAGTTCCTGGCGAATCAAAACCGCTGGTGGTGCCCGAACAAGCACTCCAAACAGCAGTTCTCCTTGAAGACGGGAACCATCTATGAGGAATCTCCCCTGGGCCTGGACAAGTGGCTGACGGCTACTTGGCTGGTCTGCAATTGCAAGAATGGCGTCAGCAGTTGCGAGATTGGGAGAGCGCTGAATATCACGCAAAAGACCGCGTGGTTTATGGATCACCGCATCCGGTTTTCCCTGAGCATGGGGCCGGGAAACAAGCTGTCCGGTCAGGTCGAAGCGGACGAAACGTTCATTGGTGGGAAGGCCCGCAACATGCATACCGAGAAGCGCGCGAAGCGGATTACGGGCACGGGCGGCAAGGATAAGGTTGCGGTACTGGGGATACTGGAGCGCGGCGGAAAAACTACCGGCGGCAAGATCCGTACCAAGGTTGTAGGCAATACCAAAAAGAAGACCTTGCAATCCGAAGTCCGTGAGCATGTCCTGGCCGGCTCCGCACTCTTCACGGACGCCCTAAAATCCTACGAGGGCCTGAACGAGTTTCAGCACGAAGTAGTTGACCACGCCGTAGAGTATGTGCGGGGCGAAGTCCACACGAACGGCTTGGAGAATTTCTGGAGCCTCTTGAAGCGGGGCATTAGCGGCACGTATGTTTCGGTCGAGCCATTTCACCTGTTCCGCTACCTCGATGAGCAAGCTTTTCGTTATAACAACCGCGTGGGGTTTGGCGATAAAGGCCGCTTCGACATGGCGGTACGCCAGATTGTGGGGAAGCGCCTGACGTGGAATCATCTTACGGGAAAGGCCGCAGAGGCGGCTTGAACTTTACCCTATCGCAGGTCGATGCGCGGGAAGCGTAATAAATGAGAGCTTTGGATACCACAAGGTGATAGGATTCTGTTAGAATGCACCTCTCAGAACAGCGGGCCAGAGTTGTCGCACGAGAGTTGCTGAGCTTTCGCGGGTGGGATCTGCGCCCCGTCTCCTCCGGCGGCCAACTCCTTGAAGAGTCTGAGTATCGTGCATTCCCCCATTTGGTAGAGATCTTCAACAAGAAATCGAAAACCGGGCCGGGATTTGGAAAGCCAGATTTTCTACTCGTCGATTCCGCTAGCGGATTACGGCCGCTGGTGGTAATCGACACCAAGCCGCAGGCCAGCGACATTAATAGGTCTATTCTCGATACGAATCACTATGGGGATGCCATTCGGCAAGTGGGCCAAGACGCGCTTTCCGTGGCTGTTGCGGGGGCGGATAGGGAGATCTGCGCCGTCAAAGTCCAGCGCAATATCCTCGGAGCTTGGCGCGACCTGACATTGCACAATCGGCCCATAGACTGGATTCCGTCTCCCGGCCAAACACAGAAGATTCTGTCAATTTCTGGCTACACGGAGGTTGCGCCGGAGAGACCGCCCGACCACGTCTTGGCAGAACAGGCTAACCGCCTCAACGAAATCCTGCGAGAGTGCAAGATTAAGGACGAATTTCGCCCTATATACGCCGCTGCGTTCATGCTCGGCACTTGGTACGCCGACGTATCCACGGATTCAGCAGTCGTCCTTGAGCAAATCAACACGAATGCCAGCAGAGCGTTAAAGAAGGCAGATAAGGCCGATCTCGCCAGCAGTCTACGTGTCGATTCTGAGAACGAGGACCTAGCCCTTAAAGCGTGGGAAATCGTTGATATCCTAAAGAAGCTAAATATTCGTTCGTTTGTGCAGGAGCACGACTATCTAGGCCAACTCTACGAGACGTTTTTCAGATATACCGGTGGCAATACCATAGGTCAGTACTTTACCCCAAGACACATCATTGACATGATGTGCGAGCTTATCGGGGTCACTCCGAACGATACGGTATTTGATCCAGCTTGCGGAACTGGGGGCTTTCTTATTGGGGCACTCCGCCGGATGATAAGGTTGCAACACCTAACTTACGAGGAGGGGGTCAGTAAGATAAAAGATCACATCTTCGGAATTGAGTCGGAGCCGTCTACGGCGGCGCTGTGCATCACCAACATGATCTTGAGGGGTGATGGGAAAAGTGGAATCATTCGCGCGAACTGTTTCACTAAGACGGACTACCCAGAAGCAAAGACGGACATTGCTCTCCTAAATCCGCCTTTCCCGCACGACAAAAAGACTGACATTCCACCTACAAAATTCGTAGACCGCGCAGCACTCAGCGTGAGGAACAAAGGTCTAGTCTCCAGCATAGTTCCATATTCCCTGCTAGTTCGTACTGGGGATTGGCACAGATCTTTATTGAAAAATAACCGCCTTCTCCTCGTTGCCACGATGACCGGCGATGCGTTTCAGCCGTACGCCTCTTTTGACACAGCGGTGATAATGTTTCAAAAAGGCGTCCCCCACGATAACTCCAAAGTGTTCTTCGCGCGGGTGGCTAATGACGGATATAAAGTAAAGAAGAACATACGCATACCGCAGCCGGGATCACAGATTCCCACAATCATCGCCGCGTATGGGGACAAGAAGGAAATTCCAGAACTGACTGCCTACAGCCAACTGACGGAGACGAGCAAGGAGTGGTCACCAGAGGCCTTCATAGCGAGCGCGGCCCATTCCGACGAGGAGTTTATTAAGGGCTTAGAACAAAGCGTCCGAAACCAAGCGGCTTTCTACATTAGTGATGGGCATAGGATCGTCGGTAAACTTCCGTCGAGTGGTACGGCGCAAGCCGATGCTGTGTTTGCGGGTCGATCCGATATCTCTCTGTCGGATGTAGTACTTGGGCCTTTTCTTTTGAGCCAGTATTTTGATATTCAACTCGGCGGCAGGGATGAGATTGAGGATCTTACGGAGGACGGAAACGTCCCAATCGTATCAACAAGCGAGTTCAGCAATGGGGTAACTGCGTGGAGGACTCCTAATGTAACCTATGCGCCCCCAGCTATCACCGTTGCTACGGACGGAAGCACTTGCTCTAGTTTCGTTCAAGAGGCTCCATTCTACGCATTTTACAAAGTGGCTATCCTCAAGCCGAAAGCTGGACAGGATATTCCGATTGACGCACTGTACTTCGTTGCCTACCAGTTGAGTATGGAACGCTGGCGGTACGTTTATGCTAGAAAGTTCGGTAAGGGGCGGCTGTCCACAACCACACTTTACGGGCCGTGGAGGGGCGGAAGGCCGGATTTCCATAAGATGGCTGACATTGTGAGGGCGTGCGGAGCCTATCCGCTCATCGCCTCTTTTCGCGCGGCATATCGGAAGTTCACGGGTGAAAGATTCTCCGAACTGTCTGCCCGGTGGAAATCCGAAAGACGTGCCACCTCATCGGTGTCCAGAATGGTATCCCATCCTGCGTACCAGATGGTTATCGACCTTGGCATTGAAGTGGTTCCGTCCATACTCGCTGAACTCGCAGCCTCCCCGGATCATTGGTTCGTCGCATTGAATAGGATTACCGGAGCCGACCCGGTCCCGATACAGGATCGCGGGAAACTAGACCGTATGGCCCAAGCATGGATCGAATGGGGCAGGGATAGGGGATTACTGAGTGCCTGATATTGAGAGTCTGTTCCCCAACCTGCGACCCTCTGGCTACCGCCGAACGAGTCCAGAAGATCTGGCGTACAATTGCGTAGCGTGGGCTGCTGGATCTGTGGGTGAGTGGTGGGAAGCCGCGCCGGGATATTACTGGCCCGTACATTCTCCAAACCCGCCGACTATCGAGAATGTGGTTGCGATGTTCATGACGCTTGGTTTTTCCGTGTGTTCCGACTCGGATGCCGAGCAGGGCTATGAGAAGATCGCAGTATACGGACTTGATGGTGAGTACACCCATGTGGCGCGGCAATTGGAGACCGGTAAATGGACCAGCAAAATCGGGGCGCTCGAAGACATCGAGCACGATACGCTTGAGGGTCTGATCGGAACCGAGTACGGTCCAGTAGAAAAGCTTCTTCGACGGAAGATACCATGAGGCAGGAACGAACGACGAAGACCCAGGCTGAAACAATCGCGGACTTGGCTGTCCGTTGCGCAGGACCGAGGGAGTTTGAGAACTTCGACCAAGCCGTCCGCAAGTCGCTATCCGTATCCAAGGAGGCGATCTTGAAGGAAGACGCGCGCTGGAAGCGGGAACGGGCCAGGAAACGGCGGATGCGGAAGACCGGCTGACTGCCGCGCCCGGCCTGTCACGCCCCTACCAGGATAGCAACTACTTTAGCCTAGTAAATAATTACCCTTCATAGGGCCGCTCGTCGTATACAATTCGTAAGGACCATTGTAATGAAATCAGGCCTGCTACCGTCGGTCTTTCTGGCCGCCATTCCCGGCGATTACCTCTCGCGCCTGTTGCAGCGCGGCGATTTGGGATGGGGCGTGCTGGCGATCGGCATGGTGGCGGCTTTCGCCATGGGAGCGGTGCACGCGCTTTCGCCGGGTCACGGCAAGACCATCGTGGCCGCTTACCTGGTGGGAACGCGCGGCACCGTGAAGCACGCGGCAATCCTGGGCCTGGTGGTGACCTTCACTCACACCATCACGGTTTTCTTCCTGGGGTTTGCGACGCTGTTCCTTTCCCGCAATCTGTTGCCGGAGAAAATCTATCCGGTGTTGGGCGCGGCCTCGGGCCTCGCGATCGCGTGGATCGGGGTGACGCTGTTCTGGAAGCGGCTGCGGGCGGCGCGCGGGCACGCGTCCCACGCGCATCATCATCATTCACACAACGGCGGCGCGCACACGCATGACCACGGCGATGGCCACGTCCATAGTCACATGCCGGAAGGCGAAGTCAGCATGGCGAGCCTGGTGGCGTTAGGCGCGAGCGGCGGCCTGGTTCCCTGTCCTTCCGCGCTGGTGCTGCTGCTGAGCGCGGTAGCGCTGGACCGCATCGCGCTCGGCCTGACCCTGCTCGTGGCATTTTCCGCCGGCCTGGCGGTGGTGCTGATGGCGATCGGGATGACCGTGGTCTACACCAAGCACTGGATTCCGGACAGCGGGAAAGCGGCCGGACACCCGGCGTTTCGTTATCTGCCGGTGGCATCGGCCGCGGTGATCGCGTGCGCGGGAATTATCATGACGGGTGTGGCGTTGGGAGTGATTCGCGGCTTGGGAGTGTAGACGAGACCGACCGATCGCGAGCTGGCCGGGCTGCGCCCGGCTGGATCGATCGACAATCGATCCGCAGGTTAACAACCTGCCCCACCAGGCGTGCGGGGATCCGAGGTCCGTCTATTTCTTGAGAAATTCCACGCGCCGGTTCCCGGCTCTTCCTTCGGGCGTGTCATTTGATCCGATCGGCTGGGCTGCGCCGAAGCCATTCGAGGTGAGCCGCGCGGCATCGACGCCAAACTGCGAGACCAGCACGGACATGACTGCCTGGGCGCGGCGCTTCGAAAGATCCAGGTTGTGGGCCGCGTCACCGACCGAATCCGTGTACCCATCGATCTCCAGTTTCAGGTTGGGGTTCTTTTCCAATCCCCCCGCCACTTGCTTGAGTATCGGGGCCGACTCGGGTTTCAGCCGGTCGCTGTCGGTATCAAAGTGAATTCCGTGGGTCACATACTTACCGGTTGCGCCGATCACCGTGGAGAAATCCGGCGTCGATTCCGCGACACGGACGCGGCGAATTCCGACCTCCGCGGCGGCGGTGCCTCCATTGAAAGCGACGTACATCTGGGATGGTGGGGGAACCTCCGTTTCGTTGACATCCAGGACCCGCTCGCTGTTCACGTAAACCCGCACGCGCTTATTCTGCACCCAAAGGGCGATGCGGACGGGTTGCGTGAAATCGATATTAGGCACATCTTTCCCGCCGAGGTGGCTTTTGGAATCATTAGCCGAGAAAGCCAAGAGGTGTTCAGCCAGACGGGCACCAGTTGACAGAGTGGCCGACGCGCCACCATCTTTTCTCAGGAATTGCCATTCCGCACTGGGCCATGATTTGGTTTGCGGCGAGAAAACTTCATCCACTTCAAACGTAAAGTTCTCCGGGAAGGCGATGGGCGCCGACGTCAGATTCGAGTGTCCGGTGATGGTCAACTGGTGGACTCCACCGCCGGTGCGCAACTCCACCGCGTCGCCGCGGACTTTCCAATGCGGCGGCGGCTCGTCCTCCGCCATGTCGCTGATGTCGTCGTAGAAGACCGTTCTTTCGCCCGGAATGAAATCAATCTTGGTGGACTTCAATTCGGGCTGGCCCCCGGCATCGCCCGCAGCGGCCGGCGGCGCTGCGGCGTTGGGCGCCGCCGCGGTGGATGCAGCGGGCGGCGCCGCGGCCGATGCGGCCGGCGGATTCCCAGCAGCGGCGGGACGGGCGGGCGCATTCGGGCTGAGGCTTGCCAGGTCCGGGCCGCTGGTCGATCTCGCCGACAGCATGAGCGTCGCGCCGGCTCCCAGTTCCAAACCCGATCCCTGCGCGGCAACTTGAATCGCCGGCGGCGATCCCCCTGTCGCCGGCGCGTCAGGGACAGACACACCGGCACGCGAGCCGATCAATCCTCCCAGTCTCGATACTTTCGACGGAGCCGGCTGGGTGCCGGGAGTGTTGCTGGCGCGGAGCGACCGCCCCTGTTCGTCCACCCCCTGTTGCCCGTTGGAATTCCAGACCGACTGAATATCGGCTGTGATGGCTACGTCCGTGTGGCCGTGATGAAGCACGTTAAACGTGAACTCCAATACCGCCTGGCCGCGCGATGAGTTGACTTGAGTCACCTTTCCCTGGAGGGTGTCGCCTTTGAGCGAGTCGGGGCTTGCGACATACGCCGTGATTGGGTCGCCCTTGTGAGCGGATGCCATACCGAGCGGGTTGTTCAGTTGCACGGTCATCGGAACTTGAGCCGATGCCGGCGCTATCGCCCCGGCGAACGCCGCTGCCAGCCACAAATTTCTTCGCATCATTTTAGTTATCCCCCCACTTGACAACGCAGCGTGGCCCGCCAAAACAGCTCACGCGCGCCGCTCTCTGCATGGCCGGGTCAAGTGCATGTTACCGCAAGGGTGGAGAACACATCAAGCAAGAACCGAGGTGCGGGAATCGATGTTCCCGTCACTTTGCGATTGCGGCGCCCATCCTGGCGTGCGGTTATGGGCAACCGGAATGCAGTAATACGAGGCTGGTTGGTTACAGATCCGACGTGCAGAACTTGCAGCGGGTCGCGTCCAGGGCCACGGTTTCCTTGCACCTGGGGCAGGTTTTCGAGGGCCGCGGCGGCGGCGCCGGCGTTTCCTTCAACAGCATCTTGGTCATCACGTACACCACGATGGCGATGATCAGAAAATCGACCACGCTGCCGAGGAAGGTGCCGATGTTGATGGTGTTGACAACTTCCTTGCCGTCTGCGCCAATCTTTTTGCCAAACTCGATGGTGGCCGCGCGCCAGTTGCCGCCGGGAATCAACGGGCCGATGAGCGGCATGATGATATCGGCCGCGAGCGAGGATACCACTTTCCCTACCGCGCCGCCGACGATCACCGCGACGGCCAGCGCGAGCACGCTGTTCTTCAGCAGGAATTCCTTGAAACCTTTGATCATGTGTTCTCCTTATCGGTGTGGCGCGGCCCTCAGGGACCGCTCCGCAGAAATTTAGTCAGTCGTTCCATGGCGGGCTCCAGAATGGCGGGCTCCGCCGCGTAGCAAATGCGAATCGAGCCTTCCCCGCCGGCGCCGAACGCCACGCCCGGCGCCAGGCCCACGCGTGTCTCTTCCAGCAGTCGCTTGCAGAAGCCGAAAGAATCGTCCAGCCCTTCGATGCGCGGGAAGACATAGAAAGCGCCGTCAGGCGTGGGCAGGGTGACTCCGCGGATGCCGGAGAGCGCGTCCATGCAGATGCCGCGATTCTCCCGCAGCCGTTCCAGCATGCGCACCAGTTCGCTCTCCCCTTCGGCGAGGGCCGTCTCGCCGGCCTTCTGCGCGATGGTGGGGGCGTTGGAGATTACGAATTCGTTCAACCGGGTGGCCTTGGCAGCCAGGTCGCGACGCGCCACCAGCCAGCCCACCCGCCAGCCGGTCATGCAGTAACTCTTGGAAAATGAATGTACCACCATGACGGCATCGTCGCGCGTGGCCTTGCGCAGAATCGATGGCACCGGTTCGCCCAGGCGCGCGCCGCCATAATAGAGGCGGTCGTAGACTTCGTCGGCGATTAGCCAGAGGTCGTGACGCCGCGCAAAATCGAGCAGCCCGTGCTGCTCTTCTTGGGTGGCCACCCATCCCAGCGGATTCGAGGGCGAGGTGTAAAGCAGCAGCCGCGTGCGCGGCGTGACGGCGGCGGTGAGCGCGTCGAAATCGATCGAGTAGCGCGCGCCGCGGAGCGGATGCGGAATCTGGCGCACGGCCGCGTTGGCCATCATGACGCTCGCAGAGCCATTGGGCCACGCCGGCGTCAGGACAATCGCTTCGTCGCCGGGGTCAAGCGCGCAGCGTATGCCGACGTTCAACGCCTGGACGCCCGAAGCTGTCACGACGATCTCGGTGGCGGGATCGAGTTCCACCGCCTGCAGCCGCCGGTAATTTTCCGCGATGGCCCGCCGCAGCGACGGCAAGCCGGCGTTTTCGGTATAGAACGTAAAGCCGTCGCGCATGGCGCGCACAGCCGCCTGCTTGATGTAATCCGGCGTCGGCAGATTGGACTCGCCGAAATAGAGACGCAGCACGCCATCCATTCCCATGGCGATTTCGGCCAGCTCGCGGATTCGCGAGCGAGGCACTCGTTCGACGGAACTCGCGACTTCGGGCATCTTTGCCATTCTCTCACTACCGCGGTCCCATCCTGGAGGCGGCGTTACCGATTGGGTGCGCGACGTAAAAGGGATCGACTCGTAGCCGTCTAAACCGAACGACGGAGTCTGAACGCAGGGAATCCTTTGGGCCGAGCCGCGACTGTTATTTAAGGAGCGGCACCTTGAGCCCTCGCCATGGCGTAACGCCCCTTAGCACTTGCGGATGCCAGCCCGCAGGACCGGTTCGCAACTCAGGGCAAGACTGCCTGGCTGGCGATGGCGCAGGGCGGGCGTCCTTCGGAAAGACGTTATTCCACTCGCGTTTTGCGGCGTGCCCTGACCGCGAGCAGGATCGTCGCCGCTAGCAGGGGTATCATTGCACTCGGCTCGGGTACTGTGTTTGGCGTACCCGTTCCGTAAAGGATGTTTCCAATGCCGATGACGTCCCCTGAAGGGTTATCGGGCTGGCTCAGGACGATTGAGCCAATGTCAATATCGGAACTTGTGATCCCCATGAAGTACACGTAATTCACCGGATTGCCTTGAAAGTTGTACGCCGCCGCGTGAAAGATGCCCAGCGCAGTTCCCGTCCCGTCCGTCCCGGTAAAAGCCTGGATCGTGACATCGTCGCAGAGGCCGCCGCAGAGTGACGTGCTGTACGGGTTGAACAGATCAATCAGAAAGAGACCCGCCCCTGACACTGGTGAAGCGAAGCTGACTGTCAAAGTCTGCGGCCCGGTCGTGAACTGGTCGCCGATGTAACTCGCCGCGGCGTGAGGGCCCTCTCCGTCCGAAAGGGGTGGGGTAACGGTGTTCCCTTGGCTCGGTCCAACTCCAAACGTCACGGTATCGAAGCTGCCCGTCCCGTCCAACGTCACGCCGGCGAAAGCTGAGGGATTTAACGCCCCTGTAGGCAGACTGCCGACATTCAGGGTGGTGACCGATCCGCCGAGCGCGGCGAGACCAGCGCCAAAGTCTGTAGAATCGCCGGTCGGGTCATTGACATAACCAGTTATGGTTCCGGCCCGCGCATGACCGGCCGCTAGAAGGGCCAGGCAGCTTGTGACAAGGATAATGTTGGCGCTCGCCGCGCGTGAGTGTTTCACGATGAGTAATCCCTCCTGTATTGTGGCGCAAGTTCCTTTGCGGTACTCCGCCTTTTGTCTTAACTGTATCAGAAAAACCAGGAATCGAGTCGAGAAAAGTAGAACCCAGCTCTCACTCTTATGCTGCGCACCCATTACAATTTCGTGAGGCTTTCGAAGGAGGCGCGGACGGGCGAGTGGTTGTTCCGGGCACAAAAGTTCAACAGGCCCGAGGCTTTCCAGGTACAGCGCTGAGCCGCGGCCCGCAAGTCGATCAGGTAGGCGCGGGCCGGGTGGCCGGCTTCCAGGTTTTGCAGGGATTCCGTGACGCTGCTCAAGATGACAGTCAGTTCGTTATTCAGTTCGTGGGCGGCGGAAGCAGCCACGATTCCGGTACGGTCTGTTTTCATGATTGGTTTCCTGGCGCGTAGTGGCAGTGAGTGGTGAGCAACGCGGCCCGCGCGACTCTCACCTGGCTTCAGGGTAACAGGAGCCTGGAGCAAGCAATCGTCAGGAAGTGTTTGATTTTAAGGGAGAAAGAAATTGAAATGGGCCGCAAGGCGGCTCTATGGGTCGACTTTCACGTGCCGGCGCACTGCGGTTCAGTGTGCACCGTTGATGGCGAGAAACGTATAGGGCGCGGCAAAGGCCCCGCGCTGAGCCTGCTTCCGACTGAATCTCGCCTAATGCCTGTGCCAGCGGCTGAGCACCACATTCACCAGGCCGAAACCGCCGATGGCGATACCCGCCACGCGGTTCATCCAGCGCATGGAGCCATCGGTGATCCTGCCGCGCAGCAGGTTTGCCGCGCTGGCCAGAATGGTCCACCATAGCATCGACCCGCAGAATATGCCGGCCACCAGAGACGAGGTCTGCCACCGCTGCCGCTGGCTGCCCAGGCCGAGAATGGCCAGCACCGCCAGAAAAGAGAGCACCGTAGTAGGGTTGGTCAAAGTCAGGAAAAGGGTGGAGATGAAGTCCGAATGGGCGGAGGAGCGGACCTGCACCGCTTGGATCGGCTTTGGCGGCTTGCGATAGTACACCGCTCCGATACCCATTAAGAGAAGGCCGCCCACCAGCCGGATCAAGGATTCCTCGCGGATCAGAAACTGAATTACCAGGCTGATGCTAAATGCGGCGACGGCGCCATATAGCGTGTCCGCAAGCGCCGCGCCCAACCCGGAGACGATGCCCGATTTCCAACCTTTCTCGATGGTCCGCTGAATGCAGAGAACGTTGACGGGGCCGACCGGCGCTGCGATGATCAGGCCCACGGCCAGGCCACGGATGGGCAATTCCAAGTCCATCGCCATGGCGTTACATTCCGGAAGCAATGAGCCCGGCCGGGCCGCGCAGTTGAGGAATCGGACTATTCTTCAGAACTGCTCCTTCCATCAACAAAGTTTGCAAACCCGGCTCCGCCCTCCATTATGCGCATGAGTGGGTGGCGGAGGAGGAATGGGGTCTATATCAGGTCCGCGAAGAGCCGGACCAGGGGTCCGGCGCAGGCGAGGGCGCCTGCCCCACGTTGTACAATAGGGTACAACTGGAGTTTGTCCCCAATGAACATCCGATCCGCCGCACTCGTGTTGGTATGCGCGGCTGTTGGCCTGCCGCTTCCGGCGGCTGACGCCCCTCCTTCCCGGCCCATGGCCGGACCCGTGGAAATCATGCGCCTGAAGGATGTCAAGCCCGGCATGAAGGGTATCGCGTGGACCGTTTTCCAGGGGACGGAGCCGGAAGCCGTGCCGATCGAAATCGTGGGGCGGCTCAAGAACCAGAACGGGCCGAACCAGGACATCATCGTGGCCAAGATGTTGGGCAAAGCCAAGGTGACCAACGTGGCGGGCGGGATGAGCGGCAGCCCGGTGTATATCGACGGCAAACTGGTGGGCGCGGTGGCGCTGCGCATGAGCACCTTTTCGCCGGATGCGGTTTGCGGAATCACACCCATCGAATTGATGCTGGAGATCAACGAATTGGATAAGACGCGGCCCGACGACGCGCGCACGCCGGAAAAAGCGCGCGCGCGCAACGGCGCGGTTTCCGTTCCGGACAACATGCTGGACTTCCCGGCTTCGGCCGGCCCGATGCCCCAGCCGATGATGGTGCCGATTGAAGCGCCGCTGATGCTCTCGGGCTTCAGCGACAGCGCGCTGCGCGAGTTCTCGGCCGTGTTCCAGCAACTGGGCGTCAACGCCGTGCAGGGCGGCGCCGCTTCCGATATTCAAAGCAATCAGCCGGCGCCCGGATGGGAACACGCGCTCAACCCCGGCGACAGCATCGCGGGCGTGCTGGTGGACGGCGACATGAGCGTCACCGGACTGGGCACGGTGACCTATAACGACGGCAAGCGCGTGCTGGGCTTCGGCCACTCCTTCTTCAACCTGGGGCCGGTGGACATCCCCATGAGCAAGGGCGAAGTCGTGATGACGCTGGCGTCCAGCTACCAGCCGAATAAGATGGCGAACGCCACGGAGATCGTGGGGGCGCTGCACCAGGACCGGTTCACGGGCATCATGGGCGTGCTGGGCGCGGAGTCCGACATGATTCCGGTGACGGTGAAGCTGCGGTCGCTGGACGATCAGGAAAAGCTGACGCGCGAGAAGGATTTTCACTTCAACGTTTTCGTCCACCAGAAGTGGACGCCCTACCTGATGATGTTGACGCTCTACAATTCGCTTTCGCAATTGAACGAGCTGGCCGATGAAACCACCTACCGCCTGAGCGGCACGGTGGAGTTGAACGGCGCGGGGCTTTCGCTTTCGTCCATTTCCCTTTCCACCATGGCGGCATCCGGGGAAGCGCCCATGCCGGCGCCGCTGGCGATGGCGGCGTGGTGGGGCAACATGTTCAACCGGCTGTACCTGAACAACGTGAATACTCCGGACGTGAAGCGCGTCAACGTCACCGTGGACCTGCTGCCGGAGCGGCGGGTCGCGACGATTGAAAGCGCCTGGGTGCAGGAACCAGAAGTGCGCGCGGGCGATTCCGTGCCGGTGAAGGTTTTCCTGCGGCCCTACCGCGGCGAGCGCATCGAGCGCGATTTCACGGTGAAGATTCCCGCCGGGCTGGCCAAGGGCGACCACCGCATCATGCTGAGCGACGCCGACACCGTGAACCGCATGCAGAACATGGCGGGCATGATGGACCGCTACATCGATCTGCCGCAAACCGTGTCGCTGCTCAACCAGGAGCGGTCGAACAACAAGCTGTATGTGTCGCTGGTGGAGTCCACGCCGACGGCCTATTTCGACGACAAGACGCTGCCCAGCCTGCCGGCTTCGGTGCTGAATGTAATGCAGGCGGGCCGGGCCTCCAGCCGGACCGTGGTGACGTCTCCGGAGACGGCCACGGAGCAGATGTCGTTGCCGTTCGATTCGGTGGTGACGGGCAGCTATTCGCTGCGCGTCCATGTGAAATAGACTGCAGAATCTCAACATGAAAAAACCGATGGGTAAGTGGATGGGGCGCGCCTCCGGCATTTTGCTGGCGGTGACGGCGCTCGGGGCGGGCGAGACGCGAAGCTGGACGCAAAGCGAAGCGGCGGATTTTGAAAAGGGCGTGATCCAGAAACTCTCGCTGCGCAGCGACGGGCTGTTGACGCTCGGGCCGCGCTCGCGCGAAGTCTTCGACACTTCGGCGGCCTACTTGTGGGCGCTGGCGCGGGATTCCCAAGGCAACCTCTACGCCGGCGGCGGCACCGGCGCGAAGCTGTTCCGCATCCCGCCGGGCGGGCCCGGCAAGCTGCTGGCGGAACTGGATGCGCTGGAGATCCATGCCATCGCCGTGGACGCGCGCGACCGCGTCTACGTGGCCACCGCACCCGACGGCAAGGTCTACCGCATCGCGGGCAACGCCAAGCCGGAAGTTTTCTACGACCCCAAGGCCAAGTACATCTGGGCGCTGGCCTTCGACCACCAAGGCGACCTGCTGGTGGCCACCGGCGACCATGGCGAGATTCATCGCGTGACGGCCGACGGCAAGGGCAAAGTCTTTTTCCAAAGCGATGAAACGCACGTGCGCTCGATGGCCGTGGACGCGGCGGATAACCTGATTGTGGGCACGGACCCGGGCGGCCTGGTGCTGCGCGTGACGCCCGCGGGCGAAGGCTTCGTGCTCTACCAGATGTCGAAAAAGGAAGTGACCGCGGTGGCCGTGGCGCGCGATGGCTCGATCTACGCGGCCGCGGCCGGAAACAAACGGGCGGCCATGCCGTCGGCGCCCGCGCCGGGCGCCGCGCCGCCCGCTCCAGCCGGTGGATTGACGGTTACGGTGAATCAGCCGGGCGCGCCGGCCAGCCCCGCCAGGGCCCCCGCGCCGCCGCCGGCAGCGCCGGGCGCGCCGGCCGTGGCCGGCGGCAGCGAGGTGGATCGCATCGAGCCCGGCGGATATTCGCACCGCATCTGGAGCCATGCGCAGGACGTGGTCTACTCGATTGCCTTCGACTCCTCGGGGCGCGTGCTGCTGGGGACGGGCAACAAGGGCGGCGTCTATCGCGTGGAATCGCCGGCGCTCTCCACCGCATTGCTCACGCTGCCGGTGACGCAGGTGACGGCGTTCCAGGCATCGCCGGACGGCCACCTTTATGCGGCCAGCGGCAACACCGGCAAGGTCTACGAGATCGGGCCGGAACTGGAACACCAGGGCTCGATCGAAAGCGACGTGTTCGACGCCGCCATGTATACGCTATGGGGACGCCTCACCTTCGAAGCGCGCCTCAACGGCGGGCAGGTGGCGGTGGAGACGCGCAGCGGCAACCTGGACCAGCCGCAGAAGAACTGGAGCCCCTGGTCGGCCGCCATTACCGCGGCCACGGGCGCGCCGATCAGCTCGCCGCCGGCCAGGTTTGTGCAATGGCGCGCGACATTGACAGCGGCGGGGACAGGCGCGGGCAGCGGTGCATCGCCGGAATTGGAATCGGTGGACGTGGCCTATCTGCCCAAGAACGTGGAGCCGCGCGTGGACCAGATCGAGATCACGCCGGCGAACTACAGATTCCCGGCGCCGTCGTCTTCGCCGCTGCTGGCGATTGTGGCGCCCTCGCAGACGCTGAACCTGCCGCCGCTGGGCCGACGCTCCACGGTAACGGTTCCGACGCCGCCTTCGGAGAACACCACCACCACGCCGGCCATGCAGTTCGCCAAAGGCTACCTGGGCGCGCGCTGGCTGGCGATCGATCCCAACGGCGACAACATGGTTTACCGCGTGGAGATTCGCGGCGCCGCC
>Ga0181530_10000921_pt1 | contig 37592 bp, 31 predicted proteins | sample PEATcosm2014_Bin_42_FD_119769 | JGI IMG/M metagenome (GOLD analysis project Ga0181530, IMG submission 119769) | Peatland microbial communities from MTU Mesocosm Facility, Houghton, MI, USA - PEATcosm2014_Bin10_60_metaG | ecosystem: Environmental > Terrestrial > Soil > Wetlands > Peat | place...
CCGTTCTTGTGAACGATCCCCATCCCGATGATCGCCCCCAGCAACGTCACGATGTTCACCGTTGTCCCCGTGACCAATACCGCCAGGATGATCCCGAACCCCGACAACGCCGCCCCGAAGATGATCGCGATCGGCTCATAAAACGACCGGAATTCCGCCAGCGCCACGATGAACACCAGCGCCAGCGCCGTGATCAGCACTGCCAGCAGGTTCCGGAACGATTCCTGCTGCTCCTTGTACAAACCGCCGTATTCGATCAAATCATGCGGCAACTTCGGATCGCCGTCGATCAAGCGCCGTACGTCGCGCATCGCGCCGCCCAGATCGCGGTCCTGCAACCGCGCCGTCACCGCGACGTTCTGCCTCAGGTTGTCCCGCTCCAATTCCAACTGCCCCGGCTCGATCACAACGTCCGCCACGTCGTCCAGCCGAACCACCGTCCCATCCGCGGCCCGCACCGGCAACCGCCTGATCTTCTCGATCCGGTCGATCGCCGTTGGGTCGGCCTTCACCCTCACGTTCACGATCCTATCGCCCTCAAGAATCGTCGAGGAAATCTGCCCGAGCATGGCGACGTTCACCGCCTGCCCGATCGCGCTCGCCGTCAGCCCGAGATGCTGCGCCTCCGCCGGACGCACCCGCAGGCTGATCGTCGGGCCCGTGTAGATCAACCCGCTGGCCGTGTCCACGATCCCCGGAACGTTCTCCAGCTTCTCCTCGATGTCCGACGCCTCCTGCTTCAGCACGCCCGGGTCCGTCGAAAAAACCTTGATTTCGATCGGCTCGTCCGTCCACGTCAGATCGCCGATCAGGTCCGTGAGGATTCCCGGAAATTCCCAGTCGATTCGCGGAAGGGACTGGCGAAACCTCTGTCGCACGTCGGCGATCACCTGCTCCGTCGAGCGGTCGCGCGCGGCTTTGAGCTTTACCAGAAAATCTCCCGTATTCGGCTCGACGATCGCAACCCCCAGCGCCGTGCCCGTCCGCCGGGAATAGCTTTCCACTTCCGGAATCGAAGAAAGGATCCGCTCCGCGATTCGCATCTGCCGGTCGCTTTCTATCAGGCTCGTCCCCGCCGGCGCAACGTAATCGATGACGAATCCCCCCTCATCCATCGGCGGCAGGAAATCCGTCTTGAGCCGGCCATACAGCACGAACGCCCCCGCGAAAACCAGCACGCACAACCCCGCCAGGAACCACCGATGCCGCAGCGCCAGCCGAACCAGGTATTCGTAGATCAGGTTCACCTTCCCGAACACCAGGGCCTCGTACTTTCGCTGGCGCTTGGCCGGGCGCACAAACCACGCCGCCAGCGACGGCGTGATCGTCAGCGCCAGCACCAGCGACGCCAGCAGCCCGATTACCATCGTCAGCGCCAGCGCCCGGAAAAACACCCCCGCGATCCCCGTCAAAAACGCCAGCGGGATGAACACCACCACCGGCGTCAACGTCGATCCCACCAGCGGCGGCAGAATGCCGCTGATCGCGCTGGTGATCATCTCCTGCCGCGAAAGCCCCGCCGACGTTTTCACGTGGATCGCCTCCACCACCACGATCGCATCGTCGATCACCAGCCCGATCGCCGCCGCGATTCCACCCAGCGTCATCAGGTTGAAGCTTTGGCCAAACAGCTTCATCCCCAGGATCGTCACCAGCACCGTGATCGGAATCACCGCCGTCGCCACCAGCGTCATCCCCGCATCCCATAAAAACAGGTACAAAATCGCCACCGCCAGGACCAGCCCGAAAATGATCGCATCCCAAACGTTGTGAACCGACGCCCGCACCAGCAGCGACTGATCGTAAAACAACGACAGCTTCATCCCCTCCGGCAGCGTCGGGCGGATTTCATCCAGTTGCCTGTGCAATTGGTCCGCGATATCCAGCGTGCTCCCATCCGGCTGTGAAAAAATATTGAGCAGCACCGCGTCCGTCCCGTTGGCGGTCACGACGTCCATCACCGGCTCGCTGCTCCGCTCGACCCGCCCGATGTCCTTCAGCCGAATCCCCCGCCCCCCCGCCGTGCTCAGAATCAGCCCCTCCAGTTCCTCGGCGCTGTGCATCCGGCCATCCACCACCGTCAGGTACAGGCTGTGGTCCTCCTGATGGATCCCCGTTGGAATCACCACGTTGTTCTTCGCCAGCAGCTCCGTCACCCGCGCGAAATCCATTCCCATCGCCGCCATGCGCAGCGGATCGAGAAACACGCAATATTCCGGAGCTTGCCCCCCCACCAAGTCCACCCGCGCCACCCCCGGAATCCGCAGCAATTGCGGCTTGATCTGGTATTGCGCCAACTCCCACGCCTGCGTCGAACTTTCCGCCGATCCGGTCAGGCTCACCCCGATGATCGGAAACACCGAAAAATTCATCCGGTAAACTTCGGTGGCAACCGTCGCCGGCAACGACGGGCGAATCTGCGCCAGCCTCCCCAGCGCGTACAACTCGCTCTGCCGCATGTCCACGTCCCACGAAAAGAACAGATCGATTTGGGCAACGCCACGCCCCGTCGAGGATTTGATCGACTGGCAACCCGGAATCTGCTTCATCGTCTCTTCGATCGGCCGGGTGATGCTGGCCATCATCTCATCCGCCGGCATCACGCCGTTCTGCACCATCACAATGACCCGCGGAAACTCGGTTTGCGGAAACAGCGCCGAAGGCAGATGCAATGCCGCATATCCCCCCGCTCCGCACAACGCCAGAACGATGAACGTGATCGAAACCGCGTGACGAAGCGCAAATCGTGGCAAGGTGGATCGCATCTCAGCAGTTCGATTGGCAATTCAATGATTGAGGACCCGTATGTCCGACCTGAACAACAGCCCATACGCGCCGCCGACGACAATCGTCTGATCCGGCTGCAAACCCTCCGCCGTCACCTGCACCCAATCCCCGTCCCGCAGCCCCGGCTGCACCGGCTTCAAAATCGCCTGCTTGCGGTCCTCGCTCACGACCCCGATGTACGGCCGATCCAGCGCATCCCGCACGATCGCGTCCGCCGGCGCCACCAGGCAATCCGCCTGCTCTTTGCTGATGATGCTCACGCGCCCGAATTGTCCCGGCCTCACCGCCCGGCCCGCGGGAATCGTTATGTCCACGCTCACGAGATTTGTTTTCGCGTCCGCCGCGCCATCCACGCGCTGGACCTTGGATTCGAATTTCACGATTCCCCCCGCCGCCGGATCGGCGGGGATTTCAATCTCCGCCGTCTGGCCCGCCGAGATCGTCTGTGCCTGCCACGCCGGAATCCCCGCCGCCATCACCAGCCGGTCCAAATCCACGACCTGAACCGCGGTCGTCGTCGGCAACGCCACCTCGCCCGGATGAACGTTGATCGCCACCACCGTCCCGCCGATCGGCGATGTCACAGACTCTTCGCCCGCTTCCGATGTTCCGCCAATCAGCCGCGCCGGCTTGGCCACGAACAGCGTCTGCCCCTTGTCCACGTGTTGCCCCTCGACGCACCGCACTTGCCAGACCGCCGCCGGCCAGTCGACCGTCACCCGCGCTTCCGCCGCCGCCGCATCCCCCGTTGCCGGCGCCGGCTCCACGGTCCCGAACCCCACCACATACCCATGCAACGTCATCTTCCGGATCGTCCCGATCCGCACCTCGATATCGGTATGCTTGATTTGGTCCGCCGCCTCGATGCTGCTCGCCAGCGGCGGCGCGGCACGTTCCCTCCATAGAAAATAAAGCGCGCCCCCCAAGATCAGAAGAACCCACAGCTTCAGCGCCGCAGATACGATCCTCGTCGATTCCATCGCCCGCACATTCTACACGCACCCGCACGCTTTGCCGCGCCCCGGGCTTTGGATCCATTAGCCCCCCGCTCTGCGGGGGTTTTGCGGGGGCCCCGTTATTGATCGCCCGTGTAGGTGACGCTATTGGGCATCGGCTTCAAGACGGGGGCATTGTCGGCGAAGTGTTTCTCCACGGACCAGGTGACCACCTCAAGGTAATGCCGCCTCATTCGAACCATGGTAACGAAATATCCGAATTCCACCTTCGACGCCGGCGAAGTTCCGTGAATCTCGTATCGGATCGCCTTGTAGCCGTTGATCTCGATTGGTTCGGGATCGGAACACTTGGATTTGACCAGGTGGGAAAGGACCTCATCCCGGAGGGTCTTGGCATCGTCGTCCAGCGTGGCGTAGGGATCGTCGCGGTTGGCGATGAGCACCATCACGAAAGCGTCGGAGTCCTCATTGCGCGCCTCGATGGCGGCGCCGGGATTGCTGGAATTCTCGGCCACCCATCCCTCGGGCACGACCAGTTGAACCTGGCCGTCCTTGCTTTTGACGGTCACGTTGGAATCGGTGTCGTCCGCCCGTAGCGGAGCCAGTTGCGATGCCAATGACAAAACAAGCGCGATAAGCGCGACGCGGTAAACCATGGCCATTTAAGTAGCATATCGGCAAGGAATTGACGAGCAATCAGGCCGGGGGGCGTTTTTTTGATGGTAAACTCTTGCCGCCTTGACACTTTTGCGGTCCTCCGTAGGATTCGCTGGTCTCTCCCCACCGATGGGGCGTTCGCCGAGAGGTCCGGCGCGTGGCCGGATGGGTAGGCGTAACCGGCCGGATTTCGCGGTTTTAACCGGCCGGGGCCCTGGGAGATGAGCCATGATACTCCGCGAACGGTCACGTCCATTCCCGAAGCCCGGCATTCGCGCTTCTCGCCGGCGGGCAGGTCTGTCGCCATTCGCGTTACCCGGTAGTGTAACGGTAGCACAAGAGATTTTGGTTCTCTTTGTCCTGGTTCGAATCCAGGCCGGGTAGTTCCTCGATGCCCGGCTGGGAGCTCTTTGATTCATGAGCGTCACGGCGATCATCCTGGCGGCGGGCAAATCGACGCGGATGAAATCCCGCCGGCCCAAGCCGCTGCATGAAATCTGCGGAAAGCCCATGCTGGGATGGATTCTGGACGCCTGTTTCTCGGCGGGCGTGACCCGGGCCCTGGTCGTGGTTGGCCACGGCAAACAGGAGATCGTCGAGCAGTTCGGCAAGGATCGGCGGATTCATTTCGTCGAACAGACCGAACAGCTTGGGACCGGGCATGCGGCGAAAATGTGTGAGCCGCTGCTGCGCGGCCATGGCGGCGACGTTTTTTTGCTGGCGGGCGATACCCCGCTGATTCGCGCCGAAATCCTCCGCACGTTGCTGGACGTGCATCACCAGGACCGGGCGGCGGCGAGCATGGCAACGGCGATCCTGGACGACCCAACCGGCTATGGACGGGTCGTCCGCGACGAGACCGGACAGTTTGTGGAAATTGTGGAACAGGTGGACTGCGACGATCGGCAGCGGGAAATCCGCGAGGTTTTCCCCAGCTATTACTGCGTGAAGAGCGAGGAGTTGCTGTTTGCCCTGTCCAGGCTGACCAACCACAACAAGAAGGGCGAGTATTACCTGACGGACATTTACGGCATTCTGAGAAAGGCGGGCAGGAAAGTCATTGCGGTGCAGGCGGTGACGGCGGAAGATGTGATTGCCCCGAACACGCGCCAGCAGCTTGCCGAAGCCGATGCCGCCATGCAGGAACGGATTCAACGTGGTTTGCGTGAAGGCGGCGTGACGATTGTCAGCGGCATCAATACGTACGTCGAGGCGGGCGTGACGATTGGACCGGATACGGTCATTGAGCCGTTCACGTTCATCGGCCGGGACAGCACGATCGGCGGCGATTGCGTGATCGGGCCGTTCGTGTGCCAGCCGCCGGGCAGCATCGTGCCGGAAGGAACCAGAGTCGCGGGGAATCTTTGACGCGGAAGAGGCAATGGCAACCAAGCTGGATCCGAACAAGTTGAAGGTTTTCACGGGCCGGGCCAACCCGCAACTGGCGCAGAAGATCTGCGATTATTTGCAGATTCCCCTGGGCCGCGGCGGGACGGACTTGTTTCCCGATGGTGAATTGATCGTGCGGGTGGAGGAGGACGTGCGCGGGCGCGATTGCTACGTCGTGCAACCGACGAGCCATCCGATCAACGCGCATCTGATGGAGTTGTTCATCTGGATCGACACGCTTCGGCGCGCCAGCGCCCAGCGGGTGACGGCGGTGATTCCCTATTTCGGGTACGCGCGTCAGGACCAAAAGCACGCCGGCCGCACGCCCATCACCGCCAAGCTGGTGGCCAATCTGCTGGAGCGCGCCGGCGCCGATCGGGTGGTGGCGGTCGATTTGCACGCGGCGCAGGTCCAGGGATTTTTCGACATCCCCGTCGATCATCTCAACGCCGGGCCGGTGCTGGGAAAATGGTTCAGGAGCCTGAAGCTGGCCAACCTGGTCTTCGTCAGCCCCGACGTCGGAAACGTCAAGCGGGCGCAGGTTTACGCGGAGCTGCTCAACGGCGAGCTGTGCTTCATCGACAAACGCCGCCGTAGCGGAACCATCACCGAGGCCAAGCACGTCATCGGCGACGTGGAGGGCAAGAACGTCCTGATCGTGGACGACATGATCACCACGGGCAGCACGGTGACGACGGCGTGCGAGGTGCTGCGCCAGAACGGCGTCAAGGACATCTACATCGCCGCGACCCACGCGGTGTTCGCGCCGCCGGCGATGGAGCGGCTGGCGGATTGTGAATTCACCAAGCTGGCGGTGACCGATACGATCCCCCTGGGAAACCGCGCCGATGCGATCAAGGGCCGCCTGGTGGAGTTGAGCGTTGCCGGCCTCGTGGGCGAGGCGATTCATCGCATCCATCACAATCAAAGCATCAGCGAATTGTTCAGGAAAGAGTCCAACGGGATCTGATTTTTTCAACCGAGCCTTTTCAGGAGAGAGCAATGGCAGTTCAAAGCGCACAAGTGACCGCCAAGCCGCGAAGTGAATTGGGCACGCGCGCCAATCGCCGGCTGCGGGAGGCCGGGCTGCTTCCCGGCGTGATCTACGGGCACAAGGAAGCCGTGATTCCGGTGACGCTTCCCCGGAAAGAAGTCGTCGAGCACCTCAATCGCGGAGCGCGTTTGTTTGACCTGAGCATGGACGGCAAGAGCGAAAAGGTGCTCATCAAGGAAGTGCAATTCGATCACCTCGGCATCGAAGTCATCCACGTCGATTTCGCGCGCGTGAGCCTCGATGAGAAGGTCAAAGTGAGCGTGCCGGTCGAACTGAAGGGCACTCCCAAGGGCGAGGAGGACGGCGGCGTCCTCCAGCAGATCATCAGCGCCCTGGACGTCGAATGCCTGGTCACCGAAATCCCCGATGCCATTCGCCATAACGTCGCGGAGATGGCGCTGGACGACGTGCTGCACATCAGCGACTTGAAGCTTCCCCCCGGCGTCAAGGCGCTGCAAGATGGCGAGTTGATCGTGGCGACCGTGAAGGAAGTCCTGGAAGTGGTCGCGCCGGTCGTCGAAGAGGAAGGGGCGGCGGAGCCTGAAGTCATCGGCCGCAAGCCCGCCGAGGGCGAGGAAGCCGCCGCTGCCGCCGCCGCCGAAGCGCCGCCCGTGGAAGAGAAGAAGTGACCGATGCGCCTGGTGGTCGGCCTTGGAAATCCGGGCAGTGAATTCGTCGGCACCCGGCACAACGTCGGCTGGGAAGCGCTGGATGAGTTGGCCCTTCGGCTCGGCTGGATCGGAAGGAAAGATGAATTCAACCGGTTGGGCAGGAGCAAATTCGACGGGATCACGCTGGATGGATCGGTGTCGATCCACAGCGGGGAAGGCGAAGCCTACCGAGGCGGGACCGAGAAACTTCTGCTGCTGAAGCCGACGACGTACATGAACGACAGCGGCCGGTCGGTGCAGTCGGCGATGGCGTTCTACCAACTTTCGCCCGCGGAAGTGATGGTGATGCTGGATGACCTGGCGTTGCCGGTTGGGAAGATAAGGATTCGCCCCGGCGGCAGCGCGGGCGGGCACAACGGCCTGAAGGATATCGAACGGGCGTTGGGAACGGAGCAGTATCCGCGGCTGCGGATCGGGATCGACGCCCCGCCGCCGCGAATCCCCGGACGCGATTACGTCCTGGGCCGGTTTACCGAGGATCAACGCCGCGCCGTCGAGCCGGCGCTTCAGCGAGCGGCGGCGGCGGTTTTGACGTGGATCGAAAATGGCATCGAAACGGCGATGAATCAGTTCAACGCCGATTCATTGGAACAATAACTTGTGAATGCAAGGAGCTTTAGCTATGGCAAAGGCCAAGAGTGAAAAGAAAACAAGCAATACTTACGAGGCGATGTTCCTGCTCGGGGCGGGACACGCCACGGACTTGGACAATGCGCTCAAGCTGGTCCGCGGGATCGTTGAGCGGCACGAGGGCAAGGTCATCGTCCTGAAGAAATGGGACGAACGGAAGCTGGCGTACGAAATCCGCGGCGAGAAGCGCGGGCTGTACGTCATCGCGTTCTTCACGGCCCCGTCGCCGGCGATTTCGGCGATCGTCCGCGACGTGGAGTTGAGCGATGAGATTCTCCGGGTCATTGTGACCAAGGCCGACCACCTGAACGCCCAGGAGATGGCGGCGGTCGAGCCGCAGCCGATCATTCCGCGCGAGGAACGCAATCCGTGGGACCGCCCGCAATGGGAAGACCGCCCCGCCGCGCCGCGCCGGGATCGACCGCCGAGATTCAGCCGCGGCGAGGAATCAACCGAAGCGGCAGCCAAAGAATAGGACCCCTTACAGACCAGGTGAATCATGGCAAACGTCAATAAAGTGATACTTATCGGCAATCTGACGCGCGATCCGCAGCTCAAATATCTGCCCAGCCAGATGGCGGTGGTGGAGTTTGGACTAGCGACGAATCACCGATACAAGACCGCCACCGGCGAGGAACGCGACGAGGTTTGCTTTGTCGATTGCTCGGCGTTCGGCCGAAGGGCGGAGGTCATCAACCAGTATTGCCAGAAGGGGAAGCAGCTTTATATCGAGGGCCGGCTGAAGTTCGATACGTGGGAAGACAAGCAAGGCGGAGGTAAGCGCAGCAAACACACCGTCGTGGTGGACAATTTCCAGTTTTTGGGCGGTCGGGAAGGCGCAGGAGCGGGTGGAGGAGGCGCCCCGGCCCAGGAAGCCGGCGGAGAAGATCAGACCCGTCCCCCGGCGGCGCGGCCGCCGCAACGCTCCTCGCCCCCGCCGGCGGCGCCGCCGCCAACTCAGGAGCCGCCGCTCGGCAACGAGCAGCATTTCAATGATAGTGATATTCCCTTTTAAGGATCAGCATCATGCCAAACGTGAAATTGTTGTTGAACGAAAGCATTAAGAACGTCGGCAAGGTTGGCGACGTGGTCGAGGTTTCGCCGGGATTTGCCAGGAACTACCTGTTGCCCAAGGGTTTGGCGGTCGAGCCGACGCCGGGGAACGTGAAGAAGATCGAGACCCGGCGCAAGGAGATCGAGCGAATGGAACGTCAGCGCCGCGAGCAGCAGGAGGCGCTGATCAAGCAGCTTGCGGGCGTGGAAGTGACGCTGGAGCGCCGGGCGAACGAGCAGGGGCACCTGTTCGGCTCGGTGAGCGCGACCGACATCTCCAAGGCGCTGCAAGGGCAGGGCTTCAACGTCAATCCCGACGACGTGAACTTGCCGGGCAAACTGGACCGGATCGAAAAATACACCGTGAAGATTCGTTTTGCCGACGATCTGGAGGCGGAGGTGAAGGTTTGGGTTGCGCCGGATGCGGAGAGCAAGGCGTTGATCGATGCCGCGGCCAAGGCCAAAGCCGCCGAGCCGCCGCCCCCAAGCAATTACGAAAACGTGCGCAAGTAAACGTTTCCCACCGCTTCAATGTGAATAGGCGGTGCAAAACTTGCCGGGTGCGAAGGCGGATGCCCCTCGCCCGGCAGTTTTCTTTTATTCTACCTGCCCTTAAAGAAGCCCCGCATTTACGTGCGGGGCTACGGGCGATACGATGATGCGTCTAAGAATTCAACACAGGAAAGGAAGCCTGCGATGAGCCAGTTGATTGATTCCTCGGTTGCGCGTCAGTTCGATCGTCTTCCGCCGCATTCCATCGAAGCCGAAATGTGCGTCCTGGCCTCGATGATGCTGGATCGCGAGATCATCGGCCAGTCCATTCAACTCATCGACCGCGAGTCGTTCTATCAAGCCGATCATCAGATCATTTTCGACGTTCTGCTGAAGCTCTACGAACTGAACCGCCCGATCGATTCGGTGATCTTGTTCGAGGAATTGGTCAAGCGGCAGTTGTTGGAGGAGGTCGGGGGGACGGAATACATCGCGCAAATCCTGAATTGCGTGCCGTCGGCGGCGCATGGGATGCACTACGCGGGAATCGTGCGCGAAAAGGCGATGCTGCGGCAACTGATCGGGGCCAGCAACGACATCCTCCGCGACGCCTACGCCCCCTACGAGAATGCCGACGTCGTGCTGGACAAGGCCGAGCGGCGGATTTTCCAGATCGCGGACAAGAAGACCACCGGCTCGATCAGCAGCCTCGGCGAAGTGGCGCATGAGGTCTACGAAATGCTCGAGGAAAAGGGCCGCCGCGGACTGGAAAGCGGGTTTTACGAGCTGGACGACATGCTCAACGGCATGCAGAACGGCGAAATGCTCATCGTCGCCGCCCGACCCTCCATGGGAAAAACCGCCTTCGCCATGAACATCATCGAGCACCTCGCCGCGGACATGCAGCTTCCCTGCGGCATCTTCTCCCTGGAAATGAGCAAACAACAGCTTGCCCAACGGTTGATGTGCTCCCGCGCCAACATCGATGCCCAGAAAGTCCGCCGGGGGATGCTCAACGCCTCGGAGTTCCAGCAACTCGCCCAGACCGTCACCGGGCTTTCCAAGGCGCCGATCTGGGTCGATGACTCGGCCGGCATGACGCCGCTGGAACTGCGCGCCAAGGCCCGCCGCCTGAAGCTCAAGCATGACGTGAAATGCCTGATGGTCGATTACATGCAGCTCATGTACAACCCCGGCTCCGAAAGCCGCCAGCAGGAGATCAGCGAGATTTCCCGCGTGGTGAAATCCGTGGCCCGGGAACTTGAAATTCCGGTGATTTGCCTGTCGCAGTTGAACCGAGCCACCGAAGGCCGCGACGGACATCGGCCGAGGATGAGCGATCTTCGCGAATCCGGCAGCATCGAACAGGACGCCGACGTGGTGATGCTTTTGCATCGCGAGGATTACTACCGCATGAGCGAGCCGGATTTCCAGCCGGACAACATCGCCGAGGTAATCGTCGCCAAGCAGCGCAACGGCCCGACCGGCACGATCAAGCTGACGTTTTCGAACAAGACCACGCGCTTCGAGAACCTGAGCACGGCCGTGGATCCGTTCCAGTAATCAAACCGCTTTTCCGCCGATGGTGATGGGGATTCCGGCCGGCTGGGCGGCGGGGGAATAATTGGGTTCGATGGCCAATTGCAGCGGCCGGCGCTTGCCGGCCGGGGGGAGACCCTCTTCGTCGATCATGCGCTGAATGGCCATGATCCCTTCGATCAGCGTTTCCGGACGGGGGGGACAGCCGGGGACATACACGTCAACCGGCATGAACTGGTCGATCCCCTGAATGGTCGCGTAGGCGTCGAAGACGCCGCCGGTGCTGGCGCACGCGCCCATGCTGATCACCCATTTCGGTTCGGTCATCTGCTGATAGATGTGCTGCAAGACCGGCATCATTTTAATGCCCACCCGCCCGGCGACGATGAGCAGATCGCTTTGGCGCGGGCTGAATCGCATCGCCTCCGCCCCGAAGCGGGCGAGGTCGAATCGGCTGGACGCCGTGGCCATCAATTCGATGCCGCAGCAGGCCGTCGCGAACGGCATCGGCCAGAGCGAACTGCGGCGAGCCCAATTCACAAGCTTCTTGAGCTGGGTGGTCAGGACATTGTCGGGAAGGGTCTGGGTGTCCATAACGGTATTATAGCGCGGTTTGGCGTCTGGGTTAAACTCGAAATTCGAAACTCGAAATTCGAATCAAATTCGAAGTCATAAATTCGAATTTCGAGTTTCGAATTTGATTCGTCATTCGAGTTTCGAGTTTCGAATTTCCGCTTTAGTCCCACCTAAACACGCCCTTGCCCCAGGCGTAAAAATAAGCCACCAGAAGGATCACCACGAACGTAATCATTTCCAGGAGGAGGATAAGTCCGTTTTCGGGGCTATCGTCATGGACGTGCTTGGCGAAAATGGTCGCCCAGGGGTAGAAGAAAACGATTTCAACGTCGAAGACCAGGAAGACCATGGCGACGACGTAAAAGCGGACGTTGAACCGTTTGCGGGCGTCGCCGATGGGCACCATTCCGCTTTCGTAGGTGGTTTCCTTGCCCGGACCGGTTCGTCTGGGCCCGATCCAGAGCGACAGGGCGATATTGGCAAAGGCGAACCCAATGCCGATCACCACCAGCAGAACCACCGGCGCCCAGGAACTGACGGGCGAATCGGGTCGTTGCTGGGCCAGAAAATGCAGAGGCATCGCACTCCTGTAAAAAGCCGCGGGCTAATCTATGCGCCGGCCGCAGATTTGCAAATCTGGCTAACCGCCAATCACAAATCCGACGAAATCTCTGGCGCGGGAATTTCCTTCTCGGCCCCGTTGCCGTCGCCTTTGACGACGCCGACCTCGTGGCCCATGACCCTCACGTCCTCGGCCGCGACGTGCCGCACGGAATGGAAGAAACTCGTCCGATCCAGCACCCGTTCCTGGAATTGCTCCAGATAAAGGTAAATCACCGGCGTGATGTAGAGAGTGATGAATTGCGATACGATCAGCCCGCCGACGATCACCAGACCCAGCGGCCGGCGCGACGCGCCGTCGGCGCCGAAGCCCAGCGCGATCGGCAACGCCCCCATCAGCGCCGCCAGCGTCGTCATGATGATCGGCCGGAATCGGTTCATGCTGGCGTCGTGAATCGCATCGATGCTTTTCTGCCCCTGGGCCATCCGCTGCAATGCGAAGTCGATCATCATGATGCCGTTTTTCTTGACGATCCCCATCAGCAGGAACAAGCCGATGAAGGCGTAGAGGGAGGCATCGGCGCCGAAGATGTACAGCGTTAGCAGACCACCGACCAGGGCCACGGGCAGCGAGGACAGCACGGTGATGGGATGCACGTAGCTTTCGTAGAGGATGCCGAGGATGACGTACATGATGAAGACCGCCAGCAGGATAAGGATGCTGAGAACGCGGACGGTCTCGGTGAAATCCTTGGCCTCGCCCTGGAGATCGCCGCGGATGCCGGGCGGGACCACGTTGGCGGCGGCGTCCTCGATGAACTGCGTCGCGTTGCCGATCGGAACGCCCGGATTCAGATCGAAATAAATACTCACCGATGAGAACTGGTTGATGTGGTTGACGTTTTGCGGGCCAATGGTTTGCTGCCAACTAGCGACGGCCGACAACGGAATCAAACGCCGGCCGTCATCCGACCGGACGTACAACAGCGAAAGATCGGACGGAATGGCCCGGTCCTTGTCCTCGGCTTCGAGGATCACCTGGAACTGATCCTCCGGCTTCTTGATGAGATAGACGTAATTCTGCGAATAAGCTTGCCGGATGGCGTTTTCGATCCCGGCGGCGGAGACGCCGTAGCTGGACGCCGCGTCACGCTGGATATTGATCTGGAGGTTCGGCGTGTTGTTGAACAGATCCGAGGAAACGGTCGCGAACAGATCATGCCGCGACATCATCGCTCCCTGGAGTTTTATGGCGGCGGCGTAGACCTGGTCGTGATTGATGCCGGACATCGCATAGGCATATTGGCCCTGGTTGTTCTGCGTCGCGCCGGTGCTGATCTGCAAAACGGGCGATGGCCGCACGTACACGTGCGCATTAACGATCTGAAACAATTTCCCCATCAACTCTCGGGTGACCGCCAGGATTGGCGGCCGCGTGCCGACGTCCCCCAGGAACGCCAGCACGAATCCCTGGTTCGACGGCAAAAACTGCGAATTGCCGGTCATCGTGAACGTCGTTTCGACCGCGGGATCGGACTGCATGATCTTGTCCGCCTGGTCCTGGTAGACGCGCATCTGTTTGTACGACGCCCCCTCCTGCCCGATCATGATCCCCCGGATGAACCCGCTGTCGCCGATCGGCAGGAAGCTCTTGGGAACCTCCATGAACAGCCAGATCGTCCCGCCCAGCGTGATGAACCAGATCGCCAGCGAAATCCAGCGGTAACGCAGGAACCACCACAGCGATTTTCCGTAAACCAGCAGCACCCGGTCGATGACCGCCGTTCCCAGCCGCTCCATGCGCGTGCGGCGAAGCGTTTTGCCGCGGCGGGCCAACATGCGAGAGCACATCATCGGCGTCAGCGTCAGCGACACGATCCCCGACGCGAAGATCACCACGATGATCGTGATCGCGAACTCGCGGAAAATCCGCCCCACCAGCCCCGGCATGAATACCAGCGGCACAAACACCGCTGCCAGCGATATCGTCATCGCCAGGATCGTGAAGCTGATCTGCTTGGCGCTGTGAATCGACGCTTCCAGGGCGCCTTCGCCGTGCTCCATCCGGCTCACCGTGTTCTCCAGGAAAACGATCGCGTCATCGACCAGGAAACCGACCGCCAGCGTCAATGCCATCAGCGACAGGTTGTCCAGGCTGTACCCCAGAATCTGCATGACGATGAACGTCAGCAGGAGCGACAGCGGCAATGCGACGATGGGAATCAGCGTGTCGTTGGCTCGGCCGAGAAATGCGTAGATCACCAACACCACCAGCACGAACGCGGTGAGCAGGGTTTTCTGCACATCCATGGCCGAATTGACGATGGACTGCGAGCGGTCGTAGACCGGGTACAAGCCGATGGACCCGGGTAATTGCTGCTGAATGCCGGGGAGCAAGTCGTGGACGGACTTGGAGACGGCGACCGCGTTGGTTCCCGCCTGGCGAAACACCGCCAGCACCACCGTTGCCGATGGGACCTGCCGCGATCGGTTCCAGAAATGCAACGCAATCCGCTCGTCCTGGATGGTGTCTTCCGCCGTGGCGACGTCGCGCAGGTGAACCGGCGAGCCGTTGACGTTGGCGATGATCAGATTGGAATATTGCGCCGCGTCGCTAAGCTGGCCCTGCGGTTGCAGGAGAAACGTGCGATGCGTGCTGTCCAGCTGCCCCGCGCCGACGTAGGTGGTGCCGCTCTGGATTGCCGCGGCCAGATCGTTCATGGTCAATCCCCGAATCGCCAGCGCCGACGGATTGGCCTTGATCCGAACCGCCGATTTCGTGCCGTAGGTATCCACCCGCGAAACGCCGGGAAGAATGCTGATGCGCTGAGCCACCTCCGTGCTGGCGTAGTTGTACAAGGCGCCCCCGGTGACCGTGTTGCTCACCATGACCAGATACATCGTCGCCTGGTCGTTGGGATTGGTCTTGGAAAACGTCGGCGGCGAAGGCAGATCGATGGGCAGGCTTCCCGCCGCCTGCGAAATCGCCGCCTGAACGTCCGTCGCCGCCGCGTCCAGGCTCTTGCTCAAGTCGAATTGCAGCGTGAAGCTCGTGTGACCCTGCCCGCTCGAACTGGTCACCAACTGAAGGCCCGAAATCTGCATGAACTGCTTTTCCAGCGGCGTGGCGACGTTCGCCGCCATCGTCTCCGGGCTTGCTCCCGGATAGCTCACCTGCGCCGTGATCACCGGATAATCCACCGCCGGAAGATCGTTCACCGGCAGCGCGCGATACGCCATCACCCCAAATAGGATGCACGTCACCGTCAACAACGTGGTCATCGCCGGCCGGCGAATGAACCGCTCCGATAAATTCATTTCGCCGCCCCCTGCGCCGACGGAGGCGTCGAGGCCAGAACGATAACCGGCCTGCCCGCAATCACCATCAGTTGTCCGGATTGCACGATCGTTTCCCCCTCTTTCAAGCCGTCGAGCACCACCACCTTCTCGCCCTGCCGCTGCCCGGCCGTTATGTTTCGCTGCTCCGCCGTATTGTCAGAATGAATCACGAAAACGTACGATCCCGCCTGTCCCAACTGCACGGCATTGGCGGGAATCAACTTGGCATCCTTCATCGTGTACAGGATTAGCCGCACGTGGACGAACTGCCCCGGCCAAAGCTGGCGATTGTTGTTCGGGACCGTGGCGCGAAGCCGGATCGTCCCCGTCCCGTCCTGAACCGAGTTGTCCAGGAACGTCACGTCGCCCTCGATGTCCCGCCCCTGATTGTCCGGCGGCTCGACCAGCACCTTCAGCGGCCCCTTCGCCAGATTCTCCCTGACGCTGTCCAGTTCGTTTTCCGCCACCGTGAATTCAACGTAGATCGGCGCCAGTTTCTGAATGCTCAGCAGGCTGGTCGAGTTGGCGTTGACGACGTTGCCCACGTCCACCAGCCGCTGGCCCGCCCGGCCGTCGATCGGCGACTTGATTGTGCAGTATTCCAGATTCAAACTCGCCGTCTCTATCGCTGCCTGCGCCGCCTTCACGTTGGCGTCCGCCACGTCTTCCGCGCTCTTGGCATTGTCGTAGTCCTGTTGCGAAACCGCCTTGCTCGGCAATTCGCTGGCCACGCGCGTGAAATTCGTCTTGGCATTGGCCAGCTGCGCCTGGTTTTGCTCCAACATCGCCTGGGCCTGGTCCAGCGCCGCCTGGTACGGACGCGGATCGATCGCAAACAGCTTCTCACCCGCGTGCAGATCGGCTCCATCCTCGAAGGATTTGCCGATAATCTTGCCCGAAACCTGCGGAACGATGTTGACGACCTCCGTCGCCGTCGTCCTGCCGATCTCATCCAGATAAGCCGGCACGTCCTGGCTCACCACCGGCGCGGTTGTCACGGCCGGTGGGGGCATGGTGAAGCCGCCCCCCGCGCTGGCGCGGTTGCACCCGCTTCCCACCGCTAGCCCTATCGCCGCGGCGGCGATCAGCAAAATAGAAAATTGACGAAGCATCATCTTTCCTTTGGCGTTAGATAAAGCCGGGGGCAGATTTAAGGCGCGTCCCTTCGGGATTTCCACCCGCCTATTTCACCCATATTGTCTTGATGTTGACGAACTCGTAAATGCCGAATTGGGACAATTCGCGTCCCCAGCCGCTGTTCTTGACCCCGCCGAATGGCAGACGCTGGTCGGATTTGACGATGCCGTTGATGAAAACAGCCCCGGATTCCATTTCCCCGGCGAGAACTTGCGCGCGGTCGATGTCCCCCGTCCAGATGCTGGCGCCCAAGCCATAACGCGAGGTATTAGCGAGCCGCACCGCCTCAGCCGCATCCTCGGCGCGCACCACCGCCGCCGCCGGGCCGAACGTCTCCTCGTCAAATGCCGCGATCCCCGGCCGAACGTCGGACAGAACCGTCGGCTCGTAAAAGAACCCCTTGCCGCTTCGCCGCTTGCCGCCGAGCCGCAGCTTCGCGCCTTGCTCGACGCTCCGCTGAACTTGGCGGTGCAACGTTTCCAACAGATCCAGCCGGGCCAGCGGTCCAACCTGGGTCGCGCGATCCAGCGGGTCCCCCACTTTCATCGCGGACATCGCGGCAACCATCGCCGCTTCAAATTCGTCGGCGATGGCGCGCTCGACGATGAACCGCTTGGCGGCGATGCAGCTTTGCCCGCTGTTGACGCAGCGCGCCTCGGCCGCCCGGGCGGCGACGGTTTGCACGTCCGCATCCGCCAGGACGATGAATGGATCGGACCCGCCTAATTCCATGACGGTTTTTTTGAGAGCGCGCCCCGCCGCGGATGACACCGCCCTGCCGGCACGCTCGCTGCCGGTCAGGGTCACCGCCCGAACCGCGGGATGATCGATCAACTTTTCCGCCGCCTGGTTGTCTTCGATCAGCAAGGTCGAGAACACTCCCGGCGGAAACTTGGCATCGGTAAACGTCCGCTCGATGGCCAGCGCACACCCCGGCACGTTGGGAGCGTGTTTGAGCAGCGCGACGTTCCCGGCCATCAGCGCCGGCGCGGCGAATCGGATGACCTGCCAGATCGGGAAATTCCACGGCATGATCGCCAGCACCGGCCCCACCGGATCGAAACGAACGTAGCTCCGCGACGCATCGGACTGGATTTCCCGCGCCGCCAGGAACCTCGCCGCGTTTTCCGCGAAAAAATCGCAGGCCCCGGCGCACTTTTCCACTTCGGCTTCCCCCGCCGCGATCGGCTTGCCCATTTCCACCGCCATCAGCCGCGACAACTCCTCGCGCCTTCGCCGAAGCCCCGCGGCCGCCTCCTTCATCAGCGCGCCGCGATCCTTGATGGAAGCCGACCGCCATTGTCCGAAGCCTTTCTCCGCCGAACCCAGCGTTTGCTCGATTTGGACCTGGGTATGCTCGGCATATTCGGCGATCACCTGCTCGGTTGCGGGATTAATGGCTTTCATGGTGAATTGGTCATTTGTCACTGGTCATTTGTCATTGGTATCGCCGATCCCGAATCGTCTTGCAAATGACCAAGACCAATGACAAATTCTTCCCCTTGGCGTTCTTGGCGTCATGGCGGTTCAATTCTTGTCCGTCTAATTTTTGTTGCATTTTATTGCGCCGTTATGCACACTCCGCCCATGGCCTCCGAATACCTTCTCACGCAGATCGACAAAGCCACGGTGATCGAGTTCCGCGTCCCGTCGCTGATGGAGCCGGCCCAACTGGAATCGATCCAGCAACAGCTTTTCAAGCTCGTGGACGAGCAGGACAAGCGCGTGCTCATATTGGACTTTTCAAAGGTGGAATTTCTTTCCAGCCAGGCGATCGGCATCGTGATCGGATTGAATCGCCGGCTGTCGGCATTGCCCAATAGCAAGCTGCTTCTTTGCGGGGTGAACGGAAAGCTGACGGAATTGCTCCGCATCACCCGCCTCGACCGCGTCCTGAAAGTCAAGCCGACGCAAAAAGAAGCGGTCAATTCGCTGGCAGGAATGATTTAGCTATTTGGCGGACCCCTCGTCGGAAAGATGGGTGCACTCACGGCGTGACGGGAGTCAAACGTAACGCCCTGTCCAACCGCCGCCGGGACTCCGAAGTCAGGAAGGATTCACCGCAATTCCCGCATTTCCATTGACGAAGATTGAGGTCCGCCCGGCGGCCGTTGGAAGTTGTGACGGTCACCTTCTCGCTCAGGAGACGTATATCGAGACTTTGGCAAAGGGGGCATCGTTCGTATCGCGTCTCAATCTGACCCGACCGACCTCTTGCCCGAAATGATGATATAGAACTCTGACTCATGTTCCGACCATTTGCGGATGACGCCTTTAGAGTATATCGGGACTCCCTCGAAGTTGAAACCATTAATGACGTAAAGTTGTTCGCGCCGGCCTCGTCGCCAAGGGCTGATGCTGTTCTTGACCCTTAAGAACTGCGCGCTGAGGATGGATTCGATCACGTCTTCGCGAAGCAAACCATCTGCGGCACATTCCAAATCGGCCTTCAGTGTAAACTCATAATGGCCCGCGGCGACGAGCCGTTTGACTTTAACCAGTCGATAATCCACGTCAGAAGCATATTTCCAGGCATGTTTGATGACAATCCATTGGGGCGCCGAATTCCTTTGTGCGTGCCTTCGTTGGCGGTTAGAATTGTGTCATCTGTTAGTGGTGGAGGAACATTATGCCCGACATTCGCACGGCGGTTCAATTCAGCGTGTTCCTGGTTAATAAGCCGGGAGTCCTGGCGCAAGTGACGCGGGCGCTGGCGGATGAGAAGATCAACATCGTCGCCATGACGCTCGTGGATTCGCAGGAACATGGAGTTCTGCGCCTGGTGGCGGAAAATCCCAAGGCCACCAGAACCGTCTTGTCCAACCTGAATCTGCCGATGACCGAAACGGAAGTGTTGTGTCTCGATCTGCCCAACCAGTCCGGCGCGCTGGCCGACGTGGCGACGGTGCTGGGGCAGAACCACATCAACATCAATTACGCCTATTGCACCAGCGGTGCCCCCGGCGGACGAACGACCGGCGTATTCAAGACCGGCGACCAGGCCAAGGCCATTCGCCTGTTGCAGAAAACCGGCAAACTCCACAAGGAGCCCAACCTGCATCGGTTGCGAGCGCGGCAATGACTTTGAATCTCACGGCAGCGCCGTGCAGATGACCGTTCGCCGCCGCGGGCGGGTGTCGAATTCCATCAGCACGATCTGCTGGTATTCGCCGGTCAGCAGCCGGCCATCGGCGAACGGAACCGTCACGCTCGGCCCCACCAGGGCCGCGCGCACGTGGCTGTGGCCGTTGTCGTCGTTCCACGTCGCTTCGTGCAGGTAGTGCGCATCATCGGGAACCAGCCGCTGCATCACCTCCGCCACGTCGTGCTTCACCAGGCCGGATTCATATTCCAACGTGGTGAGAGCCGCCGTGCTGCCGACGATAAACAGATGCAGCACCCCTTCGCCTTTCAAATCCCGCAGGCGGGATTTGAGCGGGACGTTCAGGTTGATGATGTCGTTGCTGCCGTCGGTTTCGATTTCGAGCGTAAAGCGCGTCATGTCGGTTTCCGGAATCACGTATTATAACATACAAACGAGCTGGACGTAGCCCCCACCCGATAAGAATCTTCAGCCTACCAGGAACGCCGATCGCCTCACGCACCCGTGGCGGCGGCCGACGCCAAAATAGCCCTCGCGTCCCGGCGGGACGCGCGTTACAATCCCCTCGTTGCCGTTTGGTCACATCTGATCTCTTACAGCGGAGGTCCCCATGAACGTCATGCAACGCGTCCAATTTAGCAGCGGCGGGCGATATCCCGTCTTGCGCTCCATCGCCATCATTTACCTCTTCCTTGGCGGCATCGCCGTCATCGGCGGAGTCGTGACCATGCTTTGGCTGCTTATCCGGGCGCCGTTTACGCCGATGGATCGGATAATCCTGGCCGCCGCGGCTTTGGCGGGTTCGGTCTTCGCCGGCGCACTGATGCTCGGCGCCGCCGAGATCATCAAGCTGTTTGTCGACCTGGAACACAATACGCGGATGGCGGCGATGGATCGCCCGATGACTCCGCCGGCCGGCCAGACGCCCCCCGGCGGCCATACGAACCGAATTTCGGTCCTCGAGGAAGAGACCGCCGAGGCCGCCCTTATCCGCGGACATTGAGGCCCGAATAAAGGGGACATTCAAGATTTACGTCGCCGCGACCGTCGCCGCGGAAATCTTGAATGTCCCCTTTACTGCTCGCGAGGGTGGAACGATCGCCAAGCCTTTCCATTGATTGCCGGACGCACGACAATCGTTGTGCATGACCGCTGGGCTCGCCACCGTGAGTTTCGTCGGCATCGCTTTCCTCCTTCTGATCGGCGGCGTCTGGATTCTGTTCGCCCTCTGCTTTCCCTTCGCCATTCGGCGCGCACCCCTCTGGCTTCGGTTGGTCTCGGTCGTGGCCGGCGTTCTCATGGCATCCGGCGCGATCGGATTTTTCGGATCAGGCCTGTCGGCGTGCGGTGGGCTGAACTGGCTTCCGTCGTCGTTTGAATGGCCCGTGGGCCATGCCAACGGCGTTGTGACCACCGCGGACGGATTGCACGTCGTGCCGCTGGACGCGCCCGGCCGGATTCAGGTGTACGATGCCAATTGGCGCTTTCTGCGCGGCTGGGCGGTCGATACCGGGGGAAAACCGTTCAAATTGCAAATCTCGCCCGACCGTCACATCGAAGCATTCGGTACGCGAACGCACGACGTCTACACGCTGAAGGGCGAGCTGGTCCGAAGCGAGCCGTTTCCGGATACCGCCGACGCTTTCAACGCCATACCCGACGGCTCATCGTATGTCGTGCCAACACCAATCTGGCTGTGGGTTTTCACCGGACCGTTCGCCTCCTGGGCCACCGCGGTGGCGGGCTTGTTGCTGTTGGTACTCACTCAAAGGCTGGCAAAGCCGTATAACCTGGCCGCCCCACCGGCGCAATTGGAAGGACTGGCCACGCAGGAAGTGATGACGCCGCCGGAGGAGAACTTCACGCCCCAAGCCGAGCGCGTCACGGTGACCCGGCGGGATCGGGCCGATATCCACGCCGACATTCCCACACGATTCTCGGCCGGGAGTTACGGATGTCTCGCCGCGATTTCGATTTGGACCCTCGCCTGGGTCACCGTGGCGTATTTGGCGGTTTCGCGCGCTTGGCGGTCTCCGGACGGCTCGGCAATCATAGGAGCGATGGTCTCGGGGCTGGTCGCGTTCGTTGGATGCCGTGTTTCCGTCGCGCTGTTGAAGGCCCATTCGCCGGGGAACGTCATAAATGTATCAAGTTACGTGTCGATGCCTCGGCGCCTGATCGGATGGGTTGCCGCCTTGGTGTGGTTCGCCGCGGCCGTGGCATGGAATCTGGGAGTTTTCGCGACGCTTTTCAAATTGGCCCAAGCCGGACGCGGCTGGATGATTCTGTTGCTGCTTCTCTGGTCCCTGGTCGGACTCTTTCTCCTATTCGTCCTGCTCACCGGCATCGGCGTGACGATCGATTCGTTGCTCCGCTCCATGCGCCGCCGCGACGATTACGGCGGGCCATGAGACCCACGCCGCCGAGCATCAGAAGACCCACGCTCATCGGCTCAGGAACGATCGCCACTGCACTGAACGTGTAGCCGCTCAACAATGGGTCGTTCGTGCTGCTCAGATCAATCCCGAGGGTATCCGTGGCCGTACCCGGAAGCGCAGTACCTGAGAACGTCAGGAACAGGTTGTACTGGCTCCAGTTCGGATCGGGCGAAGGGCTGGAAGTGCTGGCCACAACCTCTGACGCTGGAACATTCGCATCTCCGGAGTTGATTGCAGCCACCAAAGCAGCAACGGAACCGCTCGAAACATCGACGGCGAACACTTCGGTGTCGGACGCCGGGTTCCAGGGATCAACTTCCACGGAACCCGTCGCAACCGCAGTGAAGCTGGTCTGGGTCCCCACATAGCTGGCATTGCCACCGACAACCGCCAGCGTGCTGCCGACTTGTGAACCATAGCCAGACGCCGGAGCGTCCCCAGCGGTCAGCGAGACAATCGCGTGACCCGTTAGGCCGGTCGTCTGGATGACCAACACCGGGAGATTCCCAATCTGATTAGCGGTCGCCACGTTTGACGCATACACCGAGGGGATATACGGACCGCCGGCTGAGACAAGACTCCAATATGCCGTATCCTCCGCGACAATTTGAGGTGCCAACGTTACGGTGCCCATGCCAGTGCGCTGGTACTGAAGGCCGGTGAACACGGGAGTTGCTTGGGCATAAGTTGCGCTCGTGCCGCCGAATTGCCCAATCTCGTTCGCGCCGGCAGCCGTGCCCGTGTCCGGCGTGGAGTTACTGCCGCCGATAGGGATACGTGCGCCGACGTTGCCACCCTCCACGTCACCAGGGCTCGTTACTGCCCAAGCCGGAACATTGCGGCCAGTAGTGTTATCGCCAACAGTTGTGTTGACGGTGGCCGTGCTGGAGTACCCAAAGCCAGTCGAGTAACTAGGGCTACCATTTATCTGACCACCACGCACCGGTTGAAGGTTCGCTCCGTTTGTATCTGTCGATTCAACCTGAATGCTTATGCCGGAAAACCCCATGTTCGACGGTTGAGTCGCACCCGGATCGCCGTTCGTGGCACCGGTAAACTTGCCGCCATCCGGATTGGGATTGCCCGTTACGACGGCATCCATCGCCATAAACAGGTAATCACCCACCGGCACGTTGATCGTCGTGGGAGCGGTGTTCGAGATGCTTTCAAATGTGGCTGTGCCAAAGTTCTTTGCCGAGTTTTCGATAAAGACTCCGTTGGTTAAATTGGCGGCGCTCCCGCTCTGGGCCTGAGCGTAGAACGGCGCGATCATTATCTGAGCCTGCGCCGACTTGGCGGCTATCGTCGCGGCCGCGGCCACCGAAATGGTTGACAAAACCTTCGAGAGATTTTTCTTGGCTGGTCGCATAAATTACCTCCCAAATTAGGTGTGCCTTAGGGGCTCGATCCTTTCGTGATCGCAAATCGGTCGAGCCAATGATGAGGGCTGGCGCAAAGCATTTCGCGGCCCGGTGGCAAGCGTACTAAAATGACATGGAAAACCGCCACTTCAAAGATATAACGCTTCAACGTATTATCAAGTTAAATTGTATTAATTAACGCAACTTATGGTGCGGTTCATTGCCGCAGGGGCCATCGCATTGCGAGACACGATTGTCGTCAATCGCGAACTTCTGGATCGTGCAAGATGCCGGATTAGCGTTGGACCGTTTTTGGTGACCTTGGTCGGCTCTTCTTGGTCACCGGCTGCGATGAAGTGATGCTAAAGAGAATGGGGTCAGCTATCCGAGGATTTTTGCACCAGCCTCCCGGGGTTACATCTAATAATTTTTCGGAAGTGTGTACCTGAATCAATGGGGTACTGGCTATCTTGAAATTGCGGGAATCGGCGAGCCGGTCACTTCGCCTTGCGGGCGTCCAGCTTCGGCCAACCCTTCGCCGGGCGCTGTTTTGCCAAGGCCGTGTCGATGGCCTGTTCAAACGTACCGTTGAATGGCGGCAATGTTGCTGGCTTTGGGCCGCGTCGGGCCTCTACTTTTGCGGGCTTCTTTGCCATGCGGGACATTATACCAGACTTCGCGCCGCCACGTTAAAATGGCGGCATCGGGAAGCCGGATTAATTACCCGGCTGCACGTTCTCGGGCGCGGCGTCGTGACCATCCATCCGATGCCGCGCCCGGATCGGCCCGGTAGATGGATGGAGCATGTCGGAGTCCGAAGAGCCTAATTGGGGCGATCCACACTGGCAAAACAATCCTTCCGTATTGGCTTCCCTTCAGTTTTTGAGAAGTCTAACTCCGCATTTTCAACCTATCGAGCGCGAGTTGACTGATGCGGAGTGGACCGCGTTTCGTTACCTCACAGAAAAAGGCGCGGTAGAAGGAATCACCAGAGTAGAGTTCACGGATAACGATGGCAAAAAGCGAATCGAGCATTATCACGTTCGGGGAAATTATATAAAGGCGCTTCCTAACGACTCGGTAATCCTCAAAAGCGAGCCGTTTCTGCTTGACCTAGCACAGGCAAGGCTTACCGCGATCGGTGAAGGATGGGCGGCATATCTAAAGCGAGAGGCGGAACATCCGAGAGAGGCGCGGGCGCTCGTATTAACCCTCTGCTGGAAATCACCAAACCTGCCGGGAATCGCAACGAGAACAACTCCGGGCAATGCGAGACGCAAGGAAGGCAAGGAAGCCATTGCATCCGCGCAACCGGAGGGGCACATCGAAATAAACACATCGCAGATTTTGTCGGCATGGTGGGGCCTAGGGGCAACCGCGAAACCGCATGATGTAACCGAGATCGTAAAGAGATTACTCGCCAGTCCACTACCAGCCTACGTGGAGACATCAGATTTGGAGTCAGACCCGGCACCCGGGAGCGACAAAAAGCAACTGGCCATATTCTTTGAAGGAAATCCCGTTAAAGTCCTACTTCTCAATCTACACGAGTGCATCCACACCGCAGTAGCAGAGCGAAGCTCCCATGAAAGACCAATTCACGAATTTGGGCCCGAGTTCTCCTTTCTGCTCAATCAAACAATTACCGCCCAAGAACCATCCGCGATATCTATTGTTCCCCAAAAGGTTCATTCCGAGGGTGGACGCCCGCGAGTGTCGGCCGATGCCGCCAAGTTACGTCGCCAGTGCCTAAAAGAATGGGATCAGTGTCCGGACAAGGCGCAAGTCTTTTGTAATAGATGGAACGCGACGCACCCCAGCCTAAGAATCACTCCGAAAACCATCAAAAAGTTTCAGACTTGGTTGGCGGATCAATAAAGTCAGGAAACTCCGCGATCTGGTCAGAAAACCCCCAGTCAATACTTTATTGGGTTTTCTGACCACAATTTTTATTCGTCTCACGCCTTAATTCTCAACTTCTACAACTCTCAAGTGGTCTGATAACTCCATTTGCCTGACGACTCCAACGATCATGTTTTCGGTAACGAATCGGAGGTGTTTATGACCAGAAGATTTGTAGCGCCCCGCCAATCACGGATCGTTGACGGCGGCGCGGGCAGAAATCGGTCGGACGGTCTAATCGTTGAAAGGCGGACCGTCCGACCGCTAGGTCCATACGCCAGCGTAGTTCAATTGCAGAACGCCCGGTTTGGGACTGGGTGACGCGGGGTCGTTTCCCGCCGCTGGCTATGGCATCTTATGCGCCCTGGCCCACGCGATCAACTCGCCTTGAGGGTTGGACGGTACATCAGTCGCTTCCCCTGTGAAGATTGAATTGCCAAAACGGTGCGATCCCCATCATTCATCTTGCGGACGTTCCATCGAAAATCGAACTCAGCAAGGTATCGGTGCAGGTGCTTCTTGCTGACCGCGTGGTAGATGCCCATCAGGCCGCGCTTGACCAAAGCGAATGAGCTTTCGGCGGTGTTGGTGTGAATGTCGTCATAGGCGTATTCGCCTTGCGAGTGATTGACGGTTTCGTGTCCGCCAGAGAAGTCTTGATCGAGGCCAAGGTAAGACGGGTTTTCGTCGGTAATGATCCGCGATTTTTCATCGACCATTTGCCGGACGGCCCGTTGCAACGTATTCGCGGACACGTCGGTAATAACGCGGCGATGCACGTCGCCATCGCGCTGGACGATTCCGAGTACCGGGGTTTTCTTCGTCCCGCGTCCGCGCTTGTGCGGGCCAGTACCGGGGCGCGGCTTGCCGCCGCAATATGTCTCATCGACTTCTACCGTCCCCTTGAACTTGGCTGGTGTGCCGGGTTTCGGAGCCAAGGCGAATCGGACGCGGTGCATCATAAACAGCGCCGACTTGTAGCTGAGTTGGCATTGCCGCATGATTTCCAGCGCGGCAACACCTTTCTTTGACGTGGACACCCGCCAGAACGCATAGCACCAATGCCGAAGCGGGATAAGGCTTTCCTCGAACACAGTGCCGGTGCGGGCTGTGTACATTTTGTGGCAATCCCGGCAGCGCCAGAGAAACCGGGCGTTGCGTTTGCCCGTCTCGCCGTCCGACATCTTGTAGACACGGAAACAGCCGCATTTCGGACAACTGGGTGTGTCGCCCCAGCGCCGGGCCTCAATAAATTCAACGGCGGCAAGTTCATCGCAACAGGCTTTTGGCAGTTGTTCGATAATCTCGGATTGTTCGAGTTCGGGCCGCTTTTTCGGGTTGATTTCTTTGGTGTCCATGTAATTATTATACCTGAGTCAAGCCTTGAGTCAAGTACATACTTCCGTAATTTTTTTATTTTTTCCCACAACCAAACCAAAAACACGCACAATATCTTCACCTCCCGGCTATAGAGATAGAGGGCACCACATTTTTTGTCGTCGATCCAACGTCCGTGATGCTGCCCCGTATGCGGTGATTGCCGACACCGACAAAATGGCCGACCGATGCTTTTTCAAGTGGGTCCTCGCGTCAACGTAGACAAAACCCCGCGTGGCGCTGTCGAAAACGGGGGTTTTGTCGACACCACCCCAAGGCCAAATATGCAACCGTAGTTTTATGGAGACCGTTACAGCGAGAAAACTCAGACTAACCACGGATGACACGGATTGACGCGGATAGAAAGAATGAACTCATCCATTTTTTCCCGTGTTATCGGCGAAATCCGCGGTTTCAATTTCTTGGCAAATAGCGGCAAAATGGCCGACCGCCGAAAATTTCAAGTGCCCCCGCCGGTAACGGTGACAAAACCCCGCGCCGCGACATCGAAAACGGGGGTTTTGTCACCACGGCGCCAATGCTCAACCTGCAACCGTAGCATTATGATGACCACGCTCCCCAAATTTCACCCCCACGCGGTCCAGCAGCTTCACCACGTTATCGTGATAGAGCTTCTGAATGACCTCGTCCGGCAGCGCCAGCCCGCGCAGCACCGGTTGCTCGTCTTCCTTCAAATCCGGATCGAAAACCGGGCTGGGGCCGTTGTACGCCGTTTCCCAAAGCTTCCGATGGCACCAGATCCGGCTGGCGAGAAAATCGAACCCGCGGTCGTCCCCGCTCACCTGGTCGGTGCCGAACAAAATGCGGTCGGCATTGCGGATCATGAAATCCCGCGCCGCATCCCGCTGAGCGCTCAGCTCGCGAACCATCCAGCGCGTGGCGCTGTTGTCCAGATAGAGATTGGGAAAGCGGTCCAGCAGACCCTGAAGCCGGGCCAGATTTTCGGGGTTTCCGCCCATGTGCGCTCCGAGCCATGGATGGTCCCGGTATTCTTCCAGCACGCCCTCCCACATCGCGTAATGTTCCTGCCGGGCGCCGTATTTCGCGGCATCGGAATATTTGCCCGAATACCAGGTATCCGGATCGCCGACGTGGCTCATCAGGATCATCCCCCGCGCCGCCGCCTCTTTCAGCACCGGCCGCAGCGCCGGCGAGTCCAGCCGGATTTTCCGCGCCGCCATCGTCCCGGGCGCCATGTGGAATTTAACGATCCGGCTTCCCAGGTTGTAAAACATCTCCAGCCGCCGCAGCCAATCATCCACCGACGGATTCTGCCATGCGGGTATGGTGATAAACTGGATTCTCCCCGGCCAGTCGCGCTGGATTCCCAGCGCTTCCTCCAGCGGCGACATGGTGACGAACGCGTCGATGCCGTAATGCGCCGCGGTATTGAACCACACTTTCGCATGCCGGGCCGCGATCAAATGCGTGTGAGCGTCAATGACCAGGCCCTTGACCTTCGGACGTGGGATCGGCTTGTGGAAATCGAGATTCAGCCGGTTGTATTCGTTCGATTTCGCCGGCGCCAGTGCCGCGGCGGCCGCCGCGGTGAGATTCGCCGGCGGCGGATTTACCCCCGGCGGTGGGTTCACCGCCTTTTCAACAACACTGCTCATTCAAGCAAGCCTATGCGGCCCGCCGGGCGGATTCAAACTTGGCGATTCATCCTTTTTTCAACCGCTCGATGGCCGCTTCCACCTGCGGCGCCAGCGCCGCCAGGTCCGTCGCGGCCCGGCTCTGGTCCTCGCGGAATTCCTTCGCCCGATCCGCCAGGGACTTCAGCAACCTGATGTCCGGGTCTTCGCCGCGCCGCGCCAGGCGATCGGCCGCCTGTTGGATCAATTCCTCGTTCTCCCCCGCGTTGAGCGTCAACGGCGAGCGGCAAAGCCGCTCAAAATCCAACAGCCGGCCCGCAAGGTCCTTCCCCTTCTGCTCGATCTTGGCGGCATTGGTCTGCATCATCCCAAGCTGGTGGTTGGAGACCGCCTTGGAATATTCGCCGAAAATGGTCAGAAGCATTCGCGCCGCCGGCGCCAGCGTCCGCAGATTCGCCGAAATCCTCGCGTTCATCTGCCCGACCAGCCGATCCACTTCCGGATTGCCGGTCTCCAGGTCCGGCGATGGTTGGGGCGTCCACGTGCCCGTGAGCGAGCCGTCCACCGTATCGTCGCTGGAACCCTCCTCCGGCGCCTCGAACAGTTCCCCCATCGACGCCTGGGCCGCCTGCACCGAGGTGAAACTGTAGAGCGGACCCAATTCGAGATAGTGCGGCCGCAATCTCTCCCAGTCCTCGCCGAGATAAGTTTCGATCCGGTTCAGCACGGTCATTCCGTCGCCGATCAGACCTTGATCGTCCGTGCGACGCAGCAGATGCCTGCGAAGTTTTTTGAAGATCATCACGTCCGCGACGATGACCGCGATCAGCAGCCCGCCGCAAATCGCGTCCCGGGTCGGGTTGGGATATTTGACGAAGGCGATCGCCAGCGCCACCAGCAGCGGGAACACCGCCGCCTGATAGAAGGCGAAATCCGTGCGCGCCATCCGCGCTTTCAAAACCGCTTTGGACCAAAGCGTCGCGATCCATGCCGCCACCCCCGCGGCAAACAGCGGCGATTGCACGGTCTGCATGAGCAGGAGCTTGGGTTGCGGCGGCGATACCATTTGAAACGCCCACGTGATCGCCAGGCCCACGAGCACGACGGCGATGAACGTTCCCGGCAGAAGCTGAAGCTGGCCCATGCGCTTGCGGACCAATGCCGCGTGTGCCAGCGCATCTTCCTGGCCCGGGACAAGCTGCCCGGCCTTGGCCGAGTATTGCAGGCTCTCCAGCCAACCGTAGTGGTTAAATATCTGCTTCGCCTCGACGACGTAGGCCGCCGCCAGTTTCCCGCGCCAGGCCGTCAGAATCGCATTGGCCTTGGTTTCCCATTGCGGATCGTCCAGGGCCCGGCGCAGTTCCTTCATCCCCTGTTGAAGCTGTTCCCCATTGAGAAGCGTTGCCGCCCGCTTCGTCGGCTCCTGGCGGATCTTGGTAAACGGCTCGCCCGCCGACACCACGCTCAGCGCGTTGCCCACCATGAACGCGCGATATTTACGCCGATCGAACCGGTACGCCGCCGTGATGATGTTGGCGCGGAAGATGAGCAGGTCCTGGCGCTGAATCCGGCCGAAGAATTCGCGCCGGGCCTCGCGCGTCAAATTCATCACCGCGGTCCGCAGCGGCGTGCTGGAGATCGCTTCCAGCAGCTTCTCGTTCAACGCCGTCGAGGAAAAATGCCCGATCAACCGGTAATCCCCAGACCTCAGCGCCGAACCCGCCTGCTCCCCGATCAGGTGCTCCATCGCCTGCGATCGCTCCGGTTCGTCCCCGCGCGTCGAACGCAACAACAGCTTCACGACGTACAACGGCCTGGCCGCGGCGTTGATCAGCTTGATATGGTCCTCCAACTCCGCGTTCCCGCCGGCCAGGGCGTTGGCCCACTTCATCAGCCGCAGCCGGATATTGGCCGATTCACCCTGATCCAGGTCGCGGATTTCAAAATATCCCTTCAGCGCCGCTCGCAACTCCTCGGGCGTCCGCACCTGCTTTTTATTCAGCTCGTCGAACAGCGCATCCAGGTCCGCCGGAGATGGGACGCGCGGAATCACCGGGAGCACCGGCTCGCCGCCGGTCTGGTCCTCGGCCGTCGCCGCGGTATCGGCGCCTGCCTCCTGTTGCTCTTCGAGTTGTTCCTCATCGGCCGGCAGCGCCGGGGCCGCCGGCGCCGGCTCGCCATCCCCCAGCAACGAGATTGCTTCCGAATCCTCGGCGCCTTCATCGGTCCCGGCGCTTGGCGCCGGCGCATTTCTCGCCGGCCCGCCATCCTCCGGGGCGAAGGCAATTTCACCGCTGATTTCCGGCTCCTGAGAGACCGGCCCAGGCGGCGGGCTCTGGCCCTCCTGGCGAAATCGCAGCCCCGCCTCCGGCGCGGCCGCCGGCGCGGGAGGCGCAGCCGATACGCCCTGCCTCGACAGCGCGTCGAGAAACGCTCTTGCCGATTCAAATCGCCGGTCGCGCCGCGCGTACGATTTCTTGAAAATGTCGTCCAGCCAGCTTGGGACCTGGGAGTTCAATTCGCTGGGCAATTCCGCGCCGCTCGGCCGCTCGCCGGTCAGCATCTCGAACATCACCACGCCGACCGCGTAGATATCCGATTTGACGTCCGGCGCAGCGCCCTCGCGCTGCTCGGGGGCGACGTACGCCAGGGAGCCGCCCTGCGGCTGCGCCTTGGCCGCGGCATCCCGCGTCACCGTCGCCGCCGCTGCTATCCCCACCCCGAAGTCCGTCATTTTGACCGACCCGACCGACGCAAAATCACTCGACGCCGCCGACGTGTCCAGCAGAATGTTTTCCGGCTTGACGTCGCCGTGCACCACTTGGCGCTCGTGGCCAAACTGCAAGGCTTCCAGAACCTGCCGCAGCACGTTCACCGATTGCCCCACGGTCAACCGCCGGGCATCGATCCACGCCCGCAGCGTTTCGCTCTGGATGTATTCCGTGATGAGATAAGGCGGCTGCGCCGTCGGATCGAACCCCAACGGACAAAGGATGTTCGGATGAACCAACCGATGGACCCGAATTCCCTCCTGCCGAAGATTGTTGACGTATTGCGGGTCCGTGGGGATTTTCACCACCGCCTGTTGGTCCGACCATACGTGATGGTGCGCGCGCCATTCCTCCGCGTAGGCGGTCTGGCCCACAAGCTCATCTAGCACGTATTCTCCGACGCGCTGTTTCGCCTGGTACATCAAGCCCTGCCTGGCAACCGAGAATCCTGTTAACGGCCGTCCGCCCGCCCGCACTCCACAGATGCCAGAGGCGCCCTTACACAGCTATTGCCCCATGGCGGACGCCGCACAATTCTAGGAAATGCGCAACCGCTTATACCGACTCCAACTTTGAAAAAAATAATCTCTCGCTTCGATTCACACAAGCTTATTCAAATTGCAGAATCCGCTTCAAAAATTAGCCTTTCCGCTTTTGCGACATCGCGGCCATTATTAGCGCATTTATCGCTAGTTATTCATTGAAAATTAGTTTGCCGGCCAGTAAGATAACCACTTCGATCCTCATTGGCCCGTCTGGAGGGAAGAAAAATGCGCACTACATGGATGCTTGCTGGCGTGCTGGCGGTTTCGGCTTCGGCCATGGCTTCGCCGAACGTTCCGTTTACCACCGTCTTCGATTCAACCGATTCTTTCGGAGGCAACCAGATCATTGGCCCTATTCAGGTCGTCGTCGGCACTGGCGGCGATGTCTTCACCAACGCCCTGCTCGACGATGGCAATCCTATCATCGTTTACTCGACGCCGATTGCCAACACCCAACTATTTAACAGCCAAGCCGTCGCCGAAACCAACACGCCTACGGTTAATCTGTTGGCGAACCCGCAATTCTCTACTTTTGATAACCTTGCCCTGGCTCAGAATTCCGCAACCGGCGCGCGACTTTTCTTCGCCGCCCAGGCCTCCGCCGCCAACGGCGGCGCTGGCGGTTACGGCATCGTTCAACTCGACATCGCCGGCGGCGTTCCCACCTTGTCCAATGTGGCGTTCGATGGGACGGGAAGCTATTCGTTCTCCGGAGCCAACTCGGTTATCAATCCGGATGGAACGATTTCGCTCCAAGTCGACGCCGGCGGCCAGGCATTGTTTCCCGCCAATACGTCTTCGACCCCGGGAGTCCTGGTTCGCGGAAACGCCGCTTCCACCTCGCAAGTGTTTACGCCCGCGAATCCGCCCACTCTTGCCAATGCGACTTTTCGAGACGGCCTGGGTAACGAGGTTCCGAGCCTCACCACCCCAACAGCCGTGGCGCAATTGAGCGCTGCCGGCGGCCAAGGCGTGTACAAGCTCTCCGGCGCCAGCCAAACCCTGATCTCCGGAGCGCTCGCTCCCGCGTCATCGGGCGCCTCGATGGTGATGGGATACACCAGCACCGGCAGCTTTAGCGCGGCTCTGATGCTCGGGCAGGGGACCGGCGGCGGCTTTACCCAGAATGTCGTACTCAGCAAAAACGGCGGCGCGCCCCAGCCTATCCTGGCCAATTCCACCACGTCCATAACCCCCGGCTCCGGAAAGAGCGCGCTGGGAGAATTGTCGCCTCAAGGTAAAATCGCCCTGTTCGTGCCCGATGGAACGAGCGACGCGAACGACACCGTTCAATACGCCGACGCCACCGCCGTCAGTCCCATCGCCTCCGTCATTGCCGCCGTGAACACCGATGTCACTGCTCCGTCTTATACCAAGGTCGCCCTTTCCGACGGCACGCCCCTGCCGATCATCGGCCTACAATTCGGGGGCTCCGTTTGGGTCCCCGAGGTCAACAACGCCGGCACCATCATTTTTAACGCCGAGGTTTATGACGCCTCGCTCTCCTCCGATGAACAGGCCTTGCTCGAATGGACGCCCGCGGATGCCGGTTCCAGCCCCACCGTTCTCCTGGAAACCGGGCAACCAGCCGACCTCAACGGCACTCCCAGTTCCTCCCCGGTTTACGGCTTTACGCTCAGCGACCTGGCTCAGGAAAGCGACTTTTACAAAAACTCCGTCAGCGACGACAACTACATCGGCGTCGGCGTGTTTTACGACGATGGCTCCTCCGCCGTGCTGATTACGCCAGTTGCGCAGGTTCCCGAACCGGCGTCGATGGCGTTGATCTCCATTGCCGGCCTTGGTTTTCTTGCTCGCCGCCGGCGAATCTGAACCATTGCCGAAACGGCAGGACTCGCTCGCCGACTGTCGATTTGGCATCCGGATTGGCATCGCCCGCGGATGAGCAAACCCGCACTACACCATAACCTTTTTTTCGGCAAATACTTACACCATAGCGATCCCCGCTTCCCCTTGGCACGAACTTTGCCATTCATCAGTGGTTTGCGACCGTATTTAAGGAGCGTATTTCATGGCAAAAATTATCGGCATCGATTTGGGCACCACCAACAGCGTCGTCGCCATCATGGAGGGCGATCAGCCTAAAGTCCTGATCAACGCCCAAGGCAGCCGGCTGACTCCGTCGGTCGTCGCCTTCACCGACAAGGGCGAGCGCATCGTTGGCCAGAATGCCAAGCATCAGCAAGTCACCAATCCCAAGAACACGGTCTTCAGCATCAAGCGATTCATGGGCCGGCGGCACAGCGAGGTCGGCTCCGAGGAAAAGATGGTGCCCTACACCATCATGGGCGCCCCGGAGGAGTTGGTGCAGGTCGAAATCCGCGGCAAGAAATACACCCCCGAGGCCATCAGCGCCATGATCCTCGGCGATCTCAAAAAGACCGCGGAGGATTATCTCGGCGAAAAGGTGACCGAAGCGGTCATTACCGTTCCGGCGTATTTCAATGACGCCCAGCGCAAGGCCACCAAGGACGCCGGTGAAATCGCCGGACTCAAGGTCCTTCGCGTCCTGCCCGAACCCACCGCCGCGGCGCTCGCCTACGGCCTGGACAAAAAAAAGAACGAAAAAATCTGCGTGTTCGACCTCGGCGGCGGTACGTTCGACGTTTCCGTTCTGGACGTCGGCGAGGGTGTCTTCGAGGTGCTTAGCATCAACGGCGACACCCATCTCGGCGGCGACGATTTCGACCAAGTCCTCATCAACTTTCTCGCCGACGAGTTCAAACGCACCGAAGGAATCGATCTGCGCAAAGACCCCATGGCGTTGCAGCGGCTCAAGGAAGCCGCCGAGAAGGCCAAGATCGAGCTTTCCGGCGCGATGGAAACCACGGTGAATCTGCCCTTCATCACCGCCGATCAGAACGGGCCAAAACACCTGCAGATTTCCCTCACGCGCTCCAAGCTCGAGCAGCTGATCGGGCCCCTGGTTGAAAAGTGCCGCAAGCCCGTCCTGGATGCGCTCAGCGACGCCAAGCTGCCGCCAGCGCAGATCGACGAGGTTGTCCTGGTCGGCGGTTCGACGCGCGTGCCCATGGTGCAGCGCCTCGTCAAGGAGTTGTTCAACGGCAAGGAACCCAACAAGAGCGTGAACCCCGACGAGGTCGTTGCCGTGGGCGCGGCCATTCAGGGCGCAATCGCCACCGGTGAGGTCAAGGACATCCTCGTCCTCGACGCCACGCCCCTTTCACTCGGCGTGGAAACCCTCGGCGGCGTGATGACCGTCCTCATCCCCCGAAACACCACCATCCCCACCAGCAAGGCCGAGGTCTTCTCCACCGCCGCCGACAACCAAAACGCCGTCACCATCAATGTCCTCCAGGGCGAACGCGAATTCGCCCGCGACAACCGCCTGCTGGGAACTTTCAACCTCGAGGGCATCCCCCCGGCGCCGCGCGGCGTCCCCCAGGTCGAAGTCACATTCAACATCGACGTCAACGGAATCCTCTCCGTTTCCGCCAAGGACAAGGCCACCGGCAAGGAAAACAAGATCACGGTTCAAAACGCCGGTGGACTGAGCAAGGAGGAGATCGAGAAGATGAAGCGCGACGCCGAGCAGCACGCCGCCGAAGACAAAAAACGCCGCGAGACCATCGACATCAAGAACCGGGCCGAGGCCTTCGCCTACGAAACCGAGAAATCGCTTCGCGAGTACGGCGACAAGGTTTCCGCCGACGTTCGCGGGAACATCGAAAGCGCCCTGAACAACCTGAAGGACGCCATCAAGAGCGACGACGGCGATCGCATCAAGAAGACGATGGAGGCCCTCCAGCAGGCGAGCCTGAAGCTGGGCGAGGAAGTATACAAGGCGGCCGCCGCCAAAGGCCCCGCCGGCCCGGGCCCCGGCCCCGCTCCCGAAGCCGGCGCCGACCGCGGAACCACCCCCGGCGCCAAGAAAGACGAAGACGTCATCGACGCCGAGTATGAGGTGAAGGAATAAATTCCGGTGGAGCCAGGGTAATAAACGTTCGATTAATGAGTTTTTCGCAATTTCGCTATGCGCGTGCCCAGTGCCCGACGGACCCTACCTCTTGCACAAGGGCGAAATATCCCTGGCCGAATTTCGCTTCGAGCCGATCTAGAGCCTGGTCGGCAAGCGTTCGGTAAGGAAACCGCAGTTCGACGCCAGTTCCGGTTTGCCGCGCGCCCAATGCAATCATCTCTTTAATGGCCGCATTGTGGTCGATACGATCACTTGCTCGGATTGTCGATTCCACCTTATAGGGCAGGTATCCACCCGCGACAGCTTCGTCGTACGTGAAGCCGAAGGCAAATTTGAGACGCAGCATTTTTGCGGAATCAGATTTCTCATAGGCGTCGTAAATGATCGGGCCGCGAGCGCTTGCAGGCACTCCTTCCCAACGATCCCAGATCACCAACACATGCAAGGTGCGTGTTTGTGAAATTTCATCTTCATAGATTTGCGGTTGCGGCGGCGACACCGGTACGCCCGACAACTCACTGGCCAATGCATTAACCAAATCGTCGTGATTTATCGCCGGGAGACCTTGATGGCTAAATACGGGCATGTCGGCTCCTCATAACGAAAGATAATTGGAAGAGAACCATTCCGCAATGTTTCGAACCGCGTCAATTTCCGCCGGCTGAATAGCCTCCAAATGCTGATAGCGCATCTCGACACTCCAATGATTGCGCATGGTCGCACCATAATTTTGCAGGGTGCTTTCAACCAACGGATTATAGGGCGGATAGATTCTAGCGGTCCGGCGGATATAAATCAGCAGGTATGCCCAAATCTCGATATCATGCTGGGTGGCATAGCGATTTGGCGCTCCGGACGCTTTCCGTTGCTTCCATGCGCGATCCCGATCCCGCTGGGTTAGGGGATCATTTAGACCCGCTATTATCCCTTCGTTATGAAAATAGGCGGCCTTGAGCCACATCTCCACAGCGTATCCGTAAAGATAGATCGCCGAATACGACCGGCGACCGAAATACAAAAGCGACGCCTCCTCGAATCGCTGCCTGGCGGCAATTTCAAATTGCGATACGCTGTCGGTCGTTTGCAAGCGATTGATGAGCCCAGCCATTCCAAGTTGCCCTTTCCATCCCCCGGCTTCCCATTTTCGGCGGCGTACAGCGCCAATTCGCCACCGGTAGCGACCGCCGCAGTCGGCGCCTAATGAGGTTTTCATATTATCCGGCTTGGAGGCGGCAAGTCTATTTCGAGTTTCCCTGTCGCTCGACGACAGGACTGGGCACGGTCGCAGGCCGAGTGGCGTGCCTGCACTCATTGCATAAAATGTAAACATGCAATACACACTGCGGAAAATCCCTCCGGCGCTGGATGCCGCGCTGCGCCGAAGGGCCAAACTGGAGGGAAAAATTTGAACCAGGTCGCGCTGGAAGCGCTGTCGCACGGCATGGGCATCGAGCAGGCGCCATCGAAGTTTCGCAACCTCGATTTCCTCATTGGCACATCGGTTGAAGACCCAGAATTTGACAGAGCCATCGAAGAACAGCGGCAAATCGATCCGGAAATGTGGAAATGGGTCTGAGCCAAGATTGTAGGTGAAAAAGCCCTGCCTTGGGGTTTGAATGGTTGTTCCGTTTCGCAACCGTCTAACCCAAGGAAGGGCTTATGGATATTACCACGGCA
>Ga0181530_10000922_pt1 | contig 37556 bp, 30 predicted proteins | sample PEATcosm2014_Bin_42_FD_119769 | JGI IMG/M metagenome (GOLD analysis project Ga0181530, IMG submission 119769) | Peatland microbial communities from MTU Mesocosm Facility, Houghton, MI, USA - PEATcosm2014_Bin10_60_metaG | ecosystem: Environmental > Terrestrial > Soil > Wetlands > Peat | place...
ATGTACTTCGCGTGCGCCGTGCCGTTGCGGTAGTCGGGATGGTGCCAGTCAGGTTGCGAATAGTACACGCCCCAGTCAATTCCGCCGCGGTGGCAGGCATCCGCGATCTGCCTCACGATGTCCTTGCCATACGGCGACTGCGGACTTGTGATCTTATAATCCGTAAGCTTTGAATCGAAGTTGCAGAACCCGTCGTGGTGCTTGGTGGTGAAGACCAAGTACTTCATGCCGGCGTCCTTGGCGAGTTGCACCCACTGGTCGGGGTTGAACTTCACCGGGTTAAAGATGCGGTAGAGGTTGTCGTAGACCTCCACCGGGACATTGCCAGTGTGGGCGTCGTGCCGCCCGCGCCGCTCTCCGGCCCGAGACCAACTGATCTCCGTGCCGACAATGCTCACCGGACCCCAGTGGATGAACATTCCGAAGCGCAGGTCCTTCCAGCGTTCGATAGCGGCCCTGGGCGCGCCCGGATCGTCCTGCGACAACGCGGGCAGCACCGTTAGGGGTAGCGCGCAGAAAGTTCGCCGGTCCATTGGCAGGTCGAGTATATTTTCTGGCGCCGGGGCCTGTCAAGCGCTCGACCAGTCAGGCAGTAATCGATTTCCGCGTCGACCCCGCGTCAGAGTCGCTCCAGCAGCCCCGTCACGAAAGCGCAAAACGGCCCCACCGAAGAGAACTTCAGTCGCTCGCTGGGGCTGTGCACATCCACGATATGCGGCCCAAACCGAGATCATCTGCATGCCCGAATGCTTTTCGCCGAGAACCCCACACTCCAGGCCGGCGTGCATGGCGACCAGTTCGGGAGTCTTGCCCAGGACTTCGAGATGTACCGCCTGAGCCTTGCGCACGAAATCGCTGGTCGGCTCGGGCTTCCAGCCTGGGTAGCCACCGGCGTGCATGATTTCTGCCCTTCCGTAGGTCAAGATCAAATACCCGCGCGGACAAGTTAGGCGGGAAGGCGTCGGGAGTTCTTCGAGCAGAGTCGGGCGGACAAGCCCATACTTCCTACTTCGCCCCAATTATCGTGCTGAACCACACTGCGTTTGGCGCGTCGCTTCGGGCCGCGGCGATGTCGGGCCATCCGTCACCGTCCAGGTCTGCAATCGCGAGACCGTAGACTGCCCCTTTGCCATCGCCCCAGGGGATCTCCAGAAAATTCGTTCCGGTCCCATCGTTGAAAAACACCGAACCGGGCGCGCCCAGATTTCCCTCCACGATATCCGGCTTGCCGTCGCGATTCAGATCCGCGATCGCGACTGAATACGGCACGCGCTGCCTGCCAACCAGCATGATCGGATCGCTAAAGTCTCGCTTCCCCTGATTGAGATAAACGAAAAGCCCCTGCCGTTCGTCCCCGACTACCAGATCGGCGCGCCCGTCGCCGTTCAGATCCCCCGCAGCCGCCGCGCGCGCAGCCGAATTCGGCGGGCCGACCGGCGTCTTTTGCGGAAAATGTCCCTTGCCGTCGTTCCAGAAGATGAAACTCTGACCTCCGTCGCGATGCGGGACAAACAAGTCAATTGCACCGTCGCCATCGAAATCCGCCGCGACAATAATCGTCGCCGATTCCGTCCCGACCAAGGCCGTGCACGACGAGAAATGCCCCTTGCCATCGTTCAAACAGACGTAACTCGCTTCTGGGTGTCGCGGCGGATCGCCGCGATTCGCCACGATGATGTCGGGATATCCGTCTCCGTTCAGATCGGCGAGCGTGACGTAGCGCGTCGGCCACTTCGGATCGCCGAATGTTCCCGAGATGTGGAAATTGCCTTTGCCGTCGTTCAGATAAACCAGCTTGCGATCCGGTTGGTCGTTGCTGATCACCACGTCCAGGTGGCCGTCCTGATCGACATCAGCCAGCGCAGCAGAGTAGGTGCGATTCGGCGTACTTCCCAAATCGTGAGCCGTAAAGTGGCCTTTCCCGTCGTTCAGCAGCACGCGAGAAAGCAGCGGCCAGTGGCGTCCTTTTCCCAAAACGAGATCGGGATGCCCGTCGCCGTTCAGATCGCCGATGCTGACGCTCGCCGAAGTTTCCCCTTTCTCTTCGAGCGGCAACATGCGATCAAACGATCGCGGCGAGATCGCGGCAAGGCGACGGTCCAGCCGTTCCGCCGCCGTTTTCAGGACGGCCTGGATATCGGCGAGTTTAGTGGTGGGATCGTTGTTATATCCCATTAGGCGGTGGTCGTACTTGTCGCCCACTTTTTCTTCGATCACTTGGCGCACTTCTTCCATCGCCGTGGTCCGATGCGAGGATTCGCCCAGCACTTCCTCCGTTGCCTGGCGCAGTGCGCAGTATAAGCTGACCGTAGGCGCCTGCGTCGGACACTCGCGTGTGTCGGCCCGGTTCCACTGCGATTCGTCTGCCAGGAGTTTGGCCGCGCGGCTTAGAATTCGAGTGTTGACCGATTCCGCCGGAACGTCTGCGGCCTGCAGGAGCAGTACAAAGAACAAGATCGCTGCACAACCGTAACGTGTCATTTCACTCGCCCCTCCGGTAATGCTCGTTTAATGCTCGTTTCCAATTCCTGACTTATCAAAATGTTCGCAATATTCGGGCAACGCCGCAACACCTCAATACCGTTGCAAAATCGGGTCTGCGCAACCTGACGGTTAGGCCGTACTGCGCGCGATACCACTTTGAGTCAAATTCGAAATCCGGCGTCGCCCAAGCCCTGGCGGTGGGAACTTCGGGATCCGGCTGTTTCGCTAAGCAGCCCAACGTCTTTTTGCGGCCAGTAAACTCGACAGCATGGAGGTGCTGTGTGTTAAGGGTAGGCTTTCTCTTCGGCGGTGGAACTGATGATCATTGCGTCGAGGTGCTGGACATAAGGGCCGCGTGAAGTTGGTCCGGTGGGCTGGCACCGGCTGTCAGCTCGAGCCTGCGCATGGAAACGGGCTGAATTTTGGCGAAGTCGCATCGCGCTGCATGCCACCAACCTTGAGAACTAGTTTCGGACAATTCACTCATGTTCAAGACACTCTTATCACTTTTCCTTCTCTGCGCGACTCGCGTCGGAGCGCAGACCTACCAACCCAACTGGGAATCGTTAGACCGTCGTGCGACGCCGGACTGGTTCTCCGACGCCAAATTCGGGATCTTCATTCACTGGGGCGTGTATTCGGTGCCTTCTTACGCGCCGGTGCTGCCCGGCAAACTTGCGTACGCCGAGTGGTATTGGCATGCCATCACCGAAGGGCAAAAGCCCGGCGCCGATCCGGTTGACGCTGGGTCCTGGGATTACCACAAGCGAATGTATGGCGCGGAGTACGATTACCGGGACTTCGCGCCGCGGTTCCGGGCAGAATTATTCGATCCCGATCACTGGGCGGACGTGTTCACGCGCTCCGGCGCAAAATACGTCGTCCTAACCTCGAAGCACCACGAGGGTTTTGCCCTCTGGCCGAGCCAGGAGGCCACCAGAGCCTGGGGACGCCCGTGGAACGCAGTCGAGATCGGCCCCCGGCGCGATCTGCTCGGCGACCTGACCACAGCCGTGCGCGCGAAAGGGCTCCGGATGGGCATTTATTATTCGCTCTACGAGTGGTACAACCCGTTGTATCTCTCCGACAAGGCCCGCTATGTCGCTGAGCACATGATGCCGCAGTTCAAGGACGTGGTGACGCGCTATAAGCCGTCGATCATCTTCAGCGACGGCGAATGGGATCTGTCTTCGAGTGAGTGGCGCAGTCCCGAACTGCTGGCGTGGCTGTTCAACGATTCACCGGTGAAGGATGAGGTCGTCATCGACGACCGCTGGGGAAAGGACACCAGCCACAAGCACGGCGGCTACTGGACGACCGAATACACGCCGGGCATGAGCGGCATGGACCACCCATGGGAAGAGAGCCGTGGGATGGGCTTCTCCTATGGCTATAATCGCGCCGAACGTCTGGAGCACTATCACAGCGGGCGCGAACTGGTGATTCTGTTAGCGGATATGGTGAGCCGTGGCGGCAACCTGCTGCTGGACATCGGTCCCGCCGCCGACGGAACCATTCCGGTGATCATGGAGGAGCGCCTGCTCCAGATCGGTTCCTGGCTGAAGGTGAATGGCGAGGCGATCTATGGCACGAAGCCGTGGAAGGCCACACGCCAGTGGAATGCGGGCGAGGTACCGAAGATCGGCTACAACGCGGCGTTCAACGCTGACTACGACGTGGCAAAGTTCGCCGGCAGGCCGGAGGGCGGCAAGGCTTCCATCGAGGCGTTCTTCACTTCCAGGGCCGGCGACCTATACGCCATCCTGCCGCGCTGGCCGGGGCGGCAGTTCACGGTGAAAGAGTACGAAGGCGCAAAACCGAAGTCGGTGACCCTGCTCGGGGTCGCGGCACCGCTGCGCTTCCAATTCGGCTCCGGTTCGGTAACCGTCGAGTTGCCCGAACTGCCCGAGGAGTTGCTTGCGCAGCCCGCCTGGGTGCTGAAGCTGAGCCGCTGAATGCGAGCCGCCATAGGCGGCCTGGAGGCCGACCGGACCATAAGCCAAATATTCCAGAACCGAACTGAAGTTCGGCGGGCTGCTTACGCCGCAGCTTTCTTGGCTTTCCTGTAAGCAGCCCAACGCTTCTTCGTGGCTTCCCTTATGGCTTTCAAACCAGCCGCCGACATTTTCCGCTTCTTGGGCTTTTCCGGTACAGCCTGTTGCCGTTTCTGCGCCGCCCATCTGGCTCTCTGTGCGGCGGCGATCCTGGCACGGGCGGATTTGCTCATCGTGCGGCGCTTCTGTGGAAGTGCGTAAGCTGTTGCAACGGCTTTCGGACCACCTGGACCGGCTTGACCGAGTTGCGCCTTAATCTCGGCTATCCTCGCGGTGAGTCTTTCACGTTGGTTCTCGTAACCAACGATGGCCATCTCCAGGATGGCGCTGTCTTCTCTTGGCTGTGCGTGTCTCGGCATTGTGGTTCTCCCATAGAACACTGAATTTGGGACTGTGTTTTATTCAGTCTCCGTGCGATCTGATTCTAACACTGGTGGCCTGACGTCAGGCAAATTGGCAGTGATCCAGAGAGCAGCCACAGAGCCACGCTCACGCGCTACCATTCGAAATGAACGATGAGAATTGCGACATGGAATATCAACTCCGTTCGTCGGCGACTGCCGCTCGTCACAGACTGGCTGGCGGCGAACAAACCTGACGTACTGTGCCTCCAGGAAACCAAGGTGCCCGACAGTGAATTTCCCGCTGTCGCGTTCCGCGATGCCGGATACCATGTCGTGTTTCGCGGCATGAAGGGCTACAATGGCGTCGCCACTCTGACCCGTCGCCAGCCCGAATCCGTGTTTTATGGTCTGTACGCAGGACCTGACAACGAAGATGTCCGTATCCTCGAAACCATAGTTGACGGTATCCCCATCGTGAACACGTATGTCCCGCAGGGATACAAGATCGGCACCGACAAGTACGTGTTCAAGCTGGAATGGTTTCACCGCGTACGCCGGTATTTCAGCGAGCGACTCGATCCAACGAGGCCCGCAATTTGGCTGGGCGACCTGAATGTCGCGCCAGAGCCGATTGATGTTTACCATCCGGATCACCGTGTCAACGATCCGGACTTCCACATTGACGCACGTGACGCCTATCGCTATGCGGTCGGATGGGGATTCATTGATGTGTTTCGGAAACTCTATCCGGAGCGGGTCCAGTACACCTACTGGGATTACTTCCGGAACGCCTTCGCGCACAATTGGGGATGGCGCATTGACCACATTTTGGCAACCGCTCCGTTGGCCGCCGTTTGCCGCACCAGCGACGTGGACCTGGAAACACGCCGGGCCACCGGGGCATCCGATCACGCCGTGGTTTGGGCAGATTTCGATTATGCCAGCCACTAGGGCGAGGCTCATTGAAGGACCGCGATGCCGGTGGACTTCGGGCTGGTGGAAATCGGGGCGCCCCGTTAAACGAGTCGACGCAAGCTTATCCCGGGGCAGGCTGGGTTTTTCAGCTTCGATCCGGATACTCGGCATTACTGCATGATCACTGTTCCGGCACCGTGGCGTGACACGCCCGGCCCGACCTGGCAACTGCTCGCCGCCATGCTGCGGAATCAGCGGCGGGCACTGGAGGAGAGGCCACCAGCACCTCCAGCACAGCAACGGCTTGCGTTTGCCTGGCGTCCAGAGCTGTCTGGGTCGGCTTAATGTCTTCCACTGTGACGCGCCTTTCGTCGAGTGACATCCTGCCGAATACCGATCAAACCTAACAATCTGCTTGCACAATCCATATCCCGGTGGAGAATGGACTATGGGCAGCTTCGCCAGACCTCCTTGCGACGAAGCCACGATTCTTGCAGGTTTGTGCCAGCAGCCAGCAACAAAGAACGGCTCCTGGGTTCTGGCCACGACGATCCTCGGTTCGAGCATGGCGTTTATTGATGGCACGGTCGTAAACGTCGCCCTGCCGGCGCTGCAATCAGCCCTACATGCCACGTTGGCGGACGTTCAATGGGTTGTAGAATCCTATGCACTGTTCCTGGCGGCGCTGCTGCTCATTGGCGGGTCTTTAGGAGACCGGTACGGCCGCCGCAATATGTTCGCCGCCGGCGTGGTGGTCTTCTCGGTAGCCTCAGCTTGGTGCGGATTAGCGCCCAACATCCGACAGCTTATTGTGGCCAGGGGTGTCCAAGGAATCGGCGGCGCGCTGCTGGTCCCCGGCAGCCTCGCATTGATCAGCGCTAATTTTTCGCCGAACGAGCGCGGGCGTGCCATCGGGACGTGGTCTGGGTTTACGTCGATCACGGCCGCCATCGGTCCGGTACTGGGTGGATTTTTCACTGAACACGGTTCGTGGAGATGGGTCTTTTTCGTCAATCTTCCGCTGGCGCTCGCCGCCCTGTGGCTATGTCTGTGGAAAGTTCCGGAAAGCAGAGCCGGTGACCAGGACAAGGTGTTCGATTGGCTGGGCGGACTGTTGGCCGCGCTCGGCTTCGGCGGAGTCGTCTTTGGTCTGATCGAAGCGGCGCCGGTCGCAGGCGCAGTGGGCACCATCATCCTAATTTCCATGATGTATTGGGAGGCGCGCTTATCGTCGCCGATGGTTCCGCTGCGCCTGTTCCGTTCCAGGAATTTTAGCGGCGCCAACTTGCTCACGCTGTTTCTCTACTCCGCGTTGAGCGGCGTTTTCTTCTTTTTTCCACTGAATTTAATTCAGGTGCAAGGCTATTCGCCGACGGAAGCGGGGGCCGCGCTGCTTCCCTTCATTCTATTGATGTTCCTGCTGTCGCGTTGGTCTGGTGGCCTTCTGGATCGATACGGGGCCAAGATTCCGCTGGTGCTGGGTCCGTTAATCGCAGCCGCCGGATTCGCGCTGCTTGCGAGGCCAGGTATTGGTGGCTCTTACTGGACAACGTTCTTCCCGGCGGTGCTAACGCTGGGCCTCGGCATGGCGATCAGCGTTGCGCCGCTGACCACGACCGTAATGAATGCTGTGGAGCAAAGCTACGCGGGAGCGGCCTCCGGAATTAACAATGCTGTCTCGCGCGTTGCCGGTCTGCTGGCGGTGGCCGCTTTCGGAGCCGTGCTTACCGGCGTTTTCCAGAGCGCTCTGGACCACCGTCTGGATGAGCTCGCCCTGGCGCCCGCGGCGCGAGCAGAAATCGAGGCCCAGCGATCCAAGCTGGCCGCGGCCGAAACAAGGAACGCGCGCGCACGGCAAGCAATTGAGGAAGCATTTGTGGCCGGCTATCGCACCGTGTTGTGGGTGGCGATGGGGCTGGCGCTCGCCAGTTCGCTGTGCGCGGTGGCCTTCATTCAAACCGACAGGCAATCCGAGCGCAGTCCGTGAGACGGCGGCCTAATGCCCGCCCTAATGCCACTGCACCGAGAAGCTTGTTCCATCCGTAGACAGCGCACTCGGCACAGCCCGCAAGGTTCCCGCATTAGATCCCTCCATCGTGATCGCGTGGTAGCTAGGAAACCCTCCAATCGCAGCCGTCTTTGATCCCACCGTCGCATCGCAAGTCCCGGTAACTCCAGTTTCATCCTGCCCAAAGAGAACCGTGCCGAAATCGGTGAAGACGTCCGCGTTGTATTCCGCGATCCACTCCGCCGAATCACGCCTGGCGCTGGGAACCACCTTCGAGATCGTGAGAGTTTCCTGAGTCCGCTCATCCGTGATCGCAGCTGTGAATTCCGTTCCGTCGTAAACCACAGAAGCCGACATCACATCGCCCGGTTCCACCGAAATCGTCTTGATCGTAATACCCGGCTCCGGAAAAAACTCATACCAGGCGTAGTATCGCGGAGTTCCCTTCGAACAATCCGAATCCGTTCCCGTCTGCTCCACCGTCGCCGACGTATAGCCGTCGATTCCGACCCAGAACGACGCGCCCGAATTCTGCGGTCTTCCGTCACAGGTCGCGGCGGGAACCACCCATGATCCTTGGACCGCCGTGACCGAACCCACTAGACCAGTTACCGCATACCCGCTCCAGTTCGGACTGGTGACTGACCCGTCCGCGTATTGTTCGATTATCCGTAGCGGCCCATGCTTTTCCGCTGAAAGCTGAGCGAGAAAATGTGCTTCGGCGGCATCGACGAAGGCGCGATAACCTTCAGGGTCGATGAATGGATTAGGCCGGGCACCCTTTTCCATGCGTTTGTACTTCTCGGTCATTCCGTAATAGCCACCGTGTGCGCCCAGGAACACGTCGCATTTTAGCGAACGGAGGGTCTGGAACGTCCTCCTGAAGTCCTCCGCGATGCCTGGGTACGTTGGATGATCGACGAGACGTACACCCGGATTGATCGCGGTGCCGCCCACAAAAACCACATCGTAGATCTTGCCGGCGTCGGTCACCTGCATGGTCCACGTCGTGCATCCGATGCTGTGGCCCGGCGTCAGGTGAGCCGTTAGCGTTACGCCACCGAGCGTCACGCGCTCGCCATCGGAGACGGTGTGGTCCACGTGAACCGGCGGATACGTGACCTCCCGTCCATATCGCGGATCGGTTTTTCCACCGCTTTGGAGCACACCGACTTCGCGTTCGCTCGAATAGATCTTGGCTCCGGTCAGTTTCTGTAGTGCAGCCTGACCCGCAACGTGGTCGAAGTGCGCCTGACTGTTGAGGAGGATCTTCACGTCGGTGATCTTGAACCCAAGCTTCTCCACACTCGCGCGAATCATGGCCGGCGTATCCTCGTACCCGCTGTTCAAAAGGAAGTGACCCTTGGGCGTTACGATCAGGTATGAGGTGATGTCCTCCGTCCCGACGTAGTACAGGTTGTCCACGATGCGATACGCCGGGAAGGGGTTGTTTCCCTCATGTGTCGGTTGCGCGAAAGCGGCGGATGCAACCGCGAGGACGAGAAAGAGACGGGAACGCTTCACCGATTCATTATAGGAGACTGGACCGACAGCTTTGTCGATTCGGCATCGAGGGCGACGAGTCTGATATCACAAACCATCGAGTGGACCGATGCTGGCAAGCCTTGACCGCGCGGTTGCGAGCCGAAGGGACGCACCCTCGCATCACCGCGCCGCCGCCGCTTTTTCTCGAACAAACTCCCGCCGGCCCTCGATCTGGCCGTAGGTTCTATTCTTGATTTTCACCCAAGTCGGCTCTTCCGGCGCGTACCGCGCGTCGGTCCGCTTGGCGACAATACCCTCCAGGTCATTCCGGCAAGCGGCCTCGAACAAATCCAAGCCGGTGCCGACAACGAGGTCCACGTACAGCAACGACGACGGCGCCCGCGGCACGATTTCTCGCAGCCGCCGTTTGCGCTCCACAGTAAGGCAGGCCCCGCAGGTCAAACCCGTTCAACCACAGCAGGTCGAACGCGTAGAAATGCTGCGGGCCTCGGCGGCGCATCAGATCGTAGAATTGCGGCTTGCCGTCCGGGCCAAGGTAAACGATCTCGCCGTCAAGCACGGCGTCACTTACGCTCAGGCCCGCGGCGAGCGCCTGGCAGAGCGCTGGAAAGGATTTGTGTAATTTCACGAGCGGGCGCAGATCGGAGTTTACTCCCAAGAGAATGGCTGTACTTTCTCCAGCAACGAATGGAGAATAGATAATGATGCGGCTTCCTCTCCTGCTCATTGCGGCGTTGCCCGCGCTGGGGCTTGGCTCGGTATTCGATGCTCCTGAACACCTGGTCGCTCCCTCTCCTTCTGCGCCAGTGCAGATTCGTCTTGCGGACGCCTTTCGGGTGATCGACTCCGATGTTTCCCCAACCGGTCCTCTTGTGGCGCTGTTGGTGTCGAATCCGACCGGATCTCAGGAGATCCGTTTCTGGAGCATTGGTCAGGCGCAGCCGACCAAGGTACTGGATGTCCCGGCCGGTTTCAGCGCACGATCGCTTGCTTGGCATCCTCTAGGCGATGCTCTCTTCCTTTCGGGAGCGGAAGGACAGCAGTACGCCATTTCTAAGGTTGAGAAGAGAAATGGGAATTGGGTGGCGCGGCGAATTTATGGTTCCCGCCAGGAGATCCGGCGCCTCGTTCCGGCACCGCGTCCGTTTGTCATCCCCGAGGCGCGTCAGCGACCTGTTCAGTATCGTCTGTTCTTTGGCTTGAAGGGAAACGATGGAAGCTACTCGATTCACTCGATCACCGAAGACGGGCAGCGTGAATATCAGGTGATCGGCCGCAGGGAGAACTTCACCAAATTCGCAAATGCGGATCGGAATCCGAGCGAATTGACGGCCGCTTCAGCGCTTCCAATGGGGTTCCATCCCGCAGGGCATCTCCTTCTTTGGGAAGATGGCCACCACTGCATCCAAGTCGCCACGTACGATCGGGACCACTGGAAGAGCAGTGCGAAATTGCTTGGGCGCGATGTTTGTGGCGGGACGTTGAGCGTCACACCCAACGGCGCTGGACTTCTCCACTGGACGCCGGGGAGCGGCGGCATTGAACTGCTTCTGCAACAAGGCACGGTCAGGAGTCACGAAGCCGTAGGTTATGAAATGATCGCGCCTCCCTCTTCGGTTGCAGACGGCAAAGGGGTTGTCGGTATCACGCGGGTAGGCGCCGGTATTGCGGTCACTTATGTTCCAATCAATGTTCCGCTCGCTGATTCTATAAACGCGTGGATGTACCTTGAATCGGGCCGGGACACGCAACTGCTGGCAAAGAACGGCGGCCTGTTCCGCGACCTGAACGACCAGGATCAGCTTTATTCGCTATACGACACGGAATCGTATGCGTGTGGCAACCTGGACGAATCGACACCCACAAGGCCTTACCTCGTAACCACGGATAGTTTCTGGGAACTGTTCGCCGCGGCTTACGAGGGCATCTTCATCGTTCGAGAACGACAGACGGCGATCCCGGCTTTTCGGCAATTCGTCGAGTTGGCAAGCGCCAGCTTGCTCAGGTCCAATCCTCAGTCTGCGTGGGCGCGCGCTTTTGGCGCCTTGGCAGCGCTGCAGACGAGACCTGAGACCAATGAGGAAGCCGGCCGCATCCTAAGCGCCGATGGCTCGCGCTTCTCGCCGATTCTAGGCGCGCAGTTCGATTACGGGGAGTTGAAGCCTCGGGGCCACTACGCGACGACTCCGGAAGCTCAGCGCTACTTTCGAGCATTTCGGTACCTGACCAGAATCTCAGTGCTGGGATGGAGAACCGATGAGCTGCGCCACCTTCCTACAGATGTCAAGGCCGCAGCCATGCGCTGGATCGGTTCGTATCAGGACCTGATTTCGCCGTCTAGATCGCCGCTTATCTGGCAAAGCGCGCCAGATCAACCGTCTTATGTGAAGCATCCCCAGACGGCGCCGGTGCTATTCCCGCTTTCGTGGGGCTTCGATAACGAGACATTGTTCTCGACCAGCTATCATTCGGACTTGCCACGGACCGAGCAGATCGACGGTCCGGCGGGACAACGGCTCCTGCCGTCCTCACTTGATATTGCCGCTGCGCTCGGCAGCCGCTTGGCGCGCGATCTTCTTGCGGATGAGGTACGCCGGTATCCAAAATTGGACGCTGCGCTGAGGGATCTGGCCGCTCGTTCAGCGAGCGCCCGGATTGAATCAAGCCCAAATCTGTATCAACGATGGATCGACGCGTTGGCCGAACAATGGGCGGATTCCACGGCTTCACCGAATGGCGCGCTCGACAAAGATTTGTGGCGCGTAAAGAGACTGCAGACCGGGTTGGCATCCTGGGCCACGCTCCGCCATGCGACCGTGCTGGTGAACGAACGCGTCGGAGCCGAATGCGGTGAGGGAGGATTCGAATTCATGGTGTTGCGCCCCCCGCGCGGCTATGTGGAACCCGACCCTAAGACGTTCGAAAAGATCGCCGGCCTGTTTGACGCCGCTATCCAGTTGGCTGGCAATTTGGGATCTCCCCTCGCGGGCAACATTCCACAGACTGAAGACGAGAATCCGCAGGCTCGTGAATCGCTGAGGCAAGGGCTGCGGCGACGGCTGACGGAGTCTGCGGCAAAGGCGCGCTTGTTCCAATCCATTGCGGCGAAGGAGGCCCGAGGTCAGCCGCTGACAGCACAGGAATATGAAGAGATCTTGTATTTCGGCCGCGTGGCAGAGCACCATTTCCTGGTGTTCAAGAGCCTTGCGAACAAGGATCTGGCGTTGTCGACTCCGAACCCGATCCCTAAGATCGCGGATGTTTCCGATACGCTGGGCGGCGCACCGTACCTACTCGTGGGTGTGGGTCGTCCGCTCGAATGGGATCAGACAGTACCGTATTTCGGGCGGCACGAAATCGTGAAGGGAGCAGCATACTCGTTCTACGAATTCAGTTCGAACGCCCTGTTGCAGGACGCAGATTGGATGAAGCAGCTTCCCACCGAGGCGCATCCCTCGTGGATTGCCCCGTACATTTCGCAAAAACAACTATCATGTCCCGCGCGCGACCCATTTTGATCCTCGGGTGCCTCTTGGCAGCCATTCCGGTGGCCGGCGGGCAGGAGCCGGACGTTCGGCTTCTGTTTACAGGCGACATCCTGCTTTCGCGGCAAGTGCGACGTGAAATCGAACTGACAGGACGATCCCCGTGGGATCCTTTTGCGAATCTCTTCAGAAGCGCCACTTGGGTGGCCGGAAATCTCGAAGGGGCGGTGGGAACGGGGGAGGGGTGCATCCCCACCGATTCGGACAGCCCGTGCTTCGATGTTCCCGCATCGCTGATTCCCCTTCTGTCGAACGCCGGCTTCCGCGCAATCGGCGTGGCAAACAACCATTCATTCGACCTGGGCTCCGCTGGACGCACCGCCACACGCAAGGCTTTGCGCATAGCGGGATTAGAAGCGCTTTCGTTCGAGGATTCACCGCTGTTCGCGACGGTTGGGCCGCATGCGATCGCGATCGTCGCTTTCTCCACCGTACCAGGACGAGATGGATCGCGAATTGAGATCCCTTCTACAGTGCTTCGCCAAAAGCTGCGTTTGGCCAGAAGCTTTGCGGAGTTGGTGATCGTCTATGTCCATTGGGGCAGTGAACTCATAGACTGGCCCAATGCGGAGCAGCGCGATGCTGCGGGATGGCTGATCCGAAACGGTACGGATTTGATTGTTGGTCACCATCCGCACGTCGTTCAAACTCCCGAGTGCGTGCTCGGCAGGCCCGTCTTTTTCTCGTTGGGAAATCACGTTTTCGACCAAAAATACCCGGAGACGAAGGAAGGGCTCATCGCCGATTGCAGGGTCCGCCACAGCGTGCTTACTTGCGGTGGCATTTCGACGTCAACACCGCCGGGCAGCGCGATGCCGCAACTTTCGTCCGCCGCCGTCCCCGTTCGCGCCGATGATTTAAGGGCGTGCCCTGTCAATCTTACACGTCCAGTTACTGTGAACGGATTCTCATTGCGCGGGCGAACGATGGATGGAGGGGACCACCAGAGCAGTTATATTATCGAGGGAACGCGCGAGGGAATTCACCCTTGGCTATCGCAAGCTCTGCCTCTCATATCGGCGGAGGCCGGCAAACTGGCAGGTTCAAACGGTCCCGAGTACCTATTCACTCTGCAAGAGCATCCGTCTTCGATCGACGACGAGGAGGGCGTGCGTCCGTACGTGTATGAAGCGCTTGCTGGAGGGTTGGTAGCCCGATGGCGCGGTAGCGCTCTGGCATGGCCTTTACTCGATGCGACGTTACTGCCCGAGGGAGACGGCGTGCTGTGCGCGCTGCATCGCCGCGATTCCTTCCTGGTCCTGCAGCCCAAGGCGACGGGTGTTCGCACGGCAGCTTATCGTTGGAATGGATTTGGATTCTCAGGCATCGACGACACTGGCACTTTGGCGCGCTGCCGGTCGGTATTCGGCGCCAGCGAATAATTTACGTGACTACCGGGTCAAATCTGGATCTCGAACAACGTTCTCCTTGCCCGAGACCAGACGCACGACGCCGCCTTCCAGATATGCCAGCGCGCGAAAGCCGTCATACTTCACCTCGAACGTCCAGTCCGGGTGGTCGAACGGCTCGCGCAGTTGCGCCAACGGCATCGGGATGATCTTGGGGATCGGCAACTGCTACCAGTTTAGCTGGGCTAATGGAGTATCGCCGCCCAACGATGAGGCGATACCTTCACGGTTCATCGCCGTTTTGCCTTCTCAATTTCTTTCGCAGCGTGCGGCTCGACGTTTAAGCCACTCGATGCCTGCCTGTAGCGATGGACCAGGAAGACGAGCACGAGCACAACGATGGCGATGACGAGCAGTACACGTTTCGCAGTCACGCGAGGCTCAACTTTTCGGTTCCGTTAGGCGATGTATCGGAAAAAAGAAATCAAGGCACCCCGCGGCAACCCCAACTCCAATGACCGCACTAGCGGACAGGCCGGTCCGAGTTCCTCGGGCGGCGAGTTCCAACACTCCCGCCGTGGCACCACCAGCCCCGCCGACACCGGCACCAACGGACGCAGTCTGCAGCCGATCTTCTCTTTCTCGGCTTCCTCCATTACCTCCGAATTTTAGCCTACTTCAAGAAAACTCGTCTTGTTTTTGATGTTGACGTAACCGGTCCGTGATTTCAACGCGAGCTTCGGACACCACCGATATACGACGGCCGATACATTGCGATACGAGGTATCTCAGAGGGGGCGGAATCAATGGCGACAGCGATGGTACACGTTCGCGTGGACGAAAAGACCAAGGAGAAGGCGGCCAAGGCCCTGGCCGCGATGGCATCTCGGTTTCAGATACGGTCCGCTGTTGCTGGCCCGTGTAGCCGCCGAGAAGGCATTGCCGTTCGAGGTACGGGTTCCCAACGCCACGACGGTTAAGGCCATGCGCGCCGCCGACCGGGGCAAGGGGAAGCGCCACCGTTCCTCCGGCGCTCTCTTCAAGGACCTGGGGATCTGATCGTTGCGGACCCCGATCAGCGGCGCCCAGTTCCGCCGCGATGTAAAGCTGGCGCAAAAGCGCGGCAACCACATGGCGAAGTTGCGGGAGATCATCCTGCTGCTGATCGAGGGAAAGCCGCTGCCGGCCCGATACAAGGATCGCTCTGGGCGGCGAGTGGAGGCATCACCGCGACTGCCAATCGAGCCCGACTGGCTGCTGGTCTACCAAATTAACGGCGACGACCTGTATCTCGTCCGCACCAGGACGCATTCGGATCTATTCTAAACCTGAATTCGTGCAACCGACGTGCAACCATGCCAGGAAGGTAGGCCGCGATTACGTGGACGACGGACTTGGGAGATCGTCCCGCCATTTTTTATTTTCAGCACTCCCGAAGCTCATCTGCGCGGCGTCTTAAGTGATCGGCGGGTTATACAGGTTCGGCATCAGCCAGGCGCGGTAGCCGTCTACGCTTTGGATGTTCAGCACCTGCGTGCCGGTATCGGTGCCGGCCGTGGGCAGGATTTCGATAGAGTAGCTGTCCTCGCTGTTGGAGTTGACGAGTACCAGAGCCGGCAGGAAGAAGTAGTTGCCGTCTCCCAGCAGTTGGGCGCTCCCATCGGCAGTCGAGAAAACGCCCAGATCCACACTTAGTACGGGCGTCACCTGCAAGGCGCTCTCATCGACGGTCAGGGCCATGCCACGGCTGTTGCCGCTGCCGACACCCGGCATGCACCCCGTGGAACTATGCGGTCCGGTGGGCGGCGAGACCCGGGTATTCCCGTTATCGAAGAGGGTCATGGGTCCGGCGCCGCTATTTTCTATGCCGACTTCGTGCTGCGCCGAATTCCACGGCCAGGGATCGCTATAGATATTATTGAAGCTGAAGTCGCCGCACGGGCCCAGACGCCACAAAATATTTCCGGTGCCCAAGCCGTCACTTTGGACGCCGTTGTTGTAGTCGATCTTCGTGATCCAGTCCTGGTTCCGTACAGACCAAATGATATCGCTGTCCTGCGGCCAGTAATAGAGGCTGTTGCCATGCAGCCAGTCTTTTCCCAAGGGGGCGATGCCAGTGCCCATCAGGAGCATGGGCGGGCAGCCACCCGCCGGACCCGCGTAGGGAACGCAGGTCTGACCTAACACGGCTGGCCGAGTGATATCCAATTGCGGAGCGCCGCTGTCGTGTTGGAAAGCGTCAAAATACCAAACCAGTTGCCAGTTCGTATCCAGGACAAGGATCATGTCTCCTACGATGTCGACCGGCAGGCCGCTCGTGTCACCCTGAGTTCCCGGCGGGAAAATCTTTTCAATATTAACCAGCACCGCGGTCTGCCCGTTGGGAAGGGTCTGAATGGCATCGTGGTTAAACCCATCGAGGCACGCCGCACCTACCGGCGCCGGCTTGGGAACAACCGAGCATGGACCCCCATCGGTAGCCCCCATGGCGACCAGTTCCTGTGAGATCACGCCAGCGTTGGTTTCCTTGATGATGTTGCCGGCCAAGTCGGTCTGGCGCAGGTACTGCAAATGTCCGTTCGCTGGATCCCAGGCTGTACCGCTCTGCAGGCTGAGCATGGTGGCGTTCGGCAAGGGTCGCGTAACCACGCTGCTCTGCGGCGGCTGTGCATAGTAGTACCAAAGTACGTTGCCTGCTAGATCCACCGCCACGTTCGAGTAAATGGGTCCGGTTCCAAACTGGATCGGGTTCAGAAGCAGTATGGAGTCGGCAGTATCGGCTTGTGCTCCCGGCGGAACAATTTGCGTGAACTGTGGGATTGGAATATTGGTTGGAACGGAGCCAGTCGTAAATGTTACGGTGGGCCCATTCACGACTCTGCTCCCAGTCAGAGTCTGGGAGAACATGTTATATGCCGTATTCTGGTACATACCACCGATTTCAAAGTTCATGCTGGTGGGAGGATGGCAGCTTAGGTACTTCGTGGTGGCGGCCGGCTTACTCAAGGATTGTGGTCGAAAGCTGACCCGCATTTGGCTGCCAGCCGCGCAGGAAGGCGCGCTGAACAGGGCCACCAGCGGATTGGCGGTTGTGACCATCACCGGCGTGCTGCCAGTCACCAGGGGATCGACCTTGAACAAGACGGTTTTCGAAGCGGTTTCCCCGGAGTTGAAGTCCTTGATGACCACCTGGATCTGATAGACGCCTTCGGTACCGGTGGGAGTCCACACGAATGGCTGGGCGGTCCAGGCGCCGGCGCTGAGCGTGCCCACGTTGTAGTCCTTCACGAGAGCAAGCGAACTGCCAGGGATGGCTACGTTGAACTGGAAAGTCAACGGACCCGTATTGCTGTCGGTGGCAATTGCCGTCCAGGTGATGGCAGTGCCGATCGGTTGCGGCGATTTAAGCGACGGCGTCAGCGACGTAATTTGGACCATGGCATAGGCCGGGGTCAAGACGCCCGCCAGCAGTCCCAGCAGCCCCATGAGACGCCCCCAAACATTCGGGTTTTTCATTCCCGCACTCTACAACGGGAGGCTTCAGGTAGTCAACGCCGAGGGTACTCCTGCGCAGGCTTTCAGAGCCAGCAACGGCGGCAAACACCTGCGCGATAACGAGTTGTCGCCGTTGCTGAGGGCGCGGCTTTCTAGCCAGCCCGACACATCCCTTTCTGGGAGAGCGGCGTCTCAGCCTCTTATGACCCGCCGCACGCCCCCGTGAACGTTAACAGCCATTGGGAATTACCTCCAGGAACCTGCACTTCCGCCGTTCCGTTGTAGATCATGAGCTGCGTTCCGTCGAGGTTCCATATGGCGTACAGGGCGTCGCCGAACTGTGGCGCGTATTCTGGAGAGCTGGGGTCGTTGAAATGCGTCAGTTGCTGAACGTCCGTTCCGTCGACGTTCATAAGAAACATCTCGTTGTGCAGATAATCTCGATAATCGACCCAATGAAGACTGCCGTACTCGGGAATAAGGTTGGGAAATGGCAACGACGAGATCCACGCTATCTTCTTCTGATTTGGAGAATACATGGAATGCTCATCCCAGGAGTATGGCGAATTTGTAAGGTCTGTAAACCCTCCGAAACCTGGGCCCGCCACCAGACTGACGGCGTAGATATCGACGCCATAAGTGTTTATCCCATTCGCAGTAGACTGCACTAGAAGCTGCGAATTATCAGGTGCGACGTCTTGCATCTCATAGAATATGTCTCCGGGGTACGTGATGTTTCTATAGTTGTATAAGTACGGCACTCCGGAAGAGTTAAGCCCGAAGTTGGCTACGTAAAGTGTCCAATAGCCCTGCAGATTCGAGCCGGACGGGGCTTGGTACGTCGAGGGAAAAATCACCATTGTCCCATCCGGGGACCACAAGGGATTCAGCATGCCTACCGCCCCTGGAGAATCGCCTGGGGCGGTAAAATTCGTAAGCTGGTACCATTGACTGCCGTCGAGATTTGTCACCCATAGATTCGACCAGTATCCATTATTTCTTTGCACCTGAAGTTGTTGCGAACTCTGCTGGGTAATGACCGGCCCGTCTGAATTTTCAACGTCCAGGAGTATCCAATCGCCCTGCGACCTCAGCTTGGCGGAATGTTTGTATAAGTCTTGGGACGGTGCAGTTGAGGTACAGGACAGGCATATCGTAATTCCCATTGTACCGTCCGGCGCTACTGTTGCGATCAGCAGTTGGTCGACATCGGTGGTGGCATCGGGGTACCCAGCCGTCCACACACGCATATTTGCAGTATAAGACCACGATGTTGGCGGAAGCAGCGTGGAACTGCTCACGCTCGTCAAACTTGCTACAGAACAGTTGCCGTCTATGACATCGGCGGGGAAACTGTACGGAGGGTTCGTATATGCAGTACATCCCGCACAGGAAATTGAAGTGGTATTCTGGGCGATGTTCACGGTCAATACGTTGGACAGCGTTCCGGCTACCGAAACTGTAACGTTGACGGTCCCGCTGCCGGCGAGGCTGGCGGGGAGCATGACATTCACCTGGTCCAGCCCGACATATGTTGGCGCGGGGCCAGCGTAGGCGGCCGGCAGGGTCTGGCTGCCGACCTGCACGCTTACGCTGGAAAGCGCGACGTTGCCAATGCCGGTGCCATACAGCACGAGGGCCGCCATGCCCGAACTCACATCGAGTGGAATGCCCACGCAGGTACCAGGCCTGCAGTCGGCGACTTCGCCTATCGTTTGGGAACCACCGGCTGCGTTTGTGACGATGTCCGCCGCGGCGACGTCTTTGCCAGTTTGGTTGGCGGAGAACATGCCAGGTGCTACCGCGGCCACCTGCACGGCGCCAGTCTGGCTCCCCGATGGTGCGGCGATGGCGATGGTCGCCGGGCCGGCATGCACGCTTGCCGGGATCTGCGCATTGATCTGCGTGGGGCCGGCGTAGAACAAGGGTAGCGGGGTCTGGAAGCCAAAGCTGTCGGTGATGGTCGCAGTGGTGCCCCCCAGGTTAGTCGGTAGCGGCACCACGGTCGCGGATAGTCCGGCGGTGGCCAGGTTGCTGCCATAGATACTCACAATAGAGCCGGGCGCGACGGGCGCCGTGCCGCTGGCAGCCGAAACTGTAACTGGCGCGCCCGCCGTGGCAGTAACGGCGGCGCACAGTCCGGTGAGAATCAGGCAGAAACTGACACTTCGCATCGCTGATAGTAGGCTTCCGCCGGCGCTCGACAGACGGGGTAGCAAATGTTGTAAGAAACATCCCAGGCACTGCGCCGGCAGGCTGGTAAGACGGTAAGTTGTGTTCATTTTGTGCCTCATGGCCTCCTCTTGCCGAAATTGCAAGCAATTCGCGGGCCTTTGTTCTAATAGAAGTAACCCCGGATTTCGGTTTTGGTTGCTGGCGTCGATAATCCTGCGCTAGTTTGAGCGCTGTGAATGTAACGAAGACCACGCGAGCCGGTGCGCTGCCGCGGGTGCGTGATGGCGTCTTGACCCGCTTATCCGCAGCGCGCCGGCAGCGCATCCGGGCGCTGCTCAGCGTAGAAGCGCCGGGGGCTCGCGCCGGCGAATTCGGCAAACTCATGGATCAGGTGGGACTGGTCGGCGTAGGACGCGGCGGCCCTCTCGGTCCAATCTGTTTGCGCGTCATTCTGCACGCTGCCGAGCAATGCCTGAAAGCGCGCTACGCGCGCCAGGCGCTTGGGAGAGACGCCCACCCAAACGCGCATGAGCCGCTCCAAATGGCGCCGGCTGACTCCGCATTGCCGCGCCACTTCATCGATCCGCGCGCCGCCCGCCGATTCGCCCACCGCACGGATCGCCCTTCGCACGCGATCGTCGAGCGCCAGCCCCGCGAGCTTGCGAGATAGATGCGACTCCAGCACGTCGAAACGCTCATCCACAGAATGCGTGCGCGCCATTCGATCCGTGAGTTCAGGCGCCGCTACGCGCACCCGCCGGTTCACCAGGTCGCACATCGGCCTGCGCAGCAGCAGATATCCCACGCCGGGACGCAGACGCACCCCGATTATTTTCCGCAGGGGAGGCTTGCGGTAGTGGCTGGGATGACTGCGGGGCCCTCCGATGAATGCCGCCGGCGACGCTCCGCCGGTCCATTCCACGACGAATTGGGCGCAGCCATCCGGCAAGGTTTTGACGGAGGCGGGAGGCTCCGCGGGAAATGCCCAGAAGCAACCCAGGTACGTAGCGAGCGGCAAAGACGGGCAGCGCACGATCATACCCGTGCCTTCGAGGATCGCGCTCACAGGGTCGTCGAGCATGTCGCATTTTATCAATTCTTCCGGCGAAAAGAGTCGCATACTGGCGTCATGGAGATCGGAGGCAAGGCAGTGGTGGTCACCGGCGCTGGCGGGAACGGAGCTGGGCGCGCGATAGCCCGCCGCTTCGCGCGCGATGGCGCCGCTGTCGTGATTTGCGATGTCAACGCCGCTGGCGGACGGGAGACAATCCGCCAGATCGAAGCCGCGGGCGGACGCGCAGCATTCTATCCGGCCGACCTGCGGGTTGAAGATGACGTCCGCAAGCTCGTGGACTTCGCCGAGGATTCCTTCGGCGCATTGGCGGTGCTGGTGAATAACGCGTCGGCGCCGTTCCATGCCGACGAACCGCTCGAACATTGGTCCGAAACCGTGCAGACGGACTTTTTCGGAACGATGTACGCGACTCGCTGGGCGATCGAAACCATGCGACGCGGTGGTGGCGGCGCGATCGTGAACATCAGCTCGATTTCGGCGCTGTGGCACGGCCGCCAGAGATCGGCGCCCGCATATGATGCCGCCAAGGCGGGCGTCCTTCGGCTCACGACCGGGCTGGCGTGGCTGCGAGACGAGGCGAACATCCGCGTGAACTGCCTTGCTCCCGGATGGATCGCTTCGGAACAGGTTCGGACATATTGGGAGCCTCTCACCGCGGAAGAGCGCAAACAACGCGGAGCCCCCTCGCGGCTGCTGGAGCTTGATCAGGTGGCGGATGCCGTAGTGCGCCTGGCGACCGACGAAGCCCTGTATGGCCGTGTGCTGGTTTGGTGGTCCGAAGACGAGCCTCGGTTGATTCCCTGGGCCGATCCTGGATACGCCGCGCTGGTCTCCGCCGCGGTGTAGCAAGTCCGCTCCCTGACGGTCGCGGCTCCGTTCGCGCCGTGTGCTTTATTTCGCGCCGTGTGCTTTATTCAGAGCCGAGACCGTCAGGGAGCGGTTCTTGGGGTGGAGGGAATTGTCACCCTGTTAGTAAGCCCCGCGGTTTCCACGGTTAGAGTAGGATCCGCGCCCGACCAACTGACATCCGCGGTTGGACCGTAAGTGGGAAGGACTGTCTTATCGAGCAATCGTAGATAAACGGTGAGTTGGGTACGGTGGTGAGCGGTGTGCAGAATACGCCGCCAGAAAACCCAGATACGCTCCCGCTCCACATCGAAGAACCGGACGCGTGCGAGCCAGTCTTCCGCGCGCCGTTCCGCAATCCACCTGAGACGCGGAACAGCCAGTTGCGCCAGGCGGCCGGTGAAGGCTTGCACGGTTCGGTCGGAGGGCAGCACCTCACCGGCGGGCGGCTCCGGAGAACCCAGGAATTCGGCAAAGAAGCGGCGCTCGGAAAGCAACTGGTGCCGCATGATCTCAACCACCGTGCTCGATTTCGGGTGAGGGCGCCATTCCAGTTCGTCGTCGCTGAACGCGCGCCAGATGGAAGCTGTCTTGTTGGTCTCGCTGGCGTAGATGTCCACCAGGTGCTGAAAACCCGGCTCATTGGCGGGGGGCACGACGCCGGCGGGGATCTCCACTCGATCGTAGGTCATGGCAGTGCCTCCTCGATGAACGCCTGCTCAGCGTGATATGCTCAAGAAAAACCACGTTTGATGCCCGCAACCGATCCGAACCAGAAGCAACTTCAGGATCTCGAACGCCTGGGTTGGTATCACTCCATGGAACTGCCGGATGGCCGCGTGATTCCAGGCTATCAGAGCCTCGATTGCCTGCGCACGCGCATCGCGCAGTTCCCGATTCCCCGCGACTTGCGCGGCAAGCGGGTACTTGACATCGGCGCCTGGGACGGTTGGTTCAGCTTCGAAATGGAGCGCCGCGGAGCTCGGGTCGTGGCGGTCGATTCGACCTCGTTCGAGCGTTTCCGGGTCGCGCACGAATTGCTGGAATCGAAAGTCGAATACCGCATCGACGATGTCTGCCGCCTGTCGCCCGAGAAGCTCGGATATTTCGACATCGTGCTGTTCCTGGGTGTGCTCTACCACTTGAAGCACCCCATGCTGGCGCTGGAGAAAGTATGCGAGCTCGCGACCGAAACAGTCTGCGTCGAATCCTTCGTCACCGACGACGGCTGCGATCCTTCTGCCAAGCCGGTGATGGAGTTCTACGAAACTACGGAGCTGTGCGGGCAGTTCGATAACTGGGTGGGGCCAAACGTGGCCTGCCTGCTGGCGATGTGCCGCACCGCGGGGTTTGCCAGCGTACATCTCGAAAGCGTGCTGGACCATCGCGCGCACGTGACTTGTTATCGCCGGTGGCCGGAGATCGAGAATCCGCAAGAGCCGGGGCCTTATCTGACCTCAGTGGAGAACGCCGCCACGCGCGACCGCGAATTCTCCAGCGCGAACGACGATTACGTGGAGATGTGGTTCAAGAGCCCGCGTGCGGATCTGACACCTGCCGACGTGTTCCCGCGCATAGGACCCTACGGATCGCATCCCGTCTTCTTGCAGAGCACCGGCGGCGACGGCTGGCATGTGAACTGCAAACTGCCGTCCGGCCTGGCTCCCGGCTGGCATGCGGCTACCTTGCGCGTGGCGGATAGCGCGTGGGGAAACCAGGTGCGTATCGGCGTGGACCTTTCCGCTGAGGACCGGCAGCCACGGCCCGGCCAGACCGAGGCTGCAAACATCCGGATCGCCATCGTGACGGATGGCAAAACATGGGAGCGCAACCTGGCCCACACCGGTCTCAATTGTTGGATCTCACTCTGGGTTTCGGGATTGCCGGAAGGCGTGGCTAAGGCGGATATCAAGGTGCGGCTGGGCGGCGACGATCTGCCCGTCGTGTTCCTCTCGGAAGCCGATCCGGAGGGGCTTCGGCAGGTCAACGCCACGCTGCCCTCGGGCGCGCAGCCGGGTGCCTACTCGCTCTCGGTGGGACTCGGCGAGACAATTTCGGTCCCCTTTCCTGTGAGGCTGGTCTGAATGCCCGCGGAGCGCGCGGCGGGTAATCCAAACTTCTACGATCTCGTACAGCAGCAGGCGGCGCTGCTCTCGCGCAGGGGCTGGCGCCGCAGCATCGAGTTGCCGGATTGCCAAGCGATCCAGGGCATGATCGCCGTCCTCGACGTGGGCGCGGGGACCGACTGGTGCAGCTTCGAGGTAGAACGGCGCGGCGGCCAGGTGCTGGCTGTCGAAGCGCGTCGCACGATCGGCGCGCGCGCGAAACGGCCGGGTGAAAGACTCTCCGGGCGGCCGGTAGATTCTCCGGGCGGTTGCGTATATTCTGCGGGTTGACCGCGCCTGGAAGGAAGCGACATGTCGAACTGGAAGGTACTTTGGCTGGATTCCCTGCGCTGGCGCCCGCGGTCCCCTGCCCTGCGCAAGCAGCCGGCGGACGAGGTTACCGCTGGCGCACAAGCCGATTCGCCGGCACGGACGAGCGAGACCGTGCTGCTCTGTCTGGCGCTCTTCGCGCTGAGCGCTTTAGTTTGCTGGCCGCTGTTCCGAATCGAATATCTCGATGATCTGCTCTCGAACGAAGGCACCTTTATCTCGTTTGGAAGGTTTTTGCTGGATCACTGGCCGCATTGCAGTTGGTTTCCATGGTTCAACGCAGGGTTGCCGTTCGAGAATACCTATCTCCCGCTGGTCCCGGCGCTCACCGCAATCCTGGCCTTTCTGGGCCGCTGCTCTCCGGCGCACGCCTTCCATTTTCTGGCGGCACTGGCGTATTCACTCGCGCCTGTATTCTGGTTCCTTTTCGCGCGAAAGGTGTCGGGCCGCCTGGCGCCCAGTTTTTGGGCGGCACTGCTGTGGTCGCTGTTTTCACCTTCCTTATTCATCCCGGCTATCCGGGAGGACACGGGCCCCTGGTTGAGCATACGCCGCCTGAACAACATGGTCTACTGGGGCGAGACGCCGCATAACGTGGCGCTGGCTCTGCTGCCACTGGCGCTGCTGTTACTGGCGCGCTGTTTGGAACGGCCAACCGCTCGCCGATTCGCGGTTTCGGTTGTGGCAGTAGCCGCTGTGATCCTCAGCAATGCATTTGGCGCTGTAGTGATTGGTATTTCCTCTTTGATGCTGTTCGCGGTACGGCAGGAACGCCGCGGGAGGGAATTGGTTTCAACTTGCGCGATCCTGATAGCCGCTTACCTGCTGATCTGCCGGCTGGTGCCGCCTTCTTTAGTGCGCCTCATCCGAACCAACACCCAGCCTGTGGCAAATGCCCACAGCGTCGTCCTTAGCCCGAGCCTGCTGGCCGCATTGTTCATTCTGATGCTGGCGCTGGTGTGGTTCGTCAGCCGGCGCCTTCCCAATCCGATGCTCCGATTCGCGACGCTCTTTTCCGTCTGCTTCGGCGGCATCACGGTGTTGTGGTATTGGGCCAATCTTGGCTTCTTGCCGCAGCCCCAGCGATATCACCTGGAGATGGAGATTGGCCTCTGCCTGATGGCGGCCTTTGCCCTGGCTCCCCTGGTCGGGCGGATGCCGCGAAAGACCGTGATGGCTGCGGCCGCGCTTTGCGCGATCCCGCTAGGATGGATTGCGGTGCAGGATTGCCTGTTTGCGCGACGCCTGATCCATCCGATCGATGCCACGCAAGCGATGCCCTTCCGTGAGGCGCGCTGGCTTGCCAAACATCTGCCGGGACAGCGCATCATGGTGTCCGGGGAAGCCGGTTTCTGGTTTAATCTTGTTGCCGATAACCCGCAATTGAGTGCGGGGCACGAGCCCTCTGCGCCCAACTGGATGCAACGCGTGGCCGTGTACGCAATTTATTCGGGCGAGAACGCGGGCGATCAAGACGGCCCGATCTCGATCTTCTGGCTGAAGGTCTTTGGGTGCGGCGCCATTACCGTTCCGGGGCCTCAAAGCAAAGACCACTATCACCCCATCCGCAATACCAGGAAATTCGAAGGATTAGTTCCTCTGATTTGGCGGGAGGGAGACGACTCGATCTACCAGGTTCCGCTGCGGTCGGCATCGTTGGCGCACGTGATTCCCGCCGCCGCGGTGGTCACCCGGCGGCCGATTCACGGCTTGGACATCGAGCCGGCGCGGCGCTATGTCACGGCCCTGGAAGATCCCCAATTGCCGGCGGCCGATCTCTCGTGGGAGAACCCCGACCGCGGGCGAATCTCCGCGAGAATCGATTCGGGACAAGTGGTGTCTGTGCAACTCACTTACGATCCGGGATGGCGGGCCAGCACTCGCGGCCAGAACCTTCGGGTCTATCCGGATCACCTTGGCATGATCGTCATTGAGCCGCATTGCTCCGGAGAATGCGCAATCGATCTGGAATTCACGGGCGGGCCGGAGCGGACAATTTGCGTTGCCGTGAGCTCGATAACAGGAATACTGCTGCTCGGGATGCTGCTCTGGCCGGAGCGCTTCCCCTTCTTTCGACACCGCCGAGCGGCACCGGGAGATCGAGGACGCTGACCTGTGGTGTCGCCATTTTCTCCCGCATCGCCGGCGTGATATGCTCAAAAACAACCACACCAACGATCGCCATGCAAGCCGGAAATGCGTCCATGAAAGCAGTGCCTTGCCGAGACACCCGCCCAGTCGTGCGAGTTTCGGAAGGAGTTCCTGGCTCGAATCTGACACTGAGGCTGGTCTGAATGCCCGCGGAGCGCGCGGCCGGTAATCCAAACTTCTACGAGCTCGTGCAGCAGCAGGTGGCGCTGCTCTCGCGCCGGGGCTGGTACCATAGCATCGAGTTGCCGGACGGCCAGGTGATCCAGGGCATGATCGGCATCGATGCCCTGAAAGCGCGCCTGGCGGCTTTTCCCATTCCCGAGGATCTCACGGGCAAACGCGTCCTCGATGTGGGCGCGTGGACTGGCTGGTGCAGCTTCGAGATGGAACGCCGCGGCGCCCAGGTGCTGGCCGTCGATTGCGTGGAATTCGAAGAGTTCCGCGAAGCGCATCGTATGATCGGCTCGAAGGTCGAGTACCGCATCCTGGACGTGGAAGAGTTGACCCCCGCCAGCGTGGGGCTCTTTGATTACGTGTTGTTTTTCGGCGTGCTCTACCACCTGCGGAATCCGCTGCTGGGCCTGGAGAGGATCTGCGCCATTACAAAGGATACGGCCTGCGTGGAATCGTTCGTCACCGACGATGGCGCCGCGCCCTGCACGCTGGAGTTCTACGAAACCGATGAGCTCGGCGGGCAAATCGACAACTGGTTCGGTCCCAGCGTCAAGTGTCTCTCGGCTCTGTGCCGCTCGGCCGGATTCGCGCGCGCCGATCTCCTTTACGTGATGTCCGACCGCCGCGCCGGCGTCGTCTGCCGCCGCCGCTGGGAGCCGCCCGCACCCCATCCCGGGGAGCCCGCGCCACTGCTCTACTCCGCGGTGAACAATCGCACCAACGACATCTACTTTCATCCAGGCAAGGACGAATACATCTGTGTGTATTTCAGCAGCGGCGTTCCGGACCTGACGCGCGATCGGCTGTGCGTGGAGATCGATGAGTATGGCGCGCCCGTCCTGGTGCTCGCCAATCTACGCCCGCGCGAATGGCAAGCCAACCTGCGCGTTCCGCCGGGCTTGGCTGCCGGACTGCATCTGGTGCGCCTGCGCACGGCAGACAGCGCTTATAGCAACGAATTTCGCATTCACATGCGGACCACGGGTGAACAGCCAGAGCCTCTCTCGCGGCGCGTGTCCGCGCCTGAGACAATCACCGAACCGGCGCCGGAGATCTATGAAGTGCGCAACGGCATGACGGAAGCCGCCCTCTTCCATGGTCACCGGAATGAGTACGTCTGCTGCCGCTTCCACACTGCGGAAGCTGGCTTGGAGCGGGACAGCGTGATCCTGGAGATCGACGATGCCGCGCAGCCAGTGCTGTTCCTCACGGATCTTGGAGGCAATTCCTGGCAGACAAATTCAAGGCTGCCGACGGATTTGGAGCCGGGCCCACACCGCGTGCGAGTCAGGACGCTCCACAGCGCATTCAGCAATTTCGCGGAGATCATGTTTCAACCTTCCAACCGTTAGAACAGGATTGCCTCGCGGTGTTTTTTCCACAGGTAGTACACCCTACTCTCCCGCTATGTATATGAAAACCCTCCAAATAAAACTTGAGGAAAACAGCCCTGAAACACAATTTTCATTTGACTGTAACCTGCCCGCGGGTGCATGATGAGGTTGGTTCCAAGAGGTCTGAGGAACAGCAAGCCACTGGGCGCTTAGCGAGCCTGGAGCGATGATCTGGTGTCGGAACTAATAAAATAGAACCGGCAGTGGGGAGTGAGAGGCGATCGGGAGTGCTTGGAAGGTGAGCTTCCTGGCTCGGAATCGGGTTGAACGCTTTGATCCGGAAGGGAACGAAAAGCCCGGAAGGGGAGTGGAGATCCGAGGAAGGGTTGGGAGGGCCGGTCGGGAGTCAGGCAACGGGCTTTTGGTATTGATCTTGCGCACTCCGGGGCGAACCGGGGCGCGTGAGGGAGTCGGAAGCCGAACGGGCAGGACAAACGATCGGTACGGCATCGAAGGAGTAGGTCGGGAGCTTTGACCTCGAAATGGGGGCTCGGAGACGGGCAGTCGTTTCGGGAGAGTGAAAGGCCGCTTCGAGATACCGGCTTCAGCCAGGAAAGCTAGCAGGTGAGCCTGGAGGCATTGAGCCGTCGCTTTCAAAAGAAGGTGGCGGGGAGCCGAAGGGACGAACGCCCGGCGATTCTGGCCGCAAAGCTCTGTGCCGTGCATGCCGGCGGGGAGTTTGGCTGTAACGCAGGTCACTTGGAACCATTTTCTTTTGTTGGACGCTACGCACAGTCCTACCCTGAAGAGCTGGCTCGAATCGGCTAATCAGCCGGGCGCCGATTTTCCAATTCAGAATCTGTCGTTCGGAGTCTTTACTGGTCCGAGTAACGCCCCGTACTCGATTGGCGTCGCCATCGGCGACCGCATTCTGGATCTGCGCCGCTGCGCGAAGGCAGGTTTGCTCTCCAGCCTGCCGCCGGAGACGGTCTTCGCTTGTTCCGCGCCTGGCTTGAACCCGCTCATGGCACTGGGCCGAGAGCATTGGTCGCCGCTGCGGAAGCGGCTCAGCGAGTTGTTGCGATCCAGCAGCGGACATCAAGCCGCCGTCGAACCCTTGCTAGTGCCGATGAGCGAGTCGGTCGTAGTGAAGCCTGCCACCATTCACGATTACACCGATTTCTACGCATCAATCCACCACGCGACCAATGTGGGCCGCCTGTTTCGGCCCGACAACCCTCTCCTGCCGAATTACAAGTACGTGCCGATCGGGTATCACGGGCGCGCTTCGTCTATCGGTGTGAGCGGAGCAGCGGTGCATCGCCCCAACGGCCAGATGAAGGACGCCGCCGCCGAAGCGCCGGTCTTCGGACCGAGCCGCGCGCTCGATTACGAACTAGAAGTGGGATTCTTTACCGGCCCCAGCAACGACTTGGGCCAGCCCATCCCCATCGCCGAGGCGGAATCGCACATCTTCGGATTGTGCCTGCTCAACGACTGGTCGGCCCGCGATATACAGTCCTGGGAATATCAGCCGCTTGGGCCGTTCCTGGCGAAGAGCTTTGCCACCACGATCTCTCCCTGGATCGTAACCATTGAGGCGCTGGCGCCGTTCCGCGTGCCGGCCTTCGCACGGCCGGATGGCGATCCCGCCCCGCTTCCCTACTTGAGCTTGCCGGAGGATCGGGCGCAGGGCGGCATCGATCTCACGCTGGAGGTGCATATCGCGTCGCGCCAGATGCGCGAGGCGGGCCTGCCGCCGTTGCGCTTGAGCCGCGGCAATCTGCGGAACCTGTATTGGACGCTCGCCCAGTTGCTCACGCATCACGCCAGCAACGGCTGCAATCTGCGATCGGGGGATTTACTGGCCAGTGGCACCGTGTCAGGGCCGCTGCCGGAAGAACGCGGCTGTCTGCTGGAGTTAACCCAGCGCGGCGCCGATCCGATCCGGTTGCCCACTGGCGAAATCCGAAAGTTCCTCGAAGACGGCGACGAAGTGATTCTGCGCGGCTACTGCGAACGCGACGGATTCGCCCGCATCGGTTTTGGCGAGTGCCGCGGAACCATCACGCCAGCCACCCCAACGCCCGCAAATCCGCGATAGGTTCCTCGAACGAGCAGGAGCCGAAGCTGTGGGCAAAATCGCGGCGGGCGGATTCGACCCCGGCGGTGGAAACCGTTCGGTTCCGCCAGCGCAGCTCATCCTCCAAGAACCTGAATGACCGCGGCTCGGTGTCGTTCAAAACATCGATCACCGCTTCACGCTCTGCGCCCTGCCAGGCGAATACGGCGGCCGCGAATACATTCACAAAACCGTGCATCGTGGCGCGCGGACTATCGGGCGTATAGGTCAGCGGGCGAAGCGAGCGTATGGGATGGTGCAGTCCCGCCGTAGCTTTGAAAGGCAGGCGGCGAGCCGCGGCCGCGCACATGAAATCGGCCAGCAAGCCGGATGGCGGGATCGCTTCGGGCGTCAAACCTCCCGTGCGCACCTTGGCGAAGGCCCCCTGGATCGCATCGATGGGAGCTTCACAATAAGTCGCGAGCGATAGCTTCTGCGGAAGTTTGGTCTCCAGCGTCTCCACTTGCGCGGGCAGTGGACCAGGTTCATCCTCGACCAGCAGAGTCACGCGCCACCCCGCGCGAAGCTGAACTTCAGCCAATTTGGCGGCGGGCAGCACAACGCGGTTCAACATCCAACTCTCCGGCGACACGAGGTAGCTTCGGTATTTTTCCGAGACCACGGCAAGCGGCAGACCTGCCGGCGGATAGAGACCCGCGTAATCGATCAGGCGGGAGAGCAATGCGCGCAGCGAGCCGGGAATGTGTGCCATCATTTCAACATAAACGCAAAGGAGGCCGTAATGCGCATGAACCGCCGCAATCTGCTGCTTGGCTTGGCCCTTGCTGGAGTGGAACTCGGGGCCGATGAGCCGCCGCGCGAGTCGCTTTATATCCCGAAACCCCAGCTTGTCGCGGACCGCCAGTTCCTGAATGACGTCATGGACGAGTTCGCCTTCGCCGATCTCATCACGGCCAGCCCCGGTATCCGCATTACTCACATCCCGGTGATCCTCGATCGAACGGCGGCGCCGTACGGCACGCTCTACGGCCACATCTCCCGCCAGAATCCGCAGAGCAAAGTTTTCGATGGCCGCGAGTCCGCCGTGATCGTGTTCCGCGGTCCGCACAGTTATATCTCGCCCACCTGGTACAGCAAGCCCGAAGCCGTTCCCACCTGGAATTTCGCCGTGGTGCACGCCACCGGCAAGCCCAAGCCGGTCACCGATCCGAAAGCCATCCACGACTTCCTGGCGAGGCTCATACAGAAGTTCGAGGGCAAAGACTCCGCCTACGACTTTGTGAAGCTGCCGGAATCCTACACGAACAGCCTGATTGCCGGCGTCATCGGCTTCGAAATGCAGATCGAGCTGCTGGAGGGCAAATTCAAACTCGGCCAGGATCGCAGCGACGCGGACAAACAGAGCATTTTGAAAAATCTGCAAGCGGCCAAGCCGCCGCGATCGATGTACGAGTTTACCGCGCTGTTCTACAAGCGCTGAAACCGGTGTGCCTCAAGTAAGCGCCGCCACGAACCACCGGCCGGCGTGCAGTACGCGCCCTTGCCCCAGTTCCGAAACGAGTTGCGCGGGCGTGAAGTAGCGCTTATAGACCGTGTGCCGGGAGCCGTCCTGGAGCACACGCGGCTGGACCTCCTCCAGGGCAACGTCTTCCCGCAATGCCGCGTCGATGATGAGGATTTGCCCGGCCACCCGCCGCGCCTCCGCGAGAAACCGGCCGCGCGCATCGCTGTCCAGGTGCCCATAGAAATGGCCCGCCACCAGACACGCAAACGCGTGCGAGCGAAAGGGCAGCCGCAGGGCGTCGCCCTGAATGACGCAGCCGCCGGCGAGCCGCTCGCGCGCGATCTGGAGCATCGCGATCGAGGCCGATGACGCGGCCGGGCAAATGCTGTGTGAGGAAGCCGGTGCCGCACGCCACGTCCAGCGCCGGGCCGATCGAGAGAGACCGCAAGACTGCTCGCAACGCTTCCGTCTCCGCGTGCCAGCCCGGCCGGACCCGTGCGGCAAAGAGCCCCGTGCCGAGATGCCAGTCGTCGTATTCCGGCGCGCGCCGCTCGTAATAGACCCTCTCCGCTTCGGTCATTCTTTCTCCATCATGCACCACCTCAGCCGCACGCCCGCGGCGCGCCGGCGATGCACACGGCCGCCCTGTGCGAACGACGCGAAACGGAATAGAGGCCGGCATGACCCCCTATGAGACTTGGTTTAATTCGGTTAGATTTGTAATATGCAAGCTACTCTAATTCTCGCAGCTATCTACAACATCAGCGGTGGCTTGACGATTCTATTCCTTTTTTGGCTCGTCGCTCCACTGATTCACTTCAACGACTCCGGTCCAGGACTGTTTCGGATGTTCGTTGGCGGCACGGCCGTGCTGTTCGGAGCTGCGTACATTGCGGTCTCGAGGGATTACCGGCGCAATCGTCCGTTGCTCGTCTGCGGAACGGTACTCAAGTATTGGGCGTTTGCCATTAGCCTGTTCGGTTTTCTCACATCGGGCGTTTCGCTCCAGGTGCTGCTTCTGTTCGGCGTCGGGAACCTGATCTTTGCAGTTCTGTTCACTCATTACTTGCTGCGGCCACAGGCCGGAGGATGAAGCGGACCCAGGCAGAGAAAGCGCAGTTTCGGTATAATGAGACCGTTATGTCAGATTCGCGCCACGATTTCGACTTCATCGTGATCGGCTCCGGCTTCGGCGGAAGCGTCACGGCGCATCGGCTGACCGAGAAGGGCTACCGCGTGGCGGTGATGGAAATGGGCCGCCGTTGGACTCCGGAGAACCTGCCCAGCACCAACTGGATCATTTGGCGCTGGTTCTGGCGACCGCGGCTGGCGCTGCGCGGCTTCTTTAACATGGAATTCTTCAAGCATGTGGTGATTCTGCACGGCTGCGCCGTCGGCGGCGGATCCATCACCTATGCGAACACGCTGCTGGTCCCCGTGAACTCGATCTGGGACAACGGATCCTGGGCCGGGCTGGCGGACTGGAAGAGGGAGATGCCGGCCCACTTCGAGACCGCCTTGCGTATGCTCGGAGTCATCGAAAATCGCATCCTGGGTCCGGCGGACCACGTCCTCAAACAAGCGGCGGATGCGGCCGGCGTGGGCCATACCTTTTATCGCACGCACGTGGCGGTGTTCGAACCGCCGGAAGGCGAAGCCGGCGGCAAGACGTATCCGGATCCGTATTTCGGCGGCCAGGGCCCGGAGCGCTGCACCTGCATCGCTTGCGGCGGATGCATGGTGGGATGCCGCTATAACGCCAAGAACAGCCTCGACAAGAACTATCTATATCTCGCCGAGAAGCAGGGCGCAAAAGTATTCGACGAAACGCGCGTCGTGGATGTGACGCCGCTGAACGGCAAGGACGATGGCAGCGAGGGTTATGAGGTCCGGACCGAGAAGTCCACGGCCTTCTTCGCCAAGCAGCCCCGGCGCTTCACCTGCCGCGGCGTGGTCTTTGCGGCATCCGCGCTCGGCACCATGGATCTGCTCTTCCGCCTGAAGGAGAAGGGCTCGCTCCCGGCCCTCAGCGATCAGCTCGGCAACCGCGTGCGCACCAATGCCGAGTCGCTGATCGGGGTGCGCGTCCCCGGGTGCAAAGAGGATTTATCGAAGGGCATCGCCATCGGCTCGGGCATCTACCTCGACGACTACACGCACATCGAGGCGGTCCGCTATCCGGCCGGCTCGGATGCCATGGGCCCGCTGGCCACCCTGCTCACGGGCGGCAGGCTTGGCCACACGCGCGTCTGGCGGTGGCTGGGCAACCTCATCGTTTCGTTCCTGCGCCATCCGATCCGCATCACGCGGGCGTTGCATCCCTTCGGCTGGGCGCGGGAATCGGTGATCTTCTTGTGCATGCAAACCCTCGACGGGTACATAGACATGCGGCTGCGGCGCCGCTGGTTCTTTCCCTTCCGCAAGATTCTGGTGAGTCAGGGAAAGAAAGTTCCGACCTTCATTCCGCAAGCCAACGAGTTTGCGCGCAAGACCGCCAAGCTGATCGGGGGCACGCCCCTGAGCATGATCACCGAAATCCTGTTCGACGTTCCTGGCACCGCGCACATTCTGGGCGGCTGCCCCATGGCCGGCACGCCGGCCGAGGGCGTGGTCGACCAACGCAACCGCGTCTTTGGCTACCGGAATATGTACGTATGCGACGGCTCCGTGCTGGCGGCCAACTTAGGCGTGAACCCGAGCCTCACAATTTGCGCGGTCACCGAGCGCGCCATGAGTTATATCCCGCCGCCGGCGGAGATGGATTGGAGCGATGCGGCCGAAGAGAGCGGCGCCGGTCAGATCGTAAATACCCGCGCCGCAAACGCATCCAGCGAGAGGGACAGCGCTCCGGCCGCCGCATCGTAAACCGGCGCCGCGCCGGGATACCCGATCTCCGCCAGTGCCGCGCCGCCCCAGGGCCATCCCGGAATCACATAACTCGGAAAGGCCTGTGCTCCCATGTTGGCGATTACCACCACTTGCCCGGAACTACCCAACGGCTCGCCTCCGGTCCGGCAATAAGCGAAGACCCGCGGACTGTTGTTATCGTCGAACTGCGGGTGAAAATAGAAGAACTCTACCTCGTTGCGCTGCAGGACCGGGTGCGACACTCGCAGGTGAATGAGTTTCCCAACGTTGGCTTCGAGCTCCGCATTGCCGGAATACTGCGCGCGCGCCCATTGCACGGGATCCTGCTGTTTCTCGTTCACGTCGATGTAGTCCGTGTCATGCACGTCGCCGAACTCCTCGCCGGCCAGAAACATGGGCATTCCCACCGATGTCATCACCACGGCGAACACCCCGAAGACGCGTTGTAATGCGGCTTCCACCAAGCTGCGCAAAGTCGCGTCTGAAGACGTATCGGCGCCATCCACCGCGGCGCGCACGCTGGCGACGCCGCCATCGCCGAGCCCGGCGCTCTGAAGCATCGGACCCAGAATGACGTTCATCAGCCGCGGCGCGTCCGCCACGTCGTGCGAGGTCACATACTCCACGGTGCATGCCATATCCGCGTAACCGGGGTCGAATTGCCGGTCCCAGTCGTTCCAGACTCCGTCCTTCGAAATCGCGTGCTCCACGCGGGCGGAACGTGAAGGCTCGCCGAAGTTTGTGTCGATGGCGTCTAGCGCCAGGCGCCGTATCTCATCCCGATAGCCGAAATTCCAGATGGCGTCGGTGACTTTCCGGCCATTTGGATTGCCGGGATCGTCCTCCGTGGTCACGAACCGGCGGTTGGAGTCCTCCGCTACCACCAGGAACGGCTTTCCCGGATACAGCGACTGGCTTTGGGCAGTCGCCCGGTCGTGAAATTCCTGGACGAAATCCCAGTTATTGATATCCGCAAAGTCGTCGATGCGAAATCCGTCCACGTGGTACTCGGCAACCCAGAACTCGGCCATCTCGCAGAGAAACTCCCGGGCGGCGTAGTAGCTGTCGTACGCGGGACTATCGAACAGAAACAGCACCTGCCCCCAATCCTGCCTGCTGGGCGATGCCGGCGTGGAGAACCATTGCGCCGCCAGAGCCCCCAGCGGACATGGCGGCGCGTACATGTTCATCACCACATCCAGCAGCACGCGTATGCCGCGCGCGTGGCATGCCTTGATGAAGAATTTTGCGTCGACGGGGCTGCCGACATCGTAATCCGGAGCAAAGAAGAAGCGCGTGCCGTAACCCCAGTTCAGGGTCTGCGGTGAATCTTCGATGGGCAGCAGCTCGATGCAATTTACGCCCAAACCGGCCAGATCGTCCAGATGTTCGAAGATGACCTTGTCGAACGTGCCAAGTTCCACCAGAGAAGCGTCTTCGCCCGGGTCGGAGGCCATCCACTTGATAGGCATCTCGTAAATCGCGATCTGGTTATTCTGTGGCAGGTTCACGCCGGGCGGGAATTCGCCATCCCAGCGGAAGGGCTTGGGCACCCGCTTGCCGCCGGCGATGTTGAACAGGCCGCGATATCCGCCGAATTTGGTCAGCGCCTCGGCATAAGGGTCCGGAATCGGAGTCCCGGTGGCCACGAACTCGTATTCGTATACGCCGTCGGCCAGGGCCAATAGATCCAGATCGATTTCCCACCAGCCGGCGAAAGCCGCGCTCGGCGTGAGCGGATGTTGCGGCCACGCGGCCGGATTGAAAATGTCGCGATCGGACAGTGGCGCGAACCTTACGGCCAGGCTTGCCAGGCCGGGTCCGGGAACTCGCAGCAAACCCAGGTGGTCTGTCGGATGTGGCTGCATGGAATCCTCACGGATCTGTGACCATTATCCTCGCGCTGCCGCCGGATGTCGAGAGTAAATGCCTGGAAACCACTCCCTGGCGGTCGTGGTTCTGATAGGAGCCGCGCGCGTCAGCAAGCGGTCTTCCAATACGTGACCGCAATTCCGGGCGAACACGACTCCAGTGGGGCGGACCGAAGACGGATCGCCGCGTCACCCCCTCGCCCGCTCGGATTGGGCGGACAATCAGTTTGGAAATATTGAACACACAGGCGCGGGCTGGCGTATGCTTCTGAATGGAGGTCTGTGTGAACCAAGCCAAATTCAAAACCCTCGCCCTGCTGGCGGGAACGGCCGCGCTGGCGCTGCTGGGCGCCGGATGCTATGTCGACGTCCACGATTCGCCGAATGTGGAGCATGCATCCCAATCCATCGATCTTAAGGGAGCCAAATCCGCCCAGGTGGATATCGAAATGGGAGCGGGCGAGTTGGTCATGCGAGGCAGCGCCGCGCCGCTCATGGATGCGGACTTCCGCTATCGCGCGTCCGACGGACGGCCGGAGGTGCGATACGAGGTGAACGGCTCTCGCGGTACCCTCACCATCCGGCAGCCCAGCCATCATTCGCTCGGAAACAACGACAAGAACACATGGGAGCTGCGGCTCAACGAAGACGTCCCCATGGACATCAACGTCAAGATGGGCGCTGGCGAGGGCCGGCTGGACTTGGGCCAAGTGGCACTGCACAACCTGGAGGTCGAAATGGGCGCCGGCGAGTTGAAGCTGGATTTGACTGGCCATCCCCGGAACGACATGGACGTGCGGGTGCGGGGAGGAGTCGGCGAGGCCACTATACGGCTCCCGCGCCGGGCGCGCTTGGAGGTCGAAGCACATGGTGGAATCGGCGAGATCAACGCGCGCGGGCTCACCAAGCGCGGCGACCGCTGGGTGAATGAGCCGTCCGGAGAGAACGCCGCCACCGTGCGCGTGAACGTGAGTGGGGGCATCGGCGGAATTAACTTGATCTGCGAATAGACTTGGTAGTTGTTAGTTGACTCGGAGACTCCGAGTTGATGAGAAGTGGGGCAGGCAATCCTGCCTGCGGACGCGCTTTCCAGCGCGTCCACGCCGGCTAAAAGCCGGCTGCGGCCAAGATTGGCCGCCCTACGGTTCTAACTCGATAGCGGATTTGCGCGATAGTAGTTCACCAAGTCGAGCTTCGGCGGCACGTGGCCCATCGCGCGCAAGAATCCGGATACCTGGCCGCGATGATGCGTCCCGTGATTGACGACGTGCAATATCAGTTGCCACAGCGGCTGCTTCCATGGATTGCCGGACATATCCGAATATGAGATCTCCGTCACG
>Ga0181530_10000924_pt1 | contig 37549 bp, 43 predicted proteins | sample PEATcosm2014_Bin_42_FD_119769 | JGI IMG/M metagenome (GOLD analysis project Ga0181530, IMG submission 119769) | Peatland microbial communities from MTU Mesocosm Facility, Houghton, MI, USA - PEATcosm2014_Bin10_60_metaG | ecosystem: Environmental > Terrestrial > Soil > Wetlands > Peat | place...
ATTAAACCGAATTCTCGGGGATTCCGGTGTAAACCGGCGTCTTTCAAATTTGGCAAGCCAAGTCCTCGGCCTGGTTACCAGAAATTCTTCGGAGCGGACGGATTGAAGCTGTTGGAGGATCCGAATTGGAGAGATAGCACAGTAGGCGTTTAGCGCATTTTGGAGAGCATCGGCTGCCAAGGGCGGTTATCGCAAGATCTCGATGGGCGGCCCGCGGGCGAGCCGCCTCTGCGCGCCGGTCCGCTTGGCGTTACCCCGGCGGTTTGAGCCAGGAGCCGGGGGTCGAGTGGGAGATCGCGACCTCCTCCTCGGTCATGTCGGCCGGAACATCGGCGAAGAGCGGGGTCGAGAGGTAGCGCTCGCCGGTATCGGGCAGCATGCACAGCACGGTCGAGCCCTTCGGCGCCTCGGCACAGATTTTGAGCGCGCCGGCGAAAGTCGCGCCCGAGGTGATGCCGACAAAGATCCCCTCCTTCTGCGCGAGGTCGCGGCTGCATTTCAAGGCCTCGGGGCCGGGGATGCGGATGATCTTGTGGATCACCTTCATGTCGACTGCGTCGGCGGTCAGCTTTGGGATGAAGTCGGGGCTCCAGCCCTGCATCGGGTGCGGCTTCCAGGCTTCGTGAGCCGTGGCGGGGGTGGCGTCCGGGTTGCGTGCCTGTGGCGCGCCGCTGGTCAGCATCGGCGCGTCTTCCGGCTCGCAAACGACGATCTTGGTGTCCGGCCGCTCCTTGGTCAGGACCCGCGCGACACCCTTGAGGGTGCCGCCGGTGCCAAAGCCGGTGACCCAATAATCGAGCTTTTCGCCGGCGAAATCATCGACGATCTCGCGCGCGGTGGTGCGCGAGTGCATGTCGGGATTGGCCTCGTTCTCGAACTGGCGGGTCATGAACCAGCCGTTCGCCTTGGCCAGTTCCTGGGCCTTGTTGACCATGCCCATGCCGCGCTCGGCCGCCGGGGTCAGCACCACCTTGGCGCCGAGAAAGCGCATCAGCCGGCGGCGCTCGACGCTGAAGGTTTCGGCCATCGTCACGACCAGCGGATAGCCTTTCTGGGCGCACACCATCGCCAGGCCAATGCCGGTATTGCCGCTGGTGGCTTCGATGACGGTTTGGCCGGGCTTCAATTCGCCCGATTTCTCGGCCGCCTCGATGACGCCGAGCGCCAGCCGATCCTTGACCGAGCCCAGCGGGTTGAACGCCTCGATCTTGACGTAGAGGTTCACGTCGGGCGGTGCGAGCCGGTTGATCTTGACGACCGGGGTGTTGCCGACGGTTTCAAGGATGTTCGCGTATAGCCGCCCCATGTTCATCTCCCTGGCTCCGGGCGGCAGCGTACCATCGCTGCCGCTCGGCGGCATTTACGCGCTCGCCGGGCGCGGCGTAAAGCGCGATAGCGTCAATCCCGGATGAAGCAAGCGCGCGGAGCCGCGTCACCGATGCGGGCATGCGACTCCGCGCTGTCACATCAAGGTTTTGGACTGTCGGCGATCAGCGTGGCGGGTAGGGCGGATAGCTCGGGCCCTGCTGCATCTGCTGCTGGTTCAATTGCTGAGTCGTCGGTGCCGGCCCATAGCCTGGCGGCGGATAGCCGGGCGGCGGGTAGGCCGGCGGCGGGGCGCTGCGGCTCGCCATGCATTGATTGTAGTACGCGTAATATTCCTGGGCGGCATAGTCCGAGGTGGCCTGAGCGTTGGCCGCGCCGGCGCCGGTGCCGGCGATCGCGCCCGCGCCGGCGCCGATCGCGGCGCCGCGGCCGCCGCCAACCGCGGCGCCGATCCCGGCGCCGAGCAGCGCGCCGACGATCGTGCCGCCGACCGCCTGGTTGCCGGCTTGCGCCTGCAACGCCGCGGTGTTCTGGTCGGCATATTGGCGGCAGATCGCGTCGTCATAGGCGGTCTGTGCCAGCGCGCTGGACGCGGCGAGCGCCACCATGACCCCACCGAGAACCCCTGCAGCAATCAACTTCATCAAAATCCCTCCGCGCCGGAGGCCCGAGCCGCGGCGGCCCGCCTCCGTCAAGCCGCGGCATATAGGCAGCGCGGCGGCGGCTTAAAAGGTGAGGATCGTTCGACCCAGCGTTGCGCTGTTTTCGCGCGAGCCTCATTGCGGCTCGGCGAGGCTTGCGCTTAGATCACCGGGAGCGGAACCAATCCGCGCAGTTCGGGAGGGAACCGATGAAGATCGATCGTCGCCGCTTGGCGATCGCGGGCGCCGCCGCGATCGGGACAGCAAGCCTGTTGCGCGCCATGCCGGCCGTCGCCGACGACGAGGCGGCACTGAGCCAGGCCGTCGAGGAGTTGCGCAAGGCGATCTTTTCGGCCGACAAGGCCAAACTCGCCGCGCTCACCGCCGCCGAGCTCAGCTATGGCCATTCCGATGGCCGGGTGCAGAACCAGGCGGAGTTCATCGACGGCGTGGTCACCCGCAAGATGACCGTCAAAACGCTCGATTTTCCCGAGCTGAAGACCGCGGTGACCGGCGATGCCGGGGTCGCGAGGCACCTTTTCGTGTCGCAGAGCGAAGCCGACGGCAAGATCGGCGCGCTGCAGGTCTGGCAGAAGCAGGGCGGCGCGTGGAAGCTGCTCGCCCGCCAGGGCTTCAAGCTCGCGTAACGCCGCCGGCGTTGCCCTGACGGGGCGGCTTACTCGGCGGCGTCCCGCAAAGCGGGGTGGATCGCCTCGCCGAGCGTCGCCTCGTAGATGTCCAGCCAGGACTGGCTGTCGGGGCAGACCGCGTCGCCGGCGCGCGCGGTGCCGCCGGCTTCCGGATCGTCGACGAGCGGCGGAACCGTGCCGTGGTCGCGCAGCGCGAGCGCGGCGGCAAGCAGCCGCCGCCTGGTCAGCACGATCATGCGATCGCTCGGCACCAGGTGCTCGAGCGTGCGGTCGCTGATCTCGCCCATGCTCTCGGTGACCGCGCCGTCCTGCGGCGCGACACCGTAGATGCCGGTGAAGCTGTTGGTGCGTTGTGCGTCGCGGTCGATCAGGTAGTCGTTGTCCTGGTTCGCGGTCAGGCGCCACCGGCCGAACCACTCGGCGGTGTTGGGCAGCGTATCGCACAGCCGGTCGATGCCCGGAATGCGCGTGCCGTCCTTGGCGAATTCGAGCGGCGGCGTCTTCTTCTTCCACAGCGCGGTGAAGGTCATCGTGTGGGTGTCGTCCATCGGCACCCACGCCTGGGCGAGCACGTTGTCGGCGAGCGGCCCGTTCGGGAACATCGTCCAGAACGGCATCGCGAATTGGGTATAGCGATAATAGGTGTTGCCGGGGTCGGCCGGGCGGTACGAGGCGAACATCAGGCCCCAATCGGTTTGCTGGACCTGATAGCGCGGGGCGCGGTGCATGACCTGGAACCGCTCCAGGTGGTTGGGGTCGATGTCCGCCACCTTGACCGCGCCGGTGTGCAAAAAGCTGAAATGCGAGGGATCGATATCGCCCTCCAGCGCCTGCACCCAGTTGCATTCGCGCTGCCGGCAGGTGACCAAAGTCTCGTCGGGCGGGCACAGCAGCGCCTCGAACGCGGGCAGCGGCGGCACCGTCTCGCGCTCGCCCATGTAGACGTAAACGAGCCCGCCGCGCTCGGCGACCGGATAGGCGCGGGCCTTTACCTTGCCGCTCAAATCCTGCTCGGGCGGCAGGTTCGGCATATCGAGGCAATTGCCTTCCGTATCGAACTTCCAGCCGTGATAGACGCAGCGCAGCCCGCCCTCCTCGTTGCGCCCGAAAAACAGCGAGGCGCAGCGATGCGGGCAGCGGTGGTCGAGGATGCCGATCTTGCCGCTGCTGGCGCGAAACGCGATCAGCTTTTCGCCGAGCAGCGCCAACTGCACCGGGTCGCCATCGGCGATCAGCTCGGACGACAGACAGGCGGGCATCCAATATTGCCGCAACAAGGCGCCCATCGGGGTGCCGGGTCCGATGCGCGTCAGCAGCTCGTTCTCGGACGGCGTCGTCATGGCCTGGGTCCTCGCGGTCGGGGGTAGGAAACAGTGATTCCGAATAGCAAGATTTCGGCCAGATCGGCTGGCCCGAGTTTCCCGAGCTTGAGTTCGGCGATATATCGCGGAGATGCCGTTCGAAATCGTCCTTGCCCCCGAAGCCGCAAATGACCTTCGCGGGTTGAACGCGCGTCATCGAGCCACTGTGCGCAATGCGCTCGAAACGCACTTGCGCCACGAACCGGCCAAGGCAAGCCGCAGCCGGATAAAGCGCTTGCGAGGGCTGCGGCAGCCGCAATTCCGGCTTCGCGTAGGGGAGGTCCGGGTTTTCTATGATATCGTGGGCTCGACCGTCGAAATCTTGGCTATCGTGGCCAAGCCGGAGGCCGAGCGATGGCTGAGACAGTACGGAAACCCCGCGTGAAGCGGGTTCCCTTATCGATAGTCCGAGACCGGCTGGGACGTTTCCTGCATGACGCCGAGCGGCAGGAAATTGTCATCATGCGCCGCGGTCGTCCGGCGGGAGTGCTGATCGGTTTTGCCTCCGAAGAAGATTGGTTCGATTATCAGTTGGAAAGCGACCCTCGGTTCGAGCGCGCCATCGAAACCGCTAGGCAGAGTTTACGCGCCGGCCGCGGGATCAAATTGGAAGACATTGACGCGGAGGATTGAGCATGCTCGGTCGCCCCAATACTGCTCTGTCGCAGATCCACATGCAGATCATGTGGTCGCGCCTCATCGCCGTCGTCGAGGAGCAGGCGCAGACCCTGGTGCGCACCGCGTTCTCGACCCCGGTGCGCGAGGCGGGCGATTTGTCGGCCGGCGTCTTCGATCGGGACGGCAACATGCTGGCCCAGGCGGTGACCGGCACGCCGGGCCACGTCAATTCGATGGCCGCGGCGGTCAAGCATTTCCTCGACGCGTTTCCGCTCAACACGATGAAGCCGGGCGACCATTACATCACCAACGACCCGTGGCTGACCTGCGGGCATTTGCATGACCTCACCGTGGTCAGCCCGACCTTTCTCCAGGGCGATCCGGTCGGGTTGTTCGCCTCGACCGTGCATGTCGTCGATATCGGCGGGCTCGGCATGGGGCCGGATGGGCGGCAGGTGTTCGAGGAGGGGCTGGCGATCCCGCTGATGGCCTTGGCGAAGGAAGGCCGAATGAACGAGGATTTGATGCGGATCATCCGCGCCAATGTCCGCGAACCGTTGCAGGTCGAGGGCGATGTCTACGCGCTCGCCGCGTGCAACGACGAGGGCAGCCGGCGCCTCGTCGAGATGATGGAGGAGTTCGGCATCGCCAATCTCGATCGGCTGGGCGAGCACATCATCGAGACCTCGCGCGCCGCGACCCTCGACGCGATCCGCAAGCTGAAGCCAGGCAAATACAAGAACACCGTGCACATGGACGGCTACGACCGTCCGCTGACCCTCGCCGGCGAGATGACGATCGGCGACTCTGGCATCCATGTCGACTACACCGGCACCTCGCCGGCGAGCGCGTTTGGCATCAATGTCGTGATGAACTACACGCTGGCCTACACCGCCTTTGGGGTGAAGTGCCTGGTCGCGCCCGAGGTGCCGAACAATGCCGGGTCGCTGGCGCCGATCACCGCGAGCGCGCCCGACGGGTGTCTCCTGAATGTGAGGCGTCCGCGCGCGGTTGCCGCTCGGCACACGGTCGGCCACATGCTGCCCGACGTGGTGTTCGGCTGCCTGCACCAGGTGATGGAAGGCGGCGTGCCGGCCGAGGGCGCGTCGTCGCTGTGGAACCCGCAGATCTATGGCGGCGCCGACGTCGCCGACGAACTGGGCGGCGAGGGGCATGAGGACGTGCCGGCGTTCAGTACGGTGATCTTCCATTGCGGCGGCACCGGCGCGCGGCCGGGCAAGGACGGGCTCGACGTGACGGCCTTCCCCTCCGGGGTTCGTACGATTCCCGTCGAAGCGACGGAGTCGGTGGCGCCAGTGATGTTCCGCCGGCGCGAGTTCCGCGAAGGCTCGGGCGGCGCCGGCGAGTATCGCGGCGGGCTCGGCCAGATCATCGAGTTGGGTGGTGCGGACGACATGCCGGTGGCGATGCTGTGCAATTTCGAACGCATCAACAACCCGGCGCGCGGCCGCGACGGCGGCGGCGAGGGCGCGCCGGGCAAGGTCACGCTGGTTTCCGGCAAGCCAATCCGCTCGAAGGGGCGCCAGACCATTCCGGGCGGCGATTTCATCCGCTTGGAGCTGCCGGGCGGCGGCGGGTTCGGCGACCCGGCGGGGCGCGACCCCGACCAGGTCGCGCTCGATGTGGCCGATGGCTTGATCACCGCGGCGACGGCGCGCGAGGCGTATCGCGTCGTCCTGACCGCCGGCGGCGGTGTCGACCGCGCGGCGACCGCAAAATTAAGAGTAGCCTGAGAGACCCGGTATGCGGCTCGCGGTGGTCGCGATTGCGGGCTTCGCGATCTGCGCCGGCGCAGCCCACGCGGCGGACACGGTAACGATCGGGGCGATCTACCCGCTGACCGGCGGCGATGCGCCGCTGGGGGCGGCGGCAAGGGCGGCGATCGAGGTAGGCGCGGACATCGTCAACACGCCGCACAAGGGCCTCGACGCGCTGCCGCTGGGCGCCGGCGAGGGTCTGCCCGGGCTCGACGGCGCCAAGCTCGCCGTCTCGTTTGTCGACGATCTCGGCAACCCGTCGGTCGCGGCGAGCCAGGTCATGCGGCTGAACGCCGAGCATGTCACGGTGCTGATCGGCGCCGGTGGCGCGGCCGCCACGCTGGCCGCGACGGCGGAAGCCCAGCGCTTGGGGATCGCGTTTCTCGTTCCCGACGCGGCGGACCCGAAGATCACCGCGCGAGGCGGCAAATTCGTCTTCCGCACGACCCCGCTTGGCGGCGATTTCGCCACCGCCTATGTGCAGCTGCTGACCGCGCTGAAGGCCGCCGGCACCAAGGTGGACAATATCGCGCTGGTCTTCGAGAACACCGATCGCGGCACCGCCTCCGCCGCGCTCCTGCGCGATGCGGCGAAGGCCGCCGGGTTCACAATCGTCGCGGAGATCGGCTACACGCCGAGCGCCACCGATCTGGCGGCGCCGGTGACCGCGTTGCGCGACAAGAACCCGGATGTCGCGATCTTCATCAGCGACGCCGCCGATGCCGGGCTGTTGGTCAAGACAATGAAGGTTCTCGACTACAGGCCACCGCTGCTGATCGGCGACGATGCCGGCTTCTCCGACCCCGGTTTTGTCGCCGCGAACGGCAACCTGGCGCAGGGCGCGATCGACCGCAGCGTCTGGACGATCGGCAAAGAGGATAGTCCGACGGCGATCCTCAACGAGCTTTACAAGGCCAAGACCGGTCGCGACCTCGATGACACCGGCGCGCGGATTTTGCAGGGCTTTCTCGTGCTCGCCGAGGCGATCAACCGTGCCGGTTCGGCCGATCCGACAGCGGTGCAAACGGCACTGCAGCAGACCGATCTGAAGCCCGGCCAGCTGATCGTCGGGTATAACGGGGTCAAGTTCGACCCGAGCGGGCAGAACACGCTCGCCGCGACCTATCTGATCCAGCTCCAGGGCAAGAAGTACGTCGCGGTGTGGCCGGCGGAGAGCGCGGCGGCAAAACTGGAGCTGCCGTACAAGGCGTGGCGGTGACGCCTGTGGTCACGGCGCCTCGGTATCTGTTGAGAGCGGGGCTTCGAACGACTCGGCGATTTCCTCGTCAGTGACCCCAGGAGCGCGTTCTTTGCGCTTTTTCGGCACGGGCGCCAATTGGACCAGCGGCTCCCCATTGCGGGCGATGATGACCTCCTCACCGGAGAGGGCACTTTCCACCAGGCGGGATAGCGACGCTTTCGCCTGATGCATGTTGACGATCGTGGCCATGACGCCCCATTTGGTTAACGAGCCAACCAGCATCAATATCGGCTAGTGTCCTAGTCGCAAAGCTCTATGACGAAGAGGCGTCCTTCGAGACGGCGCGCGGCGTCTCCTCGGAATTTTTTATTGCTATCAAAAATACACCTCATCCTGCGGTGGCGAGGCCTGGACGGACGCACCGCGATCAATTGCGACAATATTGTAACAGTTTTATAAACAGTGTTAATCTCAGCTTCTGCGCGTACCAAGCTCTGCGCCCGCTTTGTCGTCGCTTGGACACGTAGCGTCCTTCCCGGATGTCCCAGCGTAGAGTTACCCCAAGGAAGATGTGACGATAATGGACAACGACCGCCTCCTATTTGATGTGGCAAATGCTCTAGCAATTCTTTCCAGGAACAGAGAGCCTTTTAGTTTCCCAAAAAATCTTTCCCTAACGGATGAGGCCCGGAGGGTCATAGAGGATGTAATTGATGCCGGTTCTGTTACGTCACACTCATGCAAGATTCGGTCCGATTTTGGCAACACAAACCGCTACGAGCTGGTTATCGGTAACGATACGCTCAATTTATTCCGGGGGGGACAAATTCGACTTGGAGGCTCAGGTGTAACAATACCTCTTTTCGATGAAAAATTGCGCCGTAACTTTGCGCTAAAGGCACCCCGGGTAAGCGTCCTGGCTTATAAAGCGCTTGAATTTAATGAATTAGACGAAAAAAATTTCGAGGGGCGGGTCGAGAACGAGTATGTTTCTTTCGAGAATGAAAGGCAAATTTCGCGCCGTTTGTCTCATGTTAATATCGCTCAGCATTTTTACGGAGACAAAAAAGAGTTTCAGCTTCCTGGATCGGCTGCGCGGCGCGCTTCTTTTCCCTATTCTGTTTCAGAATGGATCGATGGAGCTAGATCTCTCCATGACTATTTGAAAGAAGAAACTCCCTCAATAGGTGACGTTATCGACTTAATGTTACAGACTTTTTCTGCTCTTGAACATATTCATTTGCAAGATGTTTTACATTGGGATCTCAAATCTGATAATATTTTGATTTCGAAAAATGGGATAGCCAAAGTCATCGATTTTGGAAATTCGAAGCTTCTAGATGTCGACCGAGAGGGTGATTTAACTGCTACCACGACGAAAGGAAAATACCCAGATATAAAGATTTTTCAAACCGTAAATACCGGTGAGGACGAAAGTAGAAGATTTCGAATCTCACTTCCAAACCGCTCGTGGAACCACCGCTTCATCGATCTTTGGATGCTAACGCAAGAATGGAACCGATGCCTAAGACTATTACCAACCTTCATTCAAGGTAAGTGCGATCTTACCGATCCTGAGCAGACAGCTATCGAACGGAGGTTCAGGAACGAAAGTCGCGGGCGGTCTGAGGAGGCTTGGGAGTGCTTGCGGATTATATTTGACCGGGTTCTATTTCCTTTCTCCAAATCCTACGAGAACACGATGACAAAAGAAAATAACAGCTTTAACGAATCCGCATTATATTTCAAGAGTTCTACGGAAATAATGAGCGAGATGTCGCGGATTGTACCCCCGTTTGGAGCCGCACAAAATGTCACGGAGTTATTGGTTTCCCTAGATGATGTAGTCCGATTGCCGGTTACGGGGAACAGCGTCTTCACTGAGCGTGTTGCCGCAATCGTCGATACCGACGTTGTTCGGCCGACAACGCTCCACTATCAGCTTGCTCAAGTTAGACAGGTGTTTCCGGGCGCCACACACACCCGCTTTGAGCACCTTTTAGGCACACTAAGCACGGCGACGTATTTTATCAGGTCACTGTATCTGAACGACGGGAATGCGTTTTGGCGGGTTTCAGTCGAGGCTTCCCATGTGCGCGCAGTGCTCTTAGCGGCAATCCTTCACGACGCAGGGCATCTAGCATTTGGTCATTTTATTGAAGAAATGGACGATCTGCTGGAAGATCGAAAACATAGCGATTTTACGATCTTTTTGCTTGAAGCCTGCCTGAACCATTCTGATCTCGCAGATGAGACCACTCGTGCAAGAGCCACACGAGGAGTTCGCCGAGAGCCAAAATTCAGTCTTACGGATACCGAGATCACCCAACTTATTAGCGTTATACGCCGCAGCTGGTGCTCTGAAAACGGCGCACGTGAGGGAACAAATTCGGAAGTCCGCGAGACGCTAGAGGCGGTCATTTCGATATTTCGGTCGACGAGATCAAAGATCCCAGGTTCTGCCTATTTGTCTCGGGAAGGTACCGGGAGAGCACTGAATAGCATCCTGCGCTCTATAATTGACGGCCCGATTGATGCTGATAAGCTCGATTATCTTCGGCGGGATTCCCTTCATTCTGGGGTGTTTTTCGCCAACAGCATTGATCTTGAGCGCTTTTTCGAGAGCTTACGCTGCTGTGTTCTGACGGCCGATATTGACGCAAGCTTGCAGCCGGGAGTAGGTGTGTCTGAAAAAGGGGTGGCGCCGGGAGCTACTGGATCAAAAGCTCGCCGTTTCAGCTGCGGGCGAGCCCGAACGCGCGCAGGGAAAAACACTGCGAGAACTTATGGGCGCTTTGCTGGGAAACCGGAGGGATTATTTTCGAATGGGCTTTGAGCTCAGTTATGCAGGTCCCATCACGAAGGATAGTTACGAGGGAGTTGATGCGCGCGAGCAGCTTCATAAAAAGATTTGTGACTTAGCGTATCCCACCCCAAGTCGGCGAGGACAAACTTCGGATGGCGGATTGGCAGGCCGCCAAGGTTTGAGCAATTTCCGCGTCGAGCTCGAAAAAAAATTCTCTGCGCGAATTTCTGGGGAGATTGGCTCCGCTTTTTCTCTAGATACGATCTTGCTTGACGTACCAGAGCCCAGAAAAGATCAAATTAAAGGGGTTTATGTCGATCGTCACAGCAAGCGGTCGAGGAGGGTGAGGTTAGGAGAGGAAACAGGATCGGAATTTTTAGATTTGGCTTCTACTTCACCAATTGCGGCTACGCTTAGTGATGTATTCATGCGGTGGGCTCGAAAGGTGCGTATATTTATGACGGATGACGACTTGCATACGTTAAAGGGGGCGGGGTTTGAGGTTGGCGATGTAGCGTACGCGTGGGAGCAGACCCTAATCGACTATTTCAGTATCGACAGGAAACAGCCGGTTTTCCGAGGCCTGTGCTAAGCCGACGTCAGTACTGGTACTGGACGATCCCGCGCTTGCGTCATAGGGTCCCCCTATGAGATGGCCGGGGCCGCGCGCGCCTTATGCGTCGAAGCCGGAAGAGAGTCGCGGGCGGCTTTATCCCGAGGCGGAGCAGGCGATGCGCTCGCCGTTTCAGCGCGACCGCGACCGCGTCATCCATTCGACCGCGTTCCGCCGCCTGAAGCACAAGACGCAGGTCTTCGTCTATCACGAGGGCGACCATTACCGCACCCGGCTGACCCACAGCCTCGAAGTCGCGCAGATCGCGCGCACGGTCGGCCGCGCGCTAGGGCTCGACGAGGATTTGGCCGAGGCGCTGGCGCTGGCGCACGACCTCGGCCACACGCCGTTCGGCCATGCCGGCGAGGAGGCGCTGAACGCCGAGATGGCAGCCCATGGCGGGTTCTCGCACAACGACCAGACGTTCCGTATCCTGACCCGGCTCGAGCACGGCTACGCCGAGTTCGACGGGCTCAACCTGACCTGGGAGACGCTGGAGGGCACCGCCAAGCACAACGGGCCGCTTCTCGCGCCGGTGCCGCCGACGATCGCCGAGTACAATGAGCGGCACAAGCTCGACCTCGACCATTACCCGGGCCCCGAGGCGCAGGTCGCCGCGCTCTCGGACGACATCGCCTATAACAACCACGACATCGACGACGGGTTGCGCGCCGGGCTGTTCGCGGTCGCCGATCTCGCGGACGTGCCGCTGGTCGGGCCGGTGTTCCACGAGGTCGCGCAGAAATATCCCGGGCTCGACGAGCCGCGGCTGATCCACGAATCGATTCGCCGGATGATCGACCGGATGGTGCGCGACATGGTCGCCGAGACCAGCGCGCGCCTCGCCGACGCACGCGTCAAAGCGGCCGAAGACGTCCGCACCCTCGGGCGCCCCATCGCGGCGTTTTCCGATGGGATGCGGGACAACGACCGGGCGCTCAAGCGGTTTCTCTACGAGCGGATGTACCGGCACTATCGGGTTAACCGCATGAGCCTAAAGGCGCGCCGGGTGGTGCACGAGCTGTTTCAGCTGTTCATCGCCGCGCCGGAATGCCTGCCGAGCGAATGGCGTGCGGCGGCTAGCGGCGACACGGCGGCGACGGCGCGCACCGTCGCCGATTACCTCGCCGGGATGACCGACCGATTTGCCCTCGACGAGCACCGCCGCTTATTCGATACCTACGCGGGGGTGTGACGACGGTTTAATGAGCGATATTTTCGGCGATTTTCGCCGTCTCGTGGTGGCTGCGCTTAATGACCTGGCGGCGGCGGGTGCGCTGCCGTCCGGGCTCGATACCGCGCGCGTCGCGGTCGAGCCGCCGCGCGACCCGGCGCACGGCGATCTCTCGACCAACGCCGCGATGGTGCTTGCGGGCCAAGCGAAGCAGAACCCGCTGGTGCTCGCCGACAAGATCGGCGCCGCGCTCGCCGGCCGCGAGCTCACCAGCGCCGACTATCGCGGCAGCGGTTTTGTGGTCGAGGTCGCGAAGCCGGGGTTTTTGAATATCCGGCTCGATCCCGCGGTGTGGCATGCGCAGCTGCGCGCGATCCTCGGCGTCGGCACGCAATGGGGCGATTCCGCGGCGGGCGGCGGAAAAAAGGTCAATGTCGAGTTCCTGTCCACCAACCCGACCGGCCCGATCCATGTCGGGCACGCGCGAATTGCAGTGGTCGGCGACGCCTTGGCGACGCTGCTCACCAAAGCCGGCTTCGCGGTGCACCGCGAATACTACATCAACGATGCCGGCGCCCAGGTCGATGTGCTGGCACGTTCGCTGTATCTGCGCTACCGCGAGGCGCTCGGCGAGGGAATCGCGGCGATCCCGGAAGGGCTCTATCCCGGCGACTACCTAGTCGAGACCGGCCGCGCGCTCGCCGCGCGCGACGGCAAGCAATGGCGCGGCAAGCCCGAAGCGGAATGGCTTGCGCCGGTGCGCGAATTCGCGGTCGCCGGGATGATGAATTTGATCCGTGACGATCTCGCGCTTCTCGGTATCGCTTTCGACACTTTCGTATCCGAACGGGGGCTGGTCGAGGCCGGCGCGGTCGATGAATGCCTCGATTTTCTGGCGCAGGCGGGCCTCATTTACGTGGGCACGCTCGACCCACCCAAGGGTAAGCCGCCGCCCGATGATTGGGAGCCGCAGCCGCTTACCCTGTTTCGAGCGACGCTGTTTGGCGATGATGTCGATCGGCCGGTCAAGCGGTCCGACGGTTCATTGACGTATTTCGCGAGTGATATCGCCTATCACCGCGATAAATTCCGCCGCGGCTTCGAGACATTGATCGATGTCTGGGGCGCCGATCACGGCGGCCACATCAAGCGCGTGCAGGCCGCAGTCAAGGCGCTGACCGACGGCCAGGCGGAGCTCGATATCAAGCTGTGCCAGCTGGTCAATTTGTTCGACAACGGCCAGCCGGTGCGCATGTCGAAGCGCGCCGGCACCTTCGTCACCTTGCGCGAGGTGATCGACGAGGTCGGCAAGGATGTCTTCCGTTTCATCATGCTGACCCGGCGCAACGACCAGGCGCTCGATTTCGATTTCGCCAAGGTCACCGAGCAGTCGAAGGACAATCCGGTCTTCTATGTCCAGTACGCCCACGCCCGCGCCAGTTCGGTCATGAGACACGCGGCGGACGAGTTGCCGGCGGAGGGGCTCGGCGATGCCGCGCTCGCAGGCGCCAAGCTGGAGCTGTTAGCCGATCCCGCCGAGCTGGCGCTGATTCGCCTGCTGGCGGGCTGGCCGCGCCTGGTCGAGAGCGCCGCCGAGGCCCACGAACCGCACCGGATCGCGTTTTATCTTCAAGAGGTCGCGGCGCAGTTCCATCTTCTATGGACCAAGGGCAGGGACGAGGCGCAACTGCGCTTCATCATTTCGGGGGATCCCGATTTGACCCGGGCGCGGCTCGCGCTGGTGCGCGGCGTCGCGATCGTGGTCGCGTCGGGGCTGGCGGTCATGGGGGTGACGCCGGCGGAGGAGATGTGAGCATGTCCTACCAATTCGGGCACGTCGATCCAGAAGAACGTCTCGACTACGCCGAGGAAGAGGCGGCGCCGGAGGAGGCGTATTACCCGCCGCGACGGCATTTGCCGGGGGCGGCGCTGGCGCTTGGCGTCATGGCGATCTTTGCCGGCGGGCTGTGGTTCGCCTATCACGAGGGCACCAAGCATCCGGGGGTTTCATCCGCCGGGCCGGCGGACAATATCCCGCTGATCCGCGCCGACAGCACGCCGGTCAAGGTCAAGCCCGACAAGGCTGGCGGCATGGAAATCCCCGACCAGGACAACCCGCTCTACGGCGCCAAGTCCAGCGCTCCGGTCGAAAAGCTGCTGCCGCCGCCCGAGGCCCCGCAGCCGCGTCCGGCCGCCCCGGTCGCCCAGCCGCAACCTCAGCCGTCCGTCGCTGCCGCGGCCCCGGCAGCGCCTGCTGCTGCGTCGCCCAAGCCGCCGCCTTTGCTGACACCGGCGCAGATCGCCGCGCTAGCCAAGCCGCCGGTGGCGTCGGCGACGCCAGCGCCGGGCGAGGCGGCGGTGCCGGGCGGGGTCAAGGTCCAGCTCGCCTCGCTGCGCACGCCGGACGAGGCGCGTGACGAATGGGCGCGGCTCAAGCACGAAAATCCCGATCTGCTCGGCAAGCTGACCGCGGTCGCGGTGCGCGCCGATCTCGGCGACAAGGGCATCTACTACAAGATCGAGGCGGGGCCGCTCGGCTCGAAGGCCGACGCCACTCGCCTGTGCAGCGAGATGAAGCAGCGCGACTTGGGATGCCAACTTGTCCGATGAGCGAAGCGGCACGCGACGCCTGCCGCTTGCGGTGCTGTTCGGCTGCGCTGGCGAGCGGCTAAGCGGCGAGGAGCGGAAGTTTTTTGCTGCCGCCGATCCGCTCGGTTTTGTCCTGTTCCGACGAAATTGCCGCGCGCCCGACCAGGTGCGCGCGCTGGTCGGCGAGTTGCGGGCCAGCGTTGGGCGCGACGATGCGCCGGTGCTGATCGACCAGGAGGGCGGGCGGGTCGCCCGCTTGCAGCCGCCGCAGTGGCGGCGCTACCCGGCGGCGGGAACTTTGGCGGCGCTGCCCGATCCCGTGGCCGTGGAAGCGGTGCGGCTCGGCGCTCGGCTGATCGCCGACGATCTCGCCGCGCTCGGCGTCACGATCGATTGCCTGCCGGTATTGGATGTGCCGGTCGCGGGCGCCGATGGCGTGATCGGGGACCGCGCCTATGGCGGCGATCCGGCGCGGATCGCGCTTCTGGGGCGGGCGGCATGCGAGGGGCTGCTTGCCGGCGGCGTGCTGCCGGTGATCAAGCACATCCCCGGCCACGGCCGCGCCCGGGTCGACAGCCACCACGCGCTGCCGGTGGTCGACGACAGCGAGGCCGTGCTCTCCGGCAGCGATTTCGCGCCGTTCCGCGCCTTGGCGGACATGCCCTGGGCGATGACCGCGCACGTCGTCTACAGCGCGATCGACCGGGAGCGGCCGGCGACGCTGTCGCCAACGGTGATCGGGCGGGTCATCCGCGGCGCGATCGGGTTCGCCGGCGTGCTGGTGTCGGACGATCTCGGCATGGGCGCGCTCGCCGGGACGATCGGCGAGCGGGTCGCGAGGGCCCTCGACGCCGGGTGTGACCTCGCGATGCACTGCAACGGAACGCTGGAAGAGATGGCGCAGGCGGCCGCGGCGGCGCGGCCGGTTTCCGCCGAGGCGGCGGCCCGGCTGGCGCGCGGCGAGGCGCTGCGGCGGAAGTCGCGGCAGGAGCTCGACCGGGGCGCCGCGGAGACGCGGTTCGACAGCCTCGTCGGCGCGCTTCAGGAGGGCGGCGCGCGATGATGGGCGCCGGCAACCTCAATACGATGATCGCGACCGCGACGACCTGGATCATACCGATCATCTTCGCGGTGACGTTTCACGAGGCGGCGCACGGGTTTGTCGCGCGGCTGTTTGGCGACGACACAGCGCTGAGGGCCGGGCGCGTCACCTTCAACCCGCTCAAGCACATCGATCCGGTCGGCACGGTGCTGTTGCCGGCGCTGCTGCTGGTGACCTCGGGCTTCATGTTCGGTTACGCGAAACCGGTGCCGGTCAATTTCGGCCGGCTGCGCCCGCCGCGGATGGGGATGGTGCTGGTCGCGCTCGCTGGGCCGGGGACCAACGTCTTGCTGGCGATCGTCTCGACGCTGCTGCTTTATGGGGTCGCGCTGTTGCCGGCGGTCGGCGCGCTGTGGGTGGAGCGCAACCTGGTCAATTCGCTGCAGATCAACGCGGTGCTGTGTGTTTTCAACCTGCTGCCGATCCCGCCTCTGGACGGCGGCCGGGTCGCGGTCGGGCTGTTGCCGCGCGCGCTCGCGATGCCGCTCGCCCGGCTCGAACCCTATGGGCTGATGATCATCATGGGGCTGTTTTTGTTGGGTTACATCAGCGCGCGCACCGGGCTCGGGTTGAACCCGCTCGGCTACCTGATCGGAGTGCCGGCCAACCTCCTGATCCGTTTCGTGCTGGCGATCACCGGGGTCCAGGCGTGAGCGAGCCGGGTTTTGTTCTCGACCTTGACGGGTATGAAGGCCCGATCGACCTTCTGCTCGCCCTGGCGCGCGAGCAGAAGGTCGATCTCGCGCGCATCTCGATCCTCGCGCTCGCCGACCAATACCTCGCTTTCATCGCCGAGCAGCGCCGGTTGCAGCTAGAGATCGCGGCCGATTATCTGGTCATGGCGGCGTGGCTTGCCTACCTCAAGTCGCGCCTGCTGCTGCCCGAGCCGCCGGAAGAGGAGGGTCCGAGCGCGGTCGAGCTGGCCGAGGCGCTGGCGCATCGGCTGCGGCTCCTGGAGGCGATGCAGCGCGCCGGCGCGGCGCTGATGGCGCAGCCGCTTCTCGGCCGCGACGTGTTCGCGCGGGGCGCTCCGGAAGGGCTCGACCGGATCGACCGCCCGGTTTTCGAATTGAGCCTCTACGATCTCTTGCGGGCTTACGGCGACAGCCATCGCCGCCAGCACGGCCAGGTGCTGACGATCTTGCCCTCGTCCTATCACTCGCTGGCGGAGGCGCTGGAGCGCCTCGCGCGGCTCGTCGGCCAGGTGCCGGAGTGGCGCGAGCTGGAGAATTTTCTGCCCGAGGAATTGCGCAGCGGGCCGTTGCGCCGCTCGGCATTGGCCTCGACCTTCGCCGCGCTGCTCGAGCTGGCGAAAGCCGGACGCCTCGAATTGCGCCAGGATCGCAGCTTCGGGCCGCTTTATTTGCGCAGCGCCACCAGGGCGGAGGGACGATGAACGAGAATGCCGAGCAGGTGCGGCTGATCGAGGCGCTGCTCTTCGCGTCGCCCGAGCCCGTGTCCGAGGCGGAGCTGGCGATGCGGCTCGACGATGATGCCGATGTGCCGGCGCTGCTGCGCGACCTGGCCGAAGATTACGCGGCGCGCGGGGTGAACCTGGTCGGGCTGGCCGGCGGCTGGACGTTTCGCACCGCGCCCGATCTCGCCGGGTCGCTGCGCAGCGAGCGCCAGGTCGAGCGCCGGCTGTCGCGCGCCGCGGTCGAGACCCTGGCGGTGATCGCCTATCACCAGCCGGTGACCCGCGCCGAGATCGAGGCGATCCGCGGCGTGACCCTGGGGCGCGGCACCTTGGACCGGCTGCTCGAAGCCGGCTGGGTGCAGCCGCGCGGCAGGCGCGAGACGCCGGGCCGGCCGCTCAATTGGGTGACGACGGCGCATTTCCTCGCTCATTTCGGGCTCGACAGCCTCGGCGAGTTGCCGGGGGTCGACGAGCTGCGCGCCTCGGGCCTGCTCGATATCGGGCCGGCGATGTTCGGCGACAGCCTGCCGGCGGCGGATGACGAGTCCGACGAGGGCGAGCCGCTCGAGGAATAGGGCTCCAGTCCCACACATTTGCCGCTCCGGGGCCTTTCTGACATTATCGCGCCGCTTGCGGAGCCGCGCGATGTCGAGCCCTCTATCGCGACCGGCCGGCCGCCAGTGCCAGGTGCCATAGGATGTTCCTTGATATCGGCTGGCCCGAATTGATGCTGATCGGCGTCGTCGCGCTGGTCGTGATCGGGCCGAAGGATCTGCCCGCCGCGCTGCGCGTCGCCGGGTATTGGGTGCGCAAGGCGCGCACGATGTCGCGCGAGTTCCAGTCGAGCGTCGAGCAGATGCTGCGCGAGGCCGAGCTCGAAGACGTCCGGCAGGAGCTGAAGAAGGTCACCGAGATCAACCTCGACCACGAGGTCAACAAGATCATGGACCCGGCGCTCGACCCGGCGGCCGGGCCCGCCCAGACCGTGCCAAAGCCGCCCGATGTGCCGGATTATCTCGACCATTCGCCGGCGCCGGCCGATCCGGTGCCGCTGGCGGTTGAGCCTGAAGCGGCGGAGCCCGCGCCGGTCGAGCCGGCCGCGCCCGAGCCCGCTGTGGTGCCCGAAGCCGCCGCGCCCGAACCCGCTGCGCCGGAGCCGCCGCCGGCTGAAGAGCACCCGGCGCGCGCCGCCGAGCCGTCCAAAAGTTAACGATCGAACATGGCTGACGACGACAAGGAGACCGAGCTCGAAGCGGGCAGGATGCCGCTGATCGAGCATCTGATCGAGCTGCGCAATCGGCTGATGTGGTCGGCCGCGGCGATCCTCATCGCGTTTCTGGTCTGCTATCAGTTCAAGGTGTCGATCTACCGGTTCCTCGCCTATCCGCTGGCGCAGATCTTCGCCGGCGAGCCCGACCGCAAGATGATCTTCACCGGTCTGACCGAGGCGTTTTTCACCTATATCAAGGTGTCGTTCTGGGCGGCGATCTGCGTGTCGTTCCCGGTCGTCGCGATCCAGATCTGGAAGTTCATCGCGCCCGGCCTCTACAAGACCGAGAAGCGCGCGTTCCTGCCCTATCTGGTCGCGACGCCGGTGCTGTTCGGAATGGGGGCGTCGCTCGCCTATTTTGTCGTGATCCCCTACGCGTTCCGCTTCTTCCTGAGCTTCGAGACGCCGGGCGGCGACGGCTCGCTGCCGATCGTCAGCGAGCCCAAGGTCAACGAATATCTCTCGCTGGTGATGACCTTGCTGTTCGCGTTCGGGGTCGCGTTCCAGCTGCCGGTGCTGCTGACCCTGATGGCGCGCGCCGGGCTCATCACCTCCCAGGGCCTCATCGCGAAATGGCGCTATGCCTTTGTCGCGATGTTCGCGGTCGCCGCAGTGCTGACCCCGCCCGACATCGTCAGCCAGTGCTCGCTCGCGATACCGCTGATCCTGCTCTACTTCGTGTCGATCTTCTCGTGCCGCTGGGTCGAGAAGCAGCGCGCCAAGCGCGAGGCCGCGGAGGAAGCCGCGTTGGGCGGAGGCACTCCCGCCGCCGGCGCGTGAGCGCGATCGGGGCGGCATGGGGCCCGGCGAACTTAGCGATTGCGCGATCGACCGGTTCGGCACTATCCGATAGGGTGAAACACCGAAGCGGAACCGCTCGGAAACTTCGTCGGGGGAAGCGATGGACCTGATTCTGATTGTCCTCATAATAATCCTGATCTTCGGGGGCGGCTTTGGCTATTCCCGATGGGGGTATGGCGGTGGCATCGGGATCGGCGGCATCCTGCTGATCGTGCTCATCGTCTATTTGTTGGTGGGGCGCTGAGCCCACGAGGATCACCGGTCGACGTTTTCATCGCCCGAGCAGTCATGGACTAAACGGTGGGCGCCCCCTATAAGTAGGGGGTTGCTACTGCTCCATACCTAAATGCACGACCTGCGCGCCATCCGCGACAATCCGGCCGAGTTCGACGCGGGCTTGAAAAAGCGCGGCCTGCCAGCGCGCGCCGATGAGATTTTGGCGCTCGATCAGCAATGGCGCGCCGCCGAAACCAGGCTGCAGGAAGCGCAGGCGCTGGGCAATCGCTTCGCCCGCGAGATCGGCATGACGAAGAAGGCCGGTGGCGATGCCGCCGATCTGCTGCGCCAGAGCGCCGAGAACAAGGGCGCCGAAGCCAATTTCGCGACCGAGGCGTCGGAAGCGCGCAAACGGATCGATGAATTGCTCGCGGCCTTACCGAACCTGCCGGCGGCGGATGTGCCGGAGGGCGCGGACGAGACCGCGAATGTCGTGCTCCGCACCGTCGGCCGGCCGCCGCAATTTAACTTCGCGGCGCTTGCGCACGAAGTGATTGGCGAAAAGCTGGGGATGATGGATTTCGCCGCTGCGGCGAAGCTGTCGGGGTCACGATTTGTCGTGCTGAAGGGTGCGCTGGCGCGGCTCGAACGCGCGCTCGCCCAGTTCATGCTCGATCTGCACACACGCGAGTTCGGCTACACCGAGGTGTCGCCGCCTTATCTGGTGCGCGAGGAGACGGCCTATGGCACCGGCAATCTGCCGAAGGCGGCCGAAGACATGTTCCAGACCACCAACGGGATGTGGCTGATCCCGACCGCCGAGATGCCGCTGACCAACCTCGTCGCCGGCGAGATTATCGACGAGGCGGCCCTGCCGATGCGCTTTACCGCGTGGACCCCGTCGTTCCGCTCCGAGGCCGGCGCCGCCGGGCGCGACACGCGCGGGATGATCCGGGTCCACCAGTTCCACAAGGTCGAGCTGGTGTCGATCGCCAAGCCCGAGGAGTCGGCGAACGAGCACGAGCGCATGACCGGATGTGCGGAAGAGGTGTTGAAGCGCCTCGGCCTCGCCTACCGCGTCATGTTGCTGTCGTCGGGCGATATGGGGTTCGCGGCGCAGAAGACCTACGATCTCGAAGTCTGGCTGCCCGGGCAGAACGCGTATCGCGAAATCTCGAGCTGCTCGAATTGCGGCGCGTTCCAGGCGCGGCGCATGAACGCGCGCTATCGCCCCGCCGGCGAGAAGGGCACGCGGCCCGTGCACACGCTGAACGGCTCCGGCCTTGCGGTCGGCCGCACCTTGATCGCCATCCTCGAAAATTATCAGCGCCACGACGGCACCGTCACGATTCCGCCGGTGTTGCAGCCCTATATGGGCGGGCAGGAGGTCATCGAGCCGAATGGCTGAGGCGAGCCTCGCGCGTATCCTGGTTTCGAACGACGACGGCATCGATGCGCCCGGTCTCGCCTTGCTGGAACGGATCGCCAAGGAGCTGTCGGACGATGTCTGGGTCGTCGCGCCCGAGCTGGAGCAGAGCGGCGCCGGGCATTCGCTGACCACGCGCTGGCCGTTGCGGCTGCGCGAGGTGGCGCCGCGCCGCTACGCCGTCGACGGCACCCCGACCGATTGCGTGCTCCTGGCGCTGAAGCGGTTGTTGCGCGACAGGCCGCCGAGCCTGGTGCTGTCGGGGATCAACGCCGGCACCAATATCGCCGAGGACGTCACCTATTCGGGAACCGTCGCGGCGGCGATCGAGGCGACGCTGTTCGGAATTCCCGCGATCGCGCTCTCGCAGGAATACCGCGACCGCGACGCGGTGCCGTGGCAGACGGCGGAAACCTTCGCGGCCGAGGCGGTGCGCCGGCTGGTCGCCGTGCCATGGCCGGCGGGATCGTTCTACAACGTCAACTTCCCGGCGGCCTCGCCCGCCTTGGTGCGCGGGTTCGCCGTGGCCAGCCAAGGCAAGCGCACGCTCGGCGACAATCTGACCGAGGGGCGCGACCCGCGCGGCCGGCATTACTACTGGATCGGTCCGGCGCGGGCGAGCGGCGCGGCTGGGCCGGGCAGCGATCTCGCGGCGCTCGCCGACAATCGCGTTTCGATCACGCCGCTGCATGTCAACCTGACCGATGTTGCGGCCCTCGGCGCGCTGCGCGCGGCCTTCGAATGATCGCAGGCGACACCGCGCAATTGACCCGCAAGGTGCGGCTGCTCATGGAGCTGCGCCGGGCCGGGATCGGCGATGCGCGCGTGCTCGGCGCGATCGAGAAGACGCCGCGCGAATTGTTCGTGCCGGAACAGTTCCAGGACCAGGCCTACGAGAATGTCGCGCTGCCGATAAGCAACGGGCAGACGATCAGCCAGCCTTATGTTGTCGCGCTGATGACCGAGAAACTTGAGCTTACCGGCCGCGAAAAGGTGCTTGAGATCGGCACCGGCTCGGGCTACCAGGCGGCGGTCCTCGCGCGGCTCGCCCGTCGGGTGTTCACGGTCGAACGATATCGCACTCTGGCGCGCGAGGCCGAGCAGCGCTTCGCGGCGCTGGGGCTGAACAACATCGTCACGCTGTTCGCCGACGGCAGCAACGGCTGGCCGGAGCAGGCGCCGTTCGACCGCATCATCGTCACCGCCGCGGCGCGCATGATCCCGCCAATTCTTGTCGATCAGCTGGCACGGGGCGGAATCATGGTGCTGCCGGTCGGCGCCGAACACCGCGACCAGCGGCTGATGCGGGTGCGCTGCGGCGAATCGGGCTGCGACAGCGAGGAGCTGTGCCTGGTGCGTTTCGTCCCGCTGGTCGGCGGCTTGCCGCGCCTCGGCGGCGATGCCGGAAGCCGGGATTAGCTAGGCAACGATTCGCCGTTTCAGGCCACCCATGAGGGCCACAATTGCAACGGCTGATCCGGCGTTGCGCCGAGCTCTCGGCGGCGCTGGGGCGGAGCCGAATTTCGCGGTATAATAATCCCGAGGATTGCTTTGCGCGTCGGGGGACGCGCAAAGGGGGGAGTATGGGGGAGATCACCACAGGCTGGCGCGGCGTCGCCGCGGCGGCGTCTCTGGTCATCATGGCGGGTCTATTGGCGGCCTGCGCCGACGGCTCAGGTGGGCCGGCGCCGGTTTACATGCGCGGCGCGGCGCCGACCGCGAGCGTTCCGCCCGCGCCACCGCCCTGGCACGACAACAAGGTCATCACCGTACAGCGCGGACAATCGCTGGGTGCGATCGCCCATGCCTACCACGTCACCGAGGGCGCGATCATCGCCGCCAATCAGCTGAAACCGCCCTATGAGCTGCGCGCGGGCGCGCGGCTGGTGATTCCCGAGCATGCCCCGGCCGCGCCGCAGCAAATGGCGGCGGCCGCTCCCCCGCCAGCCGCGCCGCCCGGAGGATCGCCGGCGCTACACCCCTCGGCGGCCGTGCCGCCGACGACCATCGTGGCCACCGCAGCCTTACCGCCGCCCGCAGGAGCGCCGGCCCAGCCGCCGACGCCACCGCCCTCGGCGCAGAGCGTGCAGCCCGAAATCATCCCGCTCGACCCGCCGCCGAAACAGGCCGGCGCCGCGCCGCCTTTGGCGGAACCGGCTCCTGCCCCGGCTCAGGCCGCCGCCACATCCGGGGCGCCGCCGGGCGAAGCCGGCGGCCGTTTCCCATGGCCGGTCAATGGCCGAGTCCTTGCCAGTTACGGCGCCGCTGCCGGCGGCGGGCATAATGACGGCATCAATATCGCCGCGCCGCGCGGCACCGCGGTGCGGACCATCGATGGCGGCGTCGTCGCGTACGCCGGCAACGAGGTGAAAGGCTATGGCAATCTGATTCTGGTCAAGCACCCGAACGGCTGGATCTCGGCCTACGCACATCTCGACGACGTGCTGGTCAAGAAGGGCGACACGGTGAGCGCCGGGCAGGTCATCGCCAAGGTCGGCGATAGCGGCGGGGTTAGCGAGCCGCAGCTCCACTTCGAGCTGCGCCGCGGCCAGAAGCCGGTCGATCCACGCGAGTTCCTAGCGCCGGCGCCGAGGGCAGGGGGACAGGTGGGGAATAGAGCGGGGTAACCCTCACCCTCCCACGCCTTCGGCGCGGGTCCCTCCCTCTCCCGCAAGCGACCCGCAAGCGGGAGAGGGTGCCGACCCCGGACTTGATCCGGGGGAGGCGGGTGAGGGTTTATGAGAGCTTCTTTCCCAATCTCCCGGCCAGATCCTGGATGTATTGCCAGGCGACGCGGCCCGAGCGGGCGCCGCGGGTGATCGACCACTCGTTGGCCTCGGCCTTCAGTTGTTCCTCGGGGAGCTTCAGTTTGTAGTGCGCCGCATAGCCGCAGACGATCGCGTGATAGGTCTCCTGGTCGACATTGTGAAAGCCGAGCCACAGTCCAAAGCGATCGGATAGCGAGACGCTTTCCTCGACCGCCTCGGACGGATTGATCGCGGTCGAGCGCTCGTTCTCGATCATGTCGCGCGACATCAGGTGGCGGCGGTTCGAGGTCGCGTAGAGCACCACATTGGCCGGGCGGCCTTCGATGCCGCCTTCGAGCACCGCCTTCAGCGATTTGTAGCTGGTGTCCTGCTTCTCGAACGACAGGTCGTCGCAGAATAGCAGGCAGCGCCGCTTGCTGCCGCGCACCAGCGACAGGAGGCGCGGCAGGCTCGGGATGTCCTCGCGGTGGATTTCGATCAGCGCCAGCGCCTTGGGCTGATTGCGGTTGACCGCGGCGTGCGCCGCCTTGACGAGCGCGCTCTTGCCGGTGCCGCGCGCGCCCCACAGCAGCACGTTGTTGGCCGGCAGCCCGGCGGCGAAGCGCTCGGTGTTCTCGACCAGGATATCGCGCACCCGGTCGATGCCGCGCAGCAGGCCGAGCTCGACGCGGTTGACCGCGCGCACCGGCTCGAGCCAATCGCCCTCGGCGTGCCAGATGAACGCGTCGGCGGCGTCGAGATCGTTTTTCGGCGGCGCCGGCGGCGCCAGCCGTTCGAGCGCGCCGGCAATGCGTTTGAGAAGCGGTTCCAGATCGGTTTCGGGCATGTTGGGGTCTTGGGATCGGTAATGAGCGCCGGACGCTATCATAGCAGCCCCGCCTCGCCTTGCCCTTTTACCGGGCATCGCGTACCAATTCGCCACCGCTTCGCCGCCGCAATTCGAGGTCCCGACCGATGCTGATTTCTACCGCCTACGCCCAGAGCTTCGGCGGCCTGTTCGACAGCTCGAACGCGATGGTGCAGTTCCTGCCGTTGGTGCTGATCTTCGTCGTGTTTTATTTTCTGCTGATCCGCCCGCAGCAGAAAAAGCAGAAGGACCACCGCTCGATGCTCGAGGCGCTCAGGCGCGGCGACCGGGTGGTTACCGGCGGCGGCATTATCGGCACCGTCAACCGGGTGACCGGCAACGAGGAGGTCGAGGTCGATATCGCTCAGGGGGTGCGCGTGCGGGTGCTGCGCAGCACCATCACCAGCGTGCTGGCGAGGACCGACCCGGGCGCGGCGCGCGAGGCCGCGAACGAGCGGGGAACGTCGCGGCGCCGCGGGGCTAAGGCCAAGGAGCCTGCCGAACCAGCCGCGGATGAGGCCGACAAGGCGTAACCGCCGGGCGTCACGATGCTGTATTTCGCCAATTGGAAGGTGCTGCTGATCTGCGGGGTGTGCGCGCTCGGCGTGCTGTTCAGCCTGCCGAACCTGCTCTCTCCGGCGCAACTGTCGTGGCTGCCGGCCAAGATCCCGCACAAGCAGGTCTCGCTCGGGCTCGATCTGCGCGGCGGCTCGTACCTCTTGCTCGAGGTCGATATCGCCGCGGCGCAGCGCGAGCAACTGAACTCGATCACCGACAATGTCCGTGACACGCTGCGCAACGAGAAGATCGGCTACACCGGCCTCAACGTCCAAGGCAACGCGATCGTCTTCACGGTCCGCGATGCCGACCGGATCGAGGATGCGCGCGCGGCGCTCGGCAAGATCGATTCGGCGCTGACCGTCGATATCGGCTCCGACGGGGCCGGAAAGATGCAGTTCAGCACCCAGGCGACCGATCAGCGGCGCCAGCAGGCAGTCGATCAGTCGATCGAGATCATCCGCCGCCGCATCGATGAGACCGGCACCAAGGAGCCGACGATCCAGCGCCAGGGCCAGGACCGGATCTTCGTCGAGCTGCCGGGCATCGACAATCCCGAGCACGTCAAGACGCTGCTGGGCAAGACCGCCAAGCTGACGTTCCAGCTCGTCGACACCAATACGACGCTCGACGATGCCCGCCGCTTGATGCCGGCTGGTGATGAAATCCTGCCGGCCGCCGATACCGCCCATGGCGGGGCGAGCGCCTATGTCGTCAGGAAAAAGGTGATGGTCGGCGGCGAGACGCTGGTCGATGCGCAGGTCGATTTCCAGAACGGCATCGAACCGGCGGTGAGGTTCCGCTTCGACACCGTCGGGGGCAAGCGCTTCGGCGACGCAACCAGGGAGAATGTCGGCAAGCCGTTCGCGATCGTGCTCGACAACAAGGTGATCAGCGCGCCGGTGATCAAGGAGGCGATCCTCGGCGGCAGCGGCATCATTACCGGGAGTTTCACGACGCAGCAGGCGAGCGATCTGGCGCTGTTGCTGCGCGCCGGCGCGCTGCCGGCGCCGATCACGATCCTCGAAGAGCGCACCGTCGGTCCCGATCTCGGCGCCGATTCGATCCATGCCGGCGCGGTCGCCAGCATCGTCGGCGTGGCCCTCGTCGTGATTTTCATGTTCCTGTTCTACGGACTCTTCGGCCTGTTCGCCGATATCGCGCTGTTCTTCAACCTGTGCCTGATGCTCGGCTCGCTGTCGCTGCTGGGCGCGACCCTGACCTTGCCCGGCATCGCCGGGATCGCGCTGACCATGGGTATGGCGGTCGATGCCAACGTCCTGATCTACGAGCGCATCCGCGAGGAGATGCGCAGCGGCCGCACGATGCTGTCGTCATTGGAAGCCGGGTTCACCCGTGCCTTCGGCACGATCCTCGACAGCCATGTGACGACCCTGGTCGCCGGCATCCTCCTCTACTGGCTCGGCTCGGGGCCGATAAAGGGGTTCGCGGTTACCCTGAGCATCGGTGTGTTGACGTCACTGTTTTCCGCGATCCTGGTCACTCGGCTCGAGATCGTCAGCTGGCTCAGGCGGTGGAAGCCAAGGGAAATCCCGCTATGAGTTTAGAACTGTGATCCGCCCGCTGATCGTCATTCGCCGGGTGCCGAAGATCGACTTCATGCGCTGGCACGTCTACGGCTTCGCTTTCTCGATCCTGTTGGGCGTGGTGTCGATCGGGCTGTTCGGCACGATCGGGCTCAATTACGGCATCGACTTCAAGGGTGGCACCCTTATCGAGGCGAAGACCCAGGGGCCGGCCGATCTCGCGGCGATGCGCGCGAAGCTCGACGATCTGCATATCGGCGAAGCCTCGCTGCAGGGGTTTGGCGCGCCCGACGAGGTGCTGATCCGCCTGCCCGAGCAGCCCGGCGGCGATGCCGGGCAGATGAAGGCGGTCGAGCTCGCGCGGCAGGCGCTCGGCACGGGGATCGATTATCGCCGGGTCGAGGTCGTCGGTCCCAGCGTCGGCGCCGAATTGATCCGCGCTGGCGGGCTGGCGACCGTGCTCGCGCTGGTCGCGATCCTCATCTACATCTGGTTTCGCTTCGAGTGGCAATTCGGCGTCGGCGCGACGATCTCGACGATCCATGACGTTGTCACCACGGTCGGGCTGTTCGCGATCTTCCAGCTCGAGTTCAACCTGACGACCCTGGCGGCGATCCTGACGGTCGCCGGCTACTCGATCAACGACACGGTAGTGATCTACGACCGGGTCCGCGAGGCGATGCGCAAGCATCGCACGATGCCGTTCCGCGACCTGATAAACCTGGCGCTCAACGAAACCCTGTCACGCACGATCCTGACGGTCAGCACGGTCGCGCTGGCGGTGCTGTCGCTGCTGTTCTTTGGCGGCGAGGTGCTGAAGGGGTTCAGCATCGCGATGCTGTGGGGCATCGTCATCGGAACTTATTCCTCGCTCTTTATCGCCGCGCCGATCATCTACTACATCCAGCCCAGCCGGCGGGCGATCGCCCGCGAGCCCGCGCCCGCCGATAGCGAGCCGGGCCGGCCGCCAACCCGGCCTCGGAGCGCACGAAGCTGACGCGATGGACCTGACGCCGCTCGTCACCCCCGGCCGGCAGGTGATCGAGCGCTATAGCGCCGACGGGTTTCGCGTCAGCGGGGTCATCTATGGCGGGGCGGTGCTGGTGTTCGCCGACCGGACCGTGTTGTGGGAAAACGCGGTGCTGTCGGAAGCGGGGCTGACGCCGGTCGTCGCGCACGGCGGGATCGAGTTGATCCTGTTGGGGCTCGGGCGGCGCGGCGCGCCCGTATCGCCGGCGCTGCGCACAGCGCTGAAGGCCCGCGGCATTGGCGTCGAGGCGATGGATACCGGCGCCGCGTGCCGCACCTATAATGTGCTGCTGGCCGAGGACCGGCTGGTCGCGGCGGCGCTGCTGCCTCCAATTTAGGCAAGCCTGGCATATGCTTTGCGTGACGAAACAGCCGAGACCGGAGAGGCGCAATGCCGGACGGCACCAATTTCGACCCGCTATTCGGGGTTGGCCACAATCAGGGGCCGCCGCTCGACCCCGGCGCGAGCTGGCGGCGCTATTGCTGGAAGCAGGCCCATGCGCGGGCGTGGAAGACGCCGCCGCGCGAAATCGCGCTGGCGCGCCTCAAGCGCGCCGAGGCGCTCGGGATGAGCTATCGCGAGTACACCGCCCACCTGCTCGACACAGGCGAGCTGCTGTAGGTGGGATCAATGCCGTGCGTCCTTCGAGGCCTCGCTGCGCGAGGCACCTCAGGATGAGGACGTTTTTCCGATGCCGTCCAACGACGGCCCTCATCCTGAGGAGCGTCCTCCAGGACGCGTCTCGAAGGACGCAAAATCGAAATGCAGCGACCTACTGTTACCCGTGGCTCTGACGCGCCTTTTCGAAGTTTTCGGCGACGAAGTTCCAGTTGATCAGGTGCTCGATGAACGCCTTGACGAAATCGGGCCGGCGGTTCTGGTAGTCGAGGTAATAGGCATGCTCCCAGACGTCGATCGTGAGGAGCGCGGCCTGGCCGCCGGCCACCGGATCGACGCCGTTCGGCGTCTTGATGACCTTCAATTTGCCGGCGTCGAACACCAGCCAGGCCCAGCCGCTGCCGAACTGCCCTACGGCCGCCGCTTCGAACTCCTCGGCGAATTTGTCGAAGCTGCCGAAATCATGCTTGATCGCCTTCGCGAGCTCGCCGCCGGGCTCACCGCCGCCTTTCGGGGTCATGCACGGCCAGAGGAAATTGTGGTTCCACACCTGAGCGGCATTGTTGAACACCGCCATCTTCGTTTCGTCGTGATAGGTCGCGGCGATCAGCTGCTCCAGCGATTGGCCGTCGAGCGAATGCTCCGCGACGAGCTTGTTCAGCGTGTCGATATAGGCCTGGTGGTGCTTGCCGTGGTGGAATTGCAGCGTCTTCGCCGAGATATAGGGTTCGAGCTCATTTTCAGCGTAGGGTAGCGGCGGCAGTGTGAAGGTCATGACCCGTGTTCCATCCGGTTGTTTGACGCCAGCGGACCGCTGGAGCGCGACCCGACGCATGAAGAAACGCCCCGATTGAACGGCCGTTCCCATCGCGCCATGGTGCTGTCCTCGACGGCGGCACTGGTCCGCCGCCACGACCGCGGCCGATTTCAGACCGCGCTCTTCGCGCCGGCTGGCGAGCGCGAGGCGCTCTTCGCGCTCTATGCCTTCAACTACGAGATCTCGCGCGTGCGGGAGAGCGTCAGCGAGGAGATGCTCGGCCTGATCCGGCTGCAATGGTGGCGCGAGGCGATCACCGCCGCCTATGGCGACGCCTCACCGCGCCGCCACGAGATCGTCGAGCCGGTGACCGCGGCGATCCGCGAGCGACAGCTGAGCCGCGCCCATTTCGACCGGCTGATCGACACGCGCGAGCGCGATCTCGACGACGCCCCGCCGGCGAGCTTGGCGGCGCTCGAAGACTATGCCGAAGGCAGCTCGGCCGCGCTGATCTATCTGGCGCTGGAGGTGCTCGACGCGGCGACCCCGGCGGCGCGCGAGGCCGCCCGCCATGTCGGCATCGCCTATGCGCTTGCGGGTCTGCTACGGGCGATGCCGGTGCACGCCAGCACGGGGCGATCGTCCATGCCGGAGGATGTCGCCGCCGAGGCCGGGCTCGATCCGCGCGACTACTCGGCGCTACGCACGACCGCGGCGCTGAGAAAGGCGGTCCAAATCATCGCCGAGGTGGCGGCGCGCCATCTCGCGGCGGCGGGGGAGCTGCGGCCCAGGATCCCCGCCGGCGCGGTGCCGGCGTTGCTGCCGGCGCGAATCGCCACGACAACGCTGAGACGCCTCGAACGGGCCAGGTTCGACCCGTTCTCGGGCGCCGCCACGCGGCCCGACCCGCTGCAAAGCTGGCGGCTAGCGTGGGCCGCCTGGCGCGGGCGCCTCTGACGGCGCCCGCGGCTCGGCTTAGTAGTGGCTCGGCTTAGTAGTAATGCGCTGCGAATACCATCGCGTAGAGCATCGGGATCGACAGCAGCGTGTTGACCCGCGACGTGAGGCCGGCCATGCGGCGCGCGGCATTGACCTCGTCCGGCGTTGCCGGGGTGACGCCCATCACCTTGTTCTGGTTCGGCATGATGATGAACCACACGTTGAACCACATGATCGTGCCGAGCCACATGCCGATGCCGATCGCGGTGAATTTGTGGTTGTCATCGCCGATGCCGATCTTGATCGCGTCGACGAGGTAGCCGTTCATGTAGGCGAGGATCAGCCCGAAGCCGAGCGTGAACATCGCGCCCCAGCGGAACCAGAACAGCGCCTCGGGCAGGATGAAGCGAACCACCGCCGGCCGCAGTTCGGTCGGGATCTTCGGCATTGTCGGCGTCTGAGTGAAGTTGAAATACCAGAGATGGCCGATCCACATGATGGCGCTGATGATGTGGCCCCAGCGGATGAACTGGGTCCACCAGTCATAGCCTACGAATTCCATGGCCGTTTTCCCCCTTGGACGAGTTAGTGGATCGCGTGGATCACCAGAATCTCGACAATCACCAGCACAAAGCCGGCGATGATCGTTCCTGTCAGCGAATTCAGCAGCTTTTCCATCCCGCTCTCCTGTGTTGCCTCGTCTCGGGCCGACGTGACGCCGGTAGAATCATAGCTCACGATAACAGCGGCCGGCAAATGCGCGTTTGGCGATGGCGATCCGCATCGGCTGTCGTTGTGTTACACTGAGCCATGGCACGCTTGACGCTGCGCATCGACTTCGGGGGCGAACGCGCCATCGGCCCCGGCAAGATCAAGCTCCTGGAGCTGATCGATTCGTGCGGCTCGATCTCGGAGGCGGGGCGGCGGATGGGCATGTCGTACCGCCGCGCCTGGCTGCTCGTCGATGCGCTCAACCACTGCTTTCGCGAGCCGGTGGTGGCGGCGCAGGTCGGCGGGGTGAAGGGCGGCGGCGCGTCGCTAACCCCTTTCGGCCATGCGGTCATCGAGCATTACCGCGCGATCGAAAAAGCCGCCGAAGCCGCCGGCGCGGCGCATGTCGGCGCACTGACCGCGTCGCTGGCGGAGCCTTCCTAGCCCTCCGCGATCTCGGCGTCGGCGCTGGCGGCGGGCGGGGCGGCGCCGGCGAAGGCGTGGTGATCGAAGGCGATGCTCTTGATCACCGCGTGCACCTGCTTGCCGGGGACAAGGCCCAGGGTCTCGACCGAGCGTCGGGTGAGGCGCGCGACCAGCGCTTCGCCGGCGCAGTCGAGGCGCATCTGCACGATCGGCCCGTCGCCGCCGGCGATCTCGGCGACGACGCCGGGTAGCACGTTGAGCGCGCTGAGCCCGGTCGGCGGTTCGAGTGAGATCATCACGTCGCGGGCGCGAATCCTGACGCGCAGCGCCGCGCCGATCGGCAGGTCGAGATGCGGTACGCGGAGCTCGCCCGCCGCGGCGCGCAGCACCGTCAGCCCGAACTTGTCGTCATGCCCGGCGACGCGGGTGGCGAGGATCGCACCGGCCTCGGCGCGTCCGGTCAGCGGGAACAGGTCGATCCGGCCCATGATCTGCGCGGTCGGGCCGATCGCCGCGACCTTGCCTTCCGACAGCACGACGAGCGTCGTCGCCAGCCGCGCGACTTCGGCGATCGAATGGCTGACATAGACGATCGGCACGCGCATCTCGTCGCGCAGCCGCTCGATATAGGGAAAGATCTCGGCGCGGCGGCCCTCGTCGAGCGAAGCCAGCGGCTCGTCCATGACCAGGAGGCGCGGACGCGCCAGGAGCGCGCGGCCGATCGCGACGCGCTGCTTCTCGCCGCCCGACAGATTGGCCGGTCGCCGCGCCAGGAGGCTGCCGATGCCGAGCAGCTCGACGATCTGATCCAGGTCGGCGCCGCCTGCCGCCTTCGGCGCGAACCAGCGCCCGTAGAGGAGGTTCTGCCGCACATTGAGATGCGGGAACAACCGCCCTTCCTGGAACACATAGCCGACGCGGCGGCGATGGGCCGGGACAAAGATGCCGCTCGCGGTGTCGGTCAGCACCGCGTCGTCGGCCACGATGCGCCCCGTGTCGGGCCGGTAGAGCCCGGCGATCGCATTGATCAGCGAGGTCTTGCCGGCGCCGGAGCGGCCGAACAGGGCGGTGAGCCCGCCTTCGCTCTCGAACGCGGCGTCGAGCGTGAAGTCGCCGAGCCGATGGGTGACCGCGACGCTCAACATTAGAGGCCGAGGGCGCGGCGGCTGGCGCGTTGCGCGACCGCTTCGGATGCGAACATCGCGACGACTGAGATCGCCACCGCGACGAGGGTCAATCGCAACGCACCGGTCTCGCCGCCCGGTACCTGGAGGAACGTGTAGATCGCGGTCGGCAGGGTTTGGGTCTCGCCGGGGATGTTCGAGACAAAGGTGATCGTCGCGCCGAATTCGCCGAGCGCGCGGGCAAAGGAGAGGATCATCCCGGCGACGATGCCGGGGAGGATCAGCGGCAAGGTCACCGTCAGCCATACCCAGACGCGGCCGGCGCCCAAGGTCGCCGCGGCATCCTCGAGCCGGCGGTCGACGCTGTCGACCGACAGCCGGATTGCGCGCACCAGCAGCGGGAACCCCATGATCGCCGAGGCAAGCGCCGCGCCGGTCCAACGGAACGCGAAGACGATGCCGAGATCATCGGCGAGGAATTCGCCGAGAGTCCCGTGCCGGCCGAACAGGATCAACAGGAAGTAGCCGGTCACCACCGGCGGCAGGACCAGCGGCAGGTGCACGAGGACGTTGAGCGCCGAGCGCCCCCAGAACCGGCCGCGCGCCAGCAGCATCGCGATGAGGACGCCGATCGGCAGGCTGCCGATCATCGCCACGCTCGCAACCCGCAGCGACAGGCGGATCGCGGTCAGCTCTTCGGGGGTGAAGGTGAGGAGCTCCGCCATGCGCTGTGTATAACTGAATATTTCGCGGTGGCGCAAAACCCCGGGCTATGGCGCGTCGCGGACGCCGCCGATATCGTAGCGGATGGCGGGAGGAGACAACGCGATGAGCGAGAGCGCACGGCCCGAGGACGATCTCGGCATTCTCGGCAAGGTAGCGATCGTCACCGGCGGCGGCGCGCCCGATGACGGGATCGGCAATGGCCGCGCGGCGGCGATCCTTCTGGCGCGCGCCGGCGCCAAGGTGGTGGTCGTCGATATCCAGCGCGAGGCGGCCGATCAGACGGTCGGGATGATCGAGGCCGAGGGCGGCACCGCGGTCACCCACATCGCCGACGTGTCGGACGAGGCGCAATGCAAGGCGCTGGTCGAGGCCGCGGTCAAGCAGTTCGGCCGGCTCGACCTGCTCGACAACAATGTCGGCATCGGCGGGCGCGGCAGCGTCGTCGACACGCCGCCCGATCTGTGGCGCCGGGTGATGACGGTCAATGTCGACAGCGTGTTCTACGTCTCGCGCTACGCGATCCCGGCGATGATCGAGACCGCGGGCGGCGGCGCGATCGTCAACGTGTCGTCGATCTCGGCGCTGCGGCCGCGCGGCCTCACCGCCTATTCGACCTCGAAAGGCGCGGTCATCGCGCTGACTCGGGCGATGGCGGTCGATCATGGGCCGCAGAACATCCGGGTCAATTGCGTCGCGCCGGGGCCAATCTACACGCCGCGCATGTGGACCGGGCAGATGACGCCGGCCGGGCGCGAGGCGCGGCGCAAGGCGTCGGTGCTCGGCCTCGAAGGGGTCGGCTGGGATATCGGCCACGCGGTGCGCTTCCTGCTGTCGGCGCAGGCGCGTTACATCACCGGGCAGACCTTGGTCGTCGATGGCGGCGCGACCCTGGTCGGACCGTCGCGCACGCCGGAATCATCGCGGGGCGCGGGGTGAATGTGACGTTTCCGACGCAGGTAAAGCGGATGGCGTCCGGGCCTGCCTCAAGCTATCTCAGCCCGTCGGCTGTCGAGCGCATTTTCGGTCGTGCTCTCGGGTTTTTCGTTTGGATCGGCCTGATCCGCGGCCACTTCTATGTCCTCGAAGTCCGCGGGCGAAAGAGCGGCAGGACACTCTCGCTGCCGGTGGATCCGCTCGAATTCGAGGGACGGCGGTACCTGGTCTGCGCCCGCGGCAATTCCAATTGGGTGCGCAATGCCCGTGTCGCGGGCGAAGTCGTGCTCGCCCGGGCACGGCGCCGCCAGCGCTATGCGGTGCACGAAATTTCCCCCACCCTGCGTCCGCCGATTCTCAAAGCCTATCTCGACCGTTTCGCAAGCGAGGTGCAGCGCTTCTTCCCGATACCGAAAGGGTCGGAGGTGGGACTATTCGACGATCTCGCGCCGCGCTATCCGGTCTTCGAACTGCTGCCGATGGACGAGACCGCGTCTGGCGCCCGGGCGGCGTCACGATGACCATAAGCGACCAACTGGAGACGTGAATGAACCCCTTTGACCTCACCGGACGCGTTGCGCTCGTCACCGGCGGCAATGGCGGGATCGGGCTCGGCATGGCGACGGGGCTTGCCGCCGCCGGCGCGACGGTGGTCATTGCCGCGCGCAATCGCGAGAAATCGCTGGCGGCGGTGAGCGAACTCGAACGGTTGGGGGCCAAGGGCGATTTCATCGCGCTCGATGTCGCTCTGCCGGTGTCATGCCGCGCGGTCATCGGCGAGACCGTCGCCCGTCATGCGCGCCTCGACATCCTGGTCAACAATGCTGGCATGTCGATCCGCAAGCCGCCCGAGACCTATACCGTCGAGGAATGGCGGCAGGTTATCGAAACCAACCTGACCGGCGCCTTTGTGCTGTGCCAGGCCGCGCACCCGATCATGGAGCGCCAGCGCGGCGGAAAGATCATCAATATCGGCTCGATGATGTCGATCTTTGGCGGCGCCTATGCGGCGCCCTATTCATCGAGCAAGGGCGCGATCGTGCAAATGTCGAAATCGCTGGCGACCGCCTGGGCGCGCGACAACATCCAGGTCAACACGGTGCTGCCCGGCTGGATCGATACCGAGCTGACCCGCGGCGCCCGCGCTCAAGTGCCGGGGCTCAACGAGCGGGTTCTGGCGCGCACACCGGCCGGGCGCTGGGGCGTGCCCGACGATCTCGCCGGCATCGCGGTGTTTCTCGGCAGCGCCGCCTCGGACTTCGTCACCGGCGCCGCCATCCCGGTCGATGGCGGCTATTCGTCGGAATTTTGACGGCTAATCCTGCGCGAATTGCGGATGGGCGCGGTCGGGCTTGCTCCACACGCCGCTGTAATTGGCGGCGGCGCCGATGCCGCGCATCTGCCGGTAGCATTGCTCACGGTCGCTGGCCAGGAAGCGCACGAAGGACTGGCTGTTCTCGGCGCAGATATTGAGCGCCTCGCGCTGGCGCAGATTGTTCGGGTAGGTGCCGTTATAGAGGTCGCCGAGCTGGTTCGGAGCACTGGCGGCGGTGGCGGTCAGCACGGCGGTCGCGCCGAGCAGCAATTTGTTGATGGTCCTCATCGTCGTCTCCGCAAAAACAGGCCCGGCCAATTCGCCGGTGCCAGTCTTCACTCACGCGATGTGCCAGAAGCGCCAAATGATCAAAGATGAGGATTTCCATTGTACAATATAGTTAAAGATAAACAACCATAATTGAAGTTTCGCAATTTGCGACGGCCGTTGCATGGCAAATGCATATTATGACCGTCTCGTTACGACTGGCGCCGTGGTGTGGAGGGATCATCCGGCGGCGCTGTCCGGGCCACCTCCCGCAGGGGAAGTTCCTTCAGAAGCCAGGTGAGCGCGAAACCCAACGCCGCCACCGCGGCCGCATAAAGAAAGACAGGGTGAAGCGCCGCGGTGAACACGTCCAGATAGACCGTCCTCACCGCTTCCGGCAGAGCCCGGATCGCGGCCGGCGAGGCAGCGGCGGCCAGGTCCGCGTCCGCCGGCAATCGTCCGGCCAAGTTCGCCGTCAACGCCGCGGTGAAAATGGCCCCGAACAACGAGACGCCGACCGAGCCGCCGATCGAGCGGAACAAAGTCGTCCCCGACGTCGCGACACCGAGGTCGCGATAGTCGACGGCATTCTGTACCGCGAGCACCAATACCTGCATGACAAAGCCGAGACCGGTGCCGAGCACGAGCATGTAGAGGCACGCGGTCCATGTGGCGGTTCCGACGCCGAGGGTCGCGAGCAAGCCGAGCCCGACCGTCATCACGGCGGTCCCGATAATCGGAAAGGGGCGATAGCGGCCGAACCGGCTGATGATGCGGCCGCCGACGACGGAGGTGACGACGACCCCCGCCATCATCGGCGTCAGCGTGATCCCCGCCAGCGTCGGGCTCACTCCCTTCACCACCTGCAGGTACATCGGCATGTAGGTGACCGACCCGAACAGCGCGAACCCGACGATGAAGCCGACCGCGCAGGCAACGCCGAACACCCGGTTGCCGAACAGCCGCAGCGGCAGGATCGGCTCCGCCGAGTGCAGCTCGACCCCGATAAAGCCGAATAACCCCCCAATCGTCGCGGCGAGCAAGGCGAGCGCATACGGCGAGCTCCAGGCGAACGCGCGGCCGCCGAGGCTGGTGAGCAGGATGAGCGCCGTCAACACGACAGCGAGAAGCGCGGCTCCACCGACATCGATCTTCGGCCGGCGTCGCGAGGCCGGGGCGGTGAAGGCAAGGCCGATGATCGTCACCGCGAGCAGCCCGAGCGGCAAGTTGACATAAAAGATCCAGCGCCAGCTCAATTGTTCGACGAAGAAGCCGCCGATCAACGGTCCGAGCACAGTCGAGAGGCCGAAGACGCCGCCAAAGATTCCCTGGTAGCGGCCGCGCTCGCGCGGCGTGAAGATATCGCCGACCGCGGCCATGGCGACGACGATCAGCCCGCCCCCTCCGAGGCCCTGCAAGGCGCGGAAGGCAATGAGCTGGCCCATCGACCGGCTGAGGCCGCAAAGCGCCGAGCCGGCAAGGAACAGCAGGATCGCCGACTGGAGCACGACCTTGCGGCCGAACAGATCGCCGAGCTTGCCGTAAAGCGGCGTGACGATCGTCTGCGCGAGCAGATAAGCGGTAACGATCCAGGAGAGGTGAGCCAATCCGCCGAACTCGCCGACGATCGTCGGCAGCGCCGTCGAGACGATCGTCTGATCGAGCGATGCGAGCAACATCACCAGCAACAGCGAGCCGAAGATCGCTCGGATCGACCTGTTCTGGAGCGCGGCGGCGGCAGGGCGGGCTGACGCCGCGTCGTCCATCAAAAAAATCTCCGGACGCGCCGGGTGTCCGCGTGGACCACGAATCGAAGCCAGAGATAGACTTGGCGTCCGGCCCTGACAAGGCCGTGGAGCGTCGGCTCGGCGGAGCTAAGCAGCGATTCTCAGGTTGGTACACGGTAACCGTTGGCGCTCGATGTTCATTTCAGTGACGGCGTTATGAACGGCACGGTCGAGATGATCGGTGTCGGTGAAGGTCTGATGAGCCAG
>Ga0181530_10000926_pt1 | contig 37546 bp, 32 predicted proteins | sample PEATcosm2014_Bin_42_FD_119769 | JGI IMG/M metagenome (GOLD analysis project Ga0181530, IMG submission 119769) | Peatland microbial communities from MTU Mesocosm Facility, Houghton, MI, USA - PEATcosm2014_Bin10_60_metaG | ecosystem: Environmental > Terrestrial > Soil > Wetlands > Peat | place...
AGAAGGGCGAAGGCGGGGCTGTGATCTCGCCCGCCTCGCCGCTCGGCCAGGCGCTCGTCGGGCACAGCGTCGGCGACACCGTCGTATACGAGGGGCCGACGGCCGCGCCTTCTCCGTCGAGATCGTCTCGGTGGGCAACTGACGGGCCATGGCTGCGACGCTCGCTGACAAGGTCTGGGACCGCCACGTGGTTCGCCCCGGCGACGGTGCCGCCGAGCCAGATCTGCTCTACATCGACCTGCACCTCGTCCACGAGGTGACCTCGCCGCAGGCCTTCGAAGGGCTGCGACTGGCCCAAAGGCAAGTACGCCGGCCCGACCTGACGATCGCCACCGCCGACCACAACGTGCCCACGACGACGGCGAGCGGCCGGGTGGAGGATCCTGTCTCCCGGCGCCAGCTCGAGGCGCTCGACTCCAACTGCGCGGAGTTCGGGGTGACCTGTTACCCCATGGGCGACGAAAACCAAGGCATCGTGCACGTGATCGGGCCCGAGCAGGGCCTCACCCAGCCCGGGATGACGATCGTCTGCGGGGACAGCCACACCTCCACCCATGGGGCGTTCGGGGCTTTGGCTTTCGGCATCGGGACCTCGGAGGTGGAACACGTGCTCGCCACACAGACCCTCCCCCAACGCCGGCCCCGTACCATGGCCGTCACTGTCGGGGGCGACTTGGCGCCCGGTGTGAGCGCCAAGGACGTCGTGCTGGCCGTCGTCGGTCGGCTCGGCACGACTGGAGGCGTCGGTCACATCGTCGAGTACCGGGGTTCGGCGATCCGCTCGCTGTCGATGGAGGGCCGCATGACGGTCTGCAACATGTCCATCGAGGCCGGTGCCCGCGCCGGGATGATCGCCCCCGATGAGGTGACCTTCGCTTACCTCGAGGGCCGGCGCTACGCACCGAAAGGCGCTGACTGGGAGCGGGCCGTCGAGGACTGGCGCGCCCTTACCACCGACGAGGGCGCCCGCTTCGACGCCGAGGTGAAGCTCGAGGCCGGCTCGATCCGCCCGCACGTCTCCTGGGGCACCAACCCCGCCCAGGTGGTCGCCATCGACGGTCGGGTACCAAGCCCGGACGACATGGCGAGCCCGGCCGAGCGGGAGGCCGCGGCCCGCGCCCTCGCCTACATGGGCCTTGAGGCCGGCACGCCGATCACCTCGATCGAGGTGGACACGGTTTTCATCGGCTCCTGCACGAACTCGAGGATCGAGGACCTGCGCGCCGCTGCCGATGTACTCCGGGGCCGCCGGGTCCGAAAGGGCCTGCGGGCACTCGTCGTACCGGGCTCGCGCCGGGTCAAGCTCCAAGCCGAGGCCGAGGGACTGGACCAGGTCTTTCGCGAGGCTGGCTTCGAGTGGAGGGAGAGTGGCTGCTCCATGTGCCTCGGCATGAACCCCGACCAGCTGTCGCCCGGGGAGCGCTGTGCCTCAACCTCGAACCGCAACTTCGAGGGCCGCCAGGGACGTGGGGGCCGCACCCATCTCGTGTCCCCGGCGGTTGCCGCGGCGACGTCGGTGGCAGGCAGGTTCGCCACCCCGGCCGGCCTCGGGGCCTGACATGAAGCCCGTGAGGATCGTGTCGGGGCGGGCGGTCCCGCTCGACCGTTCCGACGTCGACACCGATCAGATCATCCCGAGTGAGTGGCTCAAGCGCATCGAGCGGACCGGTTTCGGGGCCGGGCTGTTCGCCGAGTGGCGCGACGATCCCGGCTTCGTACTCAACGATCCGGACCACGCCGGGGCGACGATCCTCGTCGCCGGCCCCAATTTCGGTACGGGATCGTCCCGGGAGCACGCCGTGTGGGCACTGGTCGACCACGGTTTCTCCGCGGTCGTGAGCCCCCGTTTCGGCGACATCTTCCGCAACAACTCCACCCGTTCCGGCCTTGTCCCCGCCGAGGTCTCCGACGCGGACGGCCGGGCGCTGCTGGAGGCAGTCAGCGCGGACCCGTCGCTCGAGGTCGTCGTGGACGTCGAACGGAGGCTGGTCGAGGCGCCCGGCGTGGGCATCTCGGCGCCGTTCCGCTTGGACGACGACGCCCGGGACCGGCTGCTCAGGGGCCTCGACGACATCGGCGTCACGTCCCAGCACCTGGCGGACATCGACGCCTACGAGGGGCGGCGGCCGACCTGGCTGCCCACGTTGCGACCTCGCCGACAGGCCTCGGCTTAGGGAGTCACCCCGCTTTCGCGCACGACGTCGGTCCCCCCACCATCGGTCAGGCGCGCCTTGGCGCGCACCACCCGGTTGGTCGCCGCGATATAGGCGCGGGCGGCTGCCTCGACCACATCGGTGGACAGCCCCCGACCCGAAGCCCGCACGCCGCCGGAGTCGAGCTGGATGACGACATCGCCGAGGGCGTCGATACCGCCGGTGACCGACGACACGTTGAAGTCGATGAGCTTGGCATCGATTCCGGTCGCCTCCTTGATCGCCTTGCAGGTCGCGTCGATCATCCCGTCGCCTTGCGCGATCGCCTCGGACTTGCGACCGTCCCGGCTCACGACGACTCTCGCCCGCGGCAGCCCGGCCGTGCCGCCCTGGACGTCGAGCAGGTCGAGGACGAAGCCCTCCTCGAGCGCGGTTCCGAGCTCCTCGGCGACGATCGCCTCGAGGTCGGCGTCGGTCAGCTTCACCTTGCGGTCCGCCAGTTCCTTGAAGCGGGTGAACGCCGCGTCGAGGGCATCGCCCCGGACTTTGATGCCGAGCTTCGCCAACGTGTCGGCGAAGGCGTGGCGCCCGGTGTGCTTGCCGAGAATGATCTGGCCGCCCTCCTGGCCCACCGAGTCCGCATCGATGATCTCGTAGGTCGAGCGCTCCGTGAGCACGCCGTGCTGGTGGATCCCCGACTCGTGGGCGAAGGCGTTCTTCCCCACGACGGCCTTGTTCCACTGGACCTGGTAGCCGGTCAGACGCGCGACCATCCGGCTCGTCCGGGCCAGCTCCCTCGTCCTCACGTTCGTCTCCAGTCCGGGGAACAGGTCTCCGCGGATCTTGAGCGCCATGACCACTTCCTCGAGGGCGGCGTTGCCGGCGCGCTCGCCCAGGCCGTTCACGCAGACCTCCACCTGGCGAGCGCCCGCGCGCACGCCGGACAGGCTGTTCGCCACGGCGAGGCCGAGGTCGTTGTGGCAGTGGGTCGAGAGCACGTAGTCGCCCGCCACCTGGTCCCGGACGTGAGTCAAGAGCTCGCCGTAGTCCCAGGGGATCCCGTAGCCGACGGTGTCGGGGATGTTCAAGGTGCCGGCCCCGGACTCGACGGCCGCGGCCAGCACCTCGAGCATGAAGTCGAGCGGGGTGCGGGTCGCGTCCTGAGGTGAGAACTCGATGTCGGCGGTGTGCTCACGGGCGCGCGAAACGCCCATGCGCACCGCCTCGAGCACCTGATCCTCGTTCATCTTCAACATGTGCTCCATGTGGCTCGGGCTCGTCGAGATGAAGACATGGATGCGGTTGCGCTCCGCGTCTTTGAGTGCCTCGTAGCAGCGGTCCACGTCGGCGAGCTGGGTCCGCGAGAGCCCGGCGATCACAGGGCCTTCGACTGTGCGGGCAATTGCCTGCACGGCGTCGAACTCACCCTGGCTCGAGACCGGGAAGCCGGCTTCGATGTAGTCGACACCGAGACGCGCGAGTTGCTCGGCGATCTCGAGCTTCTCGCCGGGATCGAGGGAGATCCCCGGTGACTGCTCGCCGTCCCGCAGCGTCGTGTCGAAGATGACCACCTTGTCGCTCATCGGTCGCTCCATTGTCGGGGCGCAGCCGAGTTCTTCTCCCACCCGTCGTCGCGTCGTCCGCCCAACCGCGCCTGGCCAACAAAAAACCTCCTGGCCTAAGGCGCAGGAGGCGTTGGCGAGCGCGACAGGGCGCTCGCCGTCAGGTAAGGAGGAGGACCCGGATGAACCGCTCGTTCGTCATGTCACCACTGATTGTGGTGGACGGCTCGGGATCCGTCAAGCCTGCCGCGCCCGCGGGCGGTCTACCAGTCGTCGCCCGGGGGGCGGTCGCAGTCCTCGGCGACCGCGCGGTAGGCGCGCCGGTGGTGCACGAGAGGGGACCGCCCGGTCTCGATCCCTATCTCGCGCACGGCCCCGAGCACGAGCATGTGGTCTCCGGTCTCGACGACGCGTTCGATGTCGCAGTCGACGAAGGCCACGGCCCCCACCAGCACCGGGTTCCCCGACGGCGCCGGATGCCAGGCGATGCCCTCGAACTTGTCGGCCTCGCTCACGGCAAAGCGAGACGAGACCTCAGCCTGGTCGCGACCGAGAATGCTGACGCAGAACGACCCGGTTGTGTTGATGGGCGGCCAGCTCTTCGACGTCCTCGACACGAAGAACCCCACGAGCGGGGGCTCGAGCGAGACCGGGACGAAGGTGCCCACCGACAGGCCGGTCGGGCGGCCGTCGACGACCCCGGCGACGACGGCAACGCTCGTCGGCACATGTGCCATCACCTGGCGGAAGTGCTCAGGGCTGAGATCGCCCACGCCGCTAGGCGCCGGCGACGCTGTGGATCTCGAGGATGCCAGCGGCCGCGCGGACGCGTGCGGTCACCTCGGGCGGCACCGGACGATCCGTCGAGAGCACCATGAGAGCCGTGCCACCACCGGAAGTCTGGCCGACGGCCATGTTCGTGATGCTGACCCCGGCATCACCGAGGGCCGAGCCGACGAGCCCGATCATCCCGGGGCGATCGTCGTTGCGCACGATCAGCAGGTTCGCGTCAAAGGGGAGCTCGACCGCGTGATCGTCGACCATGACAATGCGCTCTGTCCCCGTCCACCCGAGCGTCCCCGCGACCGTGTGGCCGCTACCACGGAGGCTCACCTGGCTCAAGTAGTCGCCCGCGACCGTCGTCGAGGACTCGCGCACCTCGAGGCCCCTGTCCTTGGCGAAGTGCGGGACGTTCACATACGAGACGGGCTCCTCGATGGCGGCCGCGAATATCCCCTTCAGCGCCGAGAGGGTGAGCATCCGCGTGTCCTCGGCGGCAAGGTCTCCCTGGTACTCCACTTCGACCTGCTTCGGCACCCCCGCGCACAACGCTGCCAGGAGGCGGCCGAGGCGCTCGGCGACGCCGATGTAGGCCCGCACGCTCTCGGAGGCGCCGGCGGCGGCGACGTTGACTGCGTAGGGTACGAATTCGCCCCGCAGCGCGAGCACGATCTGCTCGGCGATCTGCTCACCGGCCTTGTCCTGCGCCTCGGCCGTGCTGGCACCGAGGTGCGGTGTCACGACCACCTGCGCGAACTCGAACAAGGGCGAGGAGGTGCACGGTTCGGTGGAGAACACGTCGAGCGCGGCACCGGCGACGTGCCCGGCGGCAATGGCGTCGGCAAGCGCCTCCTCGTCGAGGATGGCGCCCCGGGCGGCGTTCACGATGCGGAGGCCGGGCTTGGCCTTGGCCAGCAACTCCTTGCCGACAAGCCCGATGGTCTCAGGCGACTTAGGCAGGTGGACGCTCACGAAGTCGGCGGTTTCGAACAACTCGTCGAGCCCGAGCAGCTCGACCCCCATCGTTCGCGCCCGTTCCGCGGTCACATACGGGTCGTACGCGACGAGCCGCAGGCCGAACGCGGCCGCGCGCTGGGCGACGAGGGAGCCCACGTGACCGAGGCCGAGGATCCCGAGAGTCTTGCCGTGCAGCTCGACGCCCTCCCACCTGGACCGCTCCCAGCGCCCCTGGACGAGGGCGGCGTGGGCTTGGGGGATGTTGCGGGCCTGCGCCAGCATGAGGGCGATCGCGTGCTCCGCGGCGGAGAGGATGTTCGACTCCGGGGCGTTGACGACCATTACGCCGCGGCGCGTGGCGGCCGCGATGTCCACGTTGTCGAGACCCACGCCGGCCCGTCCGACCGCGATCAGGTCGCGTCCCGCGTCGAGCACCTCGGCGGTCACCCGGGTGGCGGAACGGATGACGAGAGCCGACGCCCCGGCGACGGCCTCGACAAGCTCGGCCGGCGGGAGCGACAACCGCACGTCGACCTCGTGGCCCGCGCCGGCCATGAGCTCGAGCCCGCGAGGCGAAAGCGTCTCGGTTACAAGGATCCTCGCCATCGCCTACTCACCCGCTTCGCACAACAGCTCGGCCAAACGCTCGACACCGCGCACGAGGTCCGAGTCCGACAGGGCGTACGAGAAGCGACCGTAGCCGGGCGCACCGAAGGCCTCGCCGGGGACGAAGGACACGCGGGACTCCTCCAGCACGAGCTCGGCCAGCTCGAGGGTGGTCTTGGGTCTCACACCCCTGAGCTCGCGCCCGAGGACGCCCTCGAAGGACGGGAAGGCGTAGAAGGCGCCCTCCGGTTCGATACACGACACCCCTCTGATCTCCGACAGCATCTTGAAAATGGTCCGGCGGCGCCGGTCAAAGGCCTCCCTCATCTCACCGACCGCACCCAGGTCTCCCGTGAGGGCGGCGATCGCGGCCCGCTGGGCGATGTTGTTGACGTTGGAGGTCGCGTGCGACTGCAGGTTGGTGGCGGCCTCCACGACGTCGCCAGGACCGATCATCCATCCGACGCGCCAGCCGGTCATCGCGTACGTCTTGGCGACGCCATTGGAGACGACACAGCGGTCGGCGATCTCCGGCACGACGACCGGCATCGAATGCTGGGCGTGGCCCTCGTAGACGAGGTGCTCGTAGATCTCGTCGGTGAGCACCCACCAGCCGCGCTCGACCGCGAGGCGACCGATCTCGGCGATCTGGTCCCTGTTGTAGACCGCGCCGGTCGGATTGGAGGGAGAAACGAACAACAGCAGCTTGGTCCGGTCTGTGGCAGCGTCTTCGAGCTGATCGACCGTCACCTTGAAGCCGCCTTGGGCGCCGGTCGGCACCTCGACGGGGACGCCCCCGGCGAGGCGGATCGCCTCCGGGTAGGTGGTCCAGTACGGGGCGGGCACGAGCACCTCGTCGCCTGGATCCAACAAAGCCGCGAACGCGTTGTAGATGGAGTGCTTCCCACCGTTGGTGACAAGGACGTTCCTCGGCGCGATCTCGAAGCCCGAGTCGCGCGCCGTCTTGGCCACGATCGCCTCTTTGAGCTCGGGCAGGCCGCCGGTCGGCGTGTAGCGGTGGTTGCGTGGGTCGCGGCACGCCGCGACGGCGGCCTCGACGATCGCCGCGGGTGTCGGAAAGTCCGGCTCTCCTGCTCCGAAGCCGACGACATCGACGCCTTGGGACTGCAGCAGCTTCGCCTTTGCATCTATGGCCAACGTGGCGGACGGCGCCACGCTGCCGACACGACCCGAGACACGGCTTCGCGCCGACGAAAAGTCAAATGGAGGTGATGTCGCCATCTGCCTATGCTTGCACAAAGTTTTCGCGCCGCGATCTCCAGGTGCCGGGCCTGGTGCCGGACACTCGGTGCGATACCCCGGGTCTCGCGACCCACCGACGTTGCCTGGAGGCTCACCTTGGCCGGACTTGTCATACCCGAACACCTCCTACCAGCCGACGGGCGGTTCGGATCGGGACCGTCCAAGGTCCGCACGGAGTCAGTGGGAGTCCTCGGGACCGAGGCCCCGACCTACCTCGGCACGAGCCATCGTCAGGCGCGTGTCCGCGACGTCGTGGGCCGCGTCCGGGCTGGTCTGGCTGAGCTCTTCGCCTTGCCGGAGGGCTACGAGGTCACCTTGGGCAACGGTGGCACGACGGCATTCTGGGACGCCGCCACGTTCTGTCTCGTCGGAGCTCGCAGTCAGCACCTCTCGTTCGGGGAGTTCTCCTCCAAGTTCGCCGAGTGCACCCGGTCGGCGCCCTTCCTCGAAGATCCCGACGTCCTCGTCTCCGAACCGGGCACCTACCCGCGCCCGGTTCCCAACCCGGCCGTGGACGTGTACTGCCTCACGCACAACGAGACCTCGACCGGCGTACAGACGGTCGTGCAGCGGCCGCGCCGGGCGGACGGCACGGTTGCGGAAGGTCTCGTCCTCGTCGACGCGACCTCGGCGGCGGGTGGGCTCAGGGTCGAGGCGGACCAGTTCGACGCGTACTACTTCGCCCCGCAGAAGTGCTTCGGCTCCGAAGGCGGGCTCTGGCTGGCGCTCATGTCCCCGGCGGCCGTCGGACGCGTCGAGCACCTCGCCACGACGGGACGGTTCGTCCCGGCCTTCTTGGACTTGAAGATCGCCATCGCCAACTCGCGCCTGCAGCAGACCTACAACACGCCGGCTCTAGCCACCTTGCTCCTGCTCGCCGAGCAGATCGACTGGTTCGTCGGCAACGGCGGTCTCGCGTGGGCCGCCTCGCGTGCTGACCGCTCCGCCGAGATCATTTACGGCTGGGCCGAACGGTCGAGCTTCGCCCAGCCCTTCGTGCCCGCGCCGGCCGAGCGGAGCCATGTCACCGCGACCATCGACTTCGACGACAGCATCGATGCGCTCGCGGTGGCCTCGGTGCTGCGCTCCAACGGCATCGTCGATACCGAGCCCTATCGCAAGCTGGGAAGGAACCAGCTGCGAGTGGCGCTGTTCCCGGCCATCGAACCGGCAGACCTCGAGGCGCTGACAGAGTGCATCGACTGGGTGGTGGAAAGGCTCGCGTCTGTCGCCTAGGACGGGGACTGGGCGGGCACGTCCGCCCCGGGGATGACGGGGCGCCGCAGCCGGCTGGCGAGACGCCGGGCTCGAAGAGCCCTTTCGTAGTGGTGCGCCACGCGCAGGCGCCACGTGAGGCGCAGCGTGTGGATGAGCATGCCGACGGCCGCCCGCGGTGAGACCGTCGACGAGAAGCGCCCCCTGATCTCGACGGGCAGCTCGACGACGCGCGTGTAGCCGAAGCGCCGCGCGACCGCGAGGAGCTCGAGATCGAACGTGAAGCCGTCCTCCTCGAGGATCGGGAGCAGCTCGGTGACGATCTCCCGACGGGCCAGCTTGATCCCGCTCTGGGTGTCGGTGACGTCCAGGCCGAACAACAACCGGGTGAGGACTTGGTAGCCCCATGAGTAAAAGCGCCGGAGCCGGGGGTAGACGACAACCGACCCGGGATGGCGCTTGGAGCCGATGGCGAAATCGGGGCGGTCCTTTTGTATGCAGCTGACGAATTCGCCCAGCACCGGTGCGGGGATGTCCCCGTCACCGTCGATGAAGCCGAGGTAGCTGCCCCGGCCGAGCCCGAAGCCGACGCGCAGCGCGCGGCCCTTGCCCTGGTTGATCGGCAGGTGGATGACCTGCACCTCCGCGCCGAGCTCGGCAAGTCCCACGTCATTGCCGTCGGTCGAGCCGTCGGAGACCGCTATGACCTCGAAGCTGACCTCGCGCTCACGCAGCACCTCGATCACCTGGGCGACGTGGCCGGCCAGGTTGGGCCCCGGGTTGTAGTACGGGACCACGATCGTCAGATCGAGCTGGCCCTCCGGTTGCACCGCCTCGCTCGCTTCCACTGTCGCGGCAGGGTACCGGCCTCTCGAGCCAATTCGGTCTCGCCCCCTCCGCGCCTGTCCGAGCGATCTTCGGCGGGAAGCCACAGTCGGCACCGAGCCCTCTCAGGCGGCCATGTCCAGCGACAACAGCCGCTCGAGGACGGGCACCTGTGCTGCCGCGTGGCCGAATGTCGCTGCTGGCCGGCCGAGGGCGACTCCGTACGCGGTCGTCGGGGTGTTGCCTGCGACGCCGACGAGCTGGCCCCCGTTCAGCGAGTGGACGTAAGTCCGCCTGATCGCCGTCCTGCCGATGGAGGCCAGCGCCGTGAAGACGACGCCGGCGCCCTTGGCCGACTCAGCGGCGACTCTTGCCTCGGCTGCTCTGAGCGTGGCGATCTCGCCAGCCGGTGGGCCTGGTCTCATCGAGACGATGACCCCCACCCTGCCGCGGTCGTGCCGAAGAGGATCGTACGAAGAGTTCTCGATGACGGCCTCCAGGAGGTGTTCGTTGGCGCCCACGACCGAAGAGACGGTCTTGACCGGGAAGTGGTCGCAGAACGCGGAGATGGCCGAGCCCGGAACCGATCTCTGACCGGCCTGCACGGCCGCGGCGCCCGACGGTGGGGTGCCGTGCTGGTTAGCGTGGGCAGCCGGCAAGAGTGCCAGCGACGCCGAGAAGCTGGCCGCAACCAGCAGTGCGCCCGCCACAGGCCGGGCCGTCCTCCGGGTCGGATCGCGGTCGTGACGGCGCTGGGCGAGTCGCCGACGCTCGAGGTGCTCATGATCTCCCATCCCTGATCGAGGTCGTCTGGCACGTGCCCGAAGACCGGCCCGGAGGGTCAGGACACGTTTCACCTCGATCCGTGTGAGCGCACTCGTTGCGACAAAGTGCGCCCTGCACCATAACGTCGACATCGCGGCGCCATCACTTGACACTCAAAACGCGCCCGGCAACTCCGCGGCGACGTCCAGGGCCAACCAGAACAACGACTCGCGCCCGTCCTGGGCGTGCACCCAGTCCCGGCGTTCCCAGGACTCGCCGGCGAGGCTGTCGCCCGCATAGAGGAGCTGGCCGAGTGCCACGCCCCTGAACCGCGCCACTGCCAAGAGCGCGGCCGCCTCCATCTCGACGGTGACGCACCCTTCGGCCCGCCTGAGCGACGCCTTCTCCCTCGTCTCGCGATAGGCGGCGTCCGTCGACCACCTGGTCCCCGTCGTGGACGGGACACCGGATCGTCGCGGCACGCCCTCGATCAGCGACACGACCGCCGCGTCCACCTCGACGAGCCGGGACGGAGCCAGGTAGTGGTACGAGGTGCCCTCGTCGCGCACCGCCGCCGCCACGACGACCGGATGGCCGAGGGCGAGGTCGGCGTCGAGCGCGCCGGCGCCCCCACAGGCCACCAGGGCCCGGCAGCCGTAGTCGATCGCCTCCTCCAAGAACAGCGTCGCCAGCGGCGCGCCGACGCCGGGCTGGAAGAAGGCGATTCGTTCGCCGCGGTGCTCGAGCTCGTATATCGGGTGGATGCCGTGCTCCGAGTGCAGGCTTGCCACCGGGCGCGCAGACCGCGACGGTTCGATGAGCGCTCGGCGCTCCGGGTCGAACTCGAGATCGGGTAGGTGGCCCGCGCCAGACCGCCGGGCCTTTCCCCCGGCGGGACGGGTGCCGCGCGACCGGGGACGCTAACCCCCCGAGACGTCTTCCAGGCGCTGACGACCGGCGGTCACGAACGGCATCATCGCCCGCAGCTCGGCACCGACCGACTCGATCTGGTGACCGCGCCCGGCGGCCCGCAGGGCGTTGAAACGCGGTCTGCCGGCCCGGTCCTCCGCCACCCATTCGGCCGCGAAGCTGCCGTCCTGGATCTCGCCGAGAATACGGCGCATCTCGGCACGGACCCTCTCGTCGATGATGCGGGGCCCGCGGGTGAGGTCCCCGTACTCGGCCGTGTCCGAGACGGAGAACCGCATGCCCGCGATGCCCTGCTCGTACATGAGGTCGACTATCAGCTTCAGCTCGTGCAGACATTCGAAGTACGCCGATTCGGGCTGGTAGCCGGCCTCGACGAGCGTTTCGAAACCGGCCATCGCCAGTGCCGTCAGCCCTCCGCACAACACGACCTGCTCGCCGAACAGGTCGGTCTCGGTCTCCTCGGCGAAGGTCGTCTCGAGCACGCCGGCCCGGGTGGCACCGAGGGCGTCCGCGTAGGACAGGGCGAGTGACATCGCCTTGCCCGAGGCGTCGGCCGACACGGCGATGAGCGACGGCACACCGCCGCCCTCGGTGTAGGTCCGCCGCACGAGGTGGCCCGGGCCCTTCGGCGCGACCATCGCGACGTCGACACCTGCCGGCGGGGTGATCAGCCCGAAACGGATGTTGAACCCGTGCGCGAAGAACACCGCGTCGCCGTCGGCGAGGTGGGGCGCGATCTCGGCCCCGTACACGGCCGCCTGCTCGGTGTCCGGGAGCAGGATCATGATGAGGTCCGCGTCCCTGGCGGCCTCGGCCACGGTCACGACGCGCAGGCCTGCCGCCTCCGCCTTGGCGCGCGAGGACGACCCGGACCGGAGCCCGACGCGCACGTCGACACCGGAGTCGTGGAGGTTCAACGCGTGCGCATGGCCCTGCGAGCCGTAGCCGATGACGGCCACCTTGCGCGTCCGGACCAGGGAGGAGTCCGCGTCCTTCTCGTAGTAGAGCTTGGCCATACCGCTCCTGTCCTCGTAACTCGTGGGGAATGCTGGCTTGGTGCTGACGGTGCTGGGCGGGCGTCTTCGCCGGCGCCGGACGCAGGCCCTAGGCGATGCCGACCGGGGGCGCAGCTGCCCCCGAGGCGGAGGACCTTCCGTCCAGCTTAGGAAGCGCGATGCGGCCGGTCCTTTGCAGCCCGGCGATCCCATAGGGCCTCATCAGGTCCTCGAAGTCGTCGATCGCCTCGGGCGTCCCCGCCACCATGACGGTGATGGCGTCGTGGCCGACGTCGACGATGCGGCCTCCGAAGACGCCGACCAGCTCGATGACCTGGGAACGCTGCCGGGCGTCAACAGAGACGCTCACGAGCAACAGCTCGGCCTCGCGTGCCTCGTCGGGGTGGAGCTCGCCGATCTCGACGACGTTGATGAGCTTGTCGAGCTGCGCCACGACCTGCTCGAGTGGCGCCGACTCGACGTCCACGACGATCGAGATCCTCGAGAACCGCTCGTTGTCGGTCGGTGCGACGGCGAGGGAGTAGATGTTGTAACCGCGTCGCGAGAACAGGCCCGCCACACGCGCCAGCACACCGGCCTTGTTCTCCACGAGCACCGACAACAGCCGGTGGCGGGGGCCGTACCGCCTCTGGTCCGCGCTCATGGCAGCACCTCGGCGCCGGAGCCCGACCGGGACTGGTAGGTGACGATGTCGTCGTTCGAGGCGCCGGCCGGCACGATCGGGAAGACCTGCTCCATGGAGTCGGTCCTGAAGTCGATCACGACGGGCCGGTCGTCGATCTCGTTGGCCTTCTCGATCGCGGGTGTGACCTCTTCGGGACTCTCCACCCGAAGACCGATGCAGCCCATCGACTCGGCCCATCCGACGTAGTCGGGCAGGTCAGGCGACAGGTAGACCTCCGAGTAACGCTCCTCGTAGAACATGTGCTGCCACTGCCGCACCATCCCGAGGTAGGCGTTGTTCAAGATCGCGATCTTGACCGGGACGCGCTCGGCGGTGGCGGTGGCGAGCTCCTGCGCCGTCATCTGGAAACAGCCGTCGCCGTCGACCGCCCACACCATCCGGTCGGGCCGCCCGACCTTGGCCCCGATGGCGGCCGGCACCGCGAAGCCCATGGTCCCGAGGCCACCCGAGTTGATCCAGGTGTTCGGGTACTCGAAGGACCAGTACTGGGAGGCCCACATCTGGTGCTGGCCCACGCCCGAGACGAGGATCGTGTCGGCAGGCGTCGCTGCCCGCAGGCTCTCGATGACGAATTGCGGCTTGAGCGTCGGCCGGCGGCTCGTGCCACTGGTCGCCCCCCTCCCCGACTCGGAACGGTCGTAGGTGCAGGGGTACTCCGCCTGCCAACGGCGAATCGTCGCAATCCAAGGTGCCAGCCAGTTGTCGTCGGGCGACCCGAACGCCTTGATCTCTCCGACGAGCGCCTCAATGGCCAGGCGGCAGTCGGCGACGACGCCGACGTCGGGTCGGCGAACCTTGCCGATCTCGGCCTTGTCGATGTCGACGTGCACCACCTTGGCCCCCGGGGCGAAGGCCGAGACCTTGCCGGTCACCCGATCGTCGAAGCGGCTGCCGAGGGCCAAGAGCAGGTCTGCTCGCTGCATGGCGGTGACGGCGGCGTAGTTGCCGTGCATGCCCGGCATGCCGAGGCAGAGCGGATCGCTGTCAGGGAACGAGCCACGGGCCATGAGGGTCGTCACGACGGGGATCCCCGTCAGGTTCACAAGCTCGCGCAACGCCTCTGAGGCACGCGACTTCAAGATGCCGCCCCCGGCGTAGATCACCGGTCGCTCGGCCGCGAGAATGAGTGCGGCCGCGGCCCGGATCGCCTCCGGGTCCGGGTGTGACGCCGGGTGGTACCCGGGCAGGTCGACGCCGTCGGGCCAGTACCACTCCATGCTGGCGTTCGCGACGTCCTTGGGGAAATCGATCAGCACCGGTCCCGGCCGGCCGGTCGTGGCGATGTGGAACGCCTCGCGCACGATCTGGGGGATGTCGGCGGCGTCTGTGACGAGCCAGTTGTGCTTCGTGACGCCGAGGGTGATCCCGGTCGTGTCGGTCTCCTGGAAGGCGTCGGTCCCGATCGCGCTCGTGGCGACCTGGCCGGTGATGCAGACCAGGGGGATTGAGTCCATGTAGGCGTCGGCGAGCGCTGTCACGATGTTGGTCGCCGCAGGTCCGCTCGTCACCATCGCCACTCCCGGCCGGCCGGTCGCCTGCGCGTAGCCCTCGGCCATGTGTCCGGCCCCCTGCTCGTGGCGAACCAGGATGTGGCGGATCGGCGAGTCGATGATCGGGTCGTATACGGGCAGGATCGCACCTCCGGGGAGGCCGAACATGACCTCGACCTCCTGCATCTCGAGGCTTTTCACGAGCGCTTGCGCTCCGGTGAGCTCCATCGGTGCTACCCCTCACTCTCGTTCTTCGGGTCTGTGGGTGGTTGTGGGCTGTGGGGCTGATCGCTGTCCGGTGCGTCGGCGCCGGAAAACGAAACGACCTCCCCTTTGGGGAGGTCGCAGGCGCAGAACCGCAAACGGTGCCGCGCTAGGTAATAAGTACGAGGCAGTCGTTCGCGGGCATCACCGACAAGTGTTGCAGAGCAGGCCGTCCCGCGCAACCACGCCCGGTGCCGCCGGCGCGACGGTGAGGGGGCCGGGGTCGTGCCGCCGGCCTACCAGGCGCAACCGGGCAGGCATGCCGGGCCTACGGCCGCCGGCGGCGACTAGGGCTCGGTGATGGCGCCTCGTTCGGCCCCGACGACAAGCCGGGCGTACTTGGCCAGGACTCCTGTGGTATAGCGCGGGACCGGTGGTTCCCAATGCTCGCGGCGGCGCTCGAGCTCGGTCGGTTCGACGACCACCTCCAGGTTGCCCTTGTGCGCATCGAGGACGATGCGGTCGCCGTCCTCGACCAGCGCGATCGGGCCCCCGACCGCCGCCTCCGGGGCCACATGGCCGACACAGAAGCCCTGGGTGCCGCCCGAAAAGCGACCGTCGGTGACGAGGGCGCAGTCGCCACCTCGCCCGGCGCCGGTCATGGCGCCGGTAACGGCGAGCATCTCACGCATGCCGGGACCGCCCTTGGGCCCCTCGTAGCGGACGACGACGACGGTGCCGGGCGTGATGGCCCCGGCGAGAATGGCCTCCATGGCGGCTGCCTCACCGTCGAAGACCCTCGCCCTGCCCGTGAAGGCGAGCTCGCCGTCGATCCCGGCAACCTTGACGACCGCGCCTTGCGGTGCGAGCGACCCGGTGAGGATCGCGATCCCGCCGTCGGCGTGGATCGGCTCACCGAAACCCCGTACGACCGAGCCGTCGGGAGCAGGCGGGTCCAGCTCGGCCAGGTTCTCGGCCATCGTCTCTCCCGTAACGGTAAGGCACTCGCCGTTGATCAGGCCCTGGTCCAACAGCTCCCGGAGCACGACCGGCAGGCCGCCGATCCGGTCGAGATCGGTCATGTGGTACCGGCCGTGCGGCTTCATGTCCGCCAGGTGCGGCACGCGGCGGGCGATCCGGGAAAAGTCCTCGAGGTGCAGCTCGACGCGGGCCTCGTTCGCGATCGCGAGCAGGTGGAGCACGGCGTTGGTCGAGCCCCCGAGGGCCATCACGGTGGCGATGGCGTTGTCGAAAGCCGCCCGGGTCATGATCTGACGGGGCCGGATACCCTTTTCGAGCAGGGCGATCACCGCCTGGCCGCTCGCGTAGGCGAGATCGTCGCGCCGGCGGTCGACCGCCGGCACAGACGCCCCGCCCGGCAGCGCCATGCCGAGGGCCTCGGCCACCGATGCCATGGTGTTGGCCGTGAACATGCCCGCACAGGAACCCTCGGTGGGGCACGCGTTGCGTTCGATCGCCTCGAGCTCCGCCAGACCGATCGTCCCCGCCGAGCAGGCGCCGACCGCCTCGAACACCGACACGACGTCGAGGGCGCGATCACCGAGGCGTCCCGGCAGGATCGTGCCGCCGTAGAGGAAGACCATCGGGAGGTCGAGCCGGCCGGCGGCCATGAGCATCCCGGGAAGCGACTTGTCGCACCCCGCCAGACCCACGAAAGCGTCGAAGCGCTCCGCGTGCATCATGGCCTCGACCGAGTCCGCGATGATCTCGCGGCTCACGAGGGAGGCGTGCATACCTTCATGGCCCATCGCGATCCCGTCGGAGACCGCGATCGAGACGAACTCGAAGGGGAACCCGCCGGCCGCCCGCACGCCGTCCTTCGCCCGCTTTGCCAGCCTCTTAAGGGGCAGGTTGCACGGCGTCACTTCGTTCCAGGTGGAGGCGACGCCCACCTGGGGCTTGTCGAAGTCGGCATCGGTCATGCCGACCGCACGGAGCATCGCCCGCGACGGCGCACGCCGGAAGCCCTCGGTCACGTCCTGACTGTGGATCTTGAGCGAGCGGATCTTGTCGGTCATGGCCTCAACCTACTTGTCGTCCCGCCGGCCGGCTGCGTCGGTGGCTACGTGCCTTCGATGTGCTCGCGGAGCGATGCCACGACCGAAGCGATCTCGGACGCCCCGCCCCGCCGCGCTCGGTCCCATTCGTCCACGGCGTGCCAGGGGACCTCGTCCGGGGTCCCAGGCCAGCGGGGCAGCAGGTGCACATGGAGATGGTCGACACGGTGCCCGATGCTCGCCACGTAGACGCGCCCGGCGCCGAGCTTCTTGAGCGCCGCCGAGCAGATCGCCATGGCTGCTCCCACGGCTTCGGCCTCGCGCCGATCGAGGCCCGCGAAATCCGGGCAGTGCCTGCGTGGGGTGACGAGGAGATGTCCGAGGTAGGCGGTCCCTCCCGACCCCGCTGGAGCGTGGAAGGCGACCATGAGCGCCTCGTCGACGAGTTGCCCCCCGGTACTTCCACCTCGCCCACTTGCTGCCCGCAGATGATGCAGGTGGCCGGCGCCGCCTTGGATACCCCCGTCATGCCCAAAGACCGCCGCCCACCGAGGGCGCCCGGGGCTGGCTAGGCGTCGCGCCGGGCGGCGAACGCTGCCGCGACCAGCTTGCCGTTCGCCCGGCCCTTCGAGGCACGCATCACTTGACCGAGAAGGAACTGCGCCACCTTCTCGTCACCGCCGCAGTAGCGCTGCCACTCCTGCGGGTTGGACGTGATCACGTCTTCGACCATCCTGTCGAGCGCCGCCTGGTCCATCGCCTCGTAGCCGAGGCGCGACACGATCTCGCCCGGGTTCCCGCCGTGGGACATGAGCTCGGCGAGCACTTCTTTCGACTGGGTCGCCGAGAGCTGACCGGAGGACTCCATCTTGCACAGCTGGGCGAAGGCGGCCGGGTCGAGCTTCTTGGCGGCGTCCGGGTTGGCGGCCGCCTCGTTCGCCGCTCGCGCAAGGGCCAGGCGCGGGTCGGCACCCGCGTTCACGGCGCCGACGACGAGATCGTCGAGACCGAGGGTGACCACGGTCACGACCTGGTCGGTCGAGCCGTCACGGCGGGTGGCCAGCCCTACGTTGGCACTGAGGAGCTCCGACAGCCGGCGCCGGCGTTGCGCGGGCATGGGGCCGACACCCTCGGCGGCCGCCGCCAGCAGGTGCGCGTCCGGCACGAGAGGCGTCAGATCGGGCTCGGGGAAGTAGCGGTAGTCGTTCGCTTCCTCCTTGGAGCGCAGGGCGTGGGTGCTCCCGTCGGCCTCGTCCCAGTGCCTGGTCTCCTGTGCCACCCGTTGTCCGGATTCGACGAGCTCGATCTGTCGTGCGACCTCGTAGTCGATGGCGCGCTCGAGCGATCGCAGCGAGTTCAGGTTCTTCACCTCGCAACGCGTCCCGTACTCGGTCGCGCCCACCGGGCGCACCGAGACGTTGGCGTCGACCCTGAGCGAGCCCTCCTCCATGCGGCCGTCGGATGCCCCCGTGGCCACAAGGATGGCGCGCAACTCGTCGACGTAGGCGCGGGCTTGAACCGCCGAGCGGATGTCGGGTCGAGAGACGATCTCGACGAGCGGCACGCCGGCGCGGTTGTAGTCGACCAGCGAATGGCTCGCCTCGTGGATGCGGCCTCCGCCGCCGACATGGGTCGTCTTGCCCGTGTCCTCTTCCATGTGCGCCCGTTCGATGCCGACGCGCGAGCCGTCGGGCAGCTCCAGGAAGCCGTCGACGTTGATCGGCTCGTCGTACTGGCTGATCTGGTAGTCCTTGGGCATGTCCGGGTAGAAGTAGTTCTTCCGGTGGAAGATCGAGCGCTGCGGTCTGCAGTTGAGCGCCGCGCCGATCCTCAGGGCGAGCTCGACCGCTCGCCGGTTGATGACCGGGAGCGAGCCGGGCAACCCGAGGCAGACCGGGCAGATGTTCGTGTTCGGCGCCTCACCGAAGGCATTGCGGCACCCGCAAAACAGCTTCGTGGCTGTGGACAGCTCGCAGTGGACCTCGAGGCCTACAACCGTCTCGTACCCGGTCACGGCGTCACCGGTCCCCGCGCCTCGGGCGGCGCGGCCTGTTCCAGGCTGGCGGCGACACGCATCATCGGGACTTCGCCGAGAGCGGGGGCGAGGACCTGCACCCCGATCGGGAGCCCGTCCGGGCTCAATGCGAACGGCACGCTGGCGGCCGGGTGGCCGGCCAGGCTCGAGGGGATGGAGCACAGGTCGCACAGGTACATCTCGATCGGGTCGTCCACCTTGGAGCCGAACGGGAAGGCCACCGACGGGGTCGTCGGCGTCAACAGCACGTCGAAGTTCCGGTACGCCGCCTCGAACGCCCGGATGACGATCGTGCGGGCCTTTTGCGCCTGGCCGTAGTAGGCGTCGTAGTAGCCGGCCGACAGCGCATAGGTCCCGATCATGATGCGCCGCTTAACCTCGGGCCCGAAGCCCTCACCGCGTGTCCGGGCGTTCATCGTCTCCGCGTCGGGACCGTCGACCCGAAGGCCGTAACGGACGCCGTCGTAGCGGGAAAGGTTGGAGGACGCCTCGGCGGGAGCGATCAGGTAGTAGGCAGGCAACCCGAGCAGGAGCTCGGGGATCTTGACGCGATCCACCTCCGCCCCGACCGTTGCCAACGCCTCCGCGGCCGCGATCACCGCGGCCCCGCACTCGGGCGACACGTCCGACAGGAAGTCGTCGACGATCCCGATGCGCAGCCCCGAGACGCCGGCGCCGAGCGAGGCGAGCAGGCTCGGCGCCGGCCGCTCGAGCGAGGTCGAGTCCATGGGGTCGTGGCCGGCGACGACCTCGAGGCCGAGCGCCGCGTCCGCGACCGTTGTGGCGAACGGCCCGATCTGGTCGAGCGAGCTGGCGAAGGCGATGAGCCCGTAACGCGAGACCACGCCATAGGTCGGCTTTACCCCGACGATCCCGCACAGCGCCGCCGGCTGGCGGATCGACCCGCCCGTGTCGGAGCCGAACGAGAGCGGCACCATGCCCGAGGCGACCGCGGCGGCGCTTCCGCCCGACGAGCCGCCCGGCACCCGGGTGATGTCCCAGGGGTTCCTGGTCGGGCCGAAGGCGGAGTTCTCCGTCGACGAGCCCATGGCGAACTCGTCGAGGTTGGTCTTGCCGATCGGGAGCGCACCCGCGCGCCGCAGGCGACTCACGACCGTTGCGTCGTAGGGGGGGAGCCACCCCTTGAGGATCTTCGAGGAACAGGTCGTGGGGACACCGACGGTGCAGAGGTTGTCCTTGAGCGCTACCGGCACTCCCGCGAGCGGTCCCGGGTCCAGACCCGATCTCACCTTCCGATCGACGGCGTCGGCATCGGCCTCCGCCTCCTCGACTGTCACCTCGTTGAAGCAGTGCAAGTCACCCTCGAGGACGCGCACGCGGTCGAGCGACTGCGCCAGGACCGCCCGGGCACTGCGCTCGCCCGAACGGACCGAGGCCGCGATCTCGACCAGAGACCCGAACTCGGGGGCCCGGCTCGCCGTCACGGCGCTTCGCCCATGATGCGGGGAACCTGGAAGCAGTCGGACTCGGCCAGCGGAGCCTGGGCGAGAACCGTCGCCCGGTCCAGGCTGGCGGTCACGGCGTCCTCGCGGAACACGTTCTCGACGGGGAACGGATGGGCCGTCGGCGGGACGTTCGCCGTGTCGAGGCGGCGCACGGCGTCCACGTGCTCGAGGATCGCCGACAGCTGGGACGCGTAGCGTCCGATCTCGTCGTCATCGAGGGCGAGGCGGGCAAGACGCGCCACATGACGGACGTCCTCGGGCGAGATGAGGCGCTCGGTTTCGTTCACAGCCGCGCTCCCACCCTGGCCACGAAGGCAGTGGCACGCGCTTCGATCTCCGGCGCGTCGTAATCGAGAGTGGCGACGTGGAAGCTGCGCTCGAGGAAGACCCGCTCGACCGTCCCGGCCGCCCCGGCGGCGAGCACGTCGCCCGACTCCGGCGGCACGACGTGGTCGACCCGGCTGGACAGGAGCAGGACCGGGCAACAGATATCACCGAGATGGGCGGCGATTTCGTCGACGCCCTCGAACATCGAAAGCATCGGCTCGATCGGCGAGGCGTTGTAGGCGGATTCGGGAGAACCCGGCCTGGCGACGTCGGAACCGATCGCAGGAACCGAGACGCCGCCTTCTTCGACCATGCCCGACAGCATGTCGCGGAACATCGAAGCCGGCGGATCGACCAACGGGTTGATAACGATGACGCCGGCGATCTCCGGGTGGCGTTCGGCGAGCCAGATCGCCAGCGAGCCGCCCATCGACAAGCCGGCTGCAAGAACCTGCTCGCAGCGGCCGGCGAGGTCGCGGTAAGTCGCTTCGGCAGTCGCGGACCAGTCGGACCAACGCGTCGGGACCATGTCTTCGACGCTGGTGCCGTGCCCTGGCAGCAGGGGCAGCTCGACTGTGAACCCGGCTGTCGCGAACGCTTGCGCGAGAGGGCGCAGCGACTGGGGGCTCCCGGTGAAACCGTGGAGCACAACGACGCCGATCGGACCGCCCTCGGCGGAAAAAGGTTCCGCACCGGCGAGAATCGGGGTTGGCACGTGTGCATCGTACCCGGCCCTTCGGCGAGGCTCCGAAGCAGGTAGTGTCCGCTCTGCGAGCCGACGGACCGATGCGAGGAGCTGACGTGGACAAGCTGCTGTTCCTGAGTGACGAGTGGACCGCAGAGGCGAAGCGCCTGCACGCCGAGGTCGTGACCGAGCCCACCGTGCCGGCTCAGAGCGTTCGCATGAACCTCGTGCTCACGCAGTCCCCTCTCGGCGATGGCACCCTGGCGGCGCATGTGGACACGAGCTCGGGGGAGCTCATGGTGGACACGGGCCATCTCGACTCACCCGACTTGACGGTCACGGTGGACTACGACACGGCCAAGGCGATCCTCGTCGACGGCGACGCCCAGGCGGCGATGCAGGCATTCATGTCGGGACGGATCAAGATCGACGGGGACATGACGATGCTGCTCGCCCTGCAGAACTCGCCTGTCGACCCAGCTCACCAGGAGCTGGCGGCGCGCCTGCGGGAGATCACCGCGTAGCAACCGGCCAGCGCGAGGTGCGCAGTCGCTATCTCGTCGACGGCGTCCCAGAGGGCGCGCTGACATGGCCGAGAATCTTGGGCACCTCGGCGGCCAGCTCGTCCACGGTCCAGCGGGCCCCCTTGTCGATCTCTCCTGCGAGTGTCCAGGGCTGGAAATACTGCACCCTGCCGCCTTGGACGAAGAAGACCTTCCCCGTGAAAGGACAGAGATCGCTGCAGAGATAGGCGGCGACCGGTGACACGTTGGCAGGGTCCCAGGCATCGAACACGCCCGAGTCGCGTGGCGCCTGCACGATGTCGGACAGGCCGGGGGTCGACTCGGTGATCCGCGACCTGGCCGCCGGCACGACGGCGTTGACCCGCACCCCGTAACGAGAGAGCTCCTGAGCGGCTATGACGGTGAAGGCCGCGATCCCTGCCTTGGCCGTCCCGTAGTTCGACTGCCCGGGATTGCCCAAGAGACCGGAGGTCGACGAGGTGTTCACGACAGCCGCGCTGAGCTTTCGGCCGGCCTTGGACTGCTCGCGCCAATAGCTCGCCGCCCAGCGGGTGGGCACGAAGTGGCCGTTGAGGTCGACGTGCATGACAACGTCCCACTCCGCCTCGGTCATGTTGACGAGGACCCGGTCCCGGATGATGCCGGCGTTGTTCACGAGTATGTGCAGGTCGCCGAATGCCTCGACGGCGGCGTTCACCAGGCGGTGACCGCCCTCCCAGTCAGACACGTCGTCGGTGTTGGCGACCGCCTCGCCCCCCATCTCTTTGATCTCGTCCACGACCCGCTGCGCCACCATCCGGTCGTCGCCCGCGCCGTTGAGTGGCCATCCGATGTCGTTCACCACGACCTTCGCGCCCTCGCCGGCGAACAAGAGCGCGTGCGCCCGGCCAATCCCGCGGCCCGCACCGGTGATGATCGCAACCCTGCCCTCGAGTGCACCCATGACCGTGCCCTTCCTTCGCTCGTAAACCTGCGATCGCCCCGGCGACCGGGGCGTGTGACCCTGCCGGTGGTGCCGCCGCGTTCCCGGCGCACACCGCCGTGTTCGAAGCACGCTCCGCCAACTTGCAGCGCGCACCGCCACGTTGGCAGTACGCACCGCCCGTGGTCAAACGGGCTGCGGCCGGGCACCGAGAAAGCGCCGCCGCGGCCTCGAGCGGCAGCGCCGGCCCTTCTGGCGGCCGGTCGGCTTCAGAGCTCAGTAGAGGTAGAGAACCACCGTCGTGCCGACTCTCACCGAGGTCCCCGATGCCGGAAGTTGGCTCAGCACGTAATCCGCGTTCGGCGGGCCGTAGAGAGTCCACCCAAGACCGAGAGCGCTCAGGGCTTGCTCCGCCACGGCCACCGAATCGGAGTAAAGGGTCGGGATCGTGACGAACGGCGGTCCGGCCGACACGAGCACGCGCACGGTCGAATGGCCCGGGACGACCTGGCCGGAGGCAGGCCTCGTGCTGATGACGTATCCGGCCGGAACCGAGGTCGAGTACTCCTGCTCGTCTATCGGCGTGAGGTACAGGTCCTCGAGCACGGAGTCCGCCTGAGCGGAAGTGAGGACGCCGCCGCTCAGATCGGCCGGGAGCAGTTGTGGCTGCGGGCCCTTGGAGATCACGACCTCGACCGTGTCGCCGTAGAACATCTTGCGGCCGACCGGCGCGTAGCTCACGACCGTCCCGAGAGCGACGGTCTCGCTGTAGCTGGCGCCGAACCTCCCTACCAGGTGCGCGTGGCGGATAGCCGCGGCCGCGTTCTTCTCGTTCAAACCGGCGAGGATCGGCACCGAGGTCGGGTGCCGTCCCTGCGAGATGACGATCTTCACGATCGACGCCGACTTTGCCCGCGTGCCACTTAGGGGAAGCTCCGAGATGACCCGGCCTGAGGCGACGCGCTCGCTGTAGAGGGCACCGGAGACCTCCGGGGTAAGCCCCGTCTTGGCGATGGCGGCTTCGGCGGCAGTGACCTCGAGACCGACGACCCGCGGAACGGCGTCGCGATTCCACACGAGTCGCGACGCCGCCACGACGCCGGCGCCCGCCACGATCTCGACCAGCAGCAGGACCAGGAGCCAGGGCAGCCACCGATGCCTTCGCCTGTTGGGCGTGGCCTCGGGCAACGGCGCCTGGGGCGCGGGCAGGACCCGGCGCACACCTGGGACCGAGGACTCGGGGACCTCCCGCGGTGACGGCGTCGGCGTGGCTTGGACCTGGGGCGCGGGGGGCGATGGCGCAACGCCGGCCCCGGGCGGCGACACCGCGGACGAAACCGCAAGCCCGAAGCGCTCAGTCGGGTCCTGGTCCGATGCGAGTACCTGTGTGGGCAAAGCAAGATCGGTCCTGTTGAGCGGTAGCGGCTCAGGAGGATCGAGCTCTTCGGACAGCATCTCAAGCTCGAGCGCGAACGCTGCCGCGTCCAAGCGGGCCAGGGGCTCAGAGATGACGGCCTGGGCCAGCACAGGGGCGAGGGACCCGAGCTCTCGGGCCGGCGGGAGCACGGCCCCCACGCGCGCCATCAAAGTTGCGACCGTAGTGTCGCCGGCGAAGGGCACGCGGCCCGTGACCGACTCGTACAAGCTGAGCGCGAGCGAATAGACGTCGGTGCGGTCGTCAACGGGACGACCCTCGACCTGCTCGGGAGAGGCGTACCGGGCCGTCCCCATGACCGCACCGAGGGGTTCGGTTATCGCCGCTTCCGCGAGCGCGCGGGCAAGACCGAAATCAGCGACGAGAAGGCGCCCGTCGTCGTCGAAAAGAAGGTTGGCCGGCTTGATGTCCCTGTGGACGAGGCCGCGCCGGTGAGCGTAGGCGAGCCCATGGGCGGCCTCGGCCCCGATCGCGGCCGCTTGTTGAGGGCTGAGCAGGCGGCCGGTGTCCAAGAGAGTCCTCAGGCTCCCGCCGCCGAGGTACTCGAGCACGAGGTAAGGGATACCGTCCTCGTCGCCCCAGTCGTAGACGTGCAGGACGTTGCGGTGGTTGAGCGACGCCGCCAACCGGGCCTCGGCCTGGAACTTCCGCAAGAACGTGGCGTCGCCGGCCAATGCCGGATGCAAGAGCTTGACCGCGACGCGTCGATCAAGCCGCGTGTCGTCGGCGGCGAAGACTTGGGCCGAAGCACCGGCGCCGACCACGGCGAGTAGTCGGTAGCGGCCGCCAATGACCCGGCCGACCTGTTCCACAGCGCTCGACATGGAGATCAACAAAAGGCTAACGGTTGGTGGCCCGCGACCGGTGGAGGGCAGCCGACGGGGCCTAGGGGAGCTCTCCGGTCTCCAGGAGCCTGACGAATCCCTGCTCGTCGAGGATCGGGACCCCGAGTGCCTCGGCCTTGGTCAACTTCGCGGTTCCAGGATTGTCGCCGACGACGACTGCGGTGGTTTTGGCGGACACCGACCCGGGCGACTTTCCACCCCGGGCGATGATGGCGGCTTCGGCGTCCTCGCGACTGAAACCGGTCAGTGTGCCCGTGACGACGACCGACTTGCCAACCAGGTTCTGGGGCAGTTGTGGGCCGCTCACGGCACCGAACTGGACGCCACCGGACCGGAGCCGCGCGATCATCGCCCGGTTTGTCTCCGACGTGAAGTACCGGACCAGGCTCGCGGCGATCACGGACCCGATGCCTCCGATAGAGGCGAGATCCTCTTCGGATGCCGACATGATCCGATCGAGGTCACCGAAGCGCGCCGCCAACCCCGCCGCGACAGTTCCGCCCACGTGACGGATGCCGAGCGCGGTCAACAAGTTGGCGAGCGGCCTCGAGCGCGACGCGTCGATGGCTGCCAAGAGGTTCATCGCCGACAGCTCGCCGAAGCCTTCGAGCCCGACGAGGTCCGACACCCGCAGCTCATAACAGTCGGCCGCGTCGCGCAGCAGTCCCGTCGCGACCAACTGGACGACCCGTTGCTCACCGAGGCCCTCGATGTCCATGGCACCTCGGGAGGCGAAGTGCACGATCCGCTGGACCAGTTGTGCGGGGCAGTCGACGTTGATGCAGTAGGTGTCGCTCTCGCCTTCAAGGCGGGCGAGCGGGCTCTTGCAACTGGGGCACTGTCTTGGGAAGCTCCAGGGCTCGGATCCGGCCGGCCGGGCGCTCAAGACCGGCCCCACCACTTCGGGGATGACGTCTCCCGCCTTGCGAACCACAACGGTGTCGCCGGGACGGACGTCCTTCAGGCGGACCTGGTCCTCGTTGTGCAACGTCGCCAGCTCCACGACCGAACCGGCGACGCGAACGGGCCGTAGCTTCGCGAACGGTGTCGCCCGGCCGGTGCGCCCTATCGAAACCAGGATGTCTTCGAGCAGCGTGGACTGCTCCTCGGGCGGGAACTTGTACGCCACAGCCCACCTGGGCGCGTGAGACGTCGCCCCGAGGCGCAAGTGGAGTTCCCGCTTCTCCACTTTTACGACAACCCCGTCGATCTCGTAGCCGAGCCCGTGCCGCCGCGACTCGAGGTCCCGGCAGTAGGCGAACACCGCCTCGAGGTCCACCACAACCTTCGTCTCCGGGTTGACAGGCAGGCCCGCGCGGCGCAGCAGGTCCAAACAGCTCGACTGCGTCGCAAGGCCGGGCATCCCGTCCACCTGGTAGAAGAAGGCGCCGAGCGCCCGGCCGGCGGTGACGGCCGGGTCCTTCTGGCGCAGCGATCCCGCGGCCGCGTTTCGTGGATTGGAAAAGGGCCGCAGGCCGGCCGCGGCCTGGCGGCGGTTCAGCTCCTCGAACGCGGACACGGGGAAGTAGACCTCACCGCGTATCTCGACGCTCTCGGGGATCTCGCCCGCCGGCAAGGCGAGCTCGTCCGGGATGGCGGCCACGGTGCGCACATTGGCTGTCACCTCTTCGCCCACGCGTCCGTCACCCCGGGTTGCACCGCGCAGCAGGCGACCCCGCTCGTAGGTGAGCGAGATCGACAAGCCGTCGATCTTCGGTTCACACACGAACGGCGCTCCGTCCTCGGGAACCAATAGCTTCTGCAACCTGGCGCCCCAGGCGAGTATCTCGTCGAGAGTGGTGACCTTGTCCAGGCTCATCATGGGTGTGCTGTGCGTGACGGGCGCGAACAGGGCCGAAGGTGCGATCCCCACCGTCTGGGTCGGTGAGCCGGCCTCGACGAGAGCGGGGTATTGCTCCTCGAGCGCGAAGAGCTCGTCTTTCAGCGCGTCGTAGCCGGCGTCGGGTATCTCAGAGGCGTTCTCGAGGTAGTACTGCGCGTCGTAGCGCTTGATGAGAGCCCGCAGTACGTCGACTCGGGCCGACACCGCGTCGGGCACGCCGTCGAACTCGGGGCTCACGCCAAGGATGGTAGGGCGAGACCCGTGAGTACCGGGCGGATGGCGCCCGCCTGTGGCGTCTGCGTCGAGGCCCTCTACAATCGCAAGGGACTGCCATCCGCGTACGAGCCCGTGACGCCCGTCGACCACGCGGAGGGCTGGAACAAGCAGCGCAAGAAGACCGCGACCGGGTGGTACGACAACCTCTGCCGCGCGGCCGACCCCGACCAAGTTTCGAACCACATGAGGAGACAGCAGCCCATGCGTTCTGTCACCGCCTACGCCACCTCGGACCGTAAGGCGCCCTTTCACAAGACCACGATCCAGCGACGCGACCTGGGACCGGGAGACGTCCTGATCAAGATCGCCTTCGCGGGGATCTGCCACACCGACATCCACACCGCACGGGGGGAGTGGGGCGACGTCATCTTCCCGCTTGTGCCGGGCCACGAGATGGCCGGCGTCGTCGAGGAGATAGGAGCCGGGGTCACCAAGTACGCCGTCGGAGACCGTGTCGGCGTCGGCTGCATGGTCGACTCCTGCCGCGAGTGCGACAACTGCCTCGCCGGCGAGCAGCAGTACTGCCTGAACGGCCCCGTCTACACCTACAACTGCATCGGCAAGGACGGCCGGCCCACCGAGGGTGGCTACTCCACCCACATCGTCGTCGACCAGGACTTCGTGCTTGCCATCCCCGCCGGCATCGACCTCGACGTGGCCGCGCCGCTGCTCTGCGCGGGCGTCACGCTCTACTCACCGCTCAAGCACTGGGGTGCCGGTCCCGGCACCTCGCTCGCGATCGTCGGTCTCGGCGGGCTCGGTCACATGGGTGTCAAGATCGCCCACGCGCTCGGAGCCGAGGTCTCGGTGCTCTCCCAGAGCCTGTCGAAGCAGGCGGACGGCAGGAGGCTCGGTGCCGACAACTACTACGCCACCGCCGACCCCGCCACCTTCAAGCAGCTCAAGCACCGTTTCGACCTCATCGTCAGCACCGTGTCGGCAACACTGCCGATGCACTCCTACCTGTCGATGCTTCGGCTCGACGGCACCTTGGTCAACGTCGGCGCGCCCTCGGATCCCCTCTCGGTGCCGGCTTCCTCACTGATGGACAAGCGCCTCCGCCTGGCCGGATCTTCGATCGGCGGCATCCGCGAAACCCAGGAAATGCTGAACTTCTGCGCCGAGCACGGCCTCGGCGCCGAGATCGAGGTCATAAGCGCTGATCAGATCGACGTCGCCTACGACCGCGTCGTCGACAGCGATGTCCGCTACCGCTTCGTGATCAACACCGCGACGTTCTGAGGCGCGACGGCCCGCCAGTGCGGGCCGAGCTCAGACAAAGCTGGCCGCGACGAGGGCGGCCGCGGCCGCGCTCTGGAGAACCGGGCAGATCTTGAAGAAGACGACCGGGGTGCGCGCCCCTGTCACTGCTGTCAGCGCGGCGAGGGCGATGAGCATGATGGCCGATGCCCGGTAGAGCCAATCAACGAGAGCGTGATGCGAGCCGCCCAAGGCGGCAGCGAGGACGACGACGGCAGCGGTGAACCACATGGTCATCCCCTCGGCGACCCACTCCTGGGTAACGACCAACCGGTTGTCACGGGAGGTGTCGCTGAAGCCGCGCAAAACCTGCGCCGTGGGCAGGACATGAGCCACTCCCCACAGGCCGACGAAGCCGGCGGCGACGTAGGCGAGAACGGCACTCACACCAAACATGATGCTCTGCTGTCGCCGCAGCACCCAGGGTCAGAAGTCCCACCGGAGTCAGTCCGCGGCAACCGTGAGCGACGCCAGGAGCGCTTCGACACGCGTTCTGATCTCGTCTCGGATCGGACGGACCGTTCGGGGAGGGCGACCTGGACGCTCTTGCGGCCGAGCTGTCGGTCGACACGAGTCGCCTCAACGGCGTCGATCACAACGAGGTCATGGCCGAGGTGGCCGCCTCGGTGATCAGCGCCTCTATCCGGGGCCGGAAACCCGAGTAGGTCCAGAGGGCACGAAAGACGCGCCCCCGGCACCCGGCACCCGGGACTGGTGCCAGGGGCGCGGCGGCCGGCTGACGACAGGACGGCTCACACTGCGATGCCCGAACCCACGACTTCGTCCCCTGCATAAAGCGCAACCGTCTGGCCCGGTGCGACGCGGCGACCGGGGCCCCCGAGATAGCGCACACCGGTCTCGGTGAGCCTCACGGGCCGCGGGCGACCGTGGGCGCTCGCCTGGGCGAGAACGACCGCACCCACAGGGAGCGGGCTTGCCACCCAAGTGCGCGTGGTGAGCTCGACCGCATCGGTGAGCAGGTCCTCCTCTGAACCGACCCGCACCGTCGCCGAGGCCGCGTCGACTTCGAGCACGTAACGACGCCCGGAGGGCGAGAACCCCAGGCCCCGACGCTGGCCGACGGTGACGAGCTCGACGGCTGCGACGGTCCCGACCACCGCTCCGGACGCGTGCTCAACCAGCCGCCCCGGGTGCAGCTCGATCCGCTGCGCGAGAAAGCGTTCTCGCGGGCCCTGCCCGCGCCCGGCCGCGACGAAGCACACCTCCTGGCTGTCGGGCTTCTCCGCCGTCGGCAGGCCCAGCGCCGCGGCGCGCGCACGGACTTCTTGTTTCGTGAGCGCGCCGACCGGTAGGAGAACCCGGGTGAGCTCCCGAACCGTGAGCATCGACAGCACGTAGGACTGGTCCTTTGCCGCGTCACGCCCCCGCACAAGCCTGGGCAGGCCCTCGGGTCCGTCGCTGACGATACGGGCGTGATGCCCCGTCGCCACCGCCTCGAAGCCGAGACGAACGGCACGGTCGAGAAAGCGGCGGAACTTGAGATGACGGTTGCACTCGATGCAGGGATTGGGCGTGCGCCCGAGGGCGTGCGCCTCGGCATAAGGCGCCACGACCTTCGCGTCGAACTCCTCGGAGAAGTTGAAGACGTGGTGGTCGATCCCGAGTCGTGCCGCCACGCGCCGGGCGTCGTCGACGTCGCCCACCGAGCAGCATCCCGAGTCGCCCGCACCGCCCCAGAGCTTCATCGTGGCCGCGACGACGTCATGGCCCGCTTCGGCCAGCAGCGCGGCCGCGACCGACGAGTCCACCCCACCGGAAAGTCCGACCAGCACCCGCACGTCCCAATTCTCGCAGAGCACCGGGGGCCCGAGCACCGCAGGCGGGCCACAGCTTCTCAGCTGCGCAGGCGCTGCACCGCCTCGGGGAAGACAGCGAGTGCCGCGTCGATGTCCGACGCGGTCGTCGCGTGACCGAGAGACAGCCTCACGTGGCGTTTCGCCTCCTCGGCCTTGAGGCCCATCGCCAACAGGACGTGGCTCGGCTCCATGGCGCCGCTCGCGCAGGCCGATCCCGCCGAGGCACAGACCCCGAGCTCGTCGAGGACCATGAGCAGCTCTTCGGCCTCGACCCCCTCGACACCGAGATTGCAGATGGCGTCGATGCGGTCCGGTCGGTGTACGGCCTCGTGCACCCCGGGAACTGTCTCGAGGATGCCAGCGAGCAACCGCTCCGAGAGCTCACGCACGTGGCTCACAGCCTCCTCGCGACCCCGCGCGGTCGCCTCGGCCGCCGCCGCCATCGCCACCACGCCGGCGACATTCTCGGTTCCGGCCCGGCGCTCGCGCTCCTGCGGGCCGCCGCGCAACATGGGTCGCAACACCGTCCCGCCCCGCACGACGAGCGCCCCCACCCCCTTCGGCCCTCCGAACTTGTGAGCACTCAGGCTCACGAGGTCCGCCTCGGCCGTCAGCGCGGCGACGTCGAGCCAGCCGAAAGCCTGGACGGCATCGGTATGCACGATGGCCCCCGGGGCGCGTTCGCGCACCACCGAGACGACGTGCTCGAGCGGTTGGCGCACTCCCGTCTCGTTGTTGACGAGCATCACCGAGACCACTCGCACCCTTTCGTCCAGCGCGTCCCAGAGCGCGTCGAGGTCGACGACGCCGCGACGGTCGACCGCGACCACCCGGCCACCGACGGCGCGGCATGCCTCGAGCACGGCAGGGTGCTCCACGGCGCTGCACAGCGCCGTGCGCGGGCCGCCTGAAGCGCCGAGGACCGCAAGGTTGTCCGCCTCGGTGCCGCCGCCCGTGAAGACGACCTCACCCGGGCTCGCCCCGAGCAGGCCGGCCAGTACCTCACGGGCGCCGTCGAGAGCCCTCCGGGCCGCTCTCGCGACGCGGTGGCTACCGGACGCGTTGCCATAGCTGTCGGCAAGGAACGGGAGCATGGCCGCGAGCGCCTCCGCGCGCATCGGCGTGGTGGCGGCGTGGTCGAGATAGGCGATCTGGTCGCGCGGGCCGCCGGTCAATCTGCCGGAGCTCCCGGAGGTGGCGAGCAGGCTCCCGGTACCCAGGCGGGCGCCGGATAGCGCGGGACGCTGGCCGCGCTCGTGATGGTGCTCACTCCGGGCCGGTCGCCTCGTCTCCCGAGGGTCGCGACGCTGACTTTGCCCCGGCCGACCTCCAGATCGAAGAAACCTGTCGTCACCCGCGCGACGACCGCGGCCGGCGCACCGTCGCCGACATAGGGACCGAGGTGCGTGGCGTCCTCGAGGGCGAGAAACCACTTGGGGCCCGTCAACATGTCGTAGAGCTCCGAGCTGTTGGCCGGGTCGTTGCACGAGTCGGTCAAGCTCTGCACGACCAGCGCCGGCGGCCCACCGCCGCGCGGAGCGGCATAGGCGTCTCCGGCGCGGGTCCATTCCGCGCCCGAAAGCAGAGCGACGGCCTCCGGCTGAACCGCCATCGAAGCGCGGGTGCTCGCGTACGCGTGGTCGTAAATGAGCGCGGCAACCGTGTCGGCGCCGTCTGACTGGCCGGCGAGCACAAGGCGGGCGGGGTCCACCAGGCCCGTCAGGTAGGCCGCGTACGGCGGCGGGGACCCGTGCGCCGCCCCGGCAACCTGCGACACGACGAAGGCGACGTCGGCGGGCTGGTTGAACATGTCGGCCTCGGTGTCGACACCGTGCTGGGCCTGCACGGCCGCAAGGCTCGTGTCGGGGAAGAATGGCGCCACGACGACGTAACCGGCGGCGACCCAGGACACGAGCAGGGCGCGATAGGTGTTGGGGTCCACGTCGAAACCGTGGGCGAACACGATCACCGGGTACGGCCCGTAGCGATAGGCGGGAGCTGCCCATGCCGTCACGCCCCGGCTCCTCGGTGCGAGGGTCGGGTACAGGATCTCGACCTGCATCGTCCGTCCGGGCTGGCTCGTGCCCTCGTAGAAGTTCTCCGTCGAGCCGTTCTCAGCGGTCCAGGTCGCGATCGACATCCCGACGCCGAAGGCGGAGGGCCGGCTTTCTGTGACCCGGACGTGGCTCGCGAGGCCCGTGGCGGCGCCGGCGGCTCGCGCGGTGCGGCTGACGCCCGACTGGGGCTTCGTGGCGATGTTGGTGATCCCGGCCGCTGACGAGCAAGCGGCCAGGAGGCCGACAGCCACCAGGACCAGGACAGGCCCGGGCGCCTTTCCCGGGTTGCGCCCGGGCGCGCCGTCCCGCCGGGTTGCTTCCACGGCTGGCAAATCTACCGGTGCCTGGCTGGGCCGAGGACAGCGCCCCCCAACGAGCCGACCCAGGGCTCTCCCGAGGTCATCGGGGCTGCCAGATCATCGCGACGACAGCAACCAGGAAGCACAGAGAGACCGCCGAGGCACCCCACTGCAAGGTGGCGCACGCCTCCCGCAACTCCACAAGACCGGGCGCCGGTCGCTCCCCGTCATCGGACGTGTCGGCGAAGAAGATCTGGATCCTGCGTTCGGCGGGCCAGCACAGTCCGGTCGCGATCCCCGCGGCGAGCACCCAACAGCCGAGCCCTATCCATGGCCATGGCTGCGACACGGCCGAGCTGTCCCCCACCCCCAGCACGATCGCGCCCAGCACGGGAGTCACGAACAGGGAGCGCTCCGCCCAGTTGGCGCCCGTGCGGAAGTACCGCCTGAGCCCGTCGTCGCCTCGAGGTTCGGCGAGCGAGCGGGCCCGGGCCGCGTACGTGCCGGAGATCCCGACCGCACCGAAGCCGACGACCGCACTCAGGGCGTGAAGCCCCACCAGCAGGTCGTAGCCGGGCCCCGTCATCTCGAAACCGAACCTGGGGCGGTTGTCACGGCGATAGCGTTAAAAAGATGACAATGACCTGTCGGAAATCAGTCTCGAAGGAGGTCCTGGTCCCAGCGTGAACCAGCTTCGCATCGATCCGCTTTCGGGACGGTGGGTGACGGTGGCGACTGACCGCGCCCAGCGACAGACCCCCTTCGTGCCGCGGCAGCTCACCCTCGACTCCCTCGAGGGAATCCCGTGCCCGTTCTGCCCAGGCATGGAGGCGTCCACTCCCCCCGCCCTCGAGATCTACGGGACATCCGGCACTTGGCTCGTGCGGGTCCTTCCGAACCGCTACCCGGCCTTCGCGGGCGACGCTCCCTTCGTGATCGAGAATCGGGGACCGGTGTTCGCCGAGGCTCCGGCAAGCGGGATCCACGAGGTCCTCGTCATCTCGCCGGACCACGACGCGACGATGGCGGCGCTTTCCGACGAACAGGTGTCGCTCGTGATGCTCGCCATCCGCGACCGCGTCGAACAGCACGAGGGCACAGCCGGACTGCGCTACAGCCAGGTGATCATCAACCACGGTCGCCAGGCCGGTGCCTCCATCGCCCACCCGCACGGTCAGCTGCTCGGGATCCCGTTCGTGCCGAGGGAGCTCGCCGACGAGCTTGCCAGTTTCGAGCGGTTCGCCGGAGGATGCCTCGTTTGCGCGGCTGCGGCCGCCGAGATGAACTTCGAGTCCCGGATGGTGCACGCGACCGAGCACGCCGTGGCGTTCTGCCCGTATTGGAGCGGGACGCCTTACGAGATGCTCGTCGTGCCCCGCCAACACGGAGCCCACCTCCACCGGGCCTCCGCCGAGGGAAGCGTCGGCGTCGGGCAGGCCGTTCGCGGCGCGCTGCAGGCGCTCAACGCCAGTATCGGGGACGTCGCGTACAACGTCGTGTTCCACTCCGCCCCGTACAGCTCGACCGGCGAGTACCACTGGCACGTCCACATCCTGCCCTGCTTGACGACTCGCGCGGGTTTCGAACTGGGCACCGGGGTCATGATCAACGTGGTCGGGCCCGAGAAGGCCGCCGAGGACCTCCGCGGGGCTCTCGGCCGTATGGAGCTGGAGGCCCCCGGCGGGGACGTGTCAGCGGCGTCGTGACACGGCCTCGGGGCCCGGCGAAGCTCAGGCCGGCTTCTCCCGCTCGGCCACCAGGGACTTGATCGCTTCTGCGGCTTCGGAGCGGTTCAATGCCATGAGGCGGCCGACTCCCTCGACACCGAGGTAACCGCTCAGGAAAGCGCCCCGGTTGCGGCGTTCCCAGGCCTTCGCGAGCCGCTCGGCCCGTGGCCGGGTGACCGCCGGCTGAGCCGCCACGGCCTCGGCCGCCACCTGCCGGAGCGAGTAGGAGAGGTCTGCCAGATCCTCGAGCGGCGAGGCGAAGCGCGGCTCACGAGGGGCATCGGGCTCGCCGAGCTTGCCGATCAGGGGGTCGTCCCCGAATCCCCCGACGATCCAACCCGCGTCGGTCCTGAAGACCCGACGAAGGTGGTAGTCGCCATGAACCCTAATGGCGACGCCGGGCGCCGCGCCGGCATCGCGGAGCGCGAGAACTCCGAAGGCCTCGGCAAGGGCCAGGTGAAGACTGGCAGTGAGCTCCCCCAAGCGGCGCGCCTCCGAGGAAAGGTCCCCGCCGGCGCCGCCGACCTCTTCCAGGCGCACCTGGTCGTCGTCGATACTGCGGCCGAGCAGGTCGCGCAACGACGTCAGTGCCAACAGACGGGCCTCGACGGCTCCGGGGATGTACTCGCGCACGAGAGCCAGGTCCCGCCCGTTTCGTTCCCAACGGGCGATCGGCCGCAACGTGTGCTGGAAGCCGACCTCGTCGAGTCTCTCCATGAGCTCGATCTCCGGTCGTGGCGCTGGCTCCAGAACACGGTAGGACTTCATGAACAGGCGCTCGTCGTACACGAGCGCGGCGTGGCTTACGAGGGACTGGACGAGGCGCACGCGTTTCGCGCTCTCGCGCCCTGCGCTTGCCACCGCCAGCAGCCCGGTCGACAGCTCCTCGTCGGCGAGCGCGTCGTAGCACAGCACCTCGCCGGACCCGTCGTCGCACATGCCGAGCACCGCGCCCTGATGGTCGCCGAGCATCGCCGGGGCGAGCGCCGCGTCCCGCCACCCGACCAGGACGTGGAAGGGGCGGTTTCCGACAGTGACGACGACGCTCGCCATTCCCGGACGCCCGTCGGCCACGATCTCCAGGTCGGCGAGCTGGAAGGTGGCCCACACGCCGCGGTCGTAGCGCGACATGTCGGCCAGGAACCAGGACTGCCGCTGGAGATAGGGGACGACAAGCCCTGCGAGAGCGGACGGACTGGGGGGCACTTTCAACGCTCCTCGAACTCGAACCAGTAGAAGCCGTAGGGGGCCAGTGTGACCGAGTAGGGCTTTGCGGTGATCCGTGGGAACGGTACCCGCCCCAAGAGCTCGATGGGCGTGCAACCCTCCCAGCGGCCGAGACTGAGCTCGACCGGCTGGGCGAAGCGGCTCAGGTTCGACACGCACAACACTGCCGCGTCCGGGCCGGCTCCGCCAGGCCCGCCGGCCTGGTCAGGCGCATTGTCGAGGGCGGGCCCGCCGGCCGCGCCGGCGGCGCTGTCCAGGCCGGGCTGCACCGCGTCCGGGACCTCGGTGGCACCGGGCTGGCGCACGTAGGCGAGCACGGAAGGATTGTCGGCGGGAAGGACCTCGAGCGACCCCGTGGCGAACTGCGGGTACTGGTGGCGCACAGCCAGCATGCGCCTCAGCCAGTGGAGAAACGAGGAGGGGTCCCGCCGCTGAGCCTCGACGTTGACGGCCTGGTAGCCGTGGACCGGGTCCATGAGCGGTGGCAGGTACAGCTGTGCGAAGTCCGCCCGGGAGAAGCCGGCGTTGCGGTCGGGCGCCCACTGCATCGGCGTACGGACACCATCCCTATCCCCAAGGTAGATGTTGTCGCCCATGAGGATCTCGTCGCCGTAGTACAGGACCGGGCTGCCCGGCAACGAGAGGAGTAGCCCGTACAGCAGTTCGGCGACGCGTCGGTCGTTGTCGACGAGGGGGGCGAGCCGCCGGCGGATCCCGAGGTTCCTGCGCATCCTCGGGTCGCGGGCGTACTCGGCGTACATGTAGTCGCGTTCCTCGTCGGTCACCATCTCCAAGGTGAGCTCGTCGTGGTTGCGCAGGAAGATCCCCCATTGGCAGCCGGCGGGGATCGCAGGGGTCTGGGCAAGGACCTCGGTGATCGGGAAGCGCTGCTCGCGGCGCACCGCCATGAACATGCGCGGCATGAGCGGGAAGTTGAAGCACATGTGGCATTCGTCGCCGTCGCCGAAGTACTCGGTCACGACACTCGGCCACTGGTTGACCTCGGCGAGCATGAGCCGACCGGGATAGGCGGCGTCCATCTCCGCCCGGATCCGGCGGAGCAACTGGTGGGTGGCGGGCAGGTTCTCGCACGAGGTCCCCTCCGCCTTGTACAGGTACGGGATGGCGTCGAGGCGGAAGCCGTCGAGGCCGAGATCGAGCCAGAAGCGGACGACCCCGAGCATCGCGTCGACGACCTCGGGGTTCTCGTAGTTCAGGTCCGGCTGCTGATGGAAGAAGCGGTGCCAGTAGTACTGCCGGCGCTTCTGGTCGAAGGTCCAGTTGGACGGCTCGACGTCGCAGAAGATCACGCGGGCGTCGGCGAAGCCGTGGTCGTCGTCCGCCCACATGTACCAGTCGGCCTTCGGGTTGTCGCGCGACGAGCGGGACTCGCTGAACCACGGATGCTGGTCGCTCGTGTGGTTCATGACGAGGTCGGAGATGATCCGGATGCCTCGGCGGTGGGCATCTTCCACGAGCGCCACGAGGTCGTCGATCGACCCGAGATCGGGGGCGACCGTGAGGAAGTCGCTGATGTCGTAGCCGCCGTCGTGCAGGGGTGAAGGATAGAACGGCAGCAGCCACACGCAGTCGATGCCCAGCCATTGGAGGTGGTCGAGTTTCTGGCGGAGGCCCTCGAAGTCGCCGACGCCGTCCGCGTTGGAATCGAAGAAGCCCCTGGGCAACAGCTCGTAGAAGACAGCCCGCCGGTACCACCGCGGGTCGCCCGTCACCGGGAGTGAGCTGGAGACCATCTGTCCCGTCAGCCGAGCCCGGCGGCGGGGAACCCGCACAGTCGCGAGATCCGGCCCACCGCGGTGACGCAGGCGGTTTGCGCGGAGTCGTGGTCGGGGAGGTTGCCCTGTTGGCTCACTGCGCCGACGATAGCTTGCGGCGTTTCGTCGAACGGTGGCGTCTCGTGTCTGCGAAGACCGCCGTTGAGTGGTGGCTCGCTCCCCGCAGTACTGTCTCGCCGTGGATCGCTTCGTCTTACACCCGTCCGGTCCGCTGAGCGGCACCGTGTGCGTGAACGGAGCCAAGAACTCGGTACTGAAGCTCATGGCCGCCTGCCTTCTCGCCCCAGGCGTGCACCGCCTGGACAACGTCCCGGTGATCAGCGACGTCGCCATCATGTCGGACGTCCTCCGGGCGATGGGCGCCAAGGTCGTCCACGAGGGTAGGGGCCCGCAGGGACACCTCGAGATCACCATTCCCGAGGACGTGACGCCCATCGCCCCCTACGAGCTCGTCGAGAAGATGCGGGCGTCGATCGTCGTGCTCGGCCCTTTGCTTGCCCGCTACGGTACTGCCAGGGTCTCGATGCCCGGCGGCG
>Ga0181530_10000929_pt1 | contig 37492 bp, 34 predicted proteins | sample PEATcosm2014_Bin_42_FD_119769 | JGI IMG/M metagenome (GOLD analysis project Ga0181530, IMG submission 119769) | Peatland microbial communities from MTU Mesocosm Facility, Houghton, MI, USA - PEATcosm2014_Bin10_60_metaG | ecosystem: Environmental > Terrestrial > Soil > Wetlands > Peat | place...
GGGTTTGGGACCGCGAAAGCGGTGATCGCATCAAGGGCTGTGACGGTGCATGTCTCCACGCTGTTGGCTCCCTCGCAAGAGCTGATGGCTAGAGCGTAACCAATGTCACAGCCTTTACCTTTTGTGGCGTTCCCGTCCTTCTCCGCGCGACAAGTTCTCAGGATCACCTCTCGAATTGTTCCTGTCCTCGATTTTCAACAAGAATTGTGAATAACCATTTGAAATGGGACTTGACTCGCGCTGTCCATGCGTACTTGACCGGATTGCACAATAACTGATTCACAGCCCTCCGCGCGAGTGTGCGAGACGTTTGGAGCAGGACGGGCAGTTGACGGGTGAACGCAAGTCCGGCGTCTAGCGACTTCTACTCGGTTTCCCTGGTCAAAGGCAGAAGCAGAATCTTTCCACCCGTCATGTTGGATGCGTACCGTTCCAAGCCGCGCGCGATCTCTTTAAGGGGAAGCCGAGCCTGAATCTCGGTCTTCAGATCACCGGCAAGCATTTGCTGGACGTGGCGTGCCAAGCGGAGTTGGCTAAGCATGTTTCTTTGGCGCAGCCATGTGGTAAGCCAGAAGCCCTCCACACGTTTTCCCTCGAAGATCAGCGATGCCGGGTCAATCTGGCTCGCCTCCAGCGACAGTGCGCCATATACGAGCAGACGACTCCCACTGGGCTGCGCGCGTAGCACGCGTGCGGACATTTCCCCAGTCACTGCGTCGAAGCCGATGCTGGCCCCGAGCCGTTGGCAGAGATCTCCAAGACTGGCATCGAATCCGGGATCACTGCTATTCAGTACGTGCTCGGCACTCATCTTGCGTAGGAGTTCCACCTGCTCAGCGCGACGCACAACGTTGATGGTAGGAATAGAAAACTTCTGCCCGAGCCGCAGCACCATGCGTCCGAGTGCACTCGCTGCGGCCGTCTGAACGACTGCCCGATGCCGGCCGAGCCGGGCCTCTTCCATTAGGGCCCATGCCGTGAGCGGGTTGACGAGCATCGTCGCGCCCTGTTCCATGTCCACCTGCTTGCTCAGCGGCACGCACAATTGCGCGGAGGTAACAATGTATTCAGCCCACATGCCGCCGGCGCTGTTCGAGTCTGCGGCGGCACAGGCCACGCGCCGTCCTTTGAGGAATCGCGGCATCATCCCGCTTCCGGTTTCGACGACCGTGCCGCTCCCTTCAAACCCGGGAATCGCGGGAAGAGGTTTCTGGAAGCCATAAAGACCTCGAATGAACATCAGGTCCGATGGATTGATTGGCGACGCGGCGACGCGGATTAGTACCTGCCCCGGTCCAGGACGAGGTATAGGTAACTCAACAACGGCGATACTCTCCGGGCCGCCGCCATAGGCTCGAAGTTGCACAGCGCGCATAGTGGCGGGTATCGACGTCACAGGCTGAGATCTTATCATTCTCTAAGACTCCTCCTGCCGATCTACATTCACACGAAGCCTGGCTGCTGTCGAATCCAGGATCGTTATCCGAAACACCTACAATCTCGCTATGGCGGATCGCATTGTGTGGTCGTACGTGACCTGTCGGATGTGGGACCTGGGTTGTCGTCGGGCGGGAAATCGCTCGGGCGGGCGGCAGCAATTAAGGATGACTGTTGGGTGGCTGTACCAAAATCCTCGATTCCGCCCGCACCCGCCCGCACTGAAAACAAGCTGCTTCACGCCACGCAAACTGCGGTTGTCCCCCCGTCAGCTCCCCGAACCCGCTGCTGAAACCGCCGTACCGCCTTGTGCGCAATGCGCCGCTTCGGTTCATGAGACCAACTAAAGCTGAAGCCCAGAAGCTTCCGCACCTGCGGCTGTGCCACCAAAGGCGATCAAACTGGTGAAAGCCGAAAGTCGCGCGCCGGGACGGTCAGCACTTCGATTGTGCAACCTGGTTGCACAAAGCTCGAGAGCTGCCGCAGGAGGACTTCAGGCGGGAGGTGGAGAAGGAACTGACGGGAAAGGAAGAGGAGCCGGCGGAGTTGATCTATTTCAAGGTCTACAAAACGCAGATCCCGGTAATCGAGCAGGCAATCGAGACGGTAGACCTCATGCTCGGATCGGACAAGGGGGGTACTGCATAGAGGTGATCTGCGCGGATTTCCTGGCGGGGGCGCATCTGGAGGGCGGAAGCCCTAAGATTCTGCTGATATCCAGATGCGGCTTTTCCGGCGATTGCCCGCGACGCTGAGGCAGGATTGCTTCGGCAGGTCAGCGAAACTGCATCAGCGAGATCCGGCCGAAGCGTCCTCCGGTCCACCTGGATGCCAAGGCATACCGGGAGCTATGAAAAGAGGTATTAGAGCGCGATGGCTGGCGCTGCCAGTCCTCCGGCTCGTTTCCGCAGTCGCAGTTCATCACAGGCAATTCAGGAGCCATCAGGGCATGCATGCCCAGAGCAACCTGATCACTCGCCAAATGAAATACGGCCTATGCGCTCACTTATTATAGAAGGCGCCTTGCAGCTAGCTTCAGCGGTGTTGAGCAACGAAAAGATTACTCGTCCGCTGACTGTCTGAACTCCGCTGGTCCAGTCACTCCTTCTGCTCGGAAAAGCTGGCGAACTACGGCTGTGCGGGCCAGCCATCTCAATCCTGGTGCGATTGCGACCAAGGCGGGGAGTGTCGCGCGCCAAATGCGGCAGAAACGCGGGGCGATTTCCACTGTCACCTGCGGAGGACACAACACGCGACGCGGGAAGAATCGGTCAATGAAGCGGCTGACCGGCGGACCCGTCGGGCCCAAACTGGAGTAACGGACGCCGGCGCGGAACATATCTCGCATGGCGACCCAGTGCATCAGGGCGGAACAGCTTGGCTTTCTCAACTCGGCTGTCGCACGTAGCGCGACAGCAGTGTTTCTGTCGCGCACCACAAAAGCTGCCCCGACTGCATGCGCGTCGGAATACACCGTGTAAGTACGCGCGCATTGGTACGGCCGCGCCAAGCGGATCAGGTCGAGGTGCGATTCCACCGACCGGTTAATGGTGAACCGTTTTCTCTTACTGCAAGCGACGAATAGCGGCCATGCTTCGGCGAACTGGTCGGGGCCGTCCGAGGAGCGGACTACGTACCCTGCTTCGAGTCCTCTTCGTATCTGCCGCCGCGCCTCATGATGAAATCCCGCCAGCATCGCTCGATCCTCACTCTTTTGATCGATCATGAGCTCGAATGGTGCCGCTCCGTACCCCGCGTACACGGGGAAACTGTCAAAGCACTGGGCCGGTACAATCCTCGGGAGGCGCGCGAGCAGGTCAATATCAGAATAGCTGAAGCGCAAGAATCCATAATGATGTGATTTTCCCCACTCACATAGACTCCTAATCGCCTCATCCGTCAGAGCTCCCGGCGCCAGTTTCACCGGTCCTCCTTGTACTAGACCAATGCGGAGACCCGCTTGCACGGTCAGGATGCACACGTATGCGGCCGGCGATTCGCGCGTCGCCCCACACCAGATAAATGGGTTTGCAGTGTGGTACGCGGAAGGCTTCGTTCCAATACGGGAACTGCAAGAAGGAGGCACTGGTACGTAGGAGATGCCGATTCCACTGGGGCAACTCTGATCTATCGATTTCCAGCCAGCTCACGTAAAAACCTCCCCCGCGTAACTCAGGTCGCGAGTGATGGCCTGGAGTTCTCGTCCATTACGGGTATCGGAAATTACGACAGCAAGCTTCAGGCCGAACCGCCGACACATGCGGGTTTCGTGCTCCAATGTCATCTGGGAGTCTACGAGCAGGTAATCGATTGTGCACCGCTGTGGTGCAGATGCCGTAAGTCTTCCGGCCTGCATACTAGAGCAGTATGTGGGAGGTAAGTCTCGGATTATTGATGAGATGCCGATTCTAGAAGCGCTGTGGCTCCTACCTCGAAAGCTTCAACGGCAAGTTCCGGGAGGAGTGAACGAGAACTGGTTCCTGGATCTGGCCGATGCGCGGCGCAAGATCGGCGACTGGGAGTGGGACTACGACGAGAGTCGTCCTCACAGGGCTGGCGAAGAGGCAAGCCCAGCCCTGAATACTGGCCGGAGCCACTGAGAAAGATCCAGCACAGTCACACTCAACATGTCCAAAATAGTGCTGAACACCCTGCTGAACATGGATTATCCAACAAACTACTAAGCGATGGCCAGATTTTGCTGCGAAATCGCTCGGCGGAAATACTCAAGCGAGAGTCGAAGACCTGTGTCCAAGTCGACCTTTGGCTCCCATCCTAGCAAGGTTCTTGCTTTCGTAATATCGGGTTTCCTCTGTTTGGGGTCATCTTGTGGCAACGATTCATATCGGATCTTGCTGCACGACCCTGTCATTGTCAATACCCGCTTGGCGCACTCCAAAATAGTGAATTCCGACGGGTTGCCAATATTGACGGGCAAGTGCTCCGAAGATCTAGCAAGCCGAAGAAAACCCTCTATTTCGTCACTGACGTAACAGAAGCTGCGGGTTTGGCTACCGTCGCCATATACCGTCAGATCTTCTCCAGTCAAGGCTTGTTTCATGAAATTCGGAACGACGCGCCCATCATTGAGTTGCATGCGCGGGCCATAGGTGTTGAAAATTCGCGCAATCCGTGTGTCCACCTTGTCGTAGCGGTGGTAGGCCATAGTGGTGGCTTCGGTAAATCGCTTTGCTTCATCGTATACCGAACGATGGCCAATAGGATTCACATGGCCCCAGTAAGTCTCCTTCTGGGGATGCTCCAACGGATCCCCGTAACACTCTGAAGTCGAGGAAACCAGATACCGCGCTCCATACTTTCGAGCAAGGTCGCGTGCATGAAACGTGCCCAGCGAGCCCACTTTGAGAGTTTCTACACCGTGCACAGTGTAGTCTACGGGACTGGCAGGGCAGGCAAAGTGAAGAACATAATCTACCTTGCCGCAATCAAACGGTTGGTTGATGTCAATCTGGCAAAATTCAAACCGAGGTTCGTGGCGAAGATGATCTAAGTTCGACATTCGCCCCGTTAGCAAATTGTCGACGGCCACAACCGAAAACCCGTCGGCTAGCAAAGCATCGCATAAGTGAGATCCAAGGAAACCCGCACCTCCAGTCACCAATGCACGTAGTCTACTCATGACACCCTTTCCCTTGACCCCTCACTCTTTCATGGGTCAGGAAGCATGCTTAATCAGTTCAGCACTCCATTTCCCTTACTTGATGTCCGCCTTCGAGGGGCTTTTCAAAGCGGAATCGCTCACCTGCCTTGCAGTTGCCGGATGTATTTCACTAAACCGTCCAACTGATCTGCGCTCAATTTACCCTGGTAGGCCGGCATTTTCTTGCGGCCCCTCTTAATCACTTCTTGCAACTCGGCGTCGGTTTCCTTGACCACCTCAGAGTAATGGAAATCCTTGGCGCCCGTCGCTTTGCCTGCGGGCGTACTTCCCGAACCATCGCCCCCATGGCACATGGCGCATTTGGATTTGTATAGGAGCTCAGGGTCATTCTGGGATTGCGCTGCCAACGGCAACCCAGCCAGGATAACGATCAGCCCAACAATCTTTCTCTTTCTGCTGAGACTTGTTATCACGAACTTTCCTTTCTGATCGAGTTACATGGAACAATCTCAATAAGGTCGAAAAGACTTCCCAGGGCTCGGGCCAGGAGTCAGGCGCGGACCGTTTGTCAAGGGGCAATTTCGGAAAGCAGGTCGAAGGCGTTCTCTTGTATTGCTCCCTGCGGACAACGTGACCAAACGCACATCAGACCATTAGCGATTCCTCTTCTCGTGATTTCTCCGGTTGATTTCTACGTTCGCGCCAACTCTCGTTGTACATCTCATCCTGGATCGCCGGGACCAACTGTCAGACTGTGTCGGCGCGACTAGCCTGACATTAATGACATTCCTTCACCACGTAAACGTTGCCCCTAAGAGCTGAGATAGCCGCCTGTTATGGGACGCGAAGTAGTCGGTCATGAATTCCAAGGCTGCCGGGTCCATACTCGTATACTCGTGATTTTGCGACAAGCGTATCCGAGCAACATCACGAAATCGCCATGTTGAGCGGCGGCGGTCTCCGATTATCGGCTGGCAAAGCCGATCCTCTCGCGTATTTAACCGCCCTAAACGAGCGGAAGAGCAGTGCGGGATATCGAGGAATTGCTCCAGCTCGCGCGCTACTCTTGTTGGATCAGACTTCAACTCTTCGGTACGGAGGACATGGATCCGCTCGCGAGGAAAGTACGCAAGCCAACGTTCCAGTTGTTCCGCGTAGTGGCCGCGCCATAGATATGAGTGTGCTGCGTCATCTGAATCATACCACTCATCGGGTGGCCCGCCATTCATCGCCGCCATGCGGTTCAGTTCATCTTTTATTGCGCACCGGAATGTCGGGGCGGGATTCCAGCCAAAATCAATCTGGTGTTGATAGTCGGAATATGCTCTGTAGCGAGGATCCCGCAGAACCACAATCAACCTAACGTTCGGCAAATGATGGTGTATACGAGCCGGAACCCGGGGATCGAAAAGGTATTCTGGCGTAGCTTCACCCGTCAATCTGCGGACGGCCACGTCGCCGGCCTCATGTCCAGTACATTGCGCTTTAAGCGGAAAGAATGCTCTGTACCAATCTATCCCTTGGCCGTAGTACTTATCGAAGAACCTCGTCTCCTTCCACGGGCCGGTGAGAACGCTGTTATGCTGGCATAAGTATTCGAAAAGCGATGTAGTCCCGGCTTTGTGCGCCCCAATAATTACAAAATCCGGTAGTGAGCGATGGGGTGAGGTAATTCGCCTTCGAATGAACATCATTTCTCTTAGCCCAACCCTAACGTAGGGGCGCATCCTATCGGGAACGATCCCCATGGCAAACTGATAGCCGAGATATCCACTCATGGCGTTTGTAACTCCTTCTCCTGGAATACGACCGTACCGGTACCGACTACGTTCTCGTCGACTGGGCCTCACGCCCGCCCTGGATGAAATCCCCAAGTATGTCAACTCGGGACGTGCTCACCAATTAGTTTGCTTTGAAGTCCATTCGCTGAAAGGAGCCAAAACAGCACAATCCAATTGAAGACTGCGAGTATCCCATCGGTGGCCAGACTTGACCAGGCGGCGCCTCGCCATGAGTAGTGCGGGATCAAGTAAAGGTTAATGCCGAAGTTGAAGGCGGCTGCCGCAGCCTGACTGCCAAGGCGAAGCTTCTGGTGCCCGGCCGCGGTCACAGCGTCGCCGGCGCTCAGTTGGAAGCTGCGGAAGAACGGCAGCAGGCAGAGCCAGCGAATGGCCAGGACGCTCTCATTGAAGCCCTTGCCCAAGAGATGTGGGATGATGGGCGCGGCCAACAGCATGGCCGCAGCGGAAAGCAGCGCCAGGGGAGCAGTTCTCTTGACGATGCGGACCGAATACTGCGCCGTGCTGCGTACGCCATCGACCCCCTTGCGGAACAACCGAGGAAAGGCCGCCCCTTGAATTGAAAGGATCGGCATAGTACAAACATCGATCACGCGATATGCCATGGTGTAGATCCCGTTGGCAGCGTTCATGCCGTAATGCCCGAGCATGGCTTTGTCGATGTCACTGCAGACGCCGGTGGTCGAATAGGAAAGCGCGAAGACAAAGCCCTCGCCCAGGCGTCGCCGCAGCAGTAGCATCGAGAACGCGGGCTTGCCGTAAAGTCGGGTAACCAGCGCTAAGGCAGTACCAGCGGCTATGGAAGAGACGATCAATGCTGCGATAGCCCATTGCCAAGCGGTGCCATGGTGCAAGCGCCAGAGCATGAGTCCTGCCAGCAGCGTGCGCAGCAGATTGACCAGAAGGCTCAAACCGGCAGTAATACGCATCTTCTCGAAGGCTTGAAAGACGCGGCCTGCGGCAGCGGTGAGCTGAGCGCAGAGGCACTCTCCGAGCGCGATACAGAGCAGCATCGCCCAGGAATAGGAGTGCGCAAGGTGGGGCCCGGCCCAAGTCAGAAGCGCGACGAACAGGCTACCCAGGGTGACGGTAGTGACCAGGATGTTGCCCCAATAAAATGCGAAGTACTTAGGGTCTGGGCTGACGTAGCGCAAAAACACGGAGTGCGATCCGAGCGGGCTGTACTGACTCAAGATTGAGACCATCGCCACCGCACCGACGTAAATGCCGTATTCAGTGCTGCCCAACAGCCGCCCCAGGAGGATGAAATAGGCTCCCTGGCAGATGACGGAAAGACCCTGGCCGAGAAACATCCAGCCGGCATTGTGCGCAAGCGAGCTGTGACAGATGCTTCCCCACTCCTTTCTGAACCTATCCACGGTCCAAGCCCAAACGGATACTTCTTGCCCCTTCGGACAATCCTATGCAAGCGAGGATATATAAGATCCACATTAGTCCATTCGGAATCACCAACTCTCCCTCGTCCGCGCTCAAAACAATTGTCAAGAAGACTATGCTCGCATACCAGGCAAGGTAAGGCGATTTCCCTGCACGAAGACAGACGAATGCATCCCGGATCGCTCTTAGGAGGGTATACACGACTAGTGCTACACCGACTGCGCCAAGGGCTATCCATACTTCCAGGAACGCATTATGCGCTGAAGGCACTGCCCAATGGGTCGCAAACGATACGTTCGCCGATTCGCCCTGATACCCCCTCCAAAACGCTTTGTATCCATATCCCAGGATCGGATGTTTCACGATGGACGACATCATCGATTTCCATATCTCCGTTCGACCGGTCAAGGTCGGATCTTTGCCGAGAAACAACGATATTGCCTTTGCATTAGAAATGCCTGTGCCTACGAGTGCCAATGCGATCGTTGTTCCCATAATGAAGGCAATGGTTCTCTCCCTTGGACCAAGCACTGAAACCAGTCTCGTGGCGAGACAATAAGCTAATAGGCAAGCCAAAATGACCCTACCTGTTGCGCTTTGAGTCATGATAATCAAGAATACAGATAAACACACATACACAACACGGGAAATCCTGGAAAGAAAACTGGTCGCAGGTACATACAGACCTCCCAGCAGCAGGAATGCGGTGGTCATTGAGCAAACGTTTTTATGGTAGTACATTCCTCGCCACGCACCCGTTGTTCCTGTGTGATCTATGCCGTATTCGGGGAAAAACAATGACAGGACAATGCTAAGGACAAGGCATATCCACCCAAGCAGAAGCAATAACCGTATCTGCTGATCGGGGCTAAAACGCCGATATAGATAGAACGCGAATACGATATTGAGTGCCACAACAGGCGCCCATTCCAGCGACACCATCGGAAATTGCGACCAAAGACAGGAAACCATTATCCACGCGGCTAGCGCTGCAAACACTTTGTCTTTGCGACAAAGTTGGATGACAGACTTCATCTTGGGGAAGAGAACCACGGGCACAATGGCAAAGAGTAGAATAGTTATGGCGATATTATCCGCGGTCCCAGCCTCGCCGCCTCCAGCCAAACCAAACCTCGACGTTAGTTCGTTATTGCCAGCCACAGCCCGAAACCATAACATTCCATTTGATGCAAAGCACACAAGAGGAATCATCAGTACCCAACTGACAACCAAGTGCGAAATTGGCGGGTCTGAAGATGCAGTTACGTTCCGCATGTATACCTCACTCTTTCGCATGGCGGAATGGACGAACTGCCGCATCCAGCCCACAAAGGCTGATGTGCCGAACTGGCGGGCGTGCTGTTGGATATCTGACGGGACTCAACTGTTTTCCGCTTGGCGCAGAGCACACAAGAGGAATCATCAGTAGTCAGCTCACAAGAACTGATCCGTCCGATCCAGTTGTTATGCCTTGTTTTCAACTTCACTAGTTCTTTCAGAGTCCAATCTCCTCGATATACCTGGCGTGTGCGGTATCTGGACTATGGTTCCCTGCAACAATGCTCATGGCCAATTGTCCGTACCGCTCCAACAGTGTAGGAGAAGAGAGACACATTTCGATCTTGGCGCAAAGGTCGGTGGCATCTCCGCGACGAAACAACAGCGCATATTGTCCATCGTCGGTGATTTCCCTGTTAACCCCAAGATCACTCAAGATGCACGGCAGGCCGTAAGACATTGCTTCCAAATTGACCAACGACGATCCCTCCGGGCCTAGGGTTGGATTTATGAAAAGATCTGCGTTTCTATACGCAGCAGATGTGTCATTAAGAAAGCCGGCAAACTGCACGTCCAATCCCACTGCCTGTCTCTCTAATTCGCCTTTGTAACTTCCATCGCCTACAACGGTTAGCGACACGCGATGGCCGTCGCCCTTACTTGTAAGTTGCCTCATGGCATCAAAGATCAAAGATGCTCCTTTGTATTCTATAAGCCTGCCTACGTAGAGCATGTGAAGTGGCGAGCCGTTAGAGTGACGCCTCACAGGTTCCGCAACAGAAGATACCCAGTTGGGCACAACAACTAATGTTCGACGGGGCACCATTGCTGGTACACTTTCTGAAACGGACTTTGAAACACAGATAACTTTGTGGGCGCAGAGAATTAGATATGGGTACAACACCTGTGATATTGAGCGCTCGAGTGTAACATGCATCGTGGCGATTGTCGTATAGCCCAACACGCGTGCCCACGGGAGAAACAGTGCCTCCCGGAAGCCTTGTATCCATAATGTGTCGATGCCGTGGCGAAGTCTCAGATAGGGAAGCATGACTGTACACACTAGGAGGTATTCGAGTTTCCACAAGTCTCTCCAGTTAAGGACAGGCACATAGGAAAAGACGCTGACGCCCGACCCAGATAGAAAAGTGGCCAATTTCTCATTGCCGCATAACGCGTAAAACTTAGCGTCCCCTTGAAGCAATTGCGCCAATCGTCCCATGTATATTTCGGCACCCCCAAACGGTATGCCATAGGACACCAAGAGTATTCTTCTCTGCTTCATTCTTATCGCGTCAGTTCGATCTCCGCCTGATGACTTTCAAGGCTACGGATGATATGGTTATGCTGTCTATTGATCACAGTCCAGGTGAACCGCCGCCTAAAGGATGCCAGACCTTCCGCACCTATCTTTGCCCGAAGGTCTTTGTCCAGTATCAGCCGTTGCAGCGCGTCGGCAAGGCCGACGGCGGAGTCTGGTTCGACTAAGAGGACGCCACCCTCTGCGGCAATCTCCGGGATTCCTCCTACGCGCGAGGCGACTACAGGGACTCCGCTGGCCATTGCCTCGATATTGACGTTACCAAAGGGCTCCTGCCAGATGGATGGGCAGCAAAAGATATCCGCTGCACGGTACTCCTCTGCAATGTCCGTGGCTGCGCGGAATTGTTCGAATTGAACGTTGGGTGAGCGACGTTTGTGCAGCGACTTGATATAGGTAGTAACTTTGCTCCTGCGTCCTCCTGCGTGAGATGAGCCGACCAGCTTGCAGCTAGCCTGGATGTTCCTCTTTTGAAGGATTCTCATCGCCTCTATCAGCACGTGCACGCCTTTTTGAGGAACCAATCGACCGACATAAAGGATGACCGGAGGAGTATTGTTTCGGGCGGCATCCGCGGGCAGTGGGTAAAATAGCGCCTCATCCGCACCATTGTGGACGGTGTGGGTGTTCTTCAAGTACGGCATGAGTCTTAATGCTTCTTGCCGCATGGCTTCGCTGTTAAAAATTAACGCATCTGGAGTGAACGACTTGAACAGAGTTCGTGCCGCATAAGGGGCAAGCGAATTATGAGCGTGGTAGATCAGCTTCGCGCCTTTCGATTGAATTACTGATTGCAGCGCTTGGGCAACATATGGCCAGTTGTAACACCAAACGATGTCTCCGCTCTTCAATGTAGACAAGACAGATCCGAAGATACTGCAAATAATCTGTTTTCTTGTCGATGATGGAACAAACCGCCATCCTCTCATGCTGGCTCCTCTTATCATGACGGTCAGTATGTTCAATTGAGGAATGACCAAGATCCTGTCTTCCTTGAAGCCCCATGTATCGTCTGCTTCCGGACATACTACGACGCTGCTTTCATCAAAACGCATCGTGTTTGCGACGGAGTTCGCAAGGGCAAGACCAGTGTATGCAGAGAACGGTTCGCCCAAGAGGTGATAGACCATATGACTCTTTCTGCGATTTCTCGATACTGCCTAATGACGACTTCCCAGGTAAACCGCTATAAGGGATTTCGGTTTAGCCACACGAGTCTAGAATCTCCGGAAGTTCGCATAAAGTTGTGACGACAGGGATTACGTAGATCATTGCTTCGATGTTGATGTCCAGCATGCCTCTCGCGACATGGGGCAGCACAAGTATTCAAGTATCCTGTGCACGGTGTTCTGCGCAGTTTCCGCTTCTTACGTGCAAAACATCCAATTCGGGCAGGAGACGGAATATCACATGTTCTTCTCGGAACTCAGAGGTTCCTAAATGAAGAACTCCATGTCACAGTCTCACATTTCCTGATCAGAAGTAGCAGCGCGAGGATGAAAAGCTCAAGCATCGGTGCGTGGCCCGGCCGCCAATCACGGTAGAACCACCTATTGCGTTCGTGTCCGAGGTCTAGTCATGGTCACCATTGCCGGTGAACTTGTCGAAGGGGCGTCGTAGGTATCTCCGCCATAGGTCGCTGTAACTGAGTGCGTACCTACTGGCAATGCAGTAGTTGAAAGCGTTGCGCTATAGGCTGGAATGTTGCCATTTTCAAGCAGAATCGGCGCGTCGCCGATTGTGACTGTGCCGCCGGATAGAGAGTGGACAGCCCCCGTCACGTCAATGTACTGGGTCATGCCTGGCGGGTAGCTGTAAGTGTAGGTTGATCTGGTCGAATTGGTTTCCCAGACTGCCTGCGCTGAATAACCTCTTGGCCTAGTGTAATTGCAAGTTTCTACACTGTCGATATTCAAGGTACATAAACCGGAGAGTGTTGCGCCTGTCAGCCAGTTGTAGACTGCGTTATATGCTGTAACGTTAGCATTCTCTCCAGTCGAACTATTCCACATCTGGCCCCACTGCGGTGCATCGCTATACTGATACCAGAGGAATCGCGCTACACCAAGCGATTGCTGAATGATGTACATTTTGGCGAGAAAACCCGGCTGCCGCGCTGTTGGTAGGACCGGCTGCGCTCCCGTATACCATCCTGCCTCGGTGTCCCAGATCGGCCTCGAGATGCTGGCCGCCGCCATGACCGATCGAATGCTGGCTACAATGGGTACCTCGTCTTCGGCCATGCCAGAACTCCGGGTGTAGCCGTGGAAAGCGAAGATATCGAAGACTCCGCCTTCAGCTAGGAAAGTGGTCATCCATGTCGCGCCATTCTCCGCGCCGCCCGGATACCAACTGTCGCACGGAGGCGAGAGAATGACCGCCGAGGGATTGATCGCTTTAATGATGCTGTTCGCGTGCTGCGACATTGTAGCCAGCGTTGGGATAGGCCCATTTGAGCCGGTAGTTGCACCGCACCAACCGTGGTAGTCGTTCGGCTCGTTCCAGATTTCCCAATATTTAATCTGCGGATAGCGGGTCGCAATCGCCGTCAGGTATTTGTCCCAGTACGTGAGGCTAGACGGCGGAGAACACCCGGAGGGCGAACTGGAATAGAGACTCGCCCATTGCGGCGTTTTTCCGATGGTATAGATCAGGTCTTCCCCGGCATATTTTGCCACCCATGCGTCCAGATTCGTCCAATCGTAAACACCATTCGATGTATTGATATCCTTCCAAGAAATATTTCTTTGGTAGTTCCAGCTGCGTCCGGTGCGATAATTCACTGATGGGGTTGGGTTGTAGGCACCCGTCGTCAAGCCGAATAAAGAAGTGGATATGCCGCTTCCAACGGCGGGAAGGAACGGCGCTGTGCCAATCGCAGTAGCCCCATTGTAAAACGTCATCGAACCGACAGCGGTAACCGTGGACGCCGGCGGCGGACCCCAATTCGGCGTGGGAGTAAGCCCAGCAATAAAGGTAACAGTCGTTCCATACGGCCCGGAGGTTGGGGACGCGCTCAGTGTTGTTGTCGTTGAGGCCAGCGGGATTGATCCACTTACGGTCAAGTTAACCGCCGAGGAATTCGACGCCATTTTTCCACTATCTCTACCATACTTAGCCACAACCGATTGCGCTCCGGGCAGAAGTGTGTTCAAAGCAAAGGTACAGGAGCCGTTCGACAAAGTGCAGGTTCCAAGCACGTTGGCGGGGTTGTTGTTGCCGACAAAAGTGACCGTTCCGGTTGGGCGGCTGCCGGTTACTGTCGCTGTGAACGTAACGCTGGCACCGTAGCTTGGGGTCGTCGTCGATGCGGTCAGGCCCGTCGTGGTCGAAACCTGCGCCTGGCAAGCCGTTGCGACGGTGAGAAGCAAGAGTGTGAGCACCGCGCGCATGTCCAGCAGCCCTACGTGTTTGCTCACTTCTTTTCGCCGATGTCACTAGTGGCCATAGGCCACGAGATTGAGACCGAACGGTCCGACTGGAACAATGTTAGCGGCTGGAAACATTTCACCCAGTTCGCGTGCAGATAACATCCGGAGAGGCTCCCATGACCGCATGTGTCCAATCGAAAGATGAACAACGATATGCTGCAGCCGCTCTGGAAGCAAATGATAAAAAGGAAGATATGTGTGTGGATCTAGCCAGAAGTGCCGGTTGGGTGTTGAAAGAAAGTAGCCGATGCGGGCGACTCTCTGGACCTCGCGACTGAATTGCTCCTGCTTCGTGCGACCACCGACGTGTTCCAAGACGGCATTTGAAAAGACCCAATCGAAACTCCGGTGGGGATAGGGCAGGGCGCATCCATCGGCAATCGCCGCTGTCATATTGGGAGCAACATCACCCATCTTACATTTGGCATCGATGTTGACCACCACGACCCGGCCAAAAAGGACGCGCAGACTGTCGAACTCGCCACCGAGTGCCGGATACCCCCCAACATCCAACAAAGACATCGAGGGTGAAGGGCGCATGATCTTGGCTGCCATTTCCGATCGATCGCTGCGCAGGCGGCGATGAACGCGACTTGTGAGTCTCAGTACTAGAGTTTCAGTACTCAGCATGCTCTTGACGTTGCTCGCTACGCGTCATGCTACATCACGCGACGGAGCAGGGCATCACGAAGCAACAGCTCCTTTCCATTAAATTGACGTTCTAGTAGTATCGGTGTCCAAGGTCATGTCGCGAGCTCGCTTCAGGTAGACGGCATTAGCACGCGAATAGAGCTTTGAGTATTCCGCAAGAACGCTAGACTTGCGCAAATGGCAATCCGGGCCTGTTTCAATGGCCGCTTGATCCATGCAGGTTTTCATGGCATTGACTAAACTGCGTACAGCGTCGCCAGTCAGGGAGAAATAGATGCATTGCGTCCCGCCAATCTCTCTCAATATGGCAATATCAGAACAAACAATTCTAGCGTGATTTGCTTGCGCCTCGACAAGCGGTAAGCAATAGCCTTCGATACTGGAGCAAGCAACAAATATGGAGCAATTGGCATAGAGCCAGTGCAATTCAGTGTCCAAAATGGAATGGATAAACTTCACTCGTTCCGACACACCCAGAGATTTACTCAACCTATGCAATGCTGCGGTTTCTGGCCCCTCTGAGCCCACAATCAAGAGGGGGCCATGAAACCCTCCGTAATTCGCTAGTTCTGTGAATCCTCGTATGAGAAGGTCAAGATTTTTGTTCTTACGATGCTGGGCCACCGTGAGAACAAATCCTTCAGACCCCATTCCTTCTAACGAGGCAAGTGGTGCCGGGGCCTCGCTTGGAATCTCGACATAGTTTCCTGTGACTACAGTTGGCACCCTGCGAGAGGTTCCCGGAAAAATCTCTTCTAATCGCGAGTGTGTTGTATTGGAAACACATGCTATCCCATCGACGGACGAAAGACATTGCCACAGAATCGCTCGATTCGCATAGTACTGAGGGAAGCCGAAGTTCTCTGGCATGTCATAAGGATAGAGGTCGTGCAGTGTGACAACAACCGGACCACGGAATGCTCTTCGGAAAGTCGGGGCTGGATAAGAAAGGTGAACAAGATCGGCACCATATGCTTTTGCTAGTCGTGGAAGTGTTGCCGCATACCAGAAATTACGCGAGGCGGAGTTGTTCCTTATGTTTGTTACGAGAAATTCAACTTGAGGTGCGCAAGGCCCCAGCAACGTGCGAAATAATTCATATTGCCAAGAACCGATCGCAAGAAACACGCGACTTGCAACTCGGTCTGACAGCAGCGCTTTTGCGTGGCTGGCCGCAACACGGCAAATTCCCGTTGGATGTGAATCTCGCCCAACACTGCTCACTAATATACGCATCAGCAGCCTCGCCGCGAGAGGATCATTGTGGCTTCCCCGTTTCGTTTAAGTCGTTAGCGGGAACGTTAAGATTGGCTGACAAATCCACATCCGTTATCCGTCCTGATAGTGGATTACCGTGTAGACGCGAGTGACAGGCAGTCGGCGGGGATCAGCCTCCTCCAGCGCTGTCAAACCGACACAGCTATCGCTCTATTCTGCACAGCAATGTGGGTCGCAAGGTTTTTTTGCGGGTTGAACCAGGAGAAGCAGGAGATCGGGGCGCGGCGCGTCCGCCGCAAAACACTTTGCTGCGGGCGAACTCCTGTTTCAGGAAGGCGACCGCTGCGCGGGATCGTATTGCTGAGCCTCCTCGAGAGCTTACTCGTCCTTGTCGATGCCGTGTATTTCAGGAATCTTAAGAGGTTGTTCAACAAATGCGTCCAAAACGCTAAACTCGTAGCCGATGTCGAGCATCCGTCTCATAGGCGTCAGCCTTAACGGCTCGTAGACTATCAGTATTCGTCATGCTCTTCCGCGCGATGCATAATGCTCGCGGCACTCGAATGATCTGCAGCATCCTCCACTACAGCTACGCGACTTGAGTCTCGCGGACGACTCCTGCCGCACCGCATTCCCGCAGCTGATATTGGTCATAAATCCAGGCGTACGTTTTCTCCAGACCCGTCCGCAGGGGGATGCTCGGTTCCCACCCAAGATACTCTTGAATCAGTGTGTTGTCGCTGTTCCGGCCATTCACACCTTTGGGAGCATCGAGGTCATACCTGCGCTCCAACTTGACTCTTGCGATATCTTCCACGATATCCACTAGCTGATTGATGCTGACCGCCTCGCTCGACCCTAGATTGATCGGTTCGATAATGTTCGAATTCATGATCTTTTCCACGCCCTTCACGCAGTCGTCGATGTACATGAAGGAACGCGTCTGGTGGCCGTTACCCCATATCTGGATTTTGTGTTTGCCTGCGAATTTGGCTTCAATCACCTTACGGCAAATCGCGGCCGGAGCCTTCTCGCGGCCCCCAAACCATGTACCCCATGGACCATAGACGTTGTGGAAACGCGCAACTCGCACATACAGACCGAAATCTTCCATGTAATGGCGGCACATCCGCTCAGAGAAGAGCTTTTCCCAGCCATAGCCGTCTTCGGCCAGTGCAGGATACGCGTCTGATTCCTTCAATGCCGGCGCTGTAAATCGGTCACCATTATCGGAGGTGTGCTGCAGATCGCCGTTGTACACGCAGGCCGAGGAGGAAAAGAAATAGCGCTCAACACCGTACTTCCTCGCCGCCATCAACATGTGGGTGTTGATCAGCACAGACAGCATGCACAAGGCTTTGTTCTTCTCGATGAAGCCCATTCCGCCCATGTTCGCGGCCATGTTGTAGATCTCCGCGGCACCTCTTGCCGCGTACTCGCAGTTCTCTTTCTCATTCAGGTCGAGCGAGAGGTTCTCGACATCATGGAATCTTTGATACCAATGCTCCAGCGGCTTGACGTCCACAGCGCGGATCTGTTTGTAACCTTTCTGTCTGAGAGATGCCACCAAATTCCCGCCAATGAATCCGCCTGCACCCGCAACTAAGACTAGTTTGTTGGTCATTTTACCCTCCTTTGTTAATATTCTTCTGTAGACTCTTCCTCCCGTCCTATCGTGAGCGAAATAGACGGCCCCTTGATTTCTCCGGTTAGGAGCACGAGGGCATTGCTTCGCCAGGAAGCAGATCCTGCGAGACGAGAGATCAGACTTCAATATTGAACTTGCGCAATCCTAAGAATTGCAGGCCGATATTCCAAATAAACTTTGGGTTGTTGACCAAATAGCGCCTCCATAGACGACGCGGTTCCTGGGCCAAGCGATGCAACCACTGCAGACCGGCCCTTTTCAGCCAGCGGGGGGCGTCTTTGATCTTACCTGTGTGAATATCGAATGCAGCTCCAACCCCTACCATCAGCTTCACATCCAGTTTGTCTAAGTAGTGAGCCATAAATCGCTCTTGTTTGGGTGTACTCAGGCCGACCCAGAACATATCTGGCTTCGTTTCGGCGACTAAGGCAACGAGCTCGGTCTCTTCGGTCGAATTCAGAGGACGGAACGGAGGCGTGTACGTTCCAACTATCTGAAGTCCTGGACATCGTCTGGTCAGTTCCGTTGCGAGCCGCACTGCTACTCCCTGACCTCCGCCGTACAAGAAATGTCGATACCCTCGCGCAACCGAAAAGCGACACATATCCATCATGTAGTCGGGACCATACACTCGACGCATCCTACTCTGCCCTTGGATGCGGCCGATCCAGACCATCGGCATGCCATCCGGAGTTGTCATGAGGGATCGGTTCAAAATCCTTCGAAATGCCTTGTCTGACTGAGCTTCGATGACGCCGTGTACCCCGGTTACGCACACATAACCTTTCCGGCTTTGCCGAATCAGCGAATCACTCAACCGAATGGCGTCCTCCATATCGATCGCGCTTATTCCGACGCCCAGTACGTTGGTCCGTGGTGTCTGGCGCAATTCCGATTCTTCGGGATTCTTCTTGTCGTCACAGCCATTCAACGGAGACTCCCTGTTCCGGCCCTTCACGGGATACTCGTCGGCATGGGACATCCTCGCTACCCCTTCACCACGACACGAAAACGGTGGGCCGAGACATTCCGGCAATCAATTCGAATTCGTTTTCGAACTTGAAAGATGGCACTAATCTTCTGGATCCGAACCACATTCAACCACCTGTCTAGCAGGCTGCGGAAAAAATCGATGTCGCACTTGATTTTGGGTGGCGCAGCGGTTCACCGCTGCGGTAACTGGCTTGCTTTGAGAGTCGGCTTAGCCGCTGAGGTGAGCCTGCGACGCGAAAAATACTTTTTCCGCAGCCTGCTAGGGCTCACTCTACCGGAAGGTCACCAACACCCTGACTGATCTCCTCCATGCCGTCGGCCTCAAAGCCGCCTGATTATGAATGCAACGAGAACAAAATCTCCATTACCCTATGGATAAGCAACTAATGACAGCATAGGTTATCAACGCCACACCTACGCAGCGCCCGAACCCTTCAGCACGGCGGGCACTGTACGGGCCAGAATCTTTAGATCGAGCCACAGCGACCACTCATCGATGTATTGAAGATCCAGCCGCATCCACTGCTCGAATGAAATGGAACTTCGACCGTTGACCTGCCACAGACAGGTGATGCCTGGCCGAATGCTGAAACGACGACGCTGCCAATCCTCGCTAAATCCTTCATAGTCGCGCACCGGCAGGGGGCGCGGCCCAACCAAACTCATATCGCCTTTTAAAACGTTGAACAGCTGAGGCAGTTCATCAATACTCGCCCGTCTAAGAAACCTTCCAACCGCAGTCATCCGCGGATCATTCCTGATCTTGAAAACAGGGCCCGCAACCTCATTCAGCGTCTCAAGCTCGGGCAACATCTTCTCCGCATTCGATACCATCGTCCGAAACTTGCACATTCGAAACCTTCTTTTGTTAAGACCGACCCGCTCCTGTAGAAACAACGCCGGCCCTTCCGATGTGCATTTGACTAGTAGTGCTACGATCGCAAGCAATGGGGAAAGAACAACTAGCAGTAGGCAAGAGACCACGACATCGAGAGCCCGCTTTGCCAGAATGGGCCAACCGTCAAGCGAGTCGGCACGGGCAGTGATGTGCGAGTACCCCTCGAAATCGTCGGCACGGGAACGGGCAATTCTCAAATTGAAAATATCCGAATCGAAGCGCATTACGATCCCGTGCTGCTCGCATAGTGTTACAACTTGGGAAGTGTGCGTGTAAAATGATTGCAGTGGCAGGTAAATCGCGACCTCATCGATCACATTACGTCTGAGGTATTCAGCAAGACCGTCGAAGTCACAGCAAAGCGTGCGATCACTCTTCCGGAACTCTTGCAGGCCAGGCCATTCGTCGTCCACAAAGCCTAGAACGCGATAGCCTAACTCGGACCTGGCCTCGATACGGCTCGCAAATTCCATAGCACGTGAGTTAGTACCGAGAACCAGCATATGACGTAGGTTCCGCCCGCGACGACGAACCGTGTGAAGCAGATAACGAATGATCACTCGTGCGCTTAGTACAAAGACAGAGCTAAGAACCCACAAAAGTACAAGAAATCGAGGTGTCGCCATCCTGATTCTGAATAGCTGCGCGACTACCGCGAAGCACAGTACCGCCACCGTCGTGGCTATTATAGTGTCACTGATCAGCGACCGCCACGTCGCGAGCCGCGTCGACCCGTAAAAACCAAACATCGAGAATACAAGATGCCAGACGACAATTACCATCGCAACAATTGCAAAGTTCCACAGTTTGACTCTCACTGAAAGAAAGTCGGAGAAAGGCACACCACCTCTCGCATCCGAGAAGACCAATGCCGTTGCCAGCCCGAAGCATAGCCCCATAAGCCCGAGGTTGAATACCTTGAGCGTTCCGAGAAGAAGTCGACGCTTAGATGTGTTCATGAGATGGCACGATGGCACGAAGCTGTTCGTTGTATCTTCCCCAGCCCCAGGCCCTCGCTAAGCCAGACTCCGCTTGCGGTGTCCGTCTTGCGGGTTTTCTCAGTTACGGGTGAGTATAGATGACCGCCCCCGCTGATGAGGCTGTTATCTGGGACGCGTTTAAAGCGAGGTTTTTCATGTAACTGAAGGGAACGTACAGCACGTCATTGGACTGCATCGCGATGTCGGGCTGCTTCCCCTTTCGCATGGCACCAAGCGAAAGTGGGATCTCAGTTATCCCATTGGTCGTTTTTCTAACCAATTTCACCTTGGAAATAATTGCGGTCTTGTTCGTATCGCCGGCACTCGCGAGCGCCTGCAACACTGTCATCTGCGAATCGTTGTTTGACATCGTGTATCCGCCGGGACGGCCCACGTCTCCCAGCACATAGACAATTCCTGCTTTTGGTACGATTACTATATCGCCTGGATAGACCATCACACTGGTCTGTAGAGCATCGTCGGAGTTGTTTGAAAAAAAGTACTTGACCGTCCGCTGGGAGTCGCCGTGTCGCTGGATTGTAATGTTCCGGTCCGCCGCGTCCGTCAAGCCTCCCGCGTTAGAAAGAAGGTTGATCACTGAGACCGGCGCGGTGATGTAGAAAACACCCGGATTCCTCACCTGTCCCATTACGGAAACCTGCTGGGTAGCATATTCCGCTACCGACACCGTCACCTGCGGGTGAGTCATCAGCTGTTTTGACTTCAGTGTGCCCTCGATAGCACGAGCCGCCTCTCCCGGGGTTAAATTCGCAACCTTCACGTTGCCAATAAACATGAGGGGTACTTCGCCTGCGTCAGTAACCCGAACCCTCTGACTCATCTCAGGAGTGTCAAAAACCTCCACCCTCAACTCATCACCTGGTCCAATCAGCAGACTTTCGGTCTGGCCAAAGCAGGCCAATGCAGTCGCAATCAGAATAAGTAGTACTTTAAGCAGCCTCATGTGTAAAACCTCGCATATCGGTGTCGAACTTCAAATCAGCGTGTCCCATAAGCAGGATAGTACGCACCTGCCACTTTCTGCACCGCATTAAGCACGATTCCAATGTTATGATGCCCCGCCTGCGATTGCAGAATGCCATAAGCACGGAGGAGTGCTTGCTGCTCGACAACCTTATATCGAGCTATGAGCAAAGTAAAATCCACCATGCCGCTTAAAATCACGGAGTCGGTCACAGGGAGAACTGGAGCACCGTCAATTATGATGTAGTCGAAATGACTCCGCCAGACATTGATAGCTTGACACATGAGGCCAGAGGCCAATAACTCGGCTGAATACTCTGGAATGGGTCCGGCTGGCACTATATACAACTGTGAGACACCGGGCACAGGAAGAGTGACCGAGAGCGCCGCCGTCTCGAAGTCCTGCCCTGTTTGCTCAATGCCGTTCCAAGTCAGTAAGAAGCTCAAACCGGTCCGGCTCTCGGTGTTTAATGCGGAGTGCAAGCTGGGATACCGCAGGTCCGCATCCACCAATAGTACTTTCTTCTTCTGGTCCGCGAGTATTGTCGCAAAGTTCGCACCCAGCATGCTCTTTCCCTCGGCAGGCATCGAACTTGTGATGAGGAGCACCTGGGGAGGCGTCCTGGTTTTCGATAGTAAGAGAGAAGTGCGCAAAGCGCGTAGCGCCTCAACATATGCGGAACGCGGTTCATCGAGGGCAGGCATACGCAACTTCTGATTACCCGATCGGCCACGATTCCAAAACCCGCTCTGGTCTTCCTGCTCCCGCGGTTCGGTCTGGAGAACTTTTCCATTTAGCGGAGGAGCCTGAGCGCCGGTCTCGAGAGTTTGTGGCTTCCTTGTGCGTGCAGAAAGCGAACGGGTTGTTGGGTGATAGGGAAGTATACTTAGGGGCACTTGGCCCAGTTCGGATTCAAGCGTTACCGGATTGTGGATCCGCGTATCCAGGGCGTCCTTTACCACTGCTACGCCACAACCCAGAAATAGTCCTCCCACGAGCGCTGCCAACATGTACAGCAGCTTTGTAAGTTGAGGTCTCGCTGGCACCCGTGCTGGATCCACCAGGGAGATATTATTGGCTCGAAACCCCGCGAGCACGCCTGACTGCTTCAACTCCCTGAATAAGCTTTCGTAGAGATTCCGGCTCTCGTCGGCTTCCTGCCGGGCAATCACGTATTCGATCGTCTTGTCATTCACAAGCTCCGCTTGGTGTTTCTGCTCCATGTATATCTTGCGTGCATTGCCTTCCACCTGCTGAGCCACTTCATAATCGTTCTTTGCCCGCTCTGCTATGCGGTTTACCTCTGCACGAATAGAGTCGTCAAGAGCATTCAAGTGGCTGTTCATGTCAGTGAGCTTCGGATATGTTGGACCAAACTTGGCGGACATTTCTCCAATTTGACCTCGTAAGGTGGCCTCCTGCATGCGCATACTCTGAATCAGGGAGAGCGAACTATCTATGCCCGACGAGGAAGCAAAGATAGAATTGCCGCTTAACTGAGAAATCGTATCCGGATCGCCGGTTTGGGCCACCTGATAAATGGCAGCTTTCCCGATGCGATTCGCCTGCGCCTGGGAAAAAGCGGTCGTCGACTGCTGTAACTTGTCGAGCACGCTGCTATAAACCTGCTGACGGCCCAACGCATCCGTTTCACCACCAAGGGAGAATACACCTGATTCGCGCTGTAGCTGGGCCACCTTGGTTTGCAGATCTTCGCTTTGCTTTCTCAGATCCGACATTTGTCCCGCCAGCCATTCAGCCGTGTGCGAAGTGGCGTCATGTCGAATTTGAAAATTGTAATCTACGAGACTGTTTCCAAGACTATTAACTATCTGGGCGGTCAGCTTCGGATCAGGGTTCGAATAAGAAATATCAATTAATCTTGTTCCCGAAACAGGCTTTACATCCAGATGGCCGCTGAATACCTTCAAAGCGTGCACTCTGCGCCGAGGCGATTCTTCGAGTGTTGCATTGTGTGGATCAGGGGGCCCGTCAGGCGTAAGTAGGCCCATGACATAACCGATTGGGTTAAACTTTGGGCGAAAGTCCTCGGTGGACTCCAAATTTAAATCATGGATTACCTTTAACGCCAAGGTGTCCGACTTCAACATGGTCGACTGCGTCTCTATTCTGACGTTCTCTGCTAGCGGGTCCTCCGGTGGTACCTGGTTGCTACCTGTTTGCAGCCCAAGATTGTTATCGGTTTCTTTACCAACTTGCAGCTCGCCAGTTGCCTTGTAACGTGTAGTCGAAAAAGCACAAATGAGGGATCCAGCGAATAAACACGCCAACAACGTTGCGAAAATAGTCATCTTACGACGGACGAGAATGTCCCACAAATCTCGAAGTCGCATCTCCTTGTTAACTCCATACATGCGCGGCGGACCGATCAACTCAGGCGCGCTGATCACAGGTAGCGGCCTGGACATAGTTTGTTGGATTAGCTCAAAGTTCTTGCTCACGTGTTTTCCTCCATTGCCGCTGTACGGGTTTTTACATGTTGACCCAGATATAGTTGCATTAGCACAACCTCCGAGTTTGTGCCCTCTTTCGCAACTTGGCTTCCATAGCTTCTCGCAGCGTCGCTTTCTGTCTTGACATTAATTGGTTGCGCGGCCTGCGACTTTGGTCAGCGGTGTGGGGCGGGGCGCTGTTTACTGTGCACGTCGCAGCTAAACAGTGCGATCGAACTGCGTCAAACGGGAAGTCATCCCGCAACAGCTGGGTGGATCACAGTCGGCAAGGGAAGCTGTAATCCCGCGTCGCCGTGCCGCGCGATAGGAGACATGGGTTCCGGAACGCCGACGGCCCGGCCAATGCTGTAATAAATCAAGCCAGCACTCGTCATCCGGTCTGTCGCATAGAGATTACGTCCGTCAATAACAATCGGGTGCTTCAGAAGCAAGCGGATCCTGCGAAGATCAAGATTCGAGAATTCAGTCCATTCCGTTAATATCAGCAGAGCGTCGCAGTTAGCAGCCGCTTCGTACGGGTCGTTGGCATACACCACATTGTTGCTCGGTAGTACTTCCTTCGCCTTTGGCATCGCTGCGGGATCGTACACCTGAACTTGCACCCCTTCCCTGAGCAAAGCCTGGATTATCGCGATCGCAGGTGATTCCCGGACATCGTCAGTATCTCCTTTGAAAGCGAGCCCCAAGACAGCCAGTCGCTTACCTCGAAGCGTCCAAAGTGCGCTCTTGACCTTCTTCAAGAACCTCTGCCGTTGCTCGGCGTTAATTCGCATGACCTCAGTGAGCAGTCCGAAGTCATAGTTGCACTGACTAGCCACGACTTGGAAGGCTTGCACGTCCTTCGGAAAACACGAGCCGCCGTAGCCGATGCCAGCGTTTAGGAATTTTGGACCGATGCGAGAGTCGGATCCGATGCCGGCACAAACCTGCCCAATGTCGGCACCTACGCTCTCCGCAATACTTGCGACTGCATTGATGAACGAAATCTTCATGGCCAGGAATGCATTGGAGGCATGCTTTATGAGTTCCGCACTCTTGGCGTTGGTAACGATGATCGGAGCTTGTTTGTGGGCATATCCGCTGAATGGAATCACTGTCTCCTGGCCGTAATAGCTGCCACTCGTCAAAGGCTGGTAAATAGCTCTCAGCACTGAGCTACTGAGCTCATCATCGACTCCAATTACGATGCGATCCGGATAGAGAAAATCCGTAACCGCGGTACCCTCACGCAAGAACTCCGGATTCGAGGCCACCGAGAATGAATCGGGGTGAGCGCCGCTCAACACTAGCGTCTGACGCAGCGAATCGCAGGTGCTCACCGGCACAGTACTTTTCTCAATGATCACCTTTGAACCGTGAACTACAGACGCAATCTCGCGAGCAACTGCGTCCACGAAGGATAGGTCGGCCTCCCCGGTCTCTGATTGGGGCGTTCCTACAGTGATGAAGATAGCCTCGGAGTTGCTGACTGCTTCTTTCACAGATGTGGAGAACCGCAACCGCCCTCCATGATGGCGCGAGAGCAATTCCGGAAGGAAGCGTTCGTGAATCGGCACTTCTCCTCGCTCCAATGCCGCAATCTTTGCGCCGTCGTTGTCTACGGAAATCACATCGTGTCCAATTTCTGCGAAGCAAGAGGCCGAAACCAGGCCTACATAGCCTGACCCGATTACCGCTATCCGCATTCTTCGCTCCTTAACACCGTACTTGTTCTTCCGCTGCGTTCGAAAACTTGATTTGTTTGTAGAGAAACAATGATTTCCAGGGGAAAGCTTCTCGTCGGGACGTTACGTCAGATTTCCCGAACTTTTCGCCGCTTTAATCTACGATCACTGACAGCGCTTATCGCAGGTAACCAGGAGATTCTCGGCATCCTTATTTCCGTGTTTCGACGGTGCCAATAAAAGCACCTGAGCTTGTGGGCAGTTCTGCGGCACTACACTTCCATCAAAATACCAGATTTGCAGGCGCGACTTCGGCGCTCGTACTCCCGTTTGCAAGTTACCTCCACAAATCGGCGGGATTGATGTCGGTCATCATGCTGCTAGTCTCTCTAGCATGCGATTCCACATATCGTGAGCACCGAGTTGCAGCTTGAGGACCGACACTAACCTTGGAACGACTGGTTTCGGGAGGCGGGTTTCTTGGTGCAGGGGAATTCTTTGCCGCCGTCGTCGGGCCGTGGGCATCAGGGGCGCTCGGGGAAACCAAAAGGATCCGTGACGTAGATCGATCCGCATTCGTAGCGGCTACCGGAGAGCTCTCGGCCGCAAGTACGTTCGTATTCCGTTCGCCCGTGCCTAGCGGCCACATCAGCATTAATAAAAGCATCGCCCCTGTACCGCACCTCGACAGCCAAACCCATCGATGGGTTCTTATACCTAAAGTTCTTATACCTGCGTTAGGGGCAGCCGTTGAAGCCTTTGGGGGCTGATTTCCTTGGCTCGCGAATGGCCATCTCCATTCCATTCTCAGAACCGGGGCTGATTTCCTTGGCTCGCGAATGGTCATTTCCATTCCATTCTCAGAACCAAGATCCAAGTCGTCCAGGACCTCGCGGATTATCTCTTCATCGATCGGCTTCCGCTTTAAAGCGCACCCCAACGACAGGGCGTTAAAGCAGATATTGTTAATGTTACGTGGAATTCCTTCACTGTGCTCTGCGATCATGGCTCCGGCACGCGGAGTGAAAAGATGTGCCCGGAAATCGTATCCGGCTACACTTAAGCGATGGCCCACATAACCATTCGTTTCCTGAAGAGTAAACGGTTTTAGGCGGGCAACAATCGAAATCCGCTGCCGAAGCTGAACTAGATTTGGCGATGCCAGCTTCTCCGCGAGTTGAGGTTGCCCTGCCAAAATGATTTGCATTAGTTTCTTGTGGGGTGTCTCGAAATTCGAAAGCATTCGCAGAAGTTCAAGGGCGGAGTCGGAAAGATTTTGGGCTTCATCAATAACGACGACAACCTGCCTCCCTCGGCGGGACTCGGAAAGCAAGCATTCATTCAACTGCGAGTGCATCTCGGGGAGGTCGCCGTGCGCTTCCGTGTCGAGATCATGTAACAAACTGCGAAGTAAGTCCTCTGGGCTGCAGAGGGTCTGAAAGAGGAACACTGTCTTGGCGGAATGCTCAAGTTGTTGCAAAAGCTTGAACAGAAGTGTGGTCTTTCCCATTCCAGGCTTGGCGATGATAGACATGAACCCTCGCCCAGATTGGACGCCGTAAAGAAGCGATGCCAGGGCCTCTCGATGCGTAGGGCTGAGATAGAGATAGCGGGTATCGGGGGTCACACCGAACGGCTGTTCAGCCAAATTGTAATAGTCTGTAACCATGTCTAGCTCGTTTAGTTTCGTCTGGGGAGTTGGGACTTGTTTTCTACCACCACGGCAAATGGGGCAGCCCTAGAACGCTTCCACCTGGTACTGGTCAATTCGGACTGCAATCGATCTCTGAATAGGTTCGACGGAGATAACGAGCGTGCGGTCTCCGTTGCGTGCGGTCAGGAGACCTTCGATGCCGTCCAGCGCACCACCACGAATTCGCACGCGTTGACCGACTTGCAGGAAAGGACAGAGTGCGTACGGAACAGCACTCGAGAGAACTGCCCGAAGGCTCTCAATCTGGCTCTCGGGGATGGGAATGCCTTCGCCGCGGGCACCCACGAATCTCAGCACGCCATTGGTCTGCATCACCTTGTACCAAAGCTCGGGCAAAAGCCGCACGTGCACGAATGCATAGCAGGAGAACAGCGGCAGCTCAACGACCTTCCGCCGATCGCTCCAGCGATGGACTTCGCTGACCAACGGGAGAAAAGTCTTGATTCCACGCTGTTCCAGCTGATTGACCACGAGCTTCTCGTGCCGTGAGCGGGTGTGAACGGCATACCACTGCGGCTCGGCGACCGGCGCAGCCGACCACTGCGGTTCGAACAATGGCGTACAAATTGGGTTAGCAACGCTCACACTTCGTCCCTCTGAGTCACAGTAGGTGGCATTTGTGGACCTCCCCACTTACAGCTCCGCCCCCTAAGTCACAAATGTGACTTCCTTAATTGCGGACACGCTATGCTTACAAACGATTACCTGTCCCTACGCTTACGCCTGTGCCGCATCGCTAAGGGAGAGAGTTTTTCCCGCAAGCGCGAATCCGCAACCGCCAAACCCTTCTGGGCCGTCTTCCACTCGCAGCACCTGCATGCTTCCCTTAAGGGATGCGCTTGCGACCCCTGCCTGTGCCAGCATGACCTCAACCCGCACCTTGCTTTTCAGCGGCGGGCACTTTTCAGAAAGGACATACAAACCAACGTCGCTTATGTCGCGCGTTACGCCCTCAGCTTGAAACTTGCTGCCTTCGGCGTTCTCCCAAAAGAACACCACAGGAATGTGGAGCTCATACCGAACGACACGTCTTCGTTCCATGCTACGTTCCACTTTCCGTTCCATGAGACGAGCTTTGTATTGATAATTAATCGGATGGGCCCTAAATTTCCCCTACTCTTGTCATGCAGGGTACAAAACGAAGCAGTGCACTACAAGTTGCAGATCCTCCTCATGGCCTGGGTGTTTTTGCTTCCCCTGCCTGAAGGTGTGTTCTCTGATGCAGTTCTGCTATGGCGTCTGGCTGAAGTCGGCTACTTTCGGTGATGAGAGCAAGGGAGCTTTCGTGGGTGCGGAGCACTCCAATACTTTGTACACTGTCGGAGGAACTAATCCATCGCTCGCAGCCTGACAAAATCCTCCTGTCCAACAGAGTTAAAACTCCGTCGGTGTGAAGAGGAATCTCACTAGGAGAGAGCTGTGGAAAACTCACAGTTCAGAAGTAGGAGCAGGACTAGTTCTCACCAAAGTGAAGTGTGTATCGGCGACCGAAGGTGCAACTTAGTTTTAAGTCCTACATAGTATCAAGAGCTGACTTGTTTTGTTACGAAACCCGAACAAACTATACATTCTCATCCACTCAAGACGAGTCTTTGCAACTATTTAGGCGGCTAAATAGGTGTTATCAGGAACGATTATAAAGGGCAGACTCCAGAGCTTGGTTGTTACGAAATCGGGAAGAAAGCGATGCCTGGTAGAACCATTTCTACAAGGAACGGCGCCGGAACCATCGTGTCCCTGATCCGGACTCCCGCCTGTTTCTCCTTGCCCCTAGCGGGTTCTCCGATGGTGCACAGAACCGCCATGCCTGGCGGATCGATTCCCGACACAAACCCTTATCGCAAAGAGTGATTGATCCCTGCTAAAAATTTACTGGCTAGAACAGCCCGCAACCTGCTACGATGACCACAAGTCAATCCAAAATGCTCCGCCGTAAATAGTGAACAGATTCCCGATTTGATCTTTCGGTACAGGGTACGCCAATGTGTCGAAGGGCAACGTGTGTGGAGCACTTTATTCTGTGGGGGTGTAGTAATGAGCGGTTCGCAAGATCGGGTTCGAGTACTTATAGCCGATGCTGACCACATGGGCAGTCAGCTGATGGCAAGCGCACTGGGACGTTTCCGAAATGATTTTGAAGTAGTGGGGATAGCCTGCAGTCCTCAAGAGGCCTTTCGCAAGGTCGAGGCCACCAAACCGCATGTTGCCGTGCTCAGCTCCGGACTACGGGACGGCGAGCAGACCGGCCTGGGAGTTCTGGAACGACTACGTGAGTCGCATCCGCGCACGACTCCAATCATGTTGCTGCAATCGCCCGATCGCGAGACGGTGATCGATGCATTCTGCGGCGGGGCGCGGGGCATTCTTTCTCGTGCCGATTCCTTCCAGTCGCTCGCGAAGTGCATCCGTTGTGTCCACAACGGTCAGATCTGGGCTAACAATGCTCAGATCGAGTTTGTGCTTGAGGCCCTCCCCCAACTCAGGCCGAGGCTGCACAGGAGCAAGGGGGCGGACTTGCTCACGCCGCGAGAACACGAGGTAACCCGGCTGGTTGCGGAAGGAAAGAAAAACCGCGAAATTGCTGAGATCCTTCATGTCACCGAGCACACGGTGAGTAACTATCTGTATCGCATTTTTGAGAAATTGGGGGTCTCGAGCCGCGCCCAGCTCATTCTGTACGCCATGAGCCGGAAAAAAACGGTTTAGCCTCAGCCGCATTATTCTGCTTTCGTACTCCTAAATGTTGTGACAGCTCCGTTGCTGACTTGGCCCGCGCTGTCAGGTCGTAGATGGCAATCGCGTCGGAGTTCGGTCGTAGACTGGGCACGTACGGATCGGACAGTGATCTCCGTAACATTGTCCTTGACTAGGCGAAACAATTTCATATCGGCCATGGTTCAACCTCGATCATGCTAAGACCGTACTGCGCTTCCAACCGCGAGAAGCTGCGCGTTTTGATCGCTGTTTCTTTCCAGCATCGACCGATGCTCTTTCTGACTTGATCCGTTCCAGTAACACCGACGCAGGTTCATAGTCTCGGCCTTCGCGTCGAGCCAGTTCACCTTCGGTGGGAACGAGTTCGCCACGGAAGGCTTTGGCAAGGATAGATTGGGTGAGGTTGTTACACCCTGAAGTTGCTACAACGATCCGCTCCTCAATGGCGTCGGCTAGTCCAAGTAGCTGCTCAACTCGGTGTGCAGCTTCATCTCGCTCTCGTGGGCTTGGGAGTGGTATGACAATGCGCCGCAGGCTGTCTTGTGTTATGTTTCGCATTGAAAGTTGATTGCCTGTAGCGAGATTTTCGATCTGGAAGCGTCCTAAAGGTGAACGCAAACAGATTAGAAGCCAACGCTTCCATTTGTCGGTTGCCTGAAGCCTAAGCACTTTGTCGCTCAACATCAATGTTCTTTTGACATCCCGCACCAGTACGCAGGCCCCCACCAGATCGATAGTGTTGGCGCGGGAGATGAGCAGATCATCCGCTCGGATCGCACGTTCTGGCATGAAGAGCGCGGGGTCTTCCAACGTCTTGCTCTCGTCTTCAAGGAAGTTTCCCCAACTAACCGCGCTGATCTTTACGATTCCCTTTTGTCCCGCTCCGGGAGCCTGCGACCACAAGGACGAGAAGAACTCTTCGTGCTCAGGGCCAAACGATGTGTGGTAGTAAAACTCTTTGGTTCGCCCCGGCAGTATCAGGCTAGGAAATCCGCCGCCCCCCGGAAAAGTTCCAGCCATGTCTATGTAACCTAGATATTTCAAGTAGTCGGTCGCGATGCATGGGTACCGACCTAACGAACTGTTGTCGCTGGCGGCAAATGCTCCTGATGTGATTCCCCCGAAAATGGACACCAGCCAGTTCATGCTTCCATGCAGCTTCAAAACAAGAACAGGACTTGGCTGTATTAAAGTTCCAATTTGGAAACCATAGCCCTGAGAAACATCCCACTTGCCAACCCGCTTTAGTTCCCTTTCCAGTGAGTCATCGTAGTTGAAGGTGATGATGACATCACCCGGCTGAACAATTCTTTCTGCGAACTGCTGATAAGCAGGGGCGAAGTTGGTGTGAATCTCCGTAAACCACACAGGTACGGCTTCGCGAAGTTTGCCACGTTGGTGAGCCGCATTGCTCCGTCGCAGCCGATCTTCGAGTTCTTCAGAACCTTCGAGAGACTTGATGTGAGCATCGAGTTTTGTGATTACGTCCTCGATGTTCGGAGCGCCGCCAAATTCTTCTTTGATGAAATCAACAGTGTACCGATACTCTTCACGTTTCGACATCCATGAGAGCATCTCGGCTCCCATCGTTGAGGCAAGTGGATAGCCAACATGCTTCGATGCTCCCGCTCCGAACACGTAAACGGTGGACATATCCGACTGCTGTCGTCAGGGCTTGCGGAAATCCACGCACTAATTTCGTCGTTGCTGTTCCTCTGTGCCCGATGAGCTATGTTAGTAAAACGGTGTCCTTCTCAATATCGGGATTGTTGTCTCGCGTAGACTGTACGCCCGCTATCGTTGAGCAGCGACGTGGCGATGATCTTTCAAGAACTCTTCCCGCGTGATTGCCCTTGTTCGCACATTGCCCGCTGGTACGGCGTGCAGAGTCACGCTGATGCTGTGATACTGCACTCCTTCGGAATTGCGCAGTTCGCTAAACTCAAAGGTACGTTCAAACTCGCTGTAGGATGGGTGCCAACTAAATGCGTCTTCCGACTCTACCCAGTTCAGCCCGGTGGTGAATGTTAGCCTGTCTGTCCCTTCTGGTATCTGTGCCACACGAGCGGTACTATGCGCCTGAACGAAGAAACAACGCAGAGTTTGGTTATCAATACTACTCTCCGACAGGTGCACGACTGCATCTTCGCTGGTTCCGTTTTCCACTGCGAGTTCGCCGTGACCGTTGGTGCCAATGTCTTCTTCGCAGCGGGTGCCCGTTGCCGGAGAATTATAATGCGTGGGTCTCGGATCAAACAGTTGTATCGGTTTGTCTGCCTTTGGTAAGAGTTGCTCACCCAGAATCCTCGGTTCCGGGCTACTTCCTTGCTGAGAATCCGCCGTTTGCCCGGTCTGTGGGGTAGGGTTCGAGTTATCTACTTCTGAAACGCTCGCAGTACTTGTCTGTGGGTGAGGGATGTTATGGAAGTGAACAAACAATCCCACACCAACGAGCAAGATTATGATGCCGACCACAGCAGCAACTTCATAGGTCGGTCGGAACCGACGCACTCTGCTTATGCGTGGCTGATTTGTCTGGGTGCGTGGTGAAGAGGTCGACGGCTGAACCATCGCATGGGCCACGTGGAGAATCGGAACTGGTTCACCACACTTGGGGCAACGCAGATGCTTGCCGATGTGCTGCTCCTCAGAGTGAGAAACGTGGCCGCATCGGCACGTGACATCAATCATCTGATTTGCCTACTTTCGGCGAAAGCGGATCACACCTTCCGATGGCAATTCAACGGCATTGAGATTGTTCTCGGTGAGCAACGTTTTGGCAATGTCGAAGGTCACTCTGGGTTGTGACGTGATCCTATCGACCATTTGCTAGGGCAACCCCTTCTTGCGCCACCGCCTGACCGTGGCTGCGGCGATACGTCGATCATGGGTATGATGTTTCGCAACGGATCAAGCGGCGTAGTATCATGTTCGGCGAGTCTCTCCCAACGCCCGAAAGCAAGTTTTCCATTCTTCAGCAGTGGAGTGTCGGACCTTCGCAGGCCGTAGACGGGCCTGAACAAATTAGTTGTTAGTCCTGTAGCGACGTATATGACATCGGCAACTATCAAACTTTTTCTTCCACGCGGAGACGCGAAAAGTCTACGGATTGCTGAGATTTCAAATTGGACCGGAAAGGCTATCGCCGCTCCTCGGACTGAACTAGACGAGCTACTGGCTCGCGAGGAACTCGACAAGGCTGGAGTTTACATTCTAATTGGCAACGACCCTCAAACAAACGCCTCCCGCGCTTACGTTGGCGAGGCAGAGGTCATTCGCGAGCGACTGAAGCAGCATAAAACGAAGGAGTTCTGGGTATCGGCTATCGTGTTTGTCAGCAAAGACGAGAACCTGACCAAAGCGCATGTGAGATATCTAGAGAACCGTATTCTAGCCGAAGCCGCGCAGATCAACAGGTTCTTCCTTGACCAGAATCAGTCTTCGGGCTCAAAGCTTCCCGAATCAGATCGCGAGGACATGGAAGTGTTTTTGGCACACATTCGGCAACTCCTTCCCGTCCTCGGCTCCGACATTCTCGCACCTATCGCTCAACCCACCGCGAAAGGGCCGCCCGGCGGCGTGCTCTTCTGCCGCATAAAGGACGCCGAGGCGCGAGGGCAACGTACCTCGAATGGCTTCGTCATATATCAGGGCTCCACCGCAGTCTTGGAGGAACGCCCAAAAGCCGAGCGCTATCCCTACGTCGTAGCCCAGCGTAAGCAACTTATCGCTAATCGAACGCTTATCAACAAGGACGGCTTGTTGGTCTTCACCAAGGATGCGGAGTTCTCTAGTCCTTCAGCGGCTGCCGCTGTTATTCACGGCGGGAGCGCAAACGGACTCATCGCGTGGAAAACTGAGAATGGCACGTCGCTTAAACAGCTCGATGAACAGGCATGACTAGCACGTGTGCGGACGGCTCGAAGGCCGCCGCAGCGCAATAGCATCGTTGGAGATTTCTTGATGGAACAAAGTGAACGAATAACCTCGCAATCGCAAAAAGCGAGAGGTCGATCTATCCCAGCAATCCTTTCACAATGCTGAGCCACTCCACTTCGAGTGGTTCTCGGCAAACAGGCTTCCCCGCCCGTCCATACCAGTAGGATGCGTTGTCCTGATCGCCTTCCTTGCGATGCAGGTAGGCGTGTACCCACGAGCCCTCAATGCCTTCGTCCTGCTGAGCGGACTCGTGAGCCCGCGTCCAATCGCCCTTGCCATCCCACCATAATCCGGCGAGTGCGGGCGTGAGTCCGGCTGGCGGCTCGGTCGCGGTGAGCGATTGGCGAAAATCGTCTAAGGTCATTTTGAGTTCTCCGTGACGCAATGTCCGGATGCCATGATAACGCTCATCCACTGTACGGCATCCCCGTGCTGCCACTTTGGTCAGAGTGTGTTTTGGGCCTGGTGTTTTCCGTCACCACGCAGGGTGACACCAGTCACGAGTTCCGGTCGGTTCTTAGGCTAATGTTACATACTGGTCGCATACCGAATGAAAGTCACGCCATTCGTCGTCGTGTTCTTACTATTGGCGTCATGCGCGATAGCCAGAGACAAGCCACCGTATGAGGTGGGGACGTTCCTGTCCAGCCGACAGGTCAGCGACGGCAGCTACTCGACCGCAAGCTGCGGTTCTTTCGGCTGCAATGGCTCGGCCTACAATGCCGCCCACAATGTCCATTTGGTTCAAACCCCGGACGGCGTGTTCTCTATCGAAGCTCCGGTATCGGTAGCTGGTTCCATACTGCTCTCGATGGCGACTAATGGAAATTCTCCAACCGTGCACAAGGCGTGGTTCATGGACAACCTGCATGAAGGCGACAAGGTGCTTTTTAGCGCCGCTTGCAATAAGCACAACCGCTGTACCATCAGATTGCCAAATCCTGACAAGCCAACCAAGGAGATTCTAACGTTGGGCTTCTTCTTCCCGGCCATCGCCAAAACTAATACTACGGTTCTGTGCGGTACAGGAAGACTTACCGCCGATGTGGAAGCACAAGTATGTACTCAAGGGAATCCACCAACGCCACCCGCTGCGCCAAGTCCTGATCCACCCAGAGCGCAGAAGCCCGTATCAGCAGCAAGCTCGGGGCATCCGCTTAATTCATACGAGAGCATGGGTGTGGCAGCTAAACAGAAGGCCCCAGAGAGATCCCCTATGCCAGACTCTCTACCAACATTGAGTCCCGAGACTCCAACGGCAGACCAAGCCGATACTCGGCAGAAACTCATCAATGAGAAGGGAGCCGCAGCAAAGCCAGAGGCGTCGATGGCGAGTAGGTACTGGGGAATTCCGGAGAAGCCGATTACATCTGCTCCGTGGCCAGAACAGGAGAAGCCGATTACACATGTTGGACTGGTCAAGCAGTACTGGAATGGAAAGAGGTTTGACCAGCAGTTCTTTTCTGGAACCTACGGAAAAGCGCACGCATTTGCGATCAACGGTCCGGCGATGGTGTGGAGAGGAACTCCTTTCAGGATGCACTCGTCATTTTGCCAAGGCGGGTTCTGCTTTATGCTTTTCGATTCCATCCCTAGCTATTGGTTTTACAACGAACTTGCCCTTTCCGCCTACATCGATGAAACGTGCATCGATTATGATTCCGGCGACTTCACTTGCAGCTACTTCATTTACAATGCCGATTATCCGGCTGAGAGAGTGATGATTTTTGTGGTGGAAGAATAGCATTTATTTCTTGCCGCCTGCCTTTGGTTTTGCGAACTCGACCCGGAGTCAGCGCGATGGCCGTGCTGCTCTTGCCACGTTTTCCCGTTCATTCCGTGATTCCTCCTTGAATCGGGGACAGCCTATCATTCTGTTCCACAACCCGCGCCCGCTGCCGCAAGACATTCCAGTCCTATACAATGAGGCGCTGTCAAATACCGAGGAGGTTTCATGGCAAATCTAGCGGGACTCTCGTCGTTTGTGTCGAAGTTGAGGGCAGTGAGAACGAATTTGGTGAGTGAGCTTCGTCATGTCGATGCGGCTCTTTCGGTTCTCGGCAAGCTGGGTGTTGGGAGCAATCACACCAAACCGAAGCGGCACACCATGTCAGCCTCGACTCGCAAGCGCATGAGCCTCGCGCAGAAAGCGCGATGGGCAAAGGCGAAAGGTCGAGCGCCGAAACCCAAGCGCACAATGTCAGCAGCGGGCAGAAGAAGGATCGCGGCGGCACAGCGGGCAAGGTGGGCGAAGGTGAAGGCAGAAAAGAAGAAGGCGTAGCATCTTGGGAGTTGCTACGGCGAGTACGTGGCACGCTTTCATCTCCGTCCCGATGCTCACTTGCAAGTGATACTGGGATTATCCTTCGCTAATTCCAGACAAGCCGCATGTTGCTTCATGCTCTGCTGCTGATCTGCCGACGAAATTGGAGGAGCAGGAGTTGGAGCTTGCGTATTCGAAGTGGGAGCCTTGTCTAGCATTGCTTGAAATGCAGCAATCTCCTCCGGTCGGCCCCACATAAATTCTTTAGTTTGCATTTCGCAGAAGTCGTCCGGATATTCCCAGACAGGCTGAACAGTTACCTTTGTCGTGCCATTGAGCTCCACCAACGTGTACGACCACACTTTTTTTGTGGTCATGCCCTTACACATACTTGAGGCCATGAAAATCGCATCTACGGGGGGCATCTGTGCTGGCTTCGAGAAGCGGAACTGGAACTGATTGTCGAAATCGAGCGTGTAGCCTTCACTTAGATTCTGTTGGACGATTAGCGCCTTGAGCGTTTGAGCAGACGCTTTGCCGGCAAATACATACGGCCCCGGCTGAGGCTTTGCTTTCTTATCCCGCGCCGCTGCCACGGTCGCTATCGCCAAAATCAGAATCAGTACTCGTCTCATACTTTCACCCCATTATGAACTTTACTGAGATAACCCTGCGAACAGCTAATTACCGGAGTCATCTCAGAATGTTTCTGACAAGACCGTGCTCGGGTCGTGCCAGATGTGATTCCCGCCTTCTGCTCTGTCATTTGTCCGGGGGAAGTTTGCCGCGCTCAGGTTTGGGGATTTCTGGCCGTAGGGTCCAAGAAGGGCGACACGCTTTCCCTTTTTGAAGTGAAAAGCCGAGCCAGAGTGTGTTTGGACCTCACAGCTTGTCGTGCGTTGAGTCACTGACTTTCATCCGTGACGGCATAGTCTGGTACCGATTAATGATTGACGCGCAAGCAATCCGCTCCCGGCGGGTCGGCTTGCGGCGTGCCAACCAACCAGCCTTGCCAGCCTTGGAGGAAGTCATGGAAGACCTCGCAGAGTTGATGCAACGGCTAC
>Ga0181530_10000931_pt1 | contig 37413 bp, 47 predicted proteins | sample PEATcosm2014_Bin_42_FD_119769 | JGI IMG/M metagenome (GOLD analysis project Ga0181530, IMG submission 119769) | Peatland microbial communities from MTU Mesocosm Facility, Houghton, MI, USA - PEATcosm2014_Bin10_60_metaG | ecosystem: Environmental > Terrestrial > Soil > Wetlands > Peat | place...
CGCGGGCAGTGCCGCCGAGGTGCGCACCGCCTTGGCCCTGGCCACGACCTGGGGCTACGTCGCCCAGGCCCAGGCCGCCCCGGCCTACGCGCTGCTCGACCGCATCGTCGCCATTCTGTGGCGGCTGACCCACCCGAAACGCTGAGCCTCATCCTGGCGGGGCCTGGTCACGGACCCCGTCTCCGTCTCCGTCCCCACCACCGTCCCCTGCTCCGAATCCTTCCTAGTTCCTGTTGACTGCGAGCCGTGAGCCGTAGACTGTTGCCCGGTCGTGGACACCAACTACTTCGAGGTCATGGTGTGCGGCCCGGACCTGGCCGGGCTGATCGCGGCGGCCCTGCTCAGCCGCCGCGGGCAGCGCGTGCTTCTGTGCGGACACGACCGCCAGCCAGCCACCTTCCAGGCTGGGCCCTACACCCTGGCACGCGAGCCCGGCCTTCTGCCACCGCCTGATGCCGAACCGGTGGCGCGGGTGATGCGCGAGCTTGGCCACGCGCAGGTGATTCGCCGGCGCGCGCCGGCCTTGCAGCCCGGGCTGCAGATCATCTTCCCGCAGCACCGCATCTCCTTGGGCAGCGACTCCGATGCCCTCTCCACCGAGTTGCGCCGCGAATTCCCCTCTGACTGCGCCGTGGTGGAGGAGACCCTGGCCCGCTTGCGCAACAACAGCGCGGTGCTGGATCCTTTGCTCGGCTCCGATGTCACCCTGCCCCCCGATGGCTTCTGGGAAAGGCGCGATGTCGGCCGCATACAGAGCCAGCTTCCTCCTCTCGATGCCGACTGGCTGGCCGCGCTGCCGCCGTATCACCCCATGCGCGCGGGAATGGCCGCGCTGGCCGCCCTGACCAGCGGCTTCTCGCCGGGAGACGTCACCTCCATGACCCAAGCCCGCGCCTTCGACGGAGCCCGACGCGGGGTCTTCCGGCTGGGCGGCGGCGGAGAGCTGCGCGCTCTGTTCACCGACAAGATCGAGAGTTTCTCAGGCGAGGTGCGCGAGCGGCTGGTGCCGCACGAGCTGGTCTGGAAGCGGGGCAATGTCACGGGCCTGCGTGCGCGGCCGCGTGGGGAAACCATCGGGCTCGGCCGGCTCATCTGGGCAGGCCCGGCGGCGTCGCTGCTTGCCCTGTGCGGGGACACAGCCCCGCGCCGTTTGCGCGAGACCGCAGCGGCCATCCGCCCTGCCTGTTTCCGATACACCTTGTGCCTGCTCCTTCGTCCCGAGGCACTGCCCGAGGGCATGGGCCCGCGGGTTCTCTCCGTGCGCGATCCGGCCAAGCCGATCCTGGAGGACAACGCCCTTCACATCACTGTGGGATCTCCCCCGCCCCGCCAGCCCAACCGCATCCCGGTCTGGGTCGAGTGCCTGGTCCCGGCCAGCGCTGCGGCGAGCCTGGGCTACCTCGCGGTGGTCCGTGCTCGCGTGCGCGAGGAGATCGCGCGATTGCTACCCTTCAGCGATCAGCACCTCTGGGTGCTGGCCTCGCCGCACGATGGGCTGCCGCCCGAGCTGGGCCCGCAGGCGCCGGGGGAGAAGCCCGCCACGCTCGACCCGGTGCCACCCGCACCGATGGCGCCCGCGCTCAGTTGTGATCTGCCTCGCATGCTGGGCATCGGGGGCGCGCCCGTCGCCACGGGGATCAGCAACATCTTCCTGGCAAACGCGGAGAATTTACCTGGGCTCGGGTGTGAGGGCGACTTCGTTGCAGCCTGGGGTGTGGCCCGGCTGATCGCTCAGCCTGGTCATCGGTCAGGCGGGCGGCGACGCGAGATTCTCATCGAGGATTCATAGTCATCCCCCTCGGGCTTGCGACCCTGCGGGCACAGAATTCGGCGAGCAGAGCAGCGCTCTCCGATGAAATGTCGGTGAATTGCACGCCGGTGCGGCGGAAGGGCCCGGACCGCCGATCCGTGACCACCAGACCGCCGACGCGGATGCGCGCCCCGGCACCCGGCAGATCGAAGAGGAGAGTAAGAGGCGTCTGCGGCAACACAGGCACGTCGCGCGGACGCCGCAGGGTGATCCCGGTGGGCGCGATGTCCTCGGCCTGGCCAAGCTGGAGGCTTGAGCCGATCAGGTTGCGAACTGCGAACACGGCCGAGACGCGGCCGTCGTGGCGGCGATCTCGGTCGGCACGTCGACGTTCAAGCAGCATGCTCGGATGCTAGGAGCGCTAATCATGGCCGGCAAATAATCCTTCTCGCGCTGCGCCAGAAAAACACCCACGCCTTTCCCTGGAATCCTTCCGCTTTCTTTTGACTCGTGTTAACAACGACGCGCAAGTTTTGCGGCATTCTACAAGGGAGAGCACATGAAACGGTTGTCAGTCATTGCCATCAGCCTATTTTCATTGGTTGCACTTGTCGGGGTCGCCCGGGCGGCAGACCCTCCCACCAAGCAGGAGGGCCGGATCTGGTACGACCAGAATCTCACCCTGGCATTCACGCCCCAGTGGAGCTTCACCGTCATGCCCGGCGCGCGCCTGGAATACGCGCGCTCGCGTGAGGACGCGGCGGGCCTCCAGTTCATCGAGTTCTACATCGGCCCGAATTTCACCTACAAATGGAACAACTTCACCTTCAAGGGATCGCTCTGGTACTACTACCAGGGATACCCCACGCGCGGCCGCCAAGCATTGCAGGGGCCGAACTATACGACCCTCGGCTGCACCACCAACCAGTATGTTGCGCCGGGTGCGTCCCCGCCCACGAACTGCCAGTCGACCTACACCTTCGAGCACAACCTCGAGATCATTCCGACGGCAGAATACCGCATTGGGCGCTGGTCGATCTTCGACCGCGTGATCTTCCACAACACCTTCTACTCCGACGCCTACAACACCCCTCAGACATCCCTCGGTCTCAGCGTCAACGATCAGCGGTGGGGATGGGGCACCGTGCTGCGCGAACTCCTCCAGGGCCGCTACGCGCTCACCGACCGGCTGGGCGTCTTGCTGGCTGACGAAGTGTTCTTCGGAATCGCTGAGGACAGCGACACCAGCAAGATCGCCAACGGGGGTGGCTTCAAGTCCACCGGCTACTGGAAGGACGGATTCCGCCAGAATCGCACATACGTCGGCATTGACTTCAAAGTCACGCCTACCCTCACTGTTGCGCCGATGTACATGCTCGAGCTCGACGCCAACCCCACCGACTCGAGCGACATCACGGACGTCTCCCACAACCTCTTCATTGTTGTCACCTACGTCGCCAAGATGTACGAGGACAAAAAGTAGCACCGTCTTCGCGGACGAAAAGGCCTGGATCCGCGCGCGGGTTCAGGCCTTTCGTTTATCCAGCACACGCGGGCCGGATTCCACCGACTTGCGCTCGACAAGCTTCACGTTGATCGACAGGCCCAGCTCGGACGACAGTCGCCGTTCGATGGCGGCCAGGCGCTCGTGCTGCTTGCGAAGCTCGTCAAAGGCGCCCGATTCGCCGGGCGCGATCAGCACAGTCACTTCGTCGAGCGCGCCCGGACGTTCCACCACCACCTGGTGCGGCGGCACCTGGCCCTCGATTTCGCCCAACAAAGTCGCGATCTGCGAGGGCGACACCTTGGTTCCGCGAATGATCAGTACGTCGTCGCTGCGACCCGCGACGCGCGCCATGCGCATGGTCTTGCGACCGCACGGGCACGGCTCGGCCAGCAAACTGGTCAAATCGCGCGTGCGGAAACGAATCACCGGGAACGCCTCTTTGGTCAAGGTGGTGATGACCAGCTCGCCGGTCTCGCCCACCGGCAAGGGATTGAGCGTCTTCGGATCGACCACCTCGACCAGGAAATGGTCTTCATTGATATGCAGTCCATTGCGCTCCGTGCACTCGCTGGCCACGCCCGGCCCCATCACCTCGGATACGCCATAATTGTCCGTGGCCACGATGTGCAGCTTGTCCTGGATCTCCTGTCGCACAGCCTCGGACCACGGCTCGCCGCCGAACAGGCCATACTTCAATGACAACACGCCTGGATTGATGCCCTGCTTGTGGATGGTTTCCGCGATGAGCAGGGCGTAGCTGGGCGTACACACCAGCGCGGTGGTCTTGAAATCGCGCATGATCTTGATCTGGCGGGCAGTGTTTCCGGTCGAGGTGGGAATGACCGAGGCTCCGATGCGTTCGGCGCCATAGTGGATGCCGAAACCGCCGGTCGATAGATCGTAGCCGTAGGCGATCTGCACCACATCGTCCTTGCCTACACCCCCGGCGCCCAGCACGCGCGCGACCAGATTCGACCAGGTCTTGATGTCGTTGCGCGTGTAGCCCACCACGGTGGACATGCAGGCCGAGGCGTGGATGCGCACCACCTCGCGCAGAGGCACGGCGAACAGGCCATAGGGATAGTTCTCCTGCAGGTCGGCCTTGCTGGTGAACGGCAGCTGGCGCACGTCGTCGAGGCTGCGGAAATCGTCGGGGTCGACTTTGCACGCATCGAACTGCTTGCGATAAAAGGGCACGTGCATGTAGACCCGCGCCAGCACCGCCTGGAGTTGTTCGAGTTGTAACTGGCGCAGCTCGTCCCTTTGCATGCATTCCTTTTCGGGCTCCCAGACCATGGTCATCTCCTCTTGCCGTCGAGTTCGGTTTCCGAGTCGAGGTCGCGTCCCAGATAGGCGCGCTGCACGTCTCGGTTGGCCAGCAAATCTTCTGCGCTCTGTTCCAGCAGGATGCGCCCGTTCTCCAGCACGTAACCGCGATTGGCGATGCGCAGGGCCGCCTTGGCGTTCTGCTCGACCAGCAGCACGGTGTGCCCCTCGCTGCCCAGGCGGCGAATGATGGCGAAGATGTCCCTCACCACCAAAGGCGCCAGCCCCATCGAGGGTTCATCCATCATAATCAGCTTGGGCCGCGCCATGAGCGCGCGACCGATGGCCAGCATCTGCTGCTCGCCGCCCGAGAGCGTGCCGGCCAACTGCGAAACGCGTTCTTTCAGGCGCGGGAACAGCTCGAACACGCGGCCCAGATCGCTTTCCACCTCGCGCGCGTGGCCGCGGCGGATCTGCACGTAGGCGCCGATCTGCAGGTTTTCCCGCACGGTCATGGGCGCGAACACCTGGCGGCCCTCGGGCACCAGCGCGCAGCCGAGGAAGGCAATGGCCTCGGGCGCGTGGCGACCGACGTCCTGTTTGTCGAACAGGATCTCGCCGGCCTGCGCGCGCAAGAGGCCCGCAATGGTCTGCAACAACGTGGTCTTGCCCGCCCCATTGGCGCCGATGATGGTCACGATCTCGCCGGGCGAAACGTGGATGGACACTCGGCGCAGCACCTTGAGCTTGCCGTAGCCGGCCTCCAGGCTGCGGATCCTAAGCATCGTCCTCTCCCAGGTAGACCTCGATCACCTCGGGATGCTTCTGGATGGCCAGCGGCCTGTCGTCGGCGATCTTTTCGCCGTAGCTCAACACCAGGATCTCGTCCGAGATGTTCATCACCAGGGTCATGTCGTGTTCGACCAGCAGCACGGTGACGCCGGTGTCGCGGATGCGCGCGATCAACTTCGCCATCTCGCTGGTCTCGCGCATGTTGAGCCCGGCAGCCGGCTCGTCGAGCAGGAGCAGCTTGGGCTCGCAGGCAAGCGCCCGGCCCAGCTCGACGATGCGTTGCTGGCCATAGGCCAAGCTGCTGGCCTCGACCTCAGCGCGATCTTCCACACCGAGGAAGCGCATTATGTCCAGTGCCTTCTCGCGCACGGCCCGTTGCTCGCGTCTGGTCCAGGGCAGCCCGAGCAAGCTGGACAGAAAACCGGACCGGCTGTGCGCGTGCCGGCCGACCGCGATGTTCTCCCAGGCGGTCATCTTGGGAAACAGGCGGATGTGCTGGAAGGTGCGCGCCATTCCCGCAGCCGCCACCTGATGCGGTTTCCAGCCGTCGGTCTGCTTGCCGGCAAACCACACCTGGCCCGAGTCGGGCGGCAGTGCGCCGAAGATCAGGTTGAAAAGGGTCGTCTTGCCGGCGCCGTTGGGACCGATGAGCGCCTTGATGCTGCCGGCAGCGACGGTGAAACTGACGTTGCCCACCGCCTGTAGGCCGCCGAAGCGCTTGCACAGATTCTTGACCACGAGCAGGCTCACGGCGCTCGCCCCCTCAGGCGACGCATGTTGGGCAGGCGCCGCACCAGTTCCACGCGCAGCAGCCCGTCGGGCGCGAACAGCATGATGGCCAGGAGAATCACGCCGAAGACCGCGTCGTCGTACGATCCGAAGGAGCCACGCAACGAGAGGAAATTGAGCAACACGCCCATGATCAGGGCACCCCACAGGTTGGCCATTCCGCCGACGGCCACAATGGCCACGTAGCGCACCGACTTCATGATAGAGGCCTCGGAAGGACCAATGCCGCCGTTGTAGTGGGTGAGAAACACGCCGCCCAGCGCCGCCAGCGCGGCGCTCAGCACGAATACCTGCAGCTTGTAACGGGCGGTGTCCACGCCCATGGCGTCCGCCGCGTCCTCGGCGCCGTGAATCGCGCGCAGGGCGCGCCCCACCCGCGAGTGAATGAGATTGGTCAGCAAAGCCATCGCCGCCAGCACCAGGCCCCAGGCCACATAGTAGTTCTGCACGCGCAGGGCGGATTTTCCCGTCACTGCCAGTCCCGCGAAGAGCGGGAAGGCGGGAATGTCCGAGATCCCGTCAGCCGCGCCCACCAGGCTGCTGCCCAGCACTACCTTGTACACGATGGTGCCAAATCCCAAAGTGGCCATGGCCAGGTAGTGGCCTCTCAGCTTCAAAACCGGTTTGCCCACCAGATAGGCAATCGCCACAGCCACCGCCAGCGCAATCAGGCAGGCCAGCCACGGACGCATGACCAGAAGATCGCCGCCGTACAGATCCTTGCCCGCGACCAGCAGCCCCGTCGCCCGCAGCAGCGAAACGAATGCCCCGCCACCTTGCAGGTTGTACGTGGTCAGCAGGCCCGAGGTGTAGCCGCCAATGGCGAAAAATCCGGCGTGCCCCAGCGAGATCTGGCCGGTGTAACCCATCAACAAGGTGAGTCCCACGATGACCAGCGAGTAGTATCCGGCCATGGTGAGCTGGGTTAGGTATTGCGGCTTGCCCGCTGCCGCGCTCGCCAGGTGCACCGCGATCACCGCCACGGCCAGAATCACAATGGGCCAATTGCGCCTCTGTGCCATCAATAGTCCTTGAGGCGCGCAGCCTCGGCGTTGCCGAACAGCCCGGACGGCCGCACGAAAAGAATCAGCAAGAGGATGCTGATGGCGATGACGTCCTTGTAGGCCGCGGGCATGACCCAGATCGAGAAGGATTCCAGGGTCCCGAGCAACAGGCCGGCGACGATGGCGGCCATACTGTTGCCCAGGCCGCCCAGGATGGCCACGGTGAACCCTTTCAAGGCCAGGCTGGTGCCGCTGTCGTACTGCACGTAGGTGATGGGCGAGATCACACAGCCGGCCAGGGCGCCAATGCCCGCGCTCAGCACGAAGGACAGGGTCACCATGTTCTTGGCGCTGATCCCACACAGTTGCGCGGCTTCGCGGTTGCAGGCGCAGGCGCGCATCTGCCGGCCGAGCAGGGTGCGTGCGAAGAAGAAGTTGAGCGCCACCACCATCACCGCCGAAATGCCGAGCACCCACAGCACTTGCGGCGAGATGTGGACGTCGCCGACGGAAAGCGAGGTCACCGCCGTGCCCGAGAAATACGGCAAGGCGCGCACGCCCTCGCCCCACAGCAGCAGCGCCAGCTCGCGAATGGCGATGGACAGCCCGATGGTGATGATGATCAGGCGCAACACCGACGGCCGTCGCAGCCAGCGAATGAACAGCATTTCGATCAGCGCCCCCACCAGCATGGTGGCGATGACCGCGCCCGCAATGGCGAGCGGCACGGGCAACAGCGAGTGCAACGTCACCCCGATCATCCCGCCCAGCATGACGAACTCGCCCTGGGCGAAGTTGATGATGCCAGTGGTGTTGTAGATGATGTTGAAGCCGATGGCGACGATCGCGTAGATCGTGCCGTAGGTGATGCCGGCCACCAGATACTGAAAGAGAAGATCGAGACTCATGCGCCTCTGACCAGCCCGCCTCGGCTGGCCGTCGCTATTTCTTGGCGGCCGCGTCGCTGTACACGACGAACTTGCCGTTCTTCACGGTCTGCATTTCAAAGGCGTCCATGCCCAGGCCGCCGTGATCGCGCGCGGAGAAGTTGAACACGCCGGCCGTGCCCACCACGCCCTGCAGGCTTTCCAGCGCGGCCCGAACCTTCTCATTGTCGAGGCCACCGGCCTTTTCCACCGCCTTGCCCAGCAGCAACAGAGCATCGTGCGCGTGGCCGCCAAAGGTGCTGGCATCCTCGTGATAGCGGGCCTCGTAGCTCTGCTTGTACTTGAGCAGCACCGGTTTCTGCTTGTCGCCGGCGGGCAGGCTGTCTGCCACCAGCAGCCGGCTGGCCGGGAAGATCACGCCCTCGGCAGCCGGCCCGGCGGCCCTGGCGTACTGGATGTTGCCGAAACCGTGGCTCTGGAAAATGGGCACGGAAAGACCGACCTGGCGCGCGTTCTTGATGACGATGGCTTGCGCCGGCTCGATGGACCAGTTGATGAACGCCTGCACATTGGCCGCCTTGAGCTTGGTCACGACAGCGGTGAGATCCGTGGCTTCCTTCTCGTACACCTCGTTGGCCACGATCTGGATGCCGAAGCCGGGCGCCAGCTTCTCGACCTGTTCCTTGCCCGCCTTGCCGAAACCCGTGTTGCTGGAAAGCAGGCCGATCTTGGCAATGCCCATCTTCTTCATCTGCTCGAAGATGCGACGGGCGGCGTGGCTGTCGTTGGGCGCCACCTTGAACACGTAGCTGGCCACCGGATTCACGATGGCCTCGGCCGCCGCACAAGACAGCAGGATGGTCTTGCCCTCCTCGGCGATGCCCTTGATCTTCAGGGTTTCGCCGCTGGTCGAAGGACCGATGATGGCGAAGACCTTGTCTTCCTCGATGAGCTGCTTGGCAAACGAGATCGCCTTCTCGGGGCTGCTGCCGGAATCCTTGAGCACCAGCTCGATTTGGTTGCCGCCGATGCCGCCCTTCTTGTTGGCCTCCTGCACGAGCATCTCCAGGGTCCTGGCCTCGGGGCCGCCCAGGTTGGCCGCCGGACCCGTCACGCTGAAGATGGCGCCGATCTTGACGGTGGGCCCCTTGGCCTGCGTGGCGCCGGCGCCGAGCAGGCTGGTGAAGATGAGCGTGGCAGTGATTGCTGATGTCTTCATGCGCTTGGCTCCCTGCTGTTGATGGTCACATCGAGTAGAGGTCTTGGCCCTGCAGGATCTTGATGCCCGCCTGCTGCAGGCACGCGATGCCCTTCTCCTGATCGTCGAAGCGGAAGATGATAGTGGCGTCGACGGCGGACTTGTGCACGAAGGCGTACATGTACTCGACGTTGACCTGTTTGCCCTTCATGGCGTTGAGAATCTCGGCCAGGCCGCCCGGCCGGTCTGGCACCTGCACGCCCACCACCTCGGTCTTGGCCACGGTGAAGCCCTGGGCCTTCAGCACCTGGGTGGCTTTGTCCGTGTCGTTGACGATGAGGCGAAGAATGCCGAAATCGGCGGAATCGGCCAGCGACAGGGCGCGGATGTTCACGCCCGCGGCCGCCAGGATGCTGGCCACGTCGGCCAAGCGGCCCGACTGGTTTTCCAGGAAGACGGTGATTTGCTCGACTTTCATGGGATGGCAGGCCCCATCATGGAGGAAGATGCGAGCGAACGGAAGTCCAACCCTGGGGCGACCCAGCCGAGCGATCCCGACGAGCTATACAGGTCTGATTGATGATGTGCGTATCTACTCCCGCGCCCTCAACGAGGGCGAAATCCTTTCCCTGTACCACGAGGCCGGCTGGGCTGGTAGTACGGGTGGCGCAGGAGGAGGTGCCGGTGATGCTGCTACGCTTGCACCGTCGGCACAGCGACGAAGGTCCCCCTCACCGAGGAGCGTTGAATTGGACACCTGGTTTCGCGCAGGAAGTCTGGTCGGTGCTGCCGTTTCTCTTCTGGGGGCCGCAGTTTCATGGCTGCGATCTGTGCAAGTCCAGAAGGAGCGGCAGAATGCAGGGATCGAAGCGATGCTCAACAAGGCGATCGAACTCTCGATGATGTACCCTCATGTCGAACGAGAGGACTACTGTGTAGCTTGGCCCCAGCCACCCGGCGATGGCGACCAGCGGGAGCGCTACGACAACTATTGCTGTTTCTTGTTCAATATGTTGGAGGGTGCCTGGCGGTTGAAGAAGGGCCGACCCAAACTGGTGGCGGAACTAGTCCCCGTGGAGGAATACGCTTGGCGCCACCGTACCTGGTGGAGCAACGACAGCTATGCGAACGCGGACGGCTACTCTCCGGGGTTCCGCTCTTTCATTGGAAGGATCCTTGATGACATCAAGCGCCGGAAGGGTATCGCCTGAATCGGTTCGCGATGGCAGTGCCAGTGTCTTGCAGGATTCCGGCCGAGTGACGCGCGGAGGGACGTCGACCCCGGCGAGGGGCCACCGCAACGACGGCCAGGGCTCCCGTCCGAAGGCCGTTCCCATCATCGCGGGGCCGGTGAACGCGCCAATGGAGCCCCCAGCTGGGCCAATGTCGACGCGTTCGCGAAACCCGGGCAGAGTCTTCCCCTCCCCAGGTCTTCAGGTTTCGGGGCAGGCACGCGCTGGTCGCCGTCCCCGGTCAGGCCGGGGCGTTGAATGGCAACGCCGGCCCGCAGACCGCTATGTTCACCGGCCACTCCGCGTGCGAAGACGCTCGGCGATCTCGGCGTGGACTTCGTCTGCATCGACCAAGGCGACCTTGCCGTCCGCCGCCTCGCGCGCCCGTCGTTCGATTTCGGCTCCCAAAGCGACTCGGCCGGCGGATCGAGCTTCTCAGGGCTCAGGTCCGCCCGTCCGTTTCTCACGTCGCCAGAGCGCCGCTAGATCACGGGCGCCGTGGACCAGGCCAAGGATGAAAACCCGCTCGTTGGTGACCTGATAGATCAGCCGGTGACTTCCGAGGAAGATCTCTCGGATGCCCTGGTCGTCGAACTCGGGCACCACGCGGCCACGGTTGGCGAACTCGGTCAGCGTGTCGGACGCCTCGAACGCTTCCCGAACTGAACCCGCCTGCATAACGGACACTGTCGCGGGCGATGTACTCCGCGGTCGCGCTCAGATCCTCAAGCGCGGCCTCGGTCCAGCCTACTCGCCGAGCCACTTGGCCATCCGTCGCTTGGCCTCGTCCTGGTCTACAAAGCGCCCGGCTTCGACATCGCGCAAGCCGCGTTCGATCTTCTCGCGGACGTAGATGTGGTACTGGATGTCTTCCAGTGAGGCGTTGTCGGGCAGGTCATCGAGCAACCGGCGGACGGTTTCTTTCGCAGTGTGCATGGCGCCACTCACGCACAAAGAATAGCGCGCTTCGGCCTTCGGGAACACCCTTCTGCAGGTCACACAATGCCTTCCTGGCTAGCAGTGTTCGCCATCCCTGGTCAGGCCGGGGCGTTGAATGGCAACCCTGGCGGGGATGACCACAAGGGGAACATGTCCGCGAACTCGGCTGCGCGTGCCTCCAGGTGTAAGAGATCGGTGCAAGTAGGGCGCCGCCCCCTGCTCGCCCAGTTTGGCCGCCTCAGACGGTGTACCCATCGGACTGCCTCCGTGCCTCAAGCGTAGCACGGCGGCGCCGTCTCCTGTGCTCCTGGAGGTGGCGCAGCTTGGCACGCCATACTGGAGGGGCGACGTGTTCGCGATCTCGACCGTGCGCTGGTCAGGCATTCTGCCCATCCCAGCCGATATCCACACAGATGAGCGGGAAGGCGTTGACGACGGCTGTTTCAGCCATCGGCCAGTTCTCGCCTGAGCGAGTTCATGTCTACCGCGAACCTATCCAGACACGTCAGGGTGGCAACATGGTCGGTGTCATGTTATGCTGCATGACATGTCCAAGGCTGCAGCAGCAAGAAAGACCGTTCAGCGTTACCGCGAGCGGATGAGAGACTCGGGCTTGCGTTTGGTCCAGGTTTGGCTGCCCGATACGCGAGCGCAGGGTTTTGCCGATGAATGCCGTCGTCAGAGCCTCGCGGCAAAGAGAGTTGTTCGGTCTGAACGTGAGGCGATGGGGTGGGTGGAGGCTCTTGGCGATACTGAGGGCTGGACATCGTGAAGCGCGGGGACGTGGTCATCGTGGCCATGCGAGGCGACTATGGCAAACCAAGACCAGCTCTGGTAATTCAATCTGATCTTTTCAACGGTACGCATTCCAGCATCGCGGTTGCACCTGTTACCAGCACGATCGTTGACGCACCCTTGTTTCGATTGACGGTGGATCCGACAAACTCAAATGGCCTGCGGTCGGTCTCACAGATCATGGTCGACAAGGTGACTGCCATCCGGCGCGACAAGATCGGGAGATCCGTAGGTCGTCTCGATGACGCCACAGTGATGCGTGTCAACCGGGCAATAGCTCTATGGTTGGGCCTTGCAGCGTAGTGCTTGATATCCGTTGCAGTGGGAATGTCCGAGGACGCTTCGTTGCATGGCAACGGTCGCGGGCACGCCTCTATGTTCGCCAGGCCCTCAGCGTCCGCAGACGTGCGGGCGGCGGGAGAAACAAGCCCTGGTGCCACCCGAGCCCAAGGACATAGGGTCGCCTTCCCGGACATACTCTGGAGTCCGACGGTGTGGCTGGTGTAAGATGGCTGGTGAATTTGTCGATCGCTCCCTAACCGCGCACAATCACTTCGATGGCCGTCGTAGGCATAGATCTGGGCACGACCAACTCCGTGGTCGCCACCGTGCGTGGCGGGCAGGTGGTCGTGGTGCCCACCTCGCAGGGGGGATACCTGCACCCGTCGGTGGTGTCGTTTTCTCCCGATGGCCTCAGGTACTTTTCCGTAGACGCGGTTGCCCGCCGCATCCTGGATCCCAAGAACACAGTCTACTCGGCCAAGCGCCTCATCGGCCTGCCCTTCCGTTCCGATGAGGTGCAAAAAGCCCTGGTGCGGCTGCCCTACGAACTGCGCGAGGGTAACAACGAGCAAGCGGTCTTCATCGGGCCGGATCGCACGTACACCATCCCTGAAGTGTCCGGCCTCTTGCTGGGCTATCTGCGCCAGTGCGCCGAGATGTTCCTGAGCGACGCGGTCAGCGCCGCCGTGATCACGGTGCCCGCCACCTTCAACGACTCCCAGCGTCGCGCGACCGTGGACGCGGGGCGCATCGCCGGGGTCGATGTGCTGCGCGTGCTCAACGAGCCCACTGCGGCCGCGCTGGCCTACGGGCTGGGTCAGAACATGTCGCAGCGGATTGCCGTCTACGACTTCGGCGGCGGCACCTTCGACATCACCATCCTGCGGGTCGAGAACGACGTGTTCGAGGTGCTGGCCACCGGCGGGGACACCTTTCTGGGCGGCGACGACCTGGACAGCTCCTTGCTCAACATTCTGGCCGAGCTGTTCAACGCCGAGCACGGCATCGATCCGCGCAACGATCAGGCCGCGCGCTCACGCCTGCTGATCGCCGCCGAGCAGGTCAAGCGCCACCTGTCCGATTTCCCTGAAGCGCGCGGCGACCTCAAGAACATCGCGGTGGGTTCCAGCGGCGAACCTCTCGCGTTGCGCTTCCACATCGCGCGCAGTGTTTTCGAAACCGCCATCCGCGGGCTGGTCGGGCGAACCATCCAGGCCTGCCAGGACGTGCTCGCCTCCGCGCAGCTTTTGCCCTCGCAGATCGACGAGGTGATCATGGTGGGCGGAACCACCCGCGTGCCCATGGTGCGCGCCGAGGTGGAACGGTACTTTGGCCGGCCTCCCCGCACCGACCTCAACCCCGACGAGGTGGTGGCCTGGGGCGCCGCCATCCAGGCGGAGAACCTGGCCAACGCGGGCGAGAGTTTGCCTAGCCGCGCGGTCTTGCTCGACGTCACGCCCCGCGCGCTCGGGATTGCCGTCACCGGTGGTTTTGCCGAACGTATCATCGATCGCAACGTGCCCGTGCCGGTGGAGCAGACGCGCATCTTCAGCACCTCGTCCAATGGCCAGACTTCGGTGCGCATCCAGGTCTGCCAGGGTGAATCGCGCCGTTTCGAAGAGAACGTGCCCTTGGGTGAACTGGAGCTGACCGGCCTGCAGCCAGCGCGACGGGGCGACGTCTCCATCGAGGTGACCTTCAAGGTGGACACCAATGGCATCCTGCGCGTGCGCGCGCGTGATGGCGCTACCGGGGCGGCGCGCGAGGCGGCGGTCAACGTGCGCGGCGCGATGAGCGAATCGGAGGTCGCGGAGGCGGCGGAACGGCAAAAGTACGAAGAGCCGAGCGACCTCCCGGAGATTCCGGAGGCTTAGACCATGGCGGGAATGTCAACCGAGCAACTTGCCGCGTTCGTTCGCCAGATCTTTCCCCGGCTGGATCAGCTCTCCTACTATGATCTTCTGGGGGTGCCCTCGGGCTCCGACCAAGCGACCGTGCGCACGGCTTTCTACCGTCTGGCCGGCGATCTGCACCCCGACCGCTACCACACCCTCGCGGATCACGATCTCAAGGAACAGTTGGAGATGATCTACTCGCGCGTATGCGAGGGCTACCGCGTGCTCACCACGCCCGAGAAGCGCGCTGCCTACGAGCGGGCGCTCAACCAGGGCAAGAAACGTCTGACCGCAACCGACCGCGAGTCGCACGCCCCGCAGAACCCCGAGGACAGCCTGAGACACCCCGAGGCGAAAAAATTCTTCCGCATGGGCATGATCTGCCTGGGACGCAAGGACTGGAAGGGCGCGATCATGAATTTCAACTTCGCGCGCACCTTCGAGCCGACAGCGACGCTCATCGCGCAGAAGCTGGCCGAAGCGCAGGCCGCTCTGGGCAAACCCGGAGGAGCGGGGGGCACCCCGCACAAGACCCCGTGACGGGGCCGTCCGACTCCCGCCCAGCGCGTCCGTTGTCTGAAGGCGGGGCGGCGGGCTTGTCGAATCCTCCGCGCGCGCCCAGGGTGGGCACGCCGCTCGGGCGCTACCTGCTGCTGGACGTTCTCGGCCACGGGGCCATGGCCAGCGTGTTCCGCGCGCGCGACAGCCAGCTTGGTCGCGACGTGGCGGTCAAGGTCATGGGCATGACCGTCGCGACCCGAGGCGACGGGGCCGAACGCTTCCGCCGCGAGGCCCACGCAGTCGCCGCGCTCAAGCATCCCGGCATCGTCGAGATCTACGACCTCGTGGACGCCACGGCCGAGGAGCCGAGCTACATCGTGGCCGAGCTGATCGAAGGCCCGACCCTGCGACGACTCATGGACGAGCGGCAGGCGCGCCTGCTTCCCGAGGTGGCCGCGCTCATCGCGTTGCCGCTGGCCGAGGCGCTGGCCACCGCTCATGCACGCGGCATAGTCCACCGCGACGTCAAGCCCGACAATGTGATGATCGAGCACAGCGGCGACAGGTGCCGCGTGGTGATCGCGGACTTCGGCGTGGCCCATATCACCGGACTGGAAACCATGACGGCCTCGGGCGCTCTGGTGGGCTCGCCGGCGTACATGTCGCCCGAGCAGGCGCGCGCGCAAGACGTGGGGCCAGGAACCGACATCTGGGCGCTGGGCGTCCTGCTTTACGAGATGGTGACCGGGTGCCTGCCCTTCCCCGGCAAGGATCCCTTCTGCGTGATCGCTTCCATCGTACTCGGCACCTTCCGCCGTCCGTCCCAGATCGCTGCCACCGTCGGGCCACGCTTTGAACGCACGGTTCTGCGCTGCCTTGCCCCTGACCCAGCCGCGCGCTATCCGGGTGCGGGCGAACTGGCCGCCGACCTGCGCAAACTCGCGGGAGAAGCAGGGCTGCTGCCCGAACAGTCGGCGCTCCGGCGTTTCCTCGACGATCCGGCCAGATTCGAAGCGGAACTACGTCCCAGGGTTGCCGACGCCGCCGTGGAGCAGGCGCGCAAGCGAATGCGGCGGGGCGAGTTGGCGCGCGCCTTGGCCGAGATCGGACGGGCGACCGCGTACCTGCCCAGCCACGCGAGCGCGAACGCCTTGCTCAAGAAGCTTTCCGCGGGACGAACGGCTGTGCGCGTGGCTGGCCTGATTGTCGCTGGCTTGGTTCTGGCCACAGCCACCTGGCTGGCCTGGCACCCGCCATGGCGAAAGTCTGCGCCCGCAGTCTCTCTGACTCAGCCTCTGCCCCGGCCCAAGTCAACTCCCATTCTTCCCGCCACGCCCGATCCGTCTGCCGAAGCAAAGGCCGGGATCCCTAGCGCCGCGTCCGACAACGCGCCCGCGATCCGCTCGCTGCCTCCTTCTGGCGGCAAACCAAAGCCCTCGCGACGCGCAGCCACCGCGGGAAGCAGCACTGTTTCGCGGCCGGCTGCGACGCCAACCGTCGCAGCTTCTGCGCAACCAGCGCCTATCCCCGCGCCTGAGCCCACCCCCGCGCCGCTGCCAACAGCACCCACAACGCCGGAAAGGCTGAACCCGGGTGTAGTCCAACTCTTTGCCACGGGCGCCATCTGTTACCCCAGCCTGGACGACCAGGCTACGTCTGTCTTCATGCCTCGCTACGAAGGCGTGGCGCCCGGCCGCCACGAGATCTTCTGTGCGCGCAACAAGGGCGGGACCAGGGAGTTGGTGGGCGAGATCGATCTGCCTCCTGGCGCCAGAGTGGAACGTACGGTGACGCAAAAAGATGGCACCCTGATATTGGCGCGCCCCCGGTGACCCAACGCGCGGTTGCCGCACCCAACGACGCGTCAGCACGTCGGAGTCAGAGATGCCGGAACCGCGACAGATGGATCCGGCTTCCCTCACAAAAGACTGACTTCTCGGCGCAACAGGCGCGCCACTACTAGCCGGGCGCATTGGCCCGTTCGTTGCAGACGCCCAGATTGTGATAGCGTCGGGCCGTGGCTAGGCTCAGGACTAGGCTCTTCTTGGTGACCATCCTGGCAGGCGGCTCGACGAACTGCCTTCTCGACACGGGTCCCATCAACATGCCGCCGACCGTCCAAATCGACGACCTCGCCCAGCCGCTCTACCGTAGCAACGCAACCTTCACAGCGACAATCCACGACCCCGACCAAAGCAGCGACTCGCTCAATGTCACCTGGTACGTGGGTTCCGTGGGTGCGGATGCAGACTGTGCCACGGCAGCTACCAGTTCACTGGGAAGTTGCAGCAGCCAACAGAGCAATGACCAGTGTTCCTACACCCCCCAAGTGCTTGGCCCGGTCTGCGTCGTCGTGCAGGTGAAGGACCGCTATGGCGCCACAGCCGAGGCTCGACGCGCGTTTGATGTGCAAGACCGGGCACCCACTGCCGTCATCGAAGAAACCAGCCCCGCAGCAACCGCCACCGGCGCCACCCTGCCTCTGGCCAGCAACCTTGCCTTCTCCGCAGCCGGGTCCACCGACCCCGACCCCGGCGACCAGAACACGTTGACTTTTTTGTGGACGGTCACCCAGCCGGATGGGACCACCCTCTCCGTCAATACCTGCCCGTCGGCGCAGACACCATCCATCTGCTCGTTCACGGCCACAATGCCCGGCGACTACCACGTCCAGTTGACCGCCACGGACGCAAGCGGCATGTCCAACTCGGCCTCCGTTGACGTCGTGATCGCACAGGATCAACCTCCCTGCATCGTGGGATTCACACCAACCTCACTGCAAACCATCGGCTTTGCGGATCAGGACACGACGTTTGCCGTCACCAGGGTGGACGACGACCAGGATCCCTACCCCGGATCGAACCTGGGGACTTTCATCTGGTGGTACCGGATGGACACGAGCGGCGTATTCGCACGCCTGTCGAACCCCTACAGCTCGAACCAACTGGACTTCGGCCCAGGCGCGTTCTCGACCGGCGATGTCGTCCAGGTCCGGGTCGAGTACCAGGACCGCGTCAGCCGCAGTTTCAGCTCGTGCGACCCGAATGCCGAACTCTGCGAACTGGTCCCTGGCTGTGCCCAGTGGGTGACATGGACGGTGCAATTCCTATGAGTCGTCTCCGGTCCATGGTCCCGCTACGCGCCTGGATCGTTCTGGCTCTAGGTGGGTGCAGCAATTCGACAGTTGAGAGTGCCCCGGCAGGCACTGCCCGCGACGCCTCGACAAGCGGATATGGCGGAGCGTCGGGAGAGAGCACCGCTACCGCCAGTAGTGGCGGCCCGGAGGCAGGCACGGGCGCTCCACCCATAGCCACAGGCGGCACCGCGTTGCCCGGCGGCGGCGAAACTGCCACTGGCGGCACGGCCGCCGCTGGCGGCACGATGGCCGCGGGCGGTATGCCGGCCACCGGCGGCATAACGGCGACGGGCGGCGCCCTGAGCACGCCGACCTCCAGTGGGACCGCGTCCGGCGGCGCCACCGGCTTCGGCGGAAGCCCGGGCAACGCGGATGCGGGGACTGCCTCCGACGCATCCAGAATGTCCCCCGACGCCTTCGTGCCCTGCACGGTGAACATCGTGCCTTGGTCCACGCCCAGCTTTCTCAATCTGGTGCCTGGTGACACGGCCACCCTGGCCGTGAAGGGCACCATCGCGTGGGGATCGTCGACGCCGACGCTGCCAAACTGGCAATGGACAGTCAAGGGGCCCGACGGCACGCCTTTGGCGATAACCAACGTTCCCACCACCGACCAAACCATGGCGATCGTCCAGTTTCCACTTCTCGCTCCCGGCGGCTACAGCATCAGCGTATCCGCCACTCCTGTTTGCAAGGGCCAAGCTTCGGCCACCGCGGTCAAGCCGCAGGAACGGTCGCAGGCCTTCTTCATCCGCATCCTGCCGCCGCCCGCTGCCTCGGCTAATTCTGGCCAGACCTGCGACACCGGGTCGGATCGCTGGTGCCCTTCCCAGGATGCCGTGCCCTATGAGGACGCCAACTTCATGCTTCAGGCTGGTCAACCCCGCCAGGGCAATGTCCAGTTGCTGCGAGGGTACGCGGTGTCCATCGATCCCGCGGAGACTGCGCAGCCCGATGCGACGGTGTTCCCTGCCGTCGCTGTCCCTTCCTACATTCGCGTCTCCCCGCATGGCTCAACCTGGACCATCGATGGCGCGAGCACCAGCGACCAACCCCTCCTTGCCATGCTTAATCCTCAGCTCATTTACGATGTTCTGGTCGTTCCCCAGGCCGATGCTTCGGGCACTGTGTTTCCCCCGTTCCTGGTCGCGTCGGAGCTGGCGCAAGAATTCCGCCCCGACGACTTCGACGTGGCTGCGGGTGTGACCCTGCAAGGCACCCTGACCGGTCCTGGCGGTCCCGTCGCAGGTGCGCGTCTCCTTCTGGACGCTGATGCCACCGCTCCCGTGACACTTCCCTTGCCTTCCACGGTGGGCGGCGCCGATTCCACCGGCGCCTATTCGCTGCGCGCCAGCGCAGGTTCGCTGTTCTCGGCTGTTGTGGTCCCCCCATCTGGCTCTTCGTTGCCCCAGGTCACCATCGCCGATTGCATCGATCTGCGAACCGCCACGAACGGAACTACCCTCGATCAGGTCAATTTCACCTGGAACACAGTCAGCACCACAACCATGACCCTTCAGATTCTAATGAACGATAACAGCCCGCTGTCGGAAAGCATTACCGTGCGTTTGCAGTCGCAGGACGGGGCTCTGCCGAACCCGGGCATACTCACCGTGGCGGGTGCGTCGGCCGGAACGGGCTCGGGCAGCGTGCGGTTGGACGGCACGACCGACGCGAACGGCTCGATCGCGTTCGCCAACATTCCTAATGTCGCCTACCGCCTGACCCTCATACCGCCGAGCGACCTAGCTGGCGCCGCTATCACCAGCGCAACCATCGATCTTTCCAGTGCGACGGCCAGCAGCACACGCACCTTGATCCTGGGACAAAAGGTCAAGCTGAGCGGCCGTCTTCTCCCGGCCAATGTGGCAAGTGGAGCCCAGTTGATAGCGACCGACACCGGCACCGATGTGCTCGTCAGTGTCATCTCGACCCCGGTGCAGAGTGACGGCAGCTACCAATTCCTCGCCGACCCCGGCAGGACCTATCGCTTTTCAGTGGAACCCGCTGCGGGGAACAGTTTGCCCACCCGCATTCCGCTCTACGGAGTCACCACCACCAACCAGGACACCACGCTGGCCGACCGCACCCTGCCTACTGGGCTGAGTGTGAGTGGAATTGTCAGTTTCAGCGGGCTTCCGGTTGCCGGCGCGATCGTACAGGCCTATTGCGAGGAGTCCGGTATCGCGGACTGCGTGGATCCGAGCAATCCCAGCGCGACCTTGCCCCCACCCCTGGTGGAATTCGCCACCCTGCCCGACGGAAGCTACAGCTTCTATCTCCTCGATCCTGCGGGCGGAGACGTGGCCCTCCCATGATGGCAGAGCGTCTCTTCACACCCATAGCGGTGTTGCTGGTTGTCTGGGCCGCGTCGGTGGCCCGCGCCGACGAGTCGGCCACCCCTGCCCGCGAGCACGACGGGGCTCCCAACAACGCCTTTGCCGCCCTGGTGCGTGCCGAGGCCGCCTACGCGTACGGCGACATGGTCCAAGTCGTGGACGCCGCCCGGCCCGTGGCGGAAGGTACACTTCCCTGTAGCGTCGAGCAACGCGCGCGAGCTTTGCGCTTTCTTGGCATCGGACTGTTCCTGACCAATCGGGCGCTAGGCGCCGAGAATGCCTTTGCAGAGTTGCTGCGCGTGGATCCCGCCGCGCGCCTGGACCCCACCACGACGCGGCCCGAGGTCGTGTCTTTCTTCGAGAACATCCGGCACCAGCACATGACTCGGGAACGGGCGAGCCGCACCTTCATCTGGAATCTCTTGCCGCCGGTGGGCCAGTTTCAGAACGGCGACACGGTCAAGGGCTGGATCGTCGGGGGCGTCGAGTTCGCGACGCTCGCCACCGTGGTCTGCAGCCGGCTGATCAGCTACTCCTGGCACAATCCCGACAACACCTACGGGAAGAATGGATCGCACGACAGCGATGAACGTGTGTTGCGGGTCGTGGAATGGACCAGTGCAGGTGTCCTCGCCGCCACCTACCTCTACGGAGTCATCGATGGCATCGTCCACTACTACCAGCCCATCGAGGAAACCAGCAACTCGCTGACCCTGATGATTTTTCCTGGCGGCGGCGGGCTTCGACTTACCTTCTGACCGGGCTCCGTATAGACTGTCCCGACCCAGGCGGGTAGCTCAGTGGCAGAGCAGGCGCCTTACACGCGGCGCTGTGGTGCGTCTGATAATTCCGAGTTATCAAATGCACTCAAAACACGGGGTTTTCAATGAACCACACCGCGCACCACGCAACGCCGACAGTCGAGAAAGTGCAATTTCGGTACAATTGGGCACAGAATGGGAACCCACTTGGGCAATTGAAGACGCAGACTGTTTCAACGGGCAGCCGGGGAGCTTGATCACTTCCCGGTGGGTGCTGGGGGATTCGCCTTCACCGGCACCGTGCCCGACTCTTTCCCCTCCCGAACGAAGGCGAACGAAGGCGAACCATGAAGACGAACAGGAAGGCGGCCCAGGCGAAGCGCCCGCGCAATGGCAGGGAGATTGCGCCCCCGGTGGGCACGAATGCCCCGGACGCGGAAAACGCCAAGGCGGCGTTTCTGGAAGCCTTCGGCCACGGCGCCGACTATCACGCGCGATTCGACCCAGCGGCAGGCGCGGAGCCGGAGGCCGTGGGCGCGTTCACATTCGGGCGTTTCGCCGCGTCCGGGCTCACGGGTGATATTGGTTGCGGTTGGTGGTTCTGTTCGGCCGAGGCCGATTCGGTCAACTGGCTCGAAATGGAGAAAGCGCTGGCATGCCTTCTGAGGGCCGGCATCGACCCGCACGGCCGGGACGTGGCCAGGTTGGGATCCGAGTACTCCAGGGTCAGCGGATGGGCGTCCGAACGCGACGCCTACCAAGTCTTGCGCGAGTCGCTGCGAAGCTTGCGCGGGAAACTTCCTTCCACGTCGGACGCCGAGAGACTGCGCAAGAACTGGCTTGCGGAACTAGCCCCCCTGCACCGGAACGCCTTTGACGCGAAACCCTTGGACAGTGGACGAGCCAACCTTGCCCGTCAGGCGGTGATTGCTGCCGCGAAACCCGCGGGCTGGAAGCCGCAGCACGTGGCGGCTGCCCTCGCGCTCACCGGGGCTGAGAAGCTGACCGCTGACCGCGATTTCAAAGACATCAAAGGCGACATGCGGAAGGCTTTCCCGCGCGTTTCCCGGCGCTGACGAAGCCGCGCCGTTAGGTCGCATTTTCGAGGCCCTAACGGGCATCCCCCAGCGGCTCGCCTGGCCGCAAGGTGTTCCTGTGGACACGAGAGACCACCAGATGGACGCCCCGACCCGCGCGGCATTGCGTGCCTATGTTGGGCGCGTCGGCTGGCGGCCGGCGGCCAGCATGCTCGGCGTTTCCTGCGGCGCTATCCGCCGATCGCTCAACCAGCGGCCCGTGCGTCGCACAACGGTGGTAGCGGTGCGTTTGGCACTGGCACTGACCGGGAACCGGGAGCCGCAGCCGTGAGCCGCCCGCGCCAGACCCTGGCCGAAACGCGCATCGTCGTCCGCGAGGTGCGGGCGCTTCGCGGGCAGGTTGAGCGGCTCACCATCGCAGTCGAGCAACTGCGCGCCGGGCAGCCGTCACAGCTTGGCCGCGTCGAGGATGTTTGCAGAATCCTGAACGTGTCGCCCGCGACGCTGCACCGTCGCGTTCGAGACGGTTCAATCAAGGCCATCCGTCACGGCCGCGCGCTGCGGTTCGACCTGGCCACCCTGTCCACGACCAGCGAGGCCCGAACTTGAGCGCCACCGACTCGCCCATGTTGACCGCGGCTGACTCGCTGGCTCGCTTCCGTGCGGCGATGCTGGAGCGTGGACTATCGCCCGAGGAAATCGTCGAGGACGGCGAACTGCACCGATTCCGCACCATCGACGGCAAGCCCGGCACGAAGGGCGGCGCGTACAACTATCACCCAGATGGCATCGCGGCCGGTGGCTTTCAAAATTGGGAAGACGGCAAAGGCTGGCAAGACTGGTGTTCTCGCACAAAGTCTGAAGTCGACCCCGCGCAATGGCGTGAGCACCTTGCACGGATGGCGGCCGACAAGAAACGACGCGAAGCCAAGCTGGCGCAGGAGCGGGCGGAGGCGCGGACGCGAGATGCGCAGCGCTGGAATCTCGCCAAGGAAGGCCCGCATCCGTACCTGAACCGCAAGGGCATCCTTCCGCATGGAACGCGCGTTGACCGCGTGGACGGTGAAGACCGGATTTTGGTTCCTGTACGCGATACAGATGGCCGTCTTCACGGCCTACAGCGAATCATGCCGGATGGAAGCAAGCTCTTCACAAGTGGCACTGCGAAAGAGGGGCACTTCTTCGTCATTGGCCAGATCAAGGGCGAGCCACACGAGCGCGTTGTTCAGGTTGAAGGCTTCGCAACCGGCGCAACCGTTCACGAGTCGACCGGGCTCACTGTGGTGGTTGCTTTCGATTGTGGGAACCAGTTGCCAGTGGCCAAGACCATCCTGAAGAAGTACCCGCAGATCGATCTCGCAATCGGTGCTGATGACGACTGGAAGACCACGAAGCCGATCGTCAACCCCGGCGTCACCCACGGCCAGGAAGCCGCCAGGGCAACAGGGGCACGCTTCATCAAGCCCGTCTGGACTGGCGACCGACCGGAGAAGTCGACCGACTTTGACGACCTCGCACGGGACGAAGGGCGAGCCGTGGTCAAGGCGCAGATTGATGCTGCATTTGAAGCGGCGAAGCCAGCACCAGCCGAACCCGTCGCGATCAACGCCGAGCTATTGCCAGCGCGCGAATACGGGTTCAGCGAATCCGAGGCGGCCCGCCGATTCGGCGATCAAATCCGGGACCGCGCACGCTTCGCCGCGGATGAAGGCGGCTGGTACTACTACGACGGCACGCGATGGGCGAAAGACCATGGCGGCGTGTGGATGCTCGAACAGTCGCTCAAGGTTTCGCTGGCATATGCGCAGGACGGAATCCGCCGTGGCTCAGACGATCCGCAATTCCAGTTCTATATGGCGACGGCCAAGACCTTCAACGGCCTGGCAGGCCGCAAGAGATTGATCGAACTGGTGCGAGCCGAACCGGGACTAGCGATCCTGTCTTCACAATTCGACGCTGACCCGTGGTCCTTCAATGTCGAGAACGGCACGATCGACTTGCACACTGGCAAGCTGCGGCCCCACAGTGCGGCGGACCTAATCACTAAGATCGCCGCCGTCAAGTACGACCCGAAGGCAACGGCGCCACTGTGGGAAAGATGCTTGCCCCAATGGCTAGCTGACGAGGAAACGATCGCGTTCCTGGGGCGCTTTGTCGGCTATTGCCTGACTGGCTCCGTCGAGGAACACGCCTTGCTCTTCTGCCTTGGCGTCGGTGCAAACGGAAAGAGCGTGGTAATTGAGACGCTGCTTGCTCTCTGGGGCGATTACGGAACCCTGGCGCCGATCTCACTATTGATGAGCAAGCACAATGAGCCGCACCCCTGCGACAAGCAAACATTGAAGAGCCGGCGCTTGGCTGCATTCACCGAGACACCATCGGGGCAACGGTGGGACGAGTCGACAGTCAAAGCCCTCACAGGTGGCGACACAATTACAGCGCGAGGAATGCGTGAAAACTACTCGACGTTCCCGCCCACGCACAAGATCGTGATCTGCGGAAATCACATGCTGTCCGCGCATGACTCCGGCGAAGCCTTCCATCGTCGCGTTCGACTCGTTCCGTTTGAGCAGGTCATACCCGAGAGCAAGCGAGATCCCAAGCTCGCGGAGAAGCTGCGCGGGGAGCTACCCGGCATCCTGAATTGGGCGATCGCGGGGTGCCTTGCATGGCAACGCGACGGCCTTGGAATGTCCGCCAGGGTGCGAGCGGCCAGCGCTCGATACCGCGAGGAATCGGATCGCCTGGCCCCGTTCTTTATGGACGCCTGCACCGTCGTTCCCCTGGCCCGCGTCTCCCGGCCCAGCCTCAAGGCCGTCTATGAATCGTGGTGCGAGCGCGAGCACGAGCGCCCCATGGGACCGAAGGAATTTGCTGAACAGCTCCGACAACGGGGCATCACCGAAATCAAGATGAAGGTGGCTGGCGTGTCAACCCGCGGCTGGCAAGGCATCGGACTTCTTTCCGGTGGTCAGGTGGTCACGAGTGGTCAGCATTTGCCGGTAAACCGCCTAGAAGAAGTCTCACGAGGAGTTAACCGGCAACCCCCCCCAGTTTCTGACCACCTGACCACCTCGGACGATAACGCGCAGCCGGAACTAGACGAGGGCGAAGCATGACGGCCGCCCTGTCCATCCTGGCGCAAGCCCGCGCAGCCGGGCTCACCCTGCGGCCCGCTGGCGACAAGATCCGCTTTCGCCCGGTGGAGAACATGACGCCGGAGCTACTGGCCGAGGTGCGCGAGCATAGGGCGGCACTTCTGGACATCCTGCGAGCTGGCCGTGTCGCCGAGGTGCGCGCGTTCTACAGCCAAGCCTTCACGCGCGTTGGTGCCCTGTACCCGGACAGCATGATCGGCGACCTGTGGCCCAGCATCACCAGGGAGCACCCGGCCCTGGCCCGCGCCATCGACATTGCAGAGCAGGCGGCGGATGCGGCCGGGCTCGCCTACCAGCAAGGCGACACACCCGACGCCGCGCCGTTCATGGCCGCGCTGGCGACATGGGAAGCGGCCTGGCGGGAGGCCATCGAGGCAGTCACGGGTGATACCTGTAGCGACTGCGGCCGGCGCGCCGTCGTGCTCGTCTCGACTGACTACGGCTCGAAGTTTTGCCGGGCTTGTCTGAGGCCCGCACCCATCGGCACCCCAGCGAAAGGCCGCGCCCATGCGTGAGAATCGGCTATCTGTAGCGTCAGAAGCGCTTGCTCTGCCGGGTGATTCTCCGTCGGTGAGCACGGCCAGCGAGGGGCGCGGCCCCCCCCATAGTGCGCCCAACCGTACCACCGGCACGCCGCGTGACGCCTGTGACCTGTGCGGCTCGACGTGCTGGGATACCGCCCACTTCGCCGTGGGCAAGCTCTGGTGTGAGGAATGCTGGGCGGGCCGCGAACCCGCCGTGTCCATGCCGCCCACACCGCGCGAACAGCTCTTGCTCGCGACGTGGATCGCGCCGCTCAACCGAGGTGCGCGCCCATGACTTTGAAACTTTCCGCTCCGACCCGGCGACGGCGTGTTCTCCGTTCGCTGGCGGCTCCTGGTCGCAACCCGCGCTATCGGCTGCGCGGCGCTCGCCCGGGCGGAGCGGGATCTATTCCAGGTGACCGACCATGAGTGACACCGAACGCCCCGATCTGGTGCCGCCCGTGGTGGCCAATTCCGGCCAGCCGGGTCTTGAGCCCGAAGACCAGGTTGACCCGACGGTGGCAGATGCCTGCGATGATGGCGACGCCGGCCTGTCCGCCCGCGAGGTGAAATTCTGCGACCTGTTGGCGGCCGGAACCCCACCGGCTGAGGCCGCGCGCGCCGTGGGCATCGCCGAGCGCAGCGGCCGGCGCTGGCGAAAGAAGCCCGAGATCATCGAGGCAATCCGCGCGCGTCTGTCGGAGAATATCGCCACGGCAAAGAGCATCCTGGCCGCTGGCGCAGCGAAGGCCGCCACGGGGTTGGTGGACATGGCGAGCGGTGAGGCTGAGCCAGATGCCGCGCGCGTGTCCGCTGCCCGCGCGGTCGTGGAGAACGCCACGAAGATGATCGACCTCGCCGAGATCGAACGCCAGCTCGCCGAGGTGCAAGCCCGGTTAGCCACACAACCGAACCGCCCATTTAGGAGTTGAGAACATGGACCTTCGTTCACTTCGCCAACGTCTCTCGCGAATCAGTACCGAGTTGACCCCGCCGCGCCGATTGCACCCCGGCTTGATCGTTCGCTTCGTCGACTGCATCGACGGGAAGCCCGCGCCCCTGCCCGCCGTGCCCCACCGGGAACCCGAGGCCCGCGATCCTCGCGATAGCCTGGACATCGTGTGGCTCGACTCCGACGGCTCCGAGCTGAGGTGCGCCCAATGAACCTCGCCGGCCTTCGCCATCGCCTTGTCCACCTGGCCGGCGCAGTCCCGCACCCCTTGCCCGAGATGGGCGCCACGACGGACGCGGTTGATCTGGCGCTTGCGATCGGCCTGGTGCACGCGCGGCTTGAAGAATGGGCAACATGGCGGCCGGGCTTTGAGCCGATGCCAGAGCCGACGGTATTGCACCAGCCGGACGCGGCCGATCTTCGCATGGCTGCACAGTGCCCCCAGCTTGCGGACCTGGCAGAAAAGCATCTTGTCTACGCGCCCGGCGTTGTCGAGGCGAGACTTGCCGACCTGCTGTCACAGTACCAGGCCGCTGGCGTTGCAGATGAAAGCATCGAGGCGGCGCTGGTCGATGTTCGCGAACGACTGGCGGCGCTTACCGCCGACGGCGCGCCCATCCCGCGGTGGTGCGCGAAGTTTCTCAGTCAGATTGCTACCGACAATCCCGCCGGTAGTTGACCAACAGAAAGAAGGTAAAGGCCATGGCAACAAATCAACAGTCCGACCATTCCTCAGTGAACCAGCTTGTTTCCCGGCTCAACCGATTGGCGAGCATCGACCCCGCCGCAATCGAGCGCATCGCCCGCGCAGTTGATGAAGAACTCACCAAGGCCGGAGGCACGGCCAAGTCACTGTCACGGGCCGAACTCGATATATGCGCAGGCACCGGCTGCGACCCCGATCAACTCGCAGCCTTTCAGGCCAAGCAGCGAGCGGACGCGGCGATCGTCGCCGGCATTCCGCACGATCAGCTGGTCATCATGAGGGTCATGTTTGGCGACGACCCCAGCACGCTGGCGCAACGCTACACGGATTTGCAAACGCAGATCCGCGACGGGAAGGTGAAGGCGGTTCGATGAGTGCCGTCAAGACGTGGAGGGCGCCGACCGCCGAGGACATCGCGCACGGCATGGCCGAGTTGGGCAAGATCATCGGCGAAGCGGAATCTGTCAGCCCGCTCTGGACCCGGCGACTTGTTCTCAGCGAGCCTGACGGCGCGTGGTGCCTGCTTGTCGATCAGGCGGCGGCGCCGTCGCTTCCGATGCTCGTACCTTGGGCGGACCCGGTCCAACTTCAGGCTTTCCCGACGGCCTATCCGCTTGCCGAGGGTGCGGCCATCTTGCAAGGGCCGAACAATCCCGAGGCGATCTTGGCAGAGCGGCGCGCTCGGGTGAAGGCCCACGACGAGGAGCAGAAGGCGGCGGCGGCCAAAAAGCTGGCGGACGAAAAGGCCGCGAAGGAGGCCGGCGAACGACTGGCCGCGGCCGAGGCAAAACTTGCCGCGGGCGAATGGTGGCGATCGAAGGAATTGCTCGAGTTCGCTTTGGCGCTCGCGAGTCGCGTCCAGGAGCGAGATTACAAACTGGCCCGGGATCTTCGTCAAATGGCCGAGCCGGGCCGGAGGCTGTACACATGAGCGCCGAGGCAACCGCGGCAGATCCGAGGCTGGCGTTCATCTTCCCAGAGCCAGAGCCGGGCACCACGCCAGCACCACGGCCGGCGTCGGACCCTGGCCCGAGCATCCACCACAATCTAGCGGGCGCCCTTCCTCTCTGTCCCCGCTGCGAATTGCGTGTCACCTGGCAACCGGCGCGCGGTCCCGATCGCCCGGCGCGTATCCTGGTGCGACGCTGGCAGCAGCGCTTCGATGAGACCTGGTGGCCGGACGCCAACGAACGAGGTGTGCAGGTCACGGCGAAGGATGCGCGCGCGTTCCTTGCTGCTGTCCAGGCAGCGGTGGCGGCGCTCGAAGGGGACGAACACGCGAGGGGCGAGCCGTGAAGCACTACCAGGTGGAGGCCAAGCATCTGCGGGCCGCGCTGCCCGTGGTCGGGATGGAGCACCTGCTTCAAGAGAGGAAGGCCGCGCTCCAAGCCCAGCTAGCAGAGCGGTTCAGACAGGCCAGGGAGGCAGGGGCACCAAAGCCCAGCGTGGCCCTGCTGTCCGCCACGCTTCGCGCGGTCAAGGCACAGCTTGCGAGGATCGAATGATCTACGCAGACGGCTCAACTCCCGATGCCATCAGGGAACTACTCGCACGCTAGCGCGGCCCTTGAGGCCGCGCTAGCCGCGTGCTCAGCGCTCGAACAGGAGCACTAGAGATATGCAGCAACGAGCTTGTCCAGGGCATCGGAGGCCGTCTTCTTTAGCGCCTCAATCTCCTTCTCTACGGTCGCGATCGCCTCTGCCGCTTTCTGCGCCCTCGCCTTCCAGGAAGCCAATTCTTTCGCGTCCGATTGGCCGGCCTGTCGTTTCTGAAAGTCCATCACTCCCGTCTGAGAACTGGCGGACTCGATGCTTTCGCCGAGCTTTTTCTCGAAAGCACTGCACTTGTCCTCGAATTCCTTCTTCTGTTTCGAGAGTTCGGCCAACCTGCTCTCTTTCTTGCGCAGGTCGATGCGCGCCTCCACCAATTTCTCGGACAGATCGTCGCGCTTTCTATCATCGAGTTCCATGTCGTCCCTCCTTGGCCGGGAGGCTCCCCCCAAAGCGCTCGGCCGTCAACTGGCGCGCGATAGATAAGCGCCTGCCCTGCCCGCACAGCCACCGACGGGAACGGCCAGAAAAGGCGCGGTGCTTCGTGGCCAAAGTCCGCCCGATGGGACGGAAAATGGGGCGGACCCCAAGGGCGCGGACGATTGTTCTTGACTAAATATCTAAGGTTTGCTTAAATATGTGAATGGACACCATGGAAAACTCGCATCGCCATCTAAGATCGACGAAACTAGCCGACGTGGGACGACCGCGCACGCGCCCCCCCGGCGAAGACACGATCTTGAGCTTCAAGGTATCGGACGCCACCGTCAAAGCCTTGGACGCCGAAGCCGCGCGCATGACGGTTGAACGTGGCCCCGGCGCTTCCAAGGTGTCTCGCACCGAAGCGGTCAAGGTCATCATCGCCAAGTGGCTGGCTGACCGCTCGAAGCCGCGCCAGTAACCTACGCCGCTCGCCTACCCGTTTCCCCACAACGAAAGTGTGCCCGCGCTGGCGACGATTCCAGCCGGGCACGTGGTCACGCACCATGGAAGAGGAGCACGCGACATGCCGACCCTAACAGAGAACGCAGACCGCGCACAAGCCGCCCTGGAACTGTACCAGCGAGCCCACATCGCGATGGCGACGGGCGCCGAGACGCTTGTCGCCATGGTGGCGGATGGCACCCTCACGCCAGCCGAGGGAATGCACAAGCTGACCGTGTTCGTGGACCGCTACCACGCGGCCCTGGCGGCGCTCGACGGGAGGATGGGAACATGACTTCGATCCGCATCGCCAGCGCCCGCGGTGACCTTGGCATTGCCGCCTATGAACGCGAACTAGCCGAGCACAGCGAAAGTCAACGGGCCGTGGTGGTGGCGAACATCGCGACGCTCAAACAGGGACGGCCGGAAAAGGGATCAATTGATCCAATTGTTCCCACAACCGAGGGTGCTTCAGGTGAAGCACCCTCACAAAGCGAGGCGGCCGAGAAGGCGAATGACGACGGGGTGAACCCATGAAAGCATCCGCACCAACGCAACGCCGCGCCGTCGCGTGCGAGTCGTTCAAGACCGCCGCCGATGCCATCGGCCCGATCACCCACGGCCTTTCCCTGTTCGCCTTGACCCGTGGTCAGTGGTCGATGATCGATGCCATCCTGCACGTTCTCGATTGCGTCGGCCCGTCGGCGGTATCCGTCTGGACGTGGACTGTTGCCGAGTACGAGATCGAAGTGTTGACCCGTCTACGCCGAGACGAACGCATCACCGCCGGTCGGCTGGTCATCGACTACGGCGCCAGAAACAAGAACGCCGGAATCATCCGCGAATGGAAGGCCACCTTCGGCCCTGAGTCTGTCCGGTACGTGGTCAACCACGCCAAGATCGCCCTTGTAGAAGGCGCCAGCGGCTATCGGTGCCTGCTGCGCGGTTCGATGAATCTCAACTTCAACCCGCGCTTCGAGCAATTCGACCTAACCGAAGGCGGCCCGGACTTCGATCTTGTGAAGGGGATTGAAGACGATCTGCCGATCCTGCCCGACGCGGTGACGGGAGAACAAGCCTACCGGGCATCGAAGGTGCACAGCGCCTTCTCACAAGAGACCCTCAACCTGTTCGGCAAGGTGAAGACATGGGCAAAATGAGTCACGCGCAGATCGTCGCATCGCTGACCGCGGAGAATCCGAAAGCGAAGCTAGGCGACCTCAACCTGTACGCCGAAGCCTTCCAGCAGTGGCAGGAGGCAACGGCGAACATCCGCGAGAACGGCGCCGTCTGTGCTCACCCTCGAACGGGGCAGCCCATGCCGAACCCTTACCTTGCGGTGCAGACCGCGGCGCTCAAGAACTTGAAGCTCTTTGCCCGGCTCAAAACCGACTCACTCTGGCGCGTGGAAGGCGAGGTGCCATGAGCCTGACGGTGGTTTCCTTCGGCGCCGCGGTTCGCATTGGTGGCGAGCACGACGCCGACGGAGCGCGCGGGTTTGTCCTGCTGGCGTGCGAGCCCACGCCTTGCTTGCTCACACGACGGGCGGCCCGAGACGTTGCGCGCGCGCTGGCCAGGTTCGCCGAACGTGTGCGGCCCGTAACAGGTCAGGGAGTAGTCGAACCCAAGGAAAGGAAGGAAAGGACCATGGACGAAACCAGACGAAAGACCCACGACCCGGGAAGGAAGGCGCACCATGCGTAAACCAAAGCGGCGAACGTGGGGAACCGGCTCCCTCACCGAGCGCGACGGGCGTTGGTGGATTCGCTGGCGTGAGAACGGCCGGCGGCGCTCCAAGTCGTTTGCGTCGAAAGAGACGGCAGAGGCGGCACTCGCCAAGAACATCCGAGACGCCGAGGGCGACTCCGAAGGCTTGCGCCGGGACTACCGGCAGGCCCCTATCCTGAACGAGCTGGCGAAGCCGTGGCTTGAGAGGCGGGCGAAGACTCACCGAGACGCCCGCGCCTGCCGCTGTCGGTGGAAGCTGCACCTTGGGCCGGCCTTCGGACGGCTGCGACCGCACCAGATAGACGCGGGGAAGCTCCGCGCCTTCATCGAACAGAAGCTAACCGAGGGGCAATCGCCCACTTCGGTGGGTCACTTCGTCCGGCACATGTCGACGTTCTACGCGGACTTGATCGAACAGGGACACGCCCCATCGAACCCGGTGGCCAGCCTGCCCCGGTCGACCCGGCGCTTGTACCGCTCGATCTACGATACCGCCTCGACGCCGTTTCTTGAGACGCCCGAGGCGATCCGCCGCGTGTTCTTGGCGATGCCCGAACCCTACAACATCATGTTCGCCGTGGGCGCCCTGGCCGGGCTTCGCACCGGCGAGGTGCTGGGGCTGAACTGGCGAGACATCGACCTTGAAGGGCGAAAGATCCACGTGCGCCAACAGATGCAAGAAGGCCGGTTGTGCGGGTTGAAGGACGACGAGCCCCGGATCGTGCCGCTCCAAAACTCGCTGGCGCCCATCCTGACGGCGTGGCGACTCAAGAGCGGCGGCGAAGGGTTGATCTTCAAGCCTGCCGACCGGCACGGTGGCGGGCGGCCCGACCTTGGCACGGCCCCGACGTTCGTCCGCCCGCACACCCCGCACAAGTACCTGCGGAAAGCCCTGGCCGCGTGCGGTCTGCCTAACATCACGTGGTACTGCGCCACCCGTCACACGTTCGCGAGCCAGTGGGTGCTGGCCGGCAACCCTATCGAATCGCTGTCCAAGGTCATGGGGCACAGCTCCGTGGTGGTGACCGAGCGCTACGCGCACTTGAAGCCCGACCTGTTCAGCGAGAAGGTGTTTGACGCCGTCTCGGTGGACCTTTCTCAACCCAAGGGAAACGTGGTATCCCTGCCCCTCGTTTCGGCCGAATCGGTTCAACTTGGGCACACTATGGGAACGAAGCAGGAAGACAAAACAGAGGAGGAACTAGCCCAACCACTTAGAATGACAAGCAGTTCAGGCGGGTAGCTCAGTGGCAGAGCAGGCGCCTTACACGCGCCGGGTCGCAGGTTCAATCCCTGTCCCGCCTACATCTAACTAGCTGATTTGATTGGGAGTCCAGGTGCATCAACGGGTGTTTTTGCCATGCTGTTGCCACGGACGAGGTCAGCGCGAGCGCCGAGCATGACCAGTATTCGCCGGTCAGGATCGTGCACTCCCGCCCCCGCGGTAACGATGTGCTCGGGGATGGGCCGGTAGTGTTCCTCGACGTGGTGGACGTATCTCATCGTCATGTTGATGGTCGAATGGCCGAGCCACGCCTGCAACCGCCACGGATTGACTCCGAAGCGCGCCGCGTGCGTGGCAAACGAGTGGCGCAAGACGTGCCACCCGCGTTCAGGCAATCCTGCCTTCCGACAGACGCGGTAGATGGTGTGCTTGAACGCGGTCTCCGCCACGGGCTTGCCGTCCAGCCCGCAGATCACCCTCCCCCGCCTCACATGAGGAAGCGCCTTCAACGCAGCCATCAGTTCGGCAGTCATCGGCACCACCCTGCGCCTCCCGCCCTTCGGCGTCCCCTCGATACCCTTGCGCAACTGGCGACAGACCGTCAACCGCTCGGCGATAAGATCAATGTCCTCCCACCTGAGCGCGAGCACCTCACCCAGTCGCAGCCCCGCGTCCCCGGCGAGCAGACACGCAACCCGCATTCCCTGCCCTTCCTGCCCCGCCTCCCCGACGAGTCGCGGCCACTCGTCGAAATCCAACGCCACGATCTCCGGCCGCTGGAACTTGAACGGTCGGATACGTGGAGCCGCCTCGATCACCCCAGCCTCCTCCGCGTACCGTAGTGCGTGCGCGAGGATGGCGAGGATGTTGTTGCGGGTCTTCAGCGCCAGCGGCATCTTCCGCCTGCTCAAATCGGCATCAAGAGCAGCCTTCAGCTCTTGGACCTTTCCTACGTCGATCTCATCCAGTCGAAGATGCCCGAGCGGGCCTCGCAGGTGATGCTCAAAGATCGCCTTCTTCTCAACGAGCGTGCCCGGCTTGTTCAATTGACCAATGCACCATTCGGTCCAGTATCTCCCAAGAAACCAGGTCTCAAGTGTTGGTACCTCCTTCCGCCCGGGTAGTTTTCGAGCCGCATCCAGTATGCGTGTAACGTGGTCCTGCTCGGCTCTGGCAGCAGCCCACTGCTTGTTGATGGCAGGAGTGCCGGAAATTCGCTCCGTGGTCCCGTCGGGCAGCATGACCACCTTGCGATAGCGCCAGACCCCTCGTGAGTCTCGTCGTGCTGGCATCGCTAATGTCCTTCCCAGCGCGGCGCAGACTTGCATTGCTCCAAGCGTGCCATGATCGCTCGGCGGGAGAAACGGAAATGTCGTCCTAGCCGAACGCAGGGGATGGTGCCGGCCTTCGCGTTTTCGTAGACCGTCTTCACGTTGACTCGCAACAGGCGCGACACCTCGCTCGCCGTTAGAACATCCCCAGTTGGGCGCTCCATCCGTGCTCCGCCATCGACAACGCTGTCACCGGCTTCTGCCGCGGGAGCCGGGGCGGACGCCAAGACTGTCGGGCTAGCCCCGACGGTGTTCTGGCTACTTCGAGGGAGGGCCACTGGTTCTCCGTGATTCAGCTGTGCCTTGCAAGTCCTAGCGGGGGGAGCGGTCAGCTACTCCTTCACCAGCAACACCACGCCGTCCCCGTGCCGCCGTATCCAGGCGACATCCGTCTCCGTGAGACTGGCGGAATACAGCAAGAACCTGAGCTTTCCGAGCGCGCCATGCCGTCGTAAGGCTTCTTGCACGTTGCCCACCAGTCGCACGACGTAGCCTGACCATTCGATCTTGTGTCGCACCTGATCGACGGCTGCTGCCTCCCTGTTGTATCCGGCCTCGCGCAGCGCCCTGACCGTATGTTTCAGGTTCTTGCCCCGCGGGTTCACGTTCTCGACGAAGAACTCCTCGGCGCCGATGTTCACTCCGATCTGAACCAGTTCCTCGATGGACTCCAGATCATCGGCTACCCCGGGCAGCAAGGGGCACAACATGGCGTAGGTCCGCAGCCCGAGCCTGTGCACTTCCCTCAAGGCCGCGATGCGTTCGGGGATCGTGCTGGCGTGCGGCTCCACCACCCTCATGATCTGGGCTTTGCTGGGCGGCGCGGTCAGGGACAGGCCAACCAGTACCCGGTCGCGATGTTGCTGGATCAAGTCGAAGTCCTTGGCCACCGCCGCGTTCTTCGTCAGGATGCGCACGGACCATCCGGGCTCGTTGAGGATGGCCTGGAGACATCTTCGGCCGAGGTCATACTCTTGCGCTTCCGGGGACCATGCGTCGGTGGTGGCGCAGAGTTGCACCATGCCCCGATTTTCCAGCTTGATCGTCCGCGCATCGTAAGCCACGCGCTCGGGCGTGGTGGGGTCGACGATGGCGTAGCCCAGATCAAATGGGTTCTCGCCCGCCGCCTTGAACGAGTCGTGCATGCGCAACACGGAGCCGGTCGAGCAGTAGGTGCAATCGTGCCCGCACTTCGTGCCCACGTTCACCGCATAGCGCGCCAGACCCTTCTTCTCGAACTCGGTGCTGGGCTCGACGCCGGTCTTCAGCGTGGTGGTGTGCGCGCGGGTCACCAGCGCCGCAGTGGTGCTTCGATCTATATTCTCTACCGTTGCGATCATGTTCACGGTGTCCTCGTCTCCATTCCTTTCGATCTGCGCGCAGGACGATCTATCGGTCGGCACCGGGCACCCTTGCCCTTGTGAGCTTGGGTGCCCCGACCAACCCTTCCTGGACATCACGCAACCCCGCCGGCGCCCGCGTGCGACCATCCGCCACTTCTGCCTGATGTCAGCTTACTGATGGGCCAAGCGCCGACCCGGCTTCCGCGGCTCGATACCGTGAACAGGATCAACGGCGCCGATCCAAAACCCCGTTACAGTGGGGACGACATACGCGGCAGCACCTGACGATGGGTCCTGGATGAATCTCATAGAGCTCGGGATAGAGTGGACGGCCTCCAGCACCATTACGTGGTCTCCGTGGCGCAACCACAGCAGCCGAACGTGCCTTGAAAACGCAACTCGGGCCGTAACGAGCGTGCGGCCCTCGGCCGGGAACGTGACCATATCCCGGACATACCACTCCTCAGGCAATTCCATTCTTGACTGGACTCTGCCTGAAGCATCAAACGCAAGTAGCTCGTCGCCCCTAGGTCTACCCCAGTTAGATCTGGCGGCCAACAACCCCTCGCCCCAGAGGCCGACGGTCACTCTGTCAACGTGCGGGCCCGGAGGCATTTCCAATTCGATCGACGAACTGCCGTCGGCGCTCCAGACACGCGGCCTCGCCCCGTAACCCTCGCGGAAGATCTTATGGGGGTTGCTCCCACCTACCAACCTGCCCCAGCCCACGGCGTCCTGGACGCAGAGAACGCCCTCCTCGTCAAAGTCAATCAGCCTCGTCCTGCGCCCGCCTATCGTGTCGACCCACGCACTCCTCGTGCCCGGGAGCATTGTTACGTTCCCAACCGTCTCGTTGGCGACCAGGTGAGCAAGTGATTTGGTCGGCCGCCGAGTCCCGCCCCTGCGTTTTACTTCAATCACGTCGAACGGATCCTGGAAGATCCAGACTGCATCGTCGCTAACACTAACAATTGCACCTCGGAGATATCGACCAAGTGCAGCCGCCGATTTGACGAGATGCTTTTTCAGGTTGCATTGGCGTAGGATGAGCAACCGTTTGGCAATGTGCGACAGGATGACAACCGTTTGGCCGTGATCCATCAGAAAGAAGTATTCCGGCTTCTCCAGGCCAATCCGGCTGCTTGCCCTCAGTGTGTCACCGAAAAGGCTTGGCACTGGGGTGGGGGCTGCGATTGAAGTCGCTTCAATGATCTGCTGTCCCATTTGCGGTCCACTTGCCGCGACTTCGTTGATCGAGGCGACGCTTTCTTCATCGTCTCGGCCCCGCGGCGCCCGCGGGGCGTTCTCGACTGACTGGTGCTCCTTGTCGTTTGTTTCGGCGGACATGTTGCTCTCCTTGTCTTCGGTGTTACGGGCGTGGTCGGTGTCGTGTGCGTGTTCCATCGGTGCCTCCTTGGTCCTGTTCGTTTCGGTTGCGTCGTAGACGGCCAATTCATTGGCGGCCAGTTCCCCGTCGTTGCTCCTGGTCCACCTCGGTCTGGAACGTGCGGCAGTTGCAGTTTCTTGGCGGGCCTCGACAGGCGGGCGCCGAGCCGGTAGGCGCACCTCGCAGGTGTTGGCCGCGCCGGGCGCCACACAGGCCAGAATCCACACCCCGATAACGCCAGCAAGCCGGCCTATGCGGAGCGCCAAGGTGTGTCTTGTCGTGCTCTTACCCATTGAATCTCCTTGGAGCCGCGACTCGGGGACGAGCGTGTTGGACTATCTGGCGCGGCATCCTCAGGAACCACACACTGCGAATCCCAAGACGGAGCGCATCGACCTCAGTATCGAGCAGGCGCGCGTACCGCCGGCGCCGGATGGATAGATGGCGCTGGTGCTGACCAATGTTGCGGCTGCGC